>Ga0335079_10000526_pt1 | contig 43859 bp, 37 predicted proteins | sample Lox_Sample_33_FD_206719 | JGI IMG/M metagenome (GOLD analysis project Ga0335079, IMG submission 206719) | Soil microbial communities from Loxahatchee National Wildlife Refuge, Florida, United States - Lox_Sample_3.3 | ecosystem: Environmental > Terrestrial > Soil > Wetlands | place: USA...
GTAAATGGGCTCCAAATCGGCCCCCCGCAACCCCGAATAGAATCAGAGTCGGCCCCGGCTGCGAGCAGCAGTGCGGGGCCGATTTCCATCTGCGCCCACAGCGCTCCGTCCCTTTCTTCAAGAGTGACGGGCCCTAACTTGCCCGAAAGGATCGTCCTGGCGGCGCTTACGTCCTGGGCCAGTGCGCTCTCGAGGCGCACCGCGACCTCGCGGATCTTCGCTCCAACCGCCTCTGGGCTCGGCAGGGCTGGGGGCTTCGAATCGACCCGTGCGGTGAGGCGCGCATATTCTGCTTCCGCGTCGACAAGGCGGGCCCGGAGCGCCTTCGAAAGCCCGAGCTGGGCCACGGCATCGGTCAGCCGCGCAATCTCGCCCTCCAGCTCCCGGATTCTCGCTGCCCGGGCCTTGCTGACGTCGGTTGCTCGGCGCTGCGATTCGCTCAACAGACGCCGAACCTGGTCGCGAATCTTGGCGATGGCGGCCGGGGAGAGCACTTCCTCGCGCAGCGCGGCAACGAGCCGACGATCGGTCTCCTGTCGCGGAGCGCGCACGCCTTCGCACACCGCCGGGCCCCGGTCCTTGCGGGCCGCGCACCCGTAGTCGCGCGCGCTTACCGCAATGACCGCGCCGCCACAGCGTCCACAACGTAGTAACCCGCCGAAGAGCGACCGCGGACCCGGCCCGCGTTTCAGGCGTCCGGAGTCGCCGTTCTTCTTGTCCATACGCGCCCGCACGGCGGACCAGACTGCATCATCAAGAATGCGGAGATCTGGCCGGTCCTTGACGCGCCACTGATCGCGGGGCCGCATCCGCGGCGTCCGTTTTTTCGGCTTGTCCGGGTCACGAATCCACTCGCGCCGGTTCCAGACATAGCGGCCCACGTAGAGCTCGTTGTTCAAGATTCCAGAACCAGCCTCCGGCGTGCCGTAGAGCGCCGAAACGGACCAGGTCGACCGCCGATTCAGACGGCGACCGGGGCCGGGGACGCGCCGCGCGTTCAAGTAAGCAGCGATCCGCTGGCACGACCAGCCTTCCGCATACCGCTCGAAGATCCAACGCACGATATCGGCTTGCTCGGGGTCGACCTCCAAGCGAAAGCCTTCCGCCTCACCGCGCGCGTTCATTCCAACCGGCACCGACCGGTAACCGTATGACATCCCGCCAGCGTGAAAGCCGCGCTCCACCTGGCCATCGAGGCCGCGACGAATCTTGTGCGGCAGGTCGCTGCGGTAGAACTCGTTGATCAGGCCGCGCACTCCGCGCACGATCCGGCGCGTTTCGCCGGAGGCCGTGTCGTACGAATCGGCAATCCCGATAATCCGGATTCCCCGGTGTTCGAGCCGACGCAGCACCGCTTCGCTATCGACTGAGTCGCGCGAGAGTCGATCCAGAGACTCGACGAGCAGCACGTCGAATTGACCCGCGAGTGCGGCGGCGTGCATTGCACCGGCGCCGGGCCGGTCGGTTACCGCCACCGCGCCGGACACGGCAGCGTCGCTGTATTCGGCGACGACCTTGAACCCGAGCGCCTCAGCCCGTGCGCGGCAGACGCGGAGTTGGTCCGCGATCGACGTCGGGTCCTGGCGGTCGGTCGAAAATCGAGCGTAGACGGAGGCGGTCGTCATGAGGGGCTAAGGATGCGGCTTTGGGCGCTGCTCCGTCAACCGCCTCGGCCCCTTGGGCGAGTTCGCGCGCGACGATTTTCGCGACGAACGCGAGGAGTGGATCAAGTTGTTCGGAGGCAGCCATCTGAAGGTAGTCAATGGAGCTTTGGCATACGGTAAGGTCGGATTTCCTAGGGGAATGGCAGGCCAACGGCCTGTCGGCGCGCGAACGACCCAAGACGTCGCGGCACACGCGATCTCGACCGCGAAGTCGGTAGATCCATGCAGCACGGTAGTCCGTGCCGACGCGCTCACGCTTCTCGGTCCAAGCGCTACGCTCCGATTGCAAGCGACTGAAGCGTCGAATAGAGCAGAATCGCAGCGGCGTTCAGCGGCCGCTCGCGAGTGACGCGCCAGTTACGTTCTGGGTGGGCGCACCATCGATCGCCGATGCGCTGCTTGAATGAGCCCGAAACGGCCCATGGGGAGCCTCTTGCAAGAGGCGTTCTCAGCACGTGCCCGTCTGAAATCGAGGCCCGTACTACGCGTGCCGGCGTACCAATTCGTAGGCGATCGGCAGCCGCCGCGCCTCTCTGCGACACCATCGTGTCGCCGACGTCTTATCTTCTACACGCTGCCTGCCCCGAACCTGGCGGCAAGACGTGCATGCGGCCGATTCTCATGCGCCAGATCGTCGCGCACAACCCGGTAAGCGTGTGAAAAATGCTCGGCTTAAGCGAGCATCCTGGAATTGATCTCTGGACAGCGAGGAGGGTCGCAAGACCCCGAAATCAAAGTCAGGCCAGGCCGAGACGTGCCGGGCGAGCGATGCTACCAGCCGGCCTCGTACTCGATTTCATCGATGTCCACGCGACGGCGATCGACGCCGAGGAGCAAATCGCGCTCGACTTCCAGCGCATCGAAGACCTGATCGTAAAACGCCTCGCCGCCCTTCGACTCGAAATCGCCCTCCAAGGTGGACGAGATTCGCGTCCCCGAGCGCACGCCTGAGTAAAGAGTGCGCAGGAGGTCGCGTGCGGCCCACGACACAGCGACGGATAGGTCCAGTCCGTAGCCCTCGCCACGGCGGCGTGGGTCTACGTAAACAAGGTGAAGCTCGATGCAAAGCCCCGCGTGTTGCTCTCGGCGAACATCCGTTATTGAGTATGTCATCCCGGCATACCCAACCGGACTACGGCCATCGAAGGCAACAAGCACAAGGTGCTGGCTTAGCGTTGGCAGCCCATCGACTGTTTCGTTGACCGCCGCGTAGTCGTACGTCTGCTTTGGCAAGCCATAGTCCACTGAGATTGCTTCGTCGGTCGCTTTGAACTGTTCCGCTTCGGCGAGCCAAACGCGCAGCCGGGACAGCGAGAAGCCGCGCGGGTTGATCTTGATTCTTGTCGGCTCTCGGCCGTCGAAACGCTCTAGGAACTTGTCAATGTCGTCGAACGTGTTGCCGACGCTGGGACACGCAGCTTGGCGATCCGAAGATCCCACGCAGGCCGACGCGGTGAGGCCTCCCACGTGCAAGCGCAGAAAGCCGGTGCGGGCGAAGAGGCTAGGGCGCAGAAGGGGAGATGTCAGAGCTGCTACGTGCATCGTTGTTCTGCCTGGGATCGGAATTGCCATTCGCGAACTGATGAAGTCAAGTACCTGGCTACGAACCAGGGGGTCGTGGGTTCAAATCCTGCCGGGCGCGCCACGAATTCGCGGTCCGTTCCGGACACATGGGTAACGTTTTATACCGGAGACATGGGTAACACTTTCGCCTCGAACGGGTTGGTGGCCGGTTCGAGGCGAGAGGTCTCGTCGTCGAAGAAGCCCAAGTCGTAGTCCATAAAGCTCACCAGCCAGATTCTATCGCTGAGCTGTTTGACGCCGACGTTCTGACCGGCGAAGACGGTGCTCAAGTTGATCTTGCGGCGGCGGCCCATGCAGATGCGACCGCACTGCGTGACGGTGATGGTGCGGTCATGAAACGGGTAGCGTAGCTCGTCGAGTCCGTGATACAGGCGCGCTGAGGGCTGGTAGAGCTCCGCGGGATACTTCATGTCGAGCGCCTGGTGCGGGCGCTCGTGGTTGTAGCACTCCAGGAAGTCATCGAACCGGGCCTGCTGCTGCAGGAAGTTCCGAGCGGCGGGCTTGGTGGTTTCCTTCTTCAGGGTCAGGTGGATGCGCTCATGGCGGCCGTTCTGCGCGGGATGGCCGGGTTTGATGCGCTCGATGCGGATGCCGAGCCGCAGCCACCACACGGCGAGCTTGCTCAAGCCGAAGAGCGCGTGGGGGCTGGCGAAGGGCACGCCGTTGTCGGTGCGGATGGCCTTGGGGAGCCCGAAGTCCTTGAACACCCGCTCGAAGATGGTGAAGGCGTAGGTTTCCTTGGTGCTCGCCAAGGCCTCGCAGCTAAAGAGGTAAGCGCGAGGCGAAGTCGCTGATGGTCAGCGGGTAGCAGTAGCGCCGATCGGCGAGCATGAACTCGCCTTTGTAGTCGGCGCACCACAGCTCGTTGGGGAGCGCCGGCTTGGACAACGCCGTGCCCTGAGCTTTGGGGCGGCGGCGCCGCTCGTGGTTGACCAGTCCGTGACGGTCGAGCACGGCGTGCACGGTGCTGATGGCGGGGGTCTGCACGTCGTTGTGCTTGCGCCTGAGCTTCTCGCGGATCTTGGGCGCGCCCCAGCCGGGGTGCTCGGCCTTGAGCTGCACGATCAGGCTCTCGATCTGGAATGGTAGCTTGTTGGCCTGCCGGTAGGGCCTGCGCGAGCGATCGGTCAGTCCCTCGAGCCCGCAATCCTTGTAGCGGGCGAAGATCTTGTAGCCGGTCTTGCGCGAGACCTCGAACTCCCGGCACAGAGTCGCCATCTTCTCGCCCTCGAGCAGCCGAGCCACGAATCGCAGTCGTTCATCCATCGGGCAACACTCCTTCCAGGGCACTTTGCGTTCTCCCCGCAAAGTGCAAAAGTGTTACCCATGTGCCCGGAATGAAGTGTTACCCTTCTCTCAGGAAGGGCACGCTGTAAGGTCTCAAGACGCAGGTGACACACTAGCAGCGGTTTTTGCCAACATGAGTTCTTTGCTTATTCATATGTTTACAACATTTAGGGCAAGATAGCGGCTTGCAAAGGATGGAACAGCGGATGCCGCCTGCGTGGTCTACCGGCTCCCATGGTGACTCGCATCTGCACTTGGACTGCGCGTCGCTCACCGTCGACCGTAGTGTCCCGCTAAGGCAATAAAGAAGAAACAGCTTGCCAAACGATGCTAGCGGCACCTGAATTGCCTCGGAAGAATCTAAGCAAAGGACGGCAGACTCCGAGCACTAGCAATGGGCACCGGGGCGTTGACGCCACCGGCGCGTTGATGATTGCGGCGACAACCGGATTAATGTTTGTCGCGTATTACGCGTTACCCGCCGACGACGCCTTCATTGTCGCTCGCTATGTCGATCAGCTCTACCGAGGGCACGGTCTCGTCTTCAACGTTGGCGAGCGCATCAACGCGATAACCTCGCCACTCCTGACGTGGACGATCGCTGCGCTTCATCCGCTGAGTTCTACGCCGGTGACGCTCTATCGAATTGCAGCCGCGGTGGTGGTCGTGTGGACGCTGCTCGAAGTCGCCAAGCGTTTCTACAGCGCACCTTCGGATCGCCTGCTGTTCGCTGCGCTAGCGCTCGCCTCGCCGTTCGTGGTCTTCTGGTCCATCTCGGGGCTTGAGACCCCGCTGCTGCTTTGCTGCTGCACATGGTTGACCTACTGTGCACTGCGTCTGCTCAGTGGCGACGGTAACGAGTCCGCCACACGAGCCGCCCAGGTCATTGGGCTTGCAGCAGCGGCAGTCTTGCTTCGCTACGACGCTGTCCTCTACGTCGGTCCCCCCGCCGCAGTGTGTCTCTACAAGTTCCGACGCAGCAGGCGGGTCGTCGGAACGGCGGTGTTCAGCGCGGTCGCTGTCGGGCTTTGGCTGGCCTTCACTGCTTTCTACTATGGCGACATTCTGCCGACCTCGTTCTATGTCAAGCTTGAGCACTCGGTAACGGCCGATACGCTTTTTCTAGGTCTCGCGTATGTCGTCAGCTTTTCAGTTCTGTCCTTGCTTGCGCCGGTTGCTGCGACGCCTCCATGGAAGCGTTACTTGGCCACTGAAAGACGCACACCGACTCTTTTGGCACTCGTTGTTGGCGCGGCTGCGCAGCTGGCCTACGGCCTCGCTGCCAGTACTCAGCACATGATGTATGCGTATCGCCTCTTTGTACCCTATCTTCCATCGTTGGTCCTATTATTTATGCCTGCTCAACAAGCCCGCAGAGGGTGGCGGGAGTTCCTGTCAGTCATCGTCATCCTGTACCAGGCGACGATTGGGCTGGTGCTGTACTATTTGAGCGAAAATCCAAACCTTTCGCTGTTATTCTGGAAGCAGGATGAACACCATCAATGGTATGAATTCTCGACCTTTGGCGCCCGCAATACAAAAGAGTTTTTGGCTGCGGTGCGCAGATCGGCACCGGAGATTCGGGCGCACTGGGTACAAGTGGCTGCGCATGAACGGCCGATGAAAGTCCTGGCGCTCACGGGCGGCACGCTGCCGTATCTTCTGCCATCGGCATACGTCTTCGAAACGCTCGTCAGCTATCGACATCATTGCGGCGGTGATCTGGCGTCGGCTGCCGATTACGTCCAGCTCATTCAGAACGCCGATGCGCCTGTGTCCCCGGCCGCGCGCTTCGGCGTCGATGCCCGCAACTGGCAGTTGGTCAGCAAGCACGTTATCGAGGCGACAGGACTGCAGGAGAAGCCGTACAGGTTGCGCATTGACATTTGGTACAACAAACACCCGAGCACGCTCGTCCTTCCCCCGAGCGTGGATCTTCCTTGCCAAGGATAGGACTGTCCGTGCGGTCCGACACGATGGCGCAGAAACGCGAAGCGGCGCCGGTCGCTCGCTAGCGACGACAGCATCGTCAAGTAGGCGTCGTGCAAGTGCATCGTACAAGCGAAATATTGTGCGTCGATCTCGACGGAACCCTTGTCGCCACGGATCTCCTTGCCGAGTCGCTGCTGTTGTTGCTCCGCAGCAGCCCTTGGCACATCTTCGTGCTTCCTTGGTGGTTGATCCAAGGTAGAGCGACCCTGAAGCAGGAAATTGCGCGTCGCGTTACTATCGATTTCGAGCGGCTTCCCTACCGAAAGGCCTTGGTCTCGTTTCTGGAGGAAGAAAGACGGCGCGGCCGTCGCCTGGTCCTGATCACGGCGGCCGATCGGCGGTTGGCGCAAGGGGTCGCCGACCATTTGCGGCTGTTTGCTGAGGTGCACGGGAGCGATGGTGTTACGAATCTCAAGGGCGCGACTAAAGCCTCAAGGCTGGTCGATCGCTACGGGGAAGGCGCCTTTACTTACGTCGGCGACTCGAGCACTGACCTCGCCGTATGGCTGGCAGCCAGGCACGCAATCCTCGCGGGCGCATCCGAGTCGCTTCGACGCAAGGTCGCGCGCAGCGCAAAAATCGAGCGTACCTTTGACGATAACAGGGTCAATATGCGAACAAGTGCATTGATACGGGTGATTCGGCCGCATCAATGGGTCAAGAACGTCCTCGTGTTCGTTCCACTGATCACGGCGCATCGACTAATGGATATGCATGCGTGGTTCAATGCGGGTAAAGCCTTCGCTGCGATGTGTCTCGCGGCCGGGGCAATCTACATAGCCAACGATCTGCTCGATCTTGCCGCGGACCGGGTGCACCCGACCAAGCGGTCCAGGCCCCTTGCGAGCGGAGAGCTGGCGATTGGGGTAGGTATCGTGTGCGTACCGATCTTGCTGATCGCGGCTGCACTGCTTGCGCTCACGCTACCAACCGCATTTCTCGCGTGGATCGGCGTCTACGGGACCGCTGCAGTGCTCTATTCGCTTTGGTTCAAGCAGTTTGCGATCGTCGACGTAATCGTGCTGGCAGCGCTCTATGCCGTGAGGTTGCTCGCTGGCGCGGCTGCAATCGCGGTCCCGATGTCGGCTTGGTTGCTTGCATTTTCTCTGTTCTTCTTCTTCAGCCTCGCTCTGGCCAAGCGACATGTCGAGCTTTATGCCACCCGCCAGGCGAACGCCCCCCCGGAGGTTCGGGGTTACCTGCAATCGGATCTCGACACGGTCGCGATGTTCGGAATCGCGAGCGGCTACCTCTCGGTGCTCGTCATGGCTCTCTACACCGACGGCCGCGACACCGCGCTGCTCTACTCGCATCCAACTTGGCTATGGGGATTTGCGCCTCTCCTTCTCTTTTGGGTGAGCCGCCTTTGGCTGCTCGCGGCGCGCGGGCACTTGCACGAGGATCCGGTTATGTTCGCCGTCAGGGACTGGGCGAGCTACGCGGTCCTGCTCGGCCTCGGCGTGTGCATGTACCTCGCGATTTAGAAGTCGTCCGAGACGCGCCTCTGTGGGCCGGGCGTCGGGAACGCTCAGATCTTCAAGCGCTCCAGGATTGCGGATGGCAGGGCGCGAATGACCGCCATGATTGGCCGCCAAAACCACGGGATGTATACAACGTCGCGCCGGTGAGCTATCGCGGCGCGAGTCGCTGCCGCTACGCGCTCGGGTGCTGCCCAAAGCAGGCCTTTGCTAAAACCAGCGGTCATCGGTGTGTCGACGAGCCCGGGCTTAACGGTAAGCACATGAACGCCTTGGGGCCGCAGCCTGGCGCGCAGGCCTTGCAGGAATACGGCAATGCCGGCTTTGGCGCCGCCATAGAGGTAGTTGGCGACTCTGCCGCGATCGCCGGCGACGGAGCCTATGACGACCAAGCTCCCGGATCGCTGCGCAGCGAGCGGGCGGGAGGCGGCGTTCGCGAGGCTCGCCACGCTCGTAAAATTGGTGTCGATGGCGACGCGAAGCTGCTCCGGGTCGGTCTCCCAACCGGCTTGAGCCGGCAGCATCCCGTGGGCAATGACGACCACATCGAGGCGCTCGAGCTCGGCCATCGCGGCCGCGACCAGATGCGCATGTTGGCCGAGGTCGATGAAATCGGCAGTCAAAGTCACCACCTTCGCAGCGCCGCGGGCTCGCAGATCCTTTGCATTCGCAATAAGTTTCTCCTCATCGCGGCCGACCAAGACGAACGTCGCGCTCTGCCCGGCGTAGAGGCGGTTGATCGCATGAGCGATCGCGGACGTTGCTCCGAATACGAGTATGGCCTCTCTCATGTCACCTGTGCGCCAGCAGCGCCATGGCCGTCCGCCGCCAGAAATCTGACAGGAACCGTGGATCCGTGTATGGAAGCAGTTCCCGCCACCTGGGGAAGCTTGCCTCGAACACAGCAGGCGCCATGCAAGCATCCTTCGCCGGATAGACCCGCCCTCCGTGCGCCCTGACGATCGCGTGGCAATCGGCAAGCAGAGCCAAGGTCTCGGTGCCCCGATTCTGGAAGTCCAGAGCCAGGGTCACGCCCGCCCTCGGGAACGAAAGCAAGCCGGGGGACGCGATGTCTCCGAAGCGCTTGAGCACGGCCAGAAACGATCCTTGCTCTTGAGCTGAAACGCTTTGCAGGATCTTCGAGACGCCCGGCACGCCGCCCTCCGGCGGGAAGACACACTGAAGCTGTACGAACCCGTCCTTTCCGTACAAACGATTCCAGTTCCCGATGGCATCCAACGGAAACAGGAACGACTCAAGCCGCACGCGGCGAGCTACCTGCCGCAGTTTGGCATGGAAATACAGAGCGTTGAAAGAGCGTACTGCCAGTGGGCTAAGAACCAACGACGGCGCCACGAACGGAATCATGAGCCGTGGCGCGGGCCGCGGCGCAGGGAGCGTACCATCGGGCTCGGTGACGTGTCGGGCCCTGCTGAAGATTCCCCGCAGATAGTCCTTCCGGTAGGAGTAACAATCGAACCAGGCAACCGTGTATTCGAATCCTGAATCTGACTCTTCCGAGAGCTGCACGAACTCCTCGAGCCTGGAAAATGGAACCTCTTCGACCTCGACAAGAGCGCTCTTGACTCGCCTAAGCGCGATGCGCGCCCAGGTGATAAGTCCCGTCAGACCCAATCCGCCGACGCACGCGCCGAACCACTCCGGGTTCTCGCTGGGGGAGCACAATCGCCTGCTCCCATCGGAGCGGAGCAACTCGAATTCGACCACATGCCTGCCGAACGTGCCCGCCAGGTGGTGATTCTTACCATGAACGTCGTTCGCGATGGCGCCGCCAACCGAAACATACTGCGTGCCGGGCACGACTGGCGGGAACCACCCTCTCGGGAGGCAGTAATCGATTATGCCCTTAAGGCTGAGACCGGCTTCGCAGCGGAGGGTACCCGAGGTCGCGTCGAACTCGAAAATCCGGTCCATGCGGCTCGTGGCGAGCACGACACCCTGGCGGTTGAGACACGAGTCACCGTAGCTGCGGCCGCGCCCGAAAGGTAGAACAGTCAGATCGCCCCGAGACGGCAAGCCTTCCGTCGCAGCCCACAGGTTGATGCTCAGCTGTTCTTTCCCCGGCAGCCTGCCCCACGAGGTGACGGTCCTGTCCGGCTGAGCCGTTTGTCGGGAAACCACCGTCGCTGTGTCTCTTCCGGGGCCAGATCAACAATAGGGAGCTGTGAGATTCACAATGCGGGGCGTTGCGAAGACTTCAGTTGCGATCCATCCCGAAGATTACCCGAAGTCGCCAGAGTCCGCCCCCCCAGGTCCAGGGCGGGCTTAGAGGCTGCCAAGAACGCCGGCCAAAGCCGTCAAGCCGGTAGGGCGGCTTTCATCAAGGCTCTTTTCCGCAGCGTGGCTCAGTAGCCGTCCGGCGTCGCTCTTCAACTCCGCGGCAGCGCTCGTAAAACCAGGCGCGCTAGGCGTCCATACGCCCCAGCGCCTTCACCGGCAGGTAGTACTGGGCCGGCCGGACACAGCGGGCGCTGGGCGTCGACCTCCAGCTCTTCCGCCTTCCTTTCGAGTCTTTACTGACGCAGAGCCGCCTCCAAAGTCCTTGCGGCCTCGTGTAGCTGGGAGAGGCTTTTTAGGATCTGCTTCGGCAGCCGCCGAGCTGTGCGCCCGATGATGTGAATCCTTGTAGCCGGGAGCGCCCCGGGCTGTTCACGTCATGGACCGCGGGGATCGTATTGTGTTCGGCATCGCCTGCAGCTCGTCCACGAGGGTTGCGCCTTCGCTGGAACACCAGCGGCGGCCGGCTACGCGGGCTTATGGCACGAAGCGGGGCGCAACGCCCGTTGACTTCGGTATGACATCATCATAGACTGGCAGTGCGCCACACACTGTAGTGTACTTGAATGGCGCCATTTTAGCAGTCCAATTTTTGTTGGGACAGTGGGGTTTATCATGTTGAAAACACTAGGTAGTTTCTCTGCAGGAGCACTGGCACTGCTAGTTGTCAGCACCGCAAATGCAGCATTCTGGGACACGGATTTTGTGAAAGGTAAGGCGCGAACGGAGTATCCCTCGGGCTACGGGACCGGATCAAATTGGATAACACTCAACTACAACGCCGGGTTCGGAACCACCGGGGGATGTCTTTGGGAAGTAACTGATCCCCTCAATGCCGTCTTCAAGTGCCCGGGCAGCAGAAGTGCTGACCCTAGCATTTGGCAAGGGAACCTGGAGACACGGAGTGCTTGCGGCGGCAGCAGTACGCCGATCGGCGATTCTTGGCTCGGCTGCCTTTCCTATTCCAGTAACACTTACTTCCAGCTGAATTCGCCAGGAACCAAGTACTGGGTGATTCACGCGAACAACGACCCATCCTTCGATCAATGTCGAATGGGCCCGCCCGGGGCATCGGAGCCGATAGTGGATCCGATCGCCAATCCGACCACCCCGAACTTGTACTACATTGCCATGGAGTCGACTGGCGGAAAACACAGGCTTCACATAGCCGTGTCTCCATACGATCACGACTTCACGTGTAGTGGCGTTGGTCGGCAGTACACCCTCCCATATCTATCGGTTGGCGCCAACAGCAACAAGGGAAACGGTGGCGCCATCGGCCTGATCTATCCTTTGGGAGGGACCGGATCTGATGTCTTGCATTTCAAGGCGCAGATGCTTGGACATGTTGCCCTTTCATGTTTGCCTGGTGACCCATGCGGTAACGTCGGATCCCACACCGGAGTCCTGCTGACAGCGCAATGGAGCGGTAAGCGCCGAATGCTGTACCTCGATCTCTACAATGAAGGGGTCTTGACTAACGAAGGGCCAGGCGAGGCACATTGGAGCTGGCCCCTGCAGGACAGCATGTTCTGGCCTGGAGGGGATATAGCGATTCTGAGCGTGTCATCGCTAGCTATGGCTTGTCCGAACGTTCCGGCGATTCCGGCGTTGCCGGCGGGCTCGCCAGGGGCTCAGAAGACTTACGCGATCAACATGTCGAAGCTCTTCTACTGCGTGAGTGGCCTGGGCTTGTTTACCGACCCGATGCCTTTCGATTACATCACAGTTGAGAGCGTCCATTGGTTTGTCGAGACTTCGGGCACCTACGGAAAGGTTTGGATCGCCATCGACGATCCGGAGATTGGCGCAAACTAGGGATGCAGGCCCGAGATAAACGCGGCCGAGACGCGTTTATCTCGCGGCTTCGCCTGACAGATCCGCTCGGGCTGATAGCGTGACACGATCGACATCGAGATCAACGACCGCGTCTGCGCGATTCAGATGCGGCCTGCGTCCTGATCCGCGCACGTGTTGCGTCTCTTTTTTCTCCGGGACGCCCTCAAGACTTCCCTTCTTCGTCTAGTGCGTTCACAGCGGATTAGCGGGTTAGCCTTCTGTGACGCGACAGGGAAGGGGCCCTCAGAGAGCACGACTATCGAAAGTCGGTGGAGGGTGGTGGTAGGGGTCGCATGCTAATAGCGCTCGGCCTCGCGTAAGAAAGGTCGATTCGCAGGCAACAAGGACCTCAGATTTGCGATGCAACGCATCGTTTCGAGTAAGAGTGATCTTGACCCACACGTGGTAGAGGTACGGGTAGACAAGACCTCGTGTTGATTGTTGTATGGTGCTTCTCGCGCCGTCAACTTGCCCGATGACGCGCCCTATGTTTGCGCGTAGAATTCCGGCGGTTCCAGCGGATTGGTGATTCCGATAGCGCCATCTGCACTGTTAGGTCCCAGCACATTGAGGCGGAAAGGTTGGAAGCATAGTAGCTTGGGCCGGGCCCCTATCGGCGTTGGAGGCGGTTTCCCACCGAAAATCGGCAGTCAGCGCACTTGACAATTTTTCATTGGCATGCGGAAGCGAGCTTGAGCAGGCGTCGTCAAGGATGTCTGTCAGTTGGCGTCTAATTCTGATGAGGATACGGACTGTAATTCGTCCGGCTCGCCGTCAAGGAACGCTGTGATGCAAATGATGACGAACCATGCTAAGCCGTCATCGACCGCGCCAAATTCGTCGATATTACTGGCCGACAGCGGGATCTCAGCGGTGAAAAAGACCTCCGCTCTCAATACCGCAGAAGGTATTCTTGCTGCGGTGCTATGCGCGGCCACGTTTGTCCTCGTGGCGTATCCCTGCTTACGAGCAGCGTGGTTTGGAGTAAGTCAATTCCAAGACGATAGCTTTTACTACCTCGTCACCGCACGCAACTTCCTGAGGTTAGGGATATTCACGTTCGATGGAGTCAATCCAACCAATGGATTCCAGCCGCTTTGGATGGGTGCGATCGTTGGCCTATTCAAAGCACTCGGCCCTGGAGCGACACTTGAACTGCGAATCCTTGGAGTGAACGCGCTCGAAAAATGCGCCCTCGGCACTGCGGTCGCCAGCGCCGTCTATCTGTTCATACGCGCGAGGCGAACGAAGCTCCCGTGGGCTTTTGGCTACTTCGCCCTCACCCTGCTGCTACTGTGCCCGTTTTACGTGATCTTTGACCAGGGGATGGAGACCACGATTGCAGTGTTAATTCTTATTTTCGTGGTCCACGCTTTTCTGTCTGATCGACTATTGTTCCTGGGCGTTGCTCTGTCGTTGCTGTTTTTGGCGCGACTCGATACTGCCGTTTTCATCGCCGGGCCGCTCCTCATATGGACGGCATGGAGAGGCATCGCTGGGGCAAAGAACGCTTGGAACGCCATTATCATCTTCATGCTCACCTTCTTCTCCTACATTGGGGTGAACTTTGCGACGACTGGCCATATCGTTCCTATAAGTGGAGCAATCAAGTCCTCATTCCCCGTTCTCCGCTGGCAGGGGGCGTTTTTCACGGAACCGCTGACGCTCGCCAAGATGTTCGGATGGGCCTCGCTAGTGCGCGGCATCAACATGGTGGAATGCACCGCGTTGATCGTCGCAGGTCTTGGTCTCTTGTTCGCAGCAGTGCCAAGCAGGGGTATTCGGCACAAACAACTCATGCTCGCGCTCATTTCAGGGCTCCTGGTCGCGAATCTCCTCATGTTTCAGAAATGGGACAAGAGCATTGATCCTCGCTACTTGGCGTTGCCAATGGCGATCGCGACAATGTTCTTTGCAAACTCTCTCGTTCTCGCAACCGAACGAGCACGCATGTGGTTGGATCAGGCAGCCGCTCGGATTCCGTGGAATAAGGAAGGACGGTTGGGCTGGTGGCCAGCGAGTATTAGAATGGGCCTCTCGGCATTGAGCGCTCTTCCGTTCGTGCTGATATCTCTCCTTTTGCTCGCCGAGGCCGGCGCTCATCTTATGAGGTTCCGCGCCTATGCGGATCGCAGGGAAGATCCCATTCGTCAGATCTATCTAGAGGTCGATCGCGTGCTGCCGAAGGAAGCGGTCGTTGCCGGCACTGATGTCGGCGCGATGGCCTACTGGACGCAACGAAGGGTGATAAACCTCGATGGAGTTATCAACAATTTCGAGTATCAGCAATATTTACGCTCGGGTGGACTGCGGGATTATTTGAGGGAGCAAGGCGTGACCCACTTGGCGACTGCGCTGTGGGATCGCGAGCAAACGTATACGGGGCGTCCGATCGAACGCATGTACAAACAAGTATTGGACCCGAGCGCCGAACGCGGACTCGATTACAAGCGACACGAGTTTTTCGTGTACTCATATCTCTACGGTGTTTACTCGGACAAGATAACACTGACCCCTCGTGAGGAGGTATATCGCAAATTTGTCGGTAAAGACGGGATCGCCGACGCCGCGTATGTCATCTACCGGTTCCCGGGTTGAGCCCGCCGAGGTCGCGCATACTCAAAGCCATCCACGCCCAGCAGGATCGGCGCTCGGCCGAGGACAAGTGCGCGAAGTCATTGCCCAAGCTACGCACGATGCGCTTGCGGAAAGCGGCCTGACATTGGACCCGAAAAGTACGGCAGGCAGAAGTAGAGGTAAGCTGTCTTCGTCGCTCCTTCATAGGCTGGGAGAGGACGATGAAGAAGTCGAAGTTCACTGAAGAGCAGATCGCCTACGGGCTGCGGCAGGCGGACAGCGGGACGCCGGTGGGGGATGTCTGCCGGCAGCTCGGGGTGTCTGAGGCGACGTTCTACGTCTGGAAGAAGAAGTACGGCAAGCTCGGGCTGAGCGAGCTGAGGGAGATTCGCCAGCTGCGCGATGAGAACGCGCGGTTGAAGCGGGTGGTGGCTGACCTGACGCTGGATAAGCAGATTCTATCCGAGGTTCTGCGAAAAAAAGTCTGAAGCCGGGGCGACGGCGGCAGTTGGTCGCCTGGATTCAGGAGACTTTCCAGGTGAGCACTGTCCGGTCGTGTCGGCTGGCCCAGTTCATCCGCGCGGCCTGGTATCGGAAGAGCACGGCGCGGGACCAAACCGCCTTGGCGATGCGCATTCGCGATCTCGCTCACGCGCGGCCGCGGTTCGGCTACCAGCGAATTACGGTCCTGCTGCGCCGCGAAGGCTGGCCGGTCAATCGCAAGCGGGTGCGGCGGCTGTACCGGCTTCAGGGCTTGCAGCTGCGCATGCGGGTGCGTCGTCGCAAGCACATGTGCTTGCATCGTGGCCCGGTGCCAACGGCCACCCGGACCCACGAGCGGTGGAGCATGGATTTCGTCCATGACGCGCTGTTTGACGGCCGGGCATTCCGCGTGCTGACGGTCGTGGATCAGTATAGCCGGCAGAGTCCGGTGCTAGAGGCCGCTTTCGCGCACTCTGGCAGGAGCGTTGCGCAGGCACTCGACCGGGTGGTCGCCGACCACGGGACGCCGGTCTCGATCACCGTTGATCACGGTCCGAGTTCATGTCCAAGGCACCCGAGGAGTGGGCGTGGCGACGGGGCGTGAAGCTCGACTTCATCCGGCCGGGAAAGCCGACTGAAAACGGGCCCATAGAATCGTTCAATGGGCGCGTAAGCTTCCCCAAACGGTAGACAGCATAAGCTGGACCTTTCTGGCAGGTGAGCCGAAGGCGCACGAGACGCTGACCTATTTTCGCCTTTCCCGGCGATCACTGGCGCCAGATCAAGACCAACAATCCGCTCAAGCGCATCATCCGCAAGATCCGTTGGCGCACGCGAGTGCTGGGCCGGTTTCCCGACGGACATTCGGCGTTGACGCTGGTAGCAGCACGACTGCGACATATCGCGAGTACGAAATGGGGCAAGCGGCGTTATCCCGCGATGGGAAACCCTGCTGCAACCGCTACGTCATCCAACTCCAAGTTTGATTCATTGGCCTGGCGAGCAGAGCCTTGCGGACTTGGCACATTGATGTATCTGGAGCTGAACTTCCATCTAGATCCCAAAGTTAAAAATAGAGGCCCGATTGCTCGGGCCTCTCCAAGCAGATCGCATTGTCGCTCTACTGCAGGGTCACGCTGTCGACGGCAATCCAAGTGAAGTTTTGATACGGCGGACTACCGGTGTTATCGGGGGACTCCTCGATGGCGAAGTGTATCGCTGTGATCGGGATGTTCCCGGATGTCGGCATTGTAGTCGTAAAGTCTGGGCTGAGACAGGTAAATAGTTTTGACAGATCTATTGTATAGGTGTATCGCGCTCTGGTTGGTCCCGGGCTCTGATTATAAGTCACGGACGGATCCATCAAGGACTGAGGACTACCAATCGCGGACCAGCCGGTAACTCTCGCAGCGCACTCCGAGTCCAGGACATCGGCGTTCTTGAATACTATGTCGGCGCCAGGAAACCACACGCTCTGCAGAATATTCCAGTTGAAGTGCGCCTCGTTGAAGTCGACGACGCCTCCGTTGTTGTTATTGCGGTTCAAAACCGAGATATAGGCCCACCGCTTTATGCCGCCCCAAAGAGCCTCGATGATTACGTAACCACTATTAAAGCGGGTGCTCCCATCGGGGGAGGTTGGCTCGAATATATCCATTAACGTCAGAGCGAAGCTGAGCAAGTGTGGCGCGCCCGTTTGTCGAAGCAGCGTGATTGTCCCGTGGCCGTTCCCGGCATCGCTTTGAACCCCGTAAGACAGAAAGGGAATCTTGTTAAGAGCGTGATTGGGGTCCAGGCCCTTATTGATGATTATATGCGCCTTCTTCCGTGATGGATTTCCGCCCTCGTTATCTGGCAACGCGCTTACCGCCATCAAGCCGGTGCCTGGTACGCTGATGGGGTCAGTCTGGTTGGGTGGCCCGGAGTTGTATGGAGAAAGCCACGAGTACTCCGAGTTGGCCGTAATCACCCAGAAATTGGTGCCGCCGAAATTGCCATCAGAACTCGTTGAGTTCGCGGCGCTAAAAGGTGGGTTCAGCGAGAAGTCCGGACAAGAAGGATTGTTCGCGTTGTAGCTGGGGCCCGCCCCAACGATGTTGGGCGGATCTGTCCAGAGATAGCAACCCTGCTGCTGGTTCGAGTCTAATACCAAGGGGTTGGTGTTCGTGCCATATGTCTGTGAAGGAAAATCTGTCCGCCACCTACCGTTAAGAAGACCGGGATCCCAAAGGCCGGTAACAGCGAAGGAAACGTTCTGTGGCGATGCGCCTAATTGAACAAGGGTCCCGTCGCTCTTCTTGGCATAGGCATAAATGTCGTGACTTGCCCCGTCCATTATCGATTGTGGATAATTGGTAAATATGAATCCGTGAAACGCGTTTCCCCCACAAGAAGAAGACGCATCCTGGCGTTGGCGGTTCGCCATCACGCTGCCGATTTGGGTTAGCACGCCGCTGATCATGGTTTTGATAACGACGGTGAACTTGGTCGTGGGTTGATTCGCCTGGCATGCCCACCCCCAGGTTGCTGCTGCATTCGCGCCATCGTGGTGACCTGTCGGATTGGCCGCCAGCAGTTGCGTGGGTAGAAGAAGGAGTGCTGCGATCATGTAGGAATGCCGAAGCGTATCGCCACGAGCGAATTTTTTGTGCCATTGGGTTCGCATAAATAAGAAAGCCTCCGCAAGGGAAGGGGTAGAGGATTGAGACGTTGTGACACCCACTCGAAAATGACGACAAGCCAACGCCCGCCGGGACGGACAACTGTCATCTGTACTGGACAATACGTACAGGTCAAAACGTACACGTCAAGACTATGCCATTGGCATGTCATTGTCAAGGGACTTCTTATCACGAAGTCTCACGGGCTCCTTAACTCCCGGCTCAGGCCAAAGGCGTAGGCGAAGCCGCTGCGAAATTAGGATACGAAATGTATAGCGGCCCTTACAGCTACCTGCGGCGGAGCAGAACGGCGTTTATCGCGCGCCTCGGGGGACGAGGCCTCGTTTTGTTGACGAGCCGCGGGGACAAATCCGACGACGACAGCTAGAGGCCGGCTACGTGGTCCATTCACATTCCCCGGTAGCAACCAAAACAAGAGGGACCAAGATCACCTCGCGAGGGGGGGACCGACACCAAGTTGCCGCGGTAACCTGCATGTCGGCTCGCCGACGCAGCTTGCGGTCGGTTGCGACCAATCGGTTTCATCATCTACCGCTCGTCAAAGCGCCGAAGCCTATTCAAAGCATTCCCGATGACGCATGACGTGCCCCTAGTGGGTCAGGAACGCTCCTACGATCTCGTCTAGGACGGGACTGACGTTGGAATGAACGGCGCCGAGGCGTACGCGTGGGAGGGGAATTCCTTGCTCGAGTCAGCCCAGCAACGGCCGCCGGGTTCCGACCTGTGGGACGAGACGTTTGCTATCGGACCGAATATGGACTAAATTCGGTCATGCTCTACAGAGGCACGCCATGAAGTATTCAACACGCATCAAGTCCATCAGTTACCTCAAGGCCAATGCGGCCGAGGTCGTTCGCGAACTCGCGGAGCAGCGCGAACCCCTGCTCATCACCCAGAACGGCGAGGCAAAAGCGGTCATCCAGGACGTCGCGTCGTATGAAGCGATGCAGGAAACGCTGGCACTGCTCAAGATCCTCGCTTTGGGTAACCGGCAGATCGAGGAAGGCCGGTTCGCTCCTGCCGCCGACGTGATCAGTCGCTTGCGCGCCAAGAAGAACGCGGATTGAAGCGCTTCGAAGTACTCCTGACCGAGGATGCGGCACGCGATCTCGATGAGATCTACGACTACGTTGCGGAGCGCGAAGGTCTGTCGAGGGCGAGCCATGTGCTGGACCGTGTTGAACAGCTGGTGAAAAACCTGGCAGAGTTTCCCGAGCGCGGCGCTCATCCGAAGGAACTGGTTTCGCTGGGCATCCGCGACTATCGCCAGATCTTCTTCAAGCCGTATCGGGTGATTTATCGCGTCGTTGGCCAGCGCGTCTACGTGTACCTCATCGTCGATGGCCGGCGAGACATGCAGACGGTCCTCGCGCGTCGACTGCTTGAGGAGTAGTCCGAATCGTCGGGTCGCGTTACCGGGAATGGCATCGCGACGGGATCAAGGGCGCCTCGGGAAGAACGCTGATCGACGCCCGGTAATATGAAGACCGAGAATCGCGTCTTCCGAGGGGAAAAGAGCCGAGGTCGGGCCGAAATATTACCGGGCCGCGCCCCCGAAGTACTTGAGCGACAGCAACCTAGCGGCGATTCCGCCGCGGACTGTTAATCCGCAGGTCCCAGGTTCGAGCCCTGGTCGGGGAGCCAATCTACACGCGGATTTCGGCGGTTTTTGCGGTTTGGTTTTGCTCCGCAATTCCGCTCTTGCTCCGCAATTCTGTGGATTACTTGGTCGGCGTGACCTTCTCGCGACCCGGCTTCGAACGTAAATCTCGGTCGTCTTGAGGTTCTTGTGGCCGAGCTGGGCGGGGTGGATCCCGGTGGCGCTCGTGCCTGCGTTGAAGCGTAGATCGCGTCCGTACCGGTGCTCGCGTCGTCCAGCGCGACAAACGCCCCGGTTTCGGGCGCCCCGGAGGCGGTTTTCGACCGCCGCATGGGACATGATCCATCCCCGCTCGCTGCGGACCCTTCCAAGGGCTGTCCTGCCTTTGCAGACCGCTTCATGGCGTCACCATCGCCTCTCTAGCTGTTCTTTAGCTAGCCTAAAGTAAACAGCGATGGATGAGTACGGGTAGTTGTTCCGGTCAATGTTGATCGCGAGGATTAGGCACCGCGAGACGTGTGATGACCCGAACACCTGTGATGCAATGTTCTCCATCCGGCTGTTGCGTTGCGCCCTATGTTGATCCCGGAACGCATAGACGGCAAGCGCGTCCGCCTTGCCTTTCGGTGGAATGACAATTATGGAGCAGTGATGACTGGGCTGCTGCCAGTTCTTCATCACGTTTTTCGCAATTCGCCTGAATTTGGTCGCGAGCTTTTTCTGCTGGTCCAGCGAGAAGCCGAGGAGAATCGTAGCTACATCAGACCACTGGTGGAAATCGCGCTCCTCTATTTTCTTGCAGATGTCGCTCCACCACTTGGTTATGTTGGGGGCAGGTTTCTTGCGCTGAACACCTTCCTCCATCGCTGAATAGTACGTATCGATGTTACTAGACATCGACACAAGGTTAAAAGCCGCGCCGCTAAACTCCGCCTCGCCAATATTGAATCCGCTTGCGAGATAGAAGCCGAGCAAATCGAGTTCGTCACCCTTGTAGGAAAGATTCGTTTCGAGATCTGCCCGTCGCCTAAGATAGTGGATCTTGTGAGCAGTGGATGGGAGAACATCGAACACGATCTCCAAATCGGCCAGCAGCATGCACGGAGCGATTGGGTGTTCTGCTGGGATCCAACCTGCATCTTTGGCGTGATGCAGCGTCGTCTGAAGCGTGGCGAAATCGTCCAGGGTCACGGACAAGCGAACAACGGTTCTAATCTCTTCAAACGCGAAGGGGAAGTGCGGGAGCAAGGTGTCGCACCTGGTAGTGTCCGCGCAGACTTCGGCGATACGATCCGCGAGCCTAAGAGACTGAATGGATGGGGCCAGGAGCAGTTCTTCGACATGCTTCTTCGCTCGTCCCGCTGCACCCCGGAGAGCTGGCCAAGAGACCGCGCCCGACTTGGCCTCAACGATGATCAAATGCGAGTCGATCTTGACTAAGAGGTCGCTTTCGTATTGCGTGTCGCCATCGCTCCACGTATACCCTTTCACGATCTCGCAATCCGGAAACGCGTTTATGAACTGGGCGTGAGTTTCAGTTTCGAGAAATGCGGCCCGTCTTCTCGCATACTCATCCGCTGCAGCACCATCTCCCTCCAGAATCTCGGCGAGGATCGGAAACACGAACGAGAAGAAGACCTGAGGGAGTGCGCAGAAATATCGCTTTTCCGAAAGCGCGATGACCGGCTTCAGCCACACCGGATTCGCCATGAAGAGGTATTCGACGGGAGTGCCGGCATCATCTCCGAATCGCATACTCAGATGATCGAGCGCTTGGATAACGCGGCTTTCATCCAAGCCAATTTCATCAGCGAGTTCCGATGCCCGGAAAGTGAAGCCTTCGGCAAGTGACAGGTCCGAGTGCGCGAGGAGCAGGCTCTTTATCTGGTCTAGGGTAATATGCTGCGCTTCTGCAAACGCCATCAGTGAATCTGCATTATCTTTGAATCCTGGATTGCACTGGTAGTAAGCGCGAATAACTTCGGAAACTGTTTTCTTTGAAAAGACCGAGCGAAACCGCGTGATTCGTGCGTTCACCATCCGCTGGTTACGCCTCGCTAAGTGGTGAAACAGGGTAATGAGTTCGACACCAGAAAGACCGATCTTTGGGACAAAGATCGCGTCCAGCGGTTCGCAAAGGCGCTGCGTGATGCTGATTACGCGCGACAAGAAGCCCCAGTTACGAACCGTCTGAGTATGAATGCGGAGCTCCTCCTGCACGACACGTACAGCTTTTTCATCGGCTGAAAGCTCTGCCTTCAGCTCGGCCAGCCGCCGCAGATGAAAGGCGTCCGCAGCTGCCGGAAGTAGATCGAACACCTGTTGTATAGCATTGGGAGAAGGTGGCTCGCGTTCCAAAGCGTCTGCGGGCTCGCGGAGAAGCAGAGCCTGCAGAAGCTCCACATGGGACTGATTGACTGACCCGCCCCCGAGGCTTGGAGATATTGTTCCCGTGGACGTTAGAGTCGCAAAGAGGCCATAAACCGAAAGGGAGGCAATGGTTTGAAGCGGTTCGATCGAACCGCAGAGCTGCTGCAGCGCTGTTAGCTTGGCTGAGAAATCACGTTCACTGGTTTCCCCGACTTTGATCAACCCATCAATCACCCGATCGCGGGGTAACCGCGAGAAGGGGTGCTCTGACAAGACGAAGCCTGATCGTGCAACGACCCTAGGCTTTTCCTGATTCGCTGTCTGTTTCTTGCGACGGCGACGTTTCTTGCGGGACACTGTCAGAGTCGTAGGCCTTGTCGCAAAGTCCGCAGGTCTCGCGGGCTTTGTGGGTTTGGTGTTATTCCGCAATTCTGTAGATTACTTGGTCGGCGTGACCTTCTCGCCGACACGGCTTCGAACGTAGATCTCGGTCGTCTTGAGGTTCTTGTGGCCGAGCTGCTGCTGGGCTGAGCGGATGTCGGTGGCGTCCGCCTTGTCCGTGCCTGCTTTGGCGCGTAGATCGCGGAATTGGAAGGTCCGTACCGGTCTCCAGTTCGCCCATGCCCGCAGCGGCTACCGCAACGGCGGCCCGATTTCGGGCATCTTCAAAGCGATTGTCGAGAGCCGCGTACGAGAGGGGTTGTCCCCGCTCGTTGCGCACCACAGCCAGGCTTGTCACCTTGTATGCGCGGCCTTGAATTCTGGCGAGCACATCGGCCAGTTCGCCCGCGATCACGATCCGAAGCTTCTTCCCGGTCTTGCCTTGCGTGATCCACAAGGCTCCATCGCGGATGTCGGCAAGCCTCAGCTTGAGCACGTCAGCGGGGCGCTGGCCGGTTAAGTAGGCCAAGTCCATCGCGTCGCGTGTCGGCCAGTCCGCCGCGTCCCACACGGCTTTGTAGGTGGCATCGTCGACGTAGACGTCGCGGCCTCGTTCGCTGAATCCCTTCACGCCGGCGCACGGATTCGGCGTCGAGGTGTAGCCCCATTCGCGCGCTTTATTGAACACGTGACTGAACAGGGCCTTCTCGCGATTCGCGCGTACCGGCGCAGATCTGCGCCAGTCGAGGTATTGCCGAACATGTTGCGGCGTTATCCGCTCCAGCGGAGCAGGCGGATTATCGAAGAACTTGTACAGCTCGGCGAGCTCGCGCAAGTTATCGCGCTGGGTCCGCGGTGCTTTTGTGGGAAGCACTTCACGTTGATAGCGTTCCGCGACATAGCGGAACGTCACGATGTCCTGGTGGCGCTCGCGTGCGCCGATCTCCAGCTCAGCCCATCGTTTTACAGCCAGGGCGTAGTCATTGCCGAGCGGAATCTCGCGGCGGGGCTTCGCGCCGGTGTCGTAGTAGTAATAGATGCGCCCGCTGCGTTGTTTGCGGGCGCGCAAGCCAGACGGGAGGTTCAAGTGAAGAGATGGTCGACGGCCCATTTCGCGCAACATTACTCTCTCCTCCCGAGCTTCGCCACCGCGGGAATCCATCTCGGCTGGTAAGGCTCTGATCGATCGCCGGCTAGCACCACACGCGCCACGATGGGATGACCGCTTGCGTTTTCGTAGAACGGAATGCCCATGACCTGCAGCTGCTGGATCTGTTTTGTTTTTCGATGGCGGCCGGTCAGAAAGGCGAGTTCGTCGGCGCTGAGAAACATCAATGTTGGTGCGCCAGCTGACGCAGCAGCATCATGCCGTTGCGGCGAGACAACATCGCCTTCGCGCGAAGGCAGCTGAGTGTCGCTGCCGATGACCCGCGCGGATGCGATAGAAGAGGCAGAGCGGTTTGATGCCATACGTACCCCAATAGCTCGCACGTCGCGAATGCGAGCATGTCGAATCGAGAAAATTCCGTCTGCACGCTCGATATCGCGATTCCCTCGGAACACAAGCGCGCGATTGACGAATCGGGTTCTACAAATTCAGGGTCAGCGCCGGGCGCGGTCATGGATCACGCTACAGCGGTGAGCCGGTTTGTAAAGTCGATGGGCCCGAGCATGCGGACACGTCCGTTGGACGTGCGACGGAGGCGGCCACGGACCCGCTCCCAGCCCATGCGGTATCCCTGCAGGCTCGTGGCATAACCGGCGCGTGTTTAGCGCCGGGCGTAAGTCCGCCTACCCTGCAGCGATCGTATCCATCAAGGCGCGCGACACTGTATGTGCGGCGCGTTGCTCGATGAGCCTTATCGGCTCATGCCGAAGCCTCTTGGGGGAGGCGTTATCCAGCCAGTCGCCTCGCGGGCGCGAGCGCGGCCGATCTACTGCGGACAGACCGTCGACAGTTCTGCCGAGTGTTGTCCGCTACTCCTCCGCGGCTGTGTTCGTGCCGCAGACGTCTGGCTCTCACATGCGATGCGCCCGCCGCCACATTGCGCGGCCGAGCTCGCATGGGTCGATTCTCATCCCTTCAGGCAACTGCCGACAACCCGAAAAGCCCCACAAAAATGGCCGCTTTAATTGGGCAGGTTGGGTCGCCTGTCAGTCTCGGCCTGGGAGCTTGGCCATCCCGGCAGTCAGCTGGCGTGGCGATGGCGCTCGTCAAGACACTCGGTGACGATCTCGGAGAGCCTCTCGTCGACGCCCTTTTCGCCAGTCACGATCAAGTGGGCGCACATGATGAGCAGGTAGTCGAAACCGGCCAGCGGCTGCGTGAGGTCAAGATGGCGGTGGTCAACGCGTGCGACCAAGCGTGCGGCAGGCGCGTACGCCTGGCGCTCGGTGTCGTCGAGGAGGTACGTTTCGTTTTCCAAGTGTTTGGCCATAGGCGCGTCCTGAACGAGCTGCAATCCTGTTATACCAAGAACCACTTGTCGTTCAAGGACATCGCGCCGATGCCCTCCGCCCTGCAGGATCGGGTCCCCGTAGCGCCAATTGTCAGGAGGCGCCTCGCTGGAAACCTTCGTTGGCCAGGACAGCCGGTGGGTGCGCGATCGTACTTCGGATTTCTGCTTCAACGGACGACCAGGCTTCGGTGTAGCGGTGCTGTCTGATAAGCCATTTGGTCGAGGCATAGGCTACCGTGCCAACAAGCAACGCAATCAGCCCGGCGGAGCCGGTCAAGCCGGCGGCGATGAGCATCCCGGCGAACGCAAACGCCTCGAGGGCGCCGAAGAGCTCGAACTGCCGGGGCGTAACCAGGTTGACGTACTGCTCGGTGGAGAAGTTGATCAGAGCGAGGGGTCGCCCGCCACCGAGCAGCAGGGCCACACGATGCCCCTTCCGCGCCGGAACATTGGCGTTGGTAAACGTAAACCTGCGCTCGACGCCGTTCCAGGGACGAACCCAGATCTCGCGGTGGACGTCGGTCCACGTCGACCCGCTCCCGCTGACCGTGAGCCCCGAGACCTCCTCGAGATGATCGGTATCGACTACCTCGCCGGAGAAACTGGAGATGTCCCTTTGCATCAAACGCCATCCCGAACGCGCATCCAGGTTAAGTCGCGCTGCTCCCAGCAGCCTTGCCTCACACGGCCCGATCCTCGCCGCAGAATGAGGGAGGGTCAAGATCAGAATAGCCTAATTTGGACTATTCCAAAAGGGGTTTCATCGTCGCCGGCTGGGAGGCATGGTGGCCGATGCAGAAATCCCTTCACTCCAGACATTACAAGGCTTTCCTGGTCGAGCTGCGCGCAGCGCGCACGCGATTGGGTATCACCCAGATGGAGCTGGCGGCTCGACTCGATGCGACACAGTCTTTCGTCAGCAAGTGTGAGCGGGGTGAACGACGACTCGATGTCGCCGAATTGCGCCTATGGTGCAAGGCCCTCGGCATCCGGATGGCCGACTTCGTGTCGCACTACGAGAGGCGTCTCGAACGGAGCAGATAGGTCGGCACACCACTGAGCCGCCGATGACGGCCGCTCCCGCGTGGCACCGATCCATCGGTCGCCACTACTCACCGATATCTGCAAAATCGTGATCGCTCAGCCTCGTCTTCTGGCCACCGGTCCTCGCCCCAGCAGTATCTCTACCGGCCTCGTTTAAGTTTGGCAGGAGCGACCCGCCATTGAGCGTCCTCGTCTCGCTCAGGAGGCCGAGCATGGCCAGGGTTAGCAGCCGGGCGTGCCGCGATCTCCCTAAGGTGAAACGCTGGAGGTCGGACGCGAGCAGCGGGTTCACCGACAGAGCCACCTGGAAGTTCACGCGCACCACAGTTTCGGGAGGGGGGCGCCGGGTTGCCATGACTCAATACTGGCTACGCGGCGGTTGCGGCAGGCGACGCCGCAGACCGGCGCCAAGCTTGGCTGAGCTTCTGCATACCGAACTGCTGAAAGCCACGCACATTCGCGTAGAGAGCCTCCGGGAGCTCGTGAACGTCATGGTGCGGGAAAGCGGCGCAAATCGCGTCCCTGAAGAAAAAGGCGGAGCCGCCGCTCAAGATGATGGCGTCGATGTCGCTGCCATCTTCGACATAGCGGCGGAGGTAGCTTACCGCCTCCTCGGGAATCTTGCGCGCAGCTTTCAAATGCGGCTCGAGGTCGTAGGGCTGCCCGAAAATGAGCGGCTGCGTTCCCGTCCGGAGCGCGACGTCGAGCTTCTCGTAGTCGGTGTACTCGGTGTGCAGCGCCTGGCCGATTTCCGTGGCGAGCACGTGAAGGACGTCGTACATGCCGCGCTTGGTATCGTCACTTCGCTGGTCATAGACCTTGAAGGCTTGGGTCACGAGGAAGTCGAAGGTGCGGCCTCCGCAGTCGATGATGAGGTTGCGTTGGTTCCTGACCATGTCCATCCGTCCGCTGGTCAAGGCATAGTCAATGAGCGCTCCGTGCGGCTGGGTGAGGACCTTCACCTCTCGCACGTCGACCGTCCTGCCCACACCGACGGGTTGCCGCCCCTGGAGCCGGCGGGCGAGGTCGAGCTTTCGGAACTGGAAGGTGGACACGGGTAGGCCGACGACCAGGAGATCAACAACCTCGACCTGCATCCGCTGCAACGCCCCGCGCACCAGCGCCAGGTATTCCGGGCTGAGACAGAAGTCGTTGCCCATCGTCTGGGTGGGCGTCGGTTTCTCCGCGAGGAGCGCGTCAGGACCCACTTCATAGTCGACGCCCTCGACCGTGATGCTAACGGTATTACGCTTGCGGCCTATCGCTTCGGACAGGTTGCGGCCGTTGGTGGTCGGCGCGATCGAGGGAAAGACCTCGCACTCAATCCGGCGATCGTCTGCGGCTACAACAAGCTTGGTGTTGCGAAAACCCACGTCGATACTGCGTACGATGGAGTTCATGGTATGCGTCCTTGTCGGTGGGAATGACATGGACCAGCTTAGCCATGGCTCGCGGGAGGCACCACCCGAAAAGCCCCCGAAAATATGTCGCTTTAACGGGGCAAGTCGATGGAACGCCTGCGTATGAACTGCCTACGCAGGTCTGAGAACCTCGCGCGGACGACATTTCCGAGCGTTGGAACTGGACTCCGACTGCATATGAAGTTCTTGGCGGGAACGGGGAGTATCGGTCAACGATTTCCGATAGGCGGGGATCGGTGACCGGCTGCGAACAACGAGCCGAGCGAGTAACGGCGATGCTCGCGAAGACCGGCGCGACAGTGGCCGCTTCGCATGATTGCACTCGAACCAAGCCATGGACAATTACGTCCGCGTACCTTGAGGATCGCACACTTTTGTCAACTCCACTCTCAAAACGCCGGCGGTTTTCCGCGCGTACACCTTTTCGCGCTCTTGCCGAACAAATTTTTTTCTTGACATCAACTTCGTCTTGCATACAATCAAAGAGACTTTCGGCCGGGCTCTGCACCTGGAGTCATCGCGAGTGAATTTGCAGACGGCGCACGAGTCGTCAAGTCGTGCCGGAGGCTTCAAGGCCAAGGATAGATTTTGCAACCGACGGAGGGCACAACCTTCCGCTCGAGTTGAGAGCAGCGGCAAGTCCTGAACTTACCGCTCTACGGATCAGGCCCTGCACAACGGGGCAGTCAAGACGCCGCCTTGCGCGGTGCCAAAGTCGCAATGCCGCCGAGGTGTTGCGCCCCAAGGAGCTAACAAGCTACGCCGCAGGTTCGTCGGCCGTTGTCACGGCTTACGACATTGTGTCTTGCCGCCTTTGTTTGGCGCCGAACGCAATGAGTGCGGACCGCATCGCGATTCTGTTGGTCGGAGTCGGGGAACGAGCGGGTAGCTTGCCCGGATCAACACCAGAGAATCTGGATCCCCGGTTGGCGGGGATGCCAGGCGGACGCTTGACGTCTGCCCGTCCACAATGTGGAACTGTGGGGTCGCGCAGAAATGCGTGCCCACCTTGCTCGCACTTTTTAACGATACGACCGACTGTCTCGCGACAGTAAATGATTCCCTCCCGGTACGACGTTTAGGGTCACATCGTACCGGCAGCCGCAATACGATCCTCACTCCCTTGTGCGCAAGGAACCCGCGCGAGCCGAGTGCATGCACGACCTTTAGGCTCCGTTTGATTCTGTCCTCGCCGATCCGAAGCGGCGCGGCGTAAGGAGAATGCTCATGAAATCTTGTGTTCACCTGTTAGCCGAAGTTTGCGCAACCACGGCCGCCCTTGACACATGCAACGGGACTGAAGCCGATGAATTTTCGCGTCAGTGGTCGCGGTTAGGTTGTGCTCAGTTACGCGCCGGCTGCTGCTGGCCGCTCGACATTCCCCACGTGTTCCTGCTGGACGCCCGCAAGCGCCGGGGAAGCCTTAGGCGGCAACTCGACCCCGCTGTTTGGGGCTCTCTTGCGGCGCAGTATGCGACGGCCCAGGGCTACCGCTTCCCTTGGGGCCTGTTGGTCGAAGATCGCTCGGCGCTCTATCACGGGAAAGCATGCGTTCCAGGTACGGTGTTTTTCAGAATCGCGCCAACTACGCTTTGGATGGCGACCCGCGAGTATCACAGTGGCCTCGCGTCGACGATTCCGGAGATTCTGCGGGCGCACGCCTACGCGATAGCAGAGTTGATTTGGCCGGTGCTCCCACAGCGCGTGGAACTGGTGTGCAATGAACCGTACGATCTGTGCGCGTTCGCCGGCTATGGTGTGGCGGAAGCCAAGACGACTCGATCCTGGTTGGCACGCAGGTTCCTGCCGGAGCATCTGCCGCCGATCATGAACGAGGTGCGTGAGAAGGTGATCCGATATTGTCGAGCGCAGACCACGCTACCCAGTACCGTGCCACTGCGACCCACCCGCATCACGTTGCACTGATGGTGCCGGCCATGAGAAAACGTTGCTCGCGACACGCGAATGCAGACAGGTATCACTGGAAGGCCGAGTTGCAGGCAATCATCAACGCCAACAACTGGGCGCATTCGGTGCACGCTAAGAATGTCGCCTTCAAAACGATGGAAGACCGCGCGTACTTCCTGCACTCGATGTTCCGGACGCTATGGAACGAGCTTTCGCCGACGAAGTTGCGCGTGATGCCGCGCAACTTCGCACTTCGCCATGTCGAGGCTTTGGTACCCTATTGGGTCGATCAGCAGCTGGAGCCGGGCACCATTCGGCTTTACCTGTCCTACGTCCGGACTTTCTGCGACTGGATCCGCAAGCGCGGCATGGTGCACGAACCGGAGCGGTACGTCGACGACCCGGCGCGAGTCAAGCGTGTCTACGCGGCGAAAGAAGATCGCGGTTGGCGATCCCACGGCGTGGCCGCGCAGGAAAAGATTGCCGAGATGGAGGCGATCTGCCCGTATGCCGGATGCCAAGCGGAGATGTCGGTTGCTTACGCGCTGCGACCCAAGGAGGCCATGATGATCCGGCCGCACGAGGCAGAGCGCAACGGCCGCATAGCGGTGACGACCGTGGAGGATCCGAAGCGCTACGCCGAGCTCCGCGCGCAGCTCGAAGTCAAGCGCGGCACCAAGGGCGGCCGCATGCGCCTGGTTCCGATCGACACGCCAGAGAAGCGCGCGGTGCTCGAGAAAGCGAAGCGCCTGGTCGCGAAGGGCGCGCATCTCGGCGTTCCCGGCCGCTCACTCGCTTGGAACCGGCGGCACTTCTATACAGTCTGCGAGAAGGTCGGGCTCACCCGCAAGGAGCTGGGTGTGACACCGTATGGCGCACGCCACCAGTACGCCGGGGACCGCTACCAGCAATGCGCTGGCGAGCCTCCGCCCGTTCGCGGTGGCAGGCCGATCGATCGCGAGGTCGACAGAGCCGCACGGCTCCAGGTGGCGCGTGAGTTGGGGCATTCTAGAGAAAGCATAACGGGGGCCTATTTGGGTGGAGTCTTGGGCGCCGAGCGAGCATCGCGCCATAGACGCGATTGAGTTCCGGTTCGTAGATGTCGGGCGTGATTTGCTTCGCGTAAGATGCGTCCCAGCCTGCCTAACTCGGACCTGTAAGGGGCAACGCGTTTTGAAGGCCGCCGCGCGACGCTACAAACTGGTTTTTCGCGGAAAGAACTGCAATGTCTGGAACTCGCCATCACTTTCTCCCGCGTTTTCTTCAAGAAGGCTTTGTCAGCAGAAGAACGAGCGGGCACCGCTACACCTGGGTGTTCCTGAAGGGTGCCCCGGCCTTTGAAACGAACCTCAGCAATGTCGGCGTCGAGGCGAAGTTCTACTCAGACGGGAATCCCGATGTAGACGAGCGCATTACCGAAGCGGAGACCAGCCAATTTGCACCGCTGGTCAAGGCACTGCGGGATGCACCCCCAGGACCAGTTGCGAGCGCGGGCATTCCCGAACTCGTCGCGCATCTAGAAGTGCGCACTCGGCATCTCCGAGAGAGCTTCGGCAAGGACGCAGCGGCTCTTCTTTCGAAGTACGGCGCCTTTCTTCTAGATGAGGATGCTGCGGCAGAGCGTTTTCTGCAGTACTTCTTGCGGGAGGGCCATCGAGAGGAGGCACGCAAGAGAGGCATCCCTCCTCACCTCCTGAGCGCTGCGGCTCGCGCCCGCGCAGCACAATTGAAAGAGGGGCTTCGACCCACGATTCAACAGTTGGCTAGCGCGTTCCGCACGTACAGTGTCCCCGCCGAGGTGAAAATTGCCCACATCGCTTCGCTACGGCGGGCCATCGCTCCCGAGGGTCGCGCCTTGGCCTATCGCGGCTTACAGTATTCCGTAAGAGAGACAGGCGAGGCCCGTTTTATCCTCGGCGACTCAGCGGTCGTGTGCGTGCTGGTGGGGGAGACGCGTTTTACCCCGCTTCTCGACAAAGATGCCAACTTGCGTGCGATCTACTTGCCGTTGACGCCGAATCGCGTGCTCGTGGGCGCTGCTGATAGCGAAGAACTAAATGTGGGCGATTTTGGCGAGGGCAGCGCGCGGTGCTCTCTAGAATTCTTCATCGCCGCTGAGGAGAGCGATTACCAGCGAGGGCTGCAGGGCATGATTGGCAGCGCAGCGGACATGCTGACCGACGACGATATGCAGGCAATCTTTGATGAGGTGATGCGGGAACAAGCAGACGGCAACTAAACCCGGACGTACGTCGCAACCGAGACCGCGTCCGCTCTCGCACCTCGTCCCGCAACGCGCTCAAGGCCTCGCGTTCTCTTCAACCAAGCGCAGGAACTCGTCGAGCTGGGTCGGCCGCGGCGGAAGAGGGTTTATCGCCTGCTAAAAGTGCAATGCATTCGCATACCGTTGAGCGGCATGCCGCCGCAGCGCAACGGCAATCGCGGGCCCGAATGGGCTTTCAAGCTGCTCGGCTAATTGGCGCGGAAGTTCTGCCAACACCCCTTCAGGAGCGACCTGGTCTTCATGGAGTGCCATGGGTCGGCTCTTATCCCAACGCTCTGATTCGTTGCGTTAATCCTTACGTACCGACCTAGAATTTCCTGACGCGCTTTTCGTCTGCTGCGTTTCTTAGGCTGCGGCTGGCGCACCATAGATCAAAGAGAACCCTTAATACAGGACCTTAAACGTTGGGCTGTCCTCCGGCCGCGTTCGCCGGTGATCGTAGATGCGAGTCGTCGCAATATTCGCGTGTCCAAGCCATTCCTGTACCTTTGCGATATCGGCTTGATGGTCGAGCGCATTGGTCGCCGCGGTTGCCCGCAGCGCATGCGCGCCGATCTCGAAACCTAGCGCTCCGGAATAAGCCCGGACGAGCTTGTAAATCGCGTCCGGCGTGATCGATTTCTGTACGTGATCGGCACGGTTATTGTGGATCGGCCGGAACAAAGCACCAGCATCATCGACGCCGTGCCCGGCCGCCTCGAGGTAGTCCAGAATCAGCCCGCTCGCCGCCGGGTGCAGCGGGACATAGCGTGTCTTGCCGCCCTTGCCCGAGACCTTCAGGTGCGGGACGCCGCGGCGCTCATGTTTGAAATCTTTGACTTTGAGCTTGCACAGTTCGTCGCGCCGTAACGCGTGATAGAGCAGGGTGGAGAGAATGGCACGGTCGCGCTTGCCCTTCAGCGATGCGTCGTCGGGTGCGGCGAGCAGCTTGCGCGCCTGGTGGTCGCCAAGCGCTGGGGTCTTGCCTTCGTAGCCTTCCACCTTCGGCCGCTTTACGCCCTTGACGGGATTGTGGGTCACGGCATTTTTTTCGCACAGGTACTCGAATAGGGAAGAGATCGCCGCCAGTCGGTGCCGAATAGTCATGCCGCTCAATCTCCGGCGCACTAGGTCGTCGCGCCAGGCGATGACATGCGCCCGCGTGATCCCCCGAAATTCCTCCGGCCTCACGATGCCGGTAAAGCGCATGAAGTCTTTGAGCGCGTTTTCGTAGGCGCGGCGGGTCGCCACGTTGCCGAGATTGGCGAACCATTCGAGCTCGGGGGGAACGTCGGCCAGGCGGTGGAACGCCTCGGCGGTCAGAAACCGGGTTGTGGGGAGGGGTGCGGGTAAGTTAGTCATTTGAATCCGGAGTCCACGTCTGCTCAGTCAGTAGCGCCTGCCATGCGGTTCAAGATGGCTATCGCCAGCTCTGGTGGTTGGCCCTGCAATGCCAGCTTGCGATCCGGCGCGATAAGTTCGAAGGCTTTGGCTAGCACCGCCATGCCATGTGCGACTCCACGAGAAAGAGCGGTAATTCGTAGCAAGCCAAAGCGTTCGCGACCTTCGGTAACCGCGACCATGTCTTTTCGCGTAATAGCCAAGTTCGAGCGCAACGTCACGAGCGCGTCTATCGCAGGCTGTTCGAGGGTGAGCAGTTCGACGCCAAGCCTTTCAGTGAAAGGCATGTTGCGCGGCATAATCCAGGTCATGTCGAGCTGGTCGTCGACGTGACCGCCCGCGTTCAAGGTACTGAGTGCGGCATCAAGAAGCTCTTTGGTACCGATGAGTCCTGCAAAGACATCGACAAGCTCTGCAGCGATCAACGCCTTTAGCTTCGTGCGACGCTGACGCAAATCAGACGCGGCGCGTTTTCGTTCGTTGTAGCGGTTGATCCAGTTGCCGAGCAAGATGGCTGCTCCACCGAACAGCGCGCCCACCAAAGTCGCCACCGCTGCGGCATCCGGCTTTGGGTTTAGGCCGAGTATCTCGCTGTGGCCGGTGAGCAACCAAAAGCCGAATGCGACTAGAACCACGACGAGGACTAGGTCGCCGTTCTCACCGAAGGACCGCTGCCAATTGCCGAGATGATTTTCCATGCCCCGGAGCTTACTATTGATAAAATATGTTATCAATATTAACACGGCCTGCACGACAATCCACCGGCGGTCTTGTCATAGGTCGCAGAGTGTATTGACATTAGCAATACGTTATCTATAATAAGCCCGTCAGGATCGTGGAGCGGGTCATGAGGCACCTTGAAGCAGTAATCGCATCGACCAACGTCGACTTTTACAACGAACGTCTCTCCCGCGAGAGGTTGGACACTCTCGTTGAGGCGATCTCCAATTCGTACATTCCAATTGGGATCGAGCATGACCCCCGCATCCCACCACAAGGGCGGATGTCATCCGCGCATATCCGCGAGCGTCCAGACCGCGAATTTGAAGCAGTGGCAATCTTGGAGTTCTTCGAAGAAGGTGATCCGCCCTCTTTGAACGGAGACAAGCGTGAAATCGTCGTTCGGAAACATCTGGCTCCCGGACTAACGATTTCGCACGCCTGGACACATCGAGGTGAACAAGATCAAGCCGACATCGCGGCAATCGCGACGATCTTTGGCACAAAGCCAATCTACGAAGTGAAGAAGGCGGCCGATCCAATCAGCCTAATCACGATCGCTGGTGCCTTTGCTCTCGGCGGCATTGCTAGCGGCTTTCTCAAGGAGATGGGTTCGGACGGTTGGAAGCTGGTCAAGCGAAAACTGTCATCACTAACAGCGAAATCCGAGAGTCGCAAAGGCGAGCAAATTCTCTCGTTCGCCATCCTCACAGGTCTGGGCGAAGGCGCCGAGGTTGCGGTCGAGGTTCTCTTGACCGACCCTTCTCCCGAGGATATTGACTGGGTCATCGAGAGTGGCTTGCAAATCGTGGAAAGCGTGTTGCCGATTTACCTGGAGAACTCGCCGGAGATTCGCCGGCTCGTCTTTGAGGCTAGGAATGAAAAGGTCGAACTACAGTTCGCAGTGCGCTCGGATTGCCGCCCATTGAAGCCGACGCTTTCGGTTCAGCAAATACTTCTTCACCGCGATGACTCCTAACCCCTTGCTCAACCCGGGCACCGGTGATGAGCCCATACGCTGTCCGCTCTTCACCGGTTAATGATTCCTGCATAAATAATGTCCTATGAAAAGCGAAAAGAAAGGGCACAGTGGCGGAGAAACGACTGCAGCAGAGGTTGGTCGTCGCCGATCGCGAGGACGGTGAGATGAGCCTGCATGAGCAGATCGGTGAACTCGAGGGGTGCGTAGTTGGCGAGGCCGTTCATCTTGGCGTGGCCCCAGATGAGTTCAACGGGATTGAGCTCAGGGGCGTAGGGCGGCAACAGCTCGGCGCGGATGCGCCGGCGCTGGCGCTCGAGCAAGCCTTTGACCGGTTCGCCGATGTGCGCTTGTCCCCGATCCCGGATCGCGCCGGGTCGCTTTAATGGACATTGAATACGAATTACGTGGCATTCGATTCCGCTGGGATGCAGACAAAGCCAAGCTCAATAGAGAGAAACACGGGGTCACCTTTGAACAGGCCGCCCAGGTATTCTTCGATCCGTTCCTGACATACCAGGACGCATCACGCGACGGTGAGCAACGCGACGGAGCGGTCGGCTGCGACTTCGATTTTCGCATCTTGTTTGTCGTCCACTTGATGGTCGAAGACGAATACATTCGAATCATCTCTGCTTACAAAGCAGAACCAAGTGAAAGGAAGCGCTATGAAGATGGAGGCTATTAAACGGCGACTGGCGAAGGACCGCCCCATGGTATCCGTTACCCTGCGGATGCCCGAAGACGTTGTCGCCGACCTGAAACGTATCGCGCCGCTGAAGGGATTTTCTGGCTATCAGACGCTATTGCGTTCCTATGTCGGCGCCGGTTTACGAGACGATCTAGAGCGCTTCGAAGGATCGGCGATCGGGAAGTTGATCGACAAACTTCGCGAAAGCGGCGTGCCGGAAGAGACACTAATCAAGGCAGCGTCGGAAGTCGCGAAACTCGATGGCTGATCCTTAAGTGGGATTCGTGCCATTGCGACTTCGTTGCTCAGGGAGAAGACCTCATGACGGGGCAGACAAGAAGGCTTGTCGTGTGTTTCGATGGGACGTGGAACACGGACCGTTCGAATACGAACGTCTCTCGCCTGTTCCGCAAGATAGCGGATGAAAATAGTGGATGCCGTGACCAGCGGCGATTTTACGACGAGGGCGTTGGTACAAAGTTGGGTGAGCGCATTCAAGGGGGAATGCTGGGCATGGGCTTGGATCGTAACATCCGGCAAGGCTGGGCGTGGCTTGGGTCGCAGTTTCCATTAACTGGTGAGCTAGGGTTTGATGATGCCGGGTTTGTGAAGAGCCCCGATATTTTTGTGTTCGGATTTTCGCGCGGTGCGTTCACCGCGCGTAGCCTCGGCGGCTTGATCAACTATCTAGGCGTCCCGCGTCTAGATGCCAGCAAACCCCCGGACTCCGAGGCGGATCTGCATGAGTACCCAGTTGTATTAAATGCGTGGGAGTTGTACGCCGCTCGACCAACGAAGGCCGATCGCGACCAAGTCCTGGCCGGTAGGGCGAGCGACACGCTAAAGACAACGGTTGCGGAGCACGATGCTAACGTGGCGAAATTCCGAAAGGACTGTGCCATCTATCCGGTGAGAATTCACTTCATGGGTGTCTGGGACACCGTTGGCGCGCTAGGGATTCCTCGGGTCCTAGACTATCCGTGGATTCCCCGCCCTTCAACCAAATACCAATTTCACGATACCCAGCTCGGACGATGCGTGCGCTTCGCCTATCACGCGGTCGCGATTGATGAGCAGCGCGAGTCCTACTGCGTCACGCTTTGGACGGACACGCAACCAACTACTGAGGCCGTAGAGCAGCGCTGGTTTCCTGGCGCCCACGCAGATGTGGGCGGTGGCTATGAGGACGACCTCTTGCCAGATCCACCATTAGCATGGATCGCTCTAAAGGCTGCCGACCACGGGCTCCATTTTGTTAATGACCGGGGGGATATTGAGCCAGTCTCTAAGGAAATTCTACCGTCGGTTGCGCGGCCGCCCGCCGCATTTGATCTGGACGGACGCGAATACCTTTCACCTGTGCACGACTCCTACGCGGAGTTCATGGGAGGGATGTACAGGGTGCTGCGCTCCCTTCCAGGCGCCAGTGGACGCGTCTTCCGTCGTATGTTGGTAGTCCAAGACGGAATTGGCCAAACGGTCGATGCAACCGCCTATCAGAAGCTCGACGCTGACCTTTATTATCGCCCGCCCAACTTAGCGCAAGCCGGACGTTTGGACGTTAATTATGCGCTTGCGACATTGGACACCGGCGAAACCGAGCGGCCTGCGCAGATTCAAAATGCCACGTCGAATCCCAGCACTGGGACATCGTGAGGAGGGAGGCAGCATGTCGGTGATGCTCGATGTTGCAATAGGCCTAGTTCTGATCTTCTTGATATTTTCGATCGTTGTCAGCGGAGTTAACGAGTGGTTTGCGCAGGCATTCGCCCGACGCGGCTTCTTTCTGAGGCTTGGTCTACAGCGGTTGATTAATGACGAGGCTATTTACCGACGGGTTCTTCACCATCCTCTAATTGGCTCGCTCTACCGCGAGCGAGCGGCGCAAGGCAAACCCCCCTCGTATGTCGAGGCGAGCAACTTCGTGCTGGCGCTAGCTGACGTCCTTCTAGCTCGTGCAAACGCCAAGGATCAAGGAAATGCAGCGAAGCCGCTGTCAATCGAGGCGTTGCGTGGGGCTCTGCGTGCACCGGTGATCGCGACCTCGCCAATAGGCGTCGCGTTGATGCCTATACTCGATCGAGCTGGTACAGATCTCCAAGGCGCCTTGAAAGGCATCGAGGACTGGTTCAACAGTGCCATGGATCGGGTGGGTGGATGGTACAAGGCGCGCACTCAAAAGATTCTCTTTGTGATTGGCTTCGTCATCGCGGTATTGTGCAACGTAGACACGATCGAAATCGTTTCTACTCTCAGCCACTCCACAGCATTGAGGACGGCACTCGACAAGGTCGCGGAGTCTACGGTGACGACAGGCAAGATCGGCGATATCAAGATTGCAGAACTGAGGGACCGCGCTCCAACACCGGCGGAATGGAATAGCTTGTGGCCGGTGTTAGATGCGATGCGCTCGTCAGGTGGGGCGGGCCTCCCAGTTGGGTATGCATGTCTCGGGGCTTCTTTCGTGGCCGAGTCGGCAGACGCGCGGTCGCCGAAACTAGAACCTTGGCCCGCGTGCGTAGAAGAATTACGCAACACGTCGGCGACGCGCTCTATCTCCCAGTGGCTCATCAAACTGGCTGGGTGGCTGCTCACCGCACTAGCAGGCACGCTCGGCGCAGCCTATTGGTTTAGCCTGCTCTCGAAGGTCGTCGACTTGCGTGGCGCGGGGCGAAAACCCTCACCACAAGCGCAATCGTAAATTCTGCTTCGGTTCGCGTGTACCAGTTAAGTGCTGTCCCTATCTACGATAGCTTAAGAATTCAATTTTCCACACGTGGTCCGTTTCTTCTGATCCTGTGGAACGGCGTGGTGGCAATATGAATGGTCAAGCGCACTCTAAGTTCTCGATCGTAGGCGATTATCTCGGCTCTTTGTTCCGAGTCGGACTAAAAGCTGCCCCTGGCGTAACGAAGTTAGCTCTTGGCACTCTTGTTGTAGGGGCTGTTGCGGTGACTCTCCTTTCATACGGCTACCGTCCTGGAGTGCTGTTTACAAGCATTCTCGCAATCGTGGTCGTTGGCGTCATTGCTGTTGTCGCGTCTTGGATCCTAAAAAGCGGACACCTTGGTCGCATTGGTAATTTCTTCGCCTGGGCAATTGTCATCCTCTTTGTCATTGCGACTGCATTATTTGTAACTTCTATCTTCTTCGGGGTGCCAAGTCGTGGTTCCATATTGGTAGCACGAGTATTCAACGACGTTGATTTCATGTCGACGTCAGGGCAAACGAACTTGGCAATTACGACGCCTACTACATTCGGCGCGTTTCCTACGGAGTATCGCGAATGGCAGGCCCCGACTGGCGGCGATATTTTTGACCGCACCTCTGCGCTTACTTATCTTGGAACGCTCACAATCGAAAATGCAACGGTCCTTAATGCTAGCGATAGACCGAGACAGCTTTACGCTCATACGCTCGTCCTTCGTGGTGCAACATTGCAGACCGACGGAGGAGATCTGGCAATCGAAGTAGTCAATCTCGTCGCAGATGGCGGAACCATCCGGTCATTTGACAATTCGTCTGCGCTACCCACCAATTCGCATGGTCGCAGCGGCGGGACTGTCACACTGACGGTGCTTGGACATGTAAGCGGACGACTACGCGTTGATCTTCGAGGTCAGGCAGGCGCTCCAGGACGCGACGGAACAATCGGCGGTCCTGGGGGCCCGGGCCAGCCGGGTGACAATGCCGCAATGAGCTTGTTGGGTTGCGCTCGCGGTGGTGGAAACGGTGGCGCGGGATCTCCTGGTCAACCGGGGCAGCCCGGTTCGAATGGGGCAAACGGTGGCGCGGGCGGAAAGCTGGTAGTGAAAGCCGCCGATGTGGCCGCTGTGAGAGCAGCCATACTTTTTACCGCCGCAGGCGGTCCCGGTGGTGAAGGTGGCAGGGGCGGGCCGGGCGGCCCAGGAGGCCCGGGCGGGCTTGGGGGCGGCGGGACTGGCCTTTGCTCGGGCGGACAGAGGGGTGCCGACGGTCCGCAGGGTCCGCGCGGTCAGGATGGAAGACCCGGTACAGCGGGCGAGGACGGCGACCTTAGCATTCTCCCCTATCGCCAAACGCACTGAGGCAATTGCCGTGTCTGAGCGACAAACCGAGGCTCCAGGCGCCGATGCAAAAGGCAAGGCGGCAGACTACACGCTGCAGTTCATGCGGCGCTATGTTACGTTCGTAAAGCAAAATCTTGGTGAGAAGAGTCTCGCAGGTCGCGTTTTGCTACTTCTCGCTGTCGCGTTGCCCCTCTTGGTTTTCGTCGCAGTTCCGGCCTACTTCATAACGGGGCGGGGGCTTCTTGACGCAGTGCTGGTTCTAGCCTGCATTCTTTTGGCCGTCTTGATTTTGATTCTCGTCTATGCCGTCCTAGACCCTTCTGTCGACACGAAGACGACCTTGAAGGCCGCGGGGAGGTTGTTGTTCCTCGGAATACTGGTGCTTGTTGTGCTCTTTGCGGTCGATTTGCCTCCATTTGAGCGCTGGCCTCGCCTGATGGACGCATCGCTCAAGTACTCAGAGGTCTTCCTCGGGCTGATGGATCCCAGCGACTTTGTAGATCGGGTGAAGCTTGGGAAGCGCGAGCGACCAGTTGAAGACGCGGAAGTTTTTCGAGACGTAGACAAAGCAACTGCCAAGCTACAACCCTTTGGTGATTACAACAAGACGGGGGCACTCGAGGTGGACGGCCATCCGCGCCATCTCCTGATGGCGTTAACGGAAATTGGAGAGATTCACATTAAGCGTTCCATCTCGATCGCGGACGACGTTGATCCACGAACCTACTATCTATTAGCCCGTAAGATCAGCTTTGACGAGAGGCCCACCTTACATCTCGGCAAGAATCACCTAGTCATTGCAGCATTTGACATCGATGTCGGCGACGGGGCGACCATTCGGGCATTTTCAACGGGAACCGCGGAAGGCATCGCGGAGCAAGTCGATTTTTCTGGCCGCGAAGCGGGCAACGTACATCTTGTTATCCTCCGCAGTATTCAAGGGAAGGATCTCGTTATCGATCTAAGGGGCGAGCAGGGAGCCACCGGCCCAATCGGTCCGAAGGCGGGCAGTGGCACCCAGGAGGTTCAGAAAAAAGAAGATCTTCAAGAGGCCCCGAAACGCGCAGGGCATAGTGTCTTTGAGGATCTTCGTGCCTATATGAGCCAGGCTAACACCAGCCCAAACGCGCAGCGGGCTCGGGCTAAGCTTATGGAGCCGCAATTTCGTGACAAGGTTGCCAAGTGCCAAAAAGAAAATATCACGTGTTTCATCTGGGCCTGTGACAAGCCGCCTGATATAGGCAAAGAGGGCCAACCGGGCAATCCTGGACAGCCAGGAGGTGCCGGCGGCGCGGGCGGAAAAGGGGGGCGCTTATACATCTACGCTAAGGGAGGCAAGCTTCTAAACGACGTGGAGCAAACAATCAAGTTTACTGAAGGTGCTCAGAGCAATGGCGGCAAGGGTGGCCCTCCCGGTTATCCCGGGCGGGGGTCGTCCGGTGGGCCGGGCGGACTACCTGATTCCGACGGACTGTGCGGCGTTGCTTGGTCCGGTAAGCCTGGATCAGATGGGCCCGACGGGACAACAGGAACGCCAGGGCCGCCTGGAACTCCTCAGCATAAGGTTCCGGACCAGGTCCATATCAACTTCGGTCGTTCAACGCTTGAATGAACTTGATACTGCCAACACGAATGCCGACCTGATACCCTCAGAATAAGAGGTATCTTGCTCCGCAATTTCGATCAAAGCCTGCTTATTCATGGCATGGACTTCGAGTGGATAAGCGCAATTGCGGAGCAGTTTTCGACCTAAGCAATTGAAATATTGTTCTTCTGCGCGAGACTGTTAATCCGTCGCTCTACGCCGCGAAGGGATACTCGCGATGCGCACGGAACGTCTTTGATTTGGCAGTGTTTCCATTTCACGAATCGCACCCCCGCAACCAAACAATCAAGGGCTTGCAGCGATGCAGGCCCTTTTTGTTTGTACGATTGTGACCAGTTGCGCCTTAGATTTTCCGCTTCCACGAATCAACGACTTGCCTTGATCCGAGAACAAGGCATCACGTTAGTCGGGGGCAGAACCCGAAGGTCGATGATGTAGACGTCACCATTCTTCGGGTGCGCAGGGTAGCTATGTGTCCAAAGCTTCATTGCCTCCACGAAAATCGCCTACCTCTCCACGAGATTTTCCGATCCTTGTCGAACTCGTGCAGGATAGCGCGGACCTGCGGATGGGCACCCTCGAAGGCATCCCAGCGTTCCAGCAGAGACGGATCGCCGTTGCGGTGCTTGGCATCGATCGCGATCCAGAGGGCACCCATCGCCTCTCTCGTGAGGATCCTCTTCGGGTCGAGCGCCGGAGTGCGAGCCTGCAGGTACGCGCGCATGCGTGCGTATTCCGGAGCGAATGCCAAGTCAAGGCAAAACAGCACGCGCTCAAGATTGTGGCGGTAGGGAGCCTCGCTACTGGTGCGCAGCCTCGCGCTGATCGAGGTGTCGTGCACGCGGTAGGTGACAAGGTAGGCAGTCGCGATGGCGAGCCCTTCGTTGCTGCCCATCCGAATCCAGCATTCCAGATCCGAGAAAGTCACCATGTCGGAACTGAACGCGCCGTACCGCGCGAAACATTCGCGGTGAATAAAGCTCGAGCTCGGCGGACCCAGAAAGTTCTTGAACCAGTGCGTGAGCACGGCGTCGCAGAAAATCTCAGGTGCGGCATACGTTCCCGGCAAAACGGTGCCCAAGGGGGCTAGCGTCTCGTAGAACGTCCGGGTGTTGTCGTCCACTCCCGGTTCGAAATGGTAGTCGTGCCAGCAGAGCGCGAAGCGATGGCCATCACGCGTTGAATCGAGCAACGAAGAGAGGCAGTGCGGAGCCATCACGTCGTCCTGGAAAATAAGCTTGATCCACTCCCCACGAGCATGCGCAAGACAGCGATTGGCGTTCCGTGCGCTGGATCCGGCCCGTTGCGGAGGCTCGAAGAGCTTCACGCGCGAGTCCGAGGATGCGTACTGCCTGGCCAAGGCGACGGAGTCGTCCGTTGAGTTGTCGTCGACGATGATGACTTCGTAGTCGTCGAACGTCTGCGCGGCGATGCTCTGCAACGTCTGGGGCAGGAAGACGCCACCGTTGTAGGTCGGCACGCACACGCTTACGACCGGATTGCGCATGGCAGTCTCCCTCGACCCAACTTCGAATGCGGTCTCTGACCTCTTGGCGAGCCAATCGTGAATAGGTATTGTTTGGAGCCGCGAACCAATTTCCGTCGGGTCGGCGGAGCCTCACGCTCCGGGGCAGCGCGTATTGCTCCTAAAGGAATGATCCCCATCATAGCAGGTCGGGTATGCTCATTCGGAAGCCCGCGAAACCAGATGTTCGCGAACATCGTTATGATTCTAGGGCGACGACAGGGTGAGATCTGATTCGACAAAGGCAGCACGTATTCCTGTCGGAATTGTCGGCGCCGGCCGAAGCCGCAACGGCTGCGGTCCGTTTCTGGCGCAATTTCTCGAAGGAGAAGGATTTTTGGTTGCCGGTGTTTCGGGCCGTTCGCTCGAGCGGGCAACGGCGAATGCGCAACTGATCGGGCGCCGACTCGGACATGAGGTGAAACCGTTCGCTTCTCCGGCGGCACTCTGCGCTACTGGGGTCGCTGCCCTAGTTATCGCTTCGCCGGCTGAATTCCATCTCGAGGCGCTGCAGGCCGCAGTGGAAGCTGGTTTGCCGGCTCTATGCGAAAAACCTCTCGTCCACGAGAACCATGGCAAGGAAGGCTCGGACGTCGTTGAGGCTTTCGCTCTTAAGCGTCTCCCGCTGCTGGAGAACTGCCAATGGCCCTACGTTCTTGCGGCTTTCTTCCAACTGCATGGAGCCGTAGAGAGCGGAAAACGACTCAGGGTCGAGATGGGCCTAGGAACGCCTCGGGCTGGACGGGAAGTCGTGCAGAACACCGTCTCGCATCTGTTAAGCGTCATTCAAGCAATTGCAGCAGTCGATTTCGGCGGCGCCGTGAGCGAGGTGAGCGTGGGTGATCCTCTCTTCAAGAACATCCGCAACCTCCTGCAATTTCGATTGGTTGGGCCAGAAAAAACCGTGGAAGGACTGCTTCACTTGAAAATATGTGCTGCCGTGCCTCGGCCCTCATGGTTGGCAATCAACGGGCGCCGGATCGATCGCCAGCTCGGGCAAGGCTACTCGATCGGTTTCTCCGCGAACGGCAGGGAAGTAGCGATTGAGGATCCGATGAAGCAAGTGGTGAAACATTTCGCACTGCTAGTGCGAGGCCGTGATTCTGTCTTGATCGATGACGATTGCAATCGAATCCGCCAACGGCTCGAGTGGTATCGGCAGATCCTGAATCGACTGCAATGAATTCCCATACGGGCATCGCGGGACTGCTCGTCCATTACAGGGATGGCTTCGACCGCCTCGACGAGGAGGTCACGCGCGCGCTCGAACGGTTCTTCGGGACGATACTGTCACGCTGCTGGGACAATGATAGACCGCAAAGCCTTGCACGGGTTGCGGACAATCCCGAAGGGGCTGCGGACCGATTGGCCCGTATCATCTTCAGCTTGTCGCGAGCGGCAGCCTCGGGTGCACCCGATAAGAAAGCTCTGACCGGGGTTGCGGCGTGCATCCTCGAGTTTGTCCAAAGAGGCATTCCGGTAGAAGCGCAGATGCTTTGGTCGCCCAAGAAGCACTGGATGGTCGGGAGCCAAAATGCGGTTGACGTCGCCGAGCTCGC
>Ga0335079_10000528_pt1 | contig 43762 bp, 41 predicted proteins | sample Lox_Sample_33_FD_206719 | JGI IMG/M metagenome (GOLD analysis project Ga0335079, IMG submission 206719) | Soil microbial communities from Loxahatchee National Wildlife Refuge, Florida, United States - Lox_Sample_3.3 | ecosystem: Environmental > Terrestrial > Soil > Wetlands | place: USA...
GATCCCGGGGCCGCCGCCCGTGGCGATGACATTGTCGCGCCAGCGATGATGCGGAGCGAAAGCGCCGCCGCGTTCGGAGGCGATCCGGCCGAATTCGCGCGCCGCCGTGTAATAGCGCGAACGCTCAGCCAGCGTTTCGGCGCGCCGCCGCTCGTCCTCGCTCTGCGCCGAGGCCCGGGCGGCCTCGACCATCTCCGGCGAGGGCGTGCGCGCGCTGCCGAACACCACGACCGTCGAGCGGATGCCCCAGTCGCGCAGCAGCAGCTCCGCCTTCGCATATTCGAGCGCGAAGCGGATGTCCCGCATCTCGTCGCGCAACAGGAATTCCGTGTCCTCGACAGGAAGAATGTAGCTGCGGGATTGCTTCTGCGGCGCGTTGCCTGGCATCAAGCACCTCGGGAAAGAAAAAGGCCCCGTCGAGGGGGATATCGACGGGGCCATAGGGAGGGACGTCGCGCAACCGCGCGACAGGTATTTCCTAGCCGATTTGGCGCGCCGCCGGCCTTGATCTAGATCACTCCGCTGGCTGCGTTCGAGCCTTTCTGCAGGGGCAGGAGAGGCTGAAGCGGCTCCGACGCTATGATCTCGTTGAGCTCGCGCTCGGTCAAGGTTTCGCGCTCGAGCAGGAGCCGCGCGCCGCGCTCCAGCGTCTTGCGGCGGTCCTGAAGGATTCCGGACGCCTTGTCGAAGGCTTCCCGGGTGATCCGCTGAACGGCCGCATCGATGGTCCGCGCGGTCTCCTCGCTGAAGTCGCGTTCGTGAAACTCTGCCGGCGTTCCGAGGAAGGGCGAGCGCTTCTCGTAGACGACGTTGCCGAGCTTTTCTTCCATGCCGTACTGCATGACGATGGAGCGCGCGATATCGGTCACCTTGGCAAGGTCGTCAGCCGCGCCGGTGGACAGTTCGCCGAAGACGAGCCGTTCCGCGGCGCGTCCGCCCAGGAGCACGGCCATTTTGTTGGCCAGCTCCTCGCGCGTCATGAGATATCGGTCCTCGGTCGGACGCTGGATCGTGTAGCCGAGCGCGCCTATGCCGCGCGGGATGATCGAGACCTTGTGTACGATATCGCTGCCTGGCAACGACATCGCTACGAGCGCATGGCCCATCTCGTGAAAGGCGACGGCCTCGCGCTCGTGCGGATTGAGGATACGGTTGCGCTTCTCCAATCCGGCGACGATCCGTTCCACCGCGGCGGTGAAATGCGCCATCGTGACGTCCGCAGCATCGGCGCGCGTTGCAACGAGCGCCGCCTCGTTGACGAGGTTGGCGATATCGGCGCCGGTGAAGCCGGGCGTGAGTTCGGCAACGCCCTCCGCCGTGACATCGGCAGCGCAGCGGATGCGTTTCAGGTAGATGGCGGCGATCTGCGCGCGGCCCTTGCGGTCCGGGCGGTCTACCAGGACCTGACGGTCGAAGCGGCCGGCGCGCAGGAGCGCCGGGTCCAGAATCTCCGGGCGGTTGGTTGCGGCGAGGAGCACGAGGCCGCTGCGCGAATCGAACCCGTCAAGCTCGGACAAGAGCTGATTGAGGGTCTGTTCCTTCTCGTCATGGCCGCCGATGCCCGGGAACGCGCCACGCGCGCGGCCCAGCGCGTCGAGCTCGTCGATGAAGATGATCGCCGGCGCCTTGGCGCGGGCCTGCTCGAAGAGATCGCGGACCCGCGCGGCGCCGACGCCGACGAACATCTCGACGAACTCCGAGCCGTTGATCGAGAAGAACGGCACGCCCGCCTCACCCGCGACCGCGCGCGCGAGCAGCGTCTTTCCCGTTCCCGGCGGGCCGACGAGGAGAACCCCCTTTGGGATGCGGGCGCCGAGCCGGCCGTATTGCTCCGGGTTCTTGAGGAAGGCGACGATCTCCTTGAGATCGTCCTTTGCCTCGTCGACGCCGGCCACGTCGGCGAACGTCACCTTGGTATCCGTCTCCACATAGACCTTGGCGTTGCTTCGGCCGATGGACATGAGCCCGCCGCCCATGCCACCGCCCGCCGCCATACGGCGAAAAACGAAAACCCAGATCGCGAGGAAGAACAGCGCCGGAACGATCCAGGACAACAAATCGCGGACGAAGCCGGTGTCCGGCGTTCCGGTGACGGTCACGTTGTACTTCGCCAGCTCGTTCGCGAACGCCGGATCGACACGGTCGGTCTGGAATCGCGATCGTCCGTCTGGTAGCGCTTCCTTGAATTTGCCCGACAGCGCGTGATCCGAAACGACGACTTCCGCAATGTTGCCGTCGTGCAAGTAGGCCTCGAACTGGCTATAGGGAATGGACTCGACTTGCGTACCCATCGAAATGAGGTACTGAAGGAACAGCACGGCCAAGATGGCTGCGATCACGTACCAGATATGAAACGCCGTTTCCCGCTGCATGGTCGCGTCCGGCCCGATTGAGCCGGACGAGCATTTCACCTCCGGGAGGCTGTCACATTGCGCCAGATCAAGGAGCAGAGACCCTTTCGGCAGTAATCGATAAAGGCGGAAAGGAAGGTCGCGGTGGCGAGAGAGAGCGAGAGGGCGACGCTATCGGACGATGCGGACGTCGAAGCCTGGTGGACCGCGGATGCGGATGTGACCGGCCGTCTCGTCGCCGCGATCGCCTTCGGTTGCGCACGGGCGCCCGCGCTCAATGCCCGCATCGATCCTGCCCTCGGGCGGTTCGAGCGCCTGCGTTCTGTCGACATCGGTGTCGTGGTGGATACGGCGCAGGGAGCGGTCATTCCGGTCCTGTGCGATATCGCTCACACCTCGGTCGTCGAAATTCGCCGCCGCCTCACCGAGTTGCGCAAGCTCGTCGCGAGCGGGCCGTGCGCGCCGAGCATCACATTCGTCAATTTCGGTAAGGTCGCCGGCCGGTATGCGGAGCTTCCGGTGCCCCCGGACCAAGCCGGACTGGTCGCGGCCGGCCAGGTCTTTCTCCGGGCGACCGAAAAAGATGGGCATGTCGTTCAGCACCACATGCTGCCGCTATCGGTGAGCTTCGATCTGCGCGCGTGCGGCGTGGGTGACGCCGCCACCTTTCTCGCGGCGATGAAGGCGGACCTGGCGAAGCCGGAGTTGCCGTTGACACGAGGCTGGCGCGCGCAGGCAAATGAAGCGGCGCCGGACGAGGGGCCGCGAAACGCTCGCTCGCCGCGTGGGAGAACCTGATGTCGGAACGTACGATCTTTCTCAGCCGGCTCATCGGCCTCTATGCCCTCATTGTTTCCATCTCGATGCTGTTCCACAGAGCGGCCATCATCGAGACCGCGTCGGAGCTGGCGAAGGCACCGCCGCTTCTCTTCATCGGCGGATTGTTCGCGCTGCTCGCAGGCATCGCGATGGTGCTTCTGCATAATTCGTGGTCCGGCGGCCTTCTGCCGGTGGTCGTGACGCTGGTGGGGTGGGGCGTCCTGATCCGCGGGATCGTCATGGTCTTCATCTCCCCGGAGGGTGCCTCAACCGTGTTCGAGGCGCTGCATTTCGGCAGCCTCTACTACCTCTACGCCGCGATTCCCTTCGTCCTCGGGGTCTATCTGACCTTCGCGGGCTTCACCGCGGATCGCGCCTAAGTGCTTATCTACAAAGGACGATTCTGATCGCCCCGCAAGCGCAAGGCGCGCATACGTAGACCCCCTTACGTACTATCCCGAATTTTGCCGCGGCCGCTCCCGGGGTACTCCTCACGGCAGATCATCGCTCACAGGGGAGACCGCCCGATGCCCGCCAACCTCCAGCTCCAGATAGCCCCATCGACCTCCCGGGCGCAGCCGCCGGTTCGCAAGGCGCCGGATGAGTTCGCGGCGCTCGACCGGCTTGGCTCGGTGGTGTCGCTGCAGCGCGAAGCCGTCCTCTTTCACGAGAGCGACTCGGCCGAGCATTACTTCAAGGTGGTGACCGGGGCCGTTCGCTGCTGCAAGTTCCTGGCCGACGGGCGGCGCCATGTCAGCGAATTCTATCTTCCCGGCGATTTCATCGGGCTCGATGCCGAGTCGGCATATCAGTTCACCGCCGAGGCCGTCACCGAGACCACGGTCGTGCGCTACACGCGGCGGAGCGTCGAGGCGCTTGCCGCGCAGGAACCCCGCTTCGGGCGCCGTCTCCTCAGCATCGCCTGCCACGGTCTTTCTGCCGCGCAGCAGAAGCTCGTGCTGCTCGGCCGCAAGACGGCTGAGGAGCGGATTGCGACCTTCCTGCTCGACATCGCGGATCGCTGTGGCGAGACCGAGTGTGTGTCGCTGCCGATGAGCCGGACCGACATCGGCGATCACCTGGGCCTCACGATGGAGACGGTGAGCCGCGGGCTGAGCCATCTCAAGAGCGAGGGCGTCATCGCGCTCGAGAGCAGCCACAAGATCCGCATCCGTGACCGTGACGTGCTCGAAGAGATCGCGGACGCCGCCTGACGAAGCCCTGCGATGCCGCGTGGACGGGAAGGTAAATGCGCGGCTCCGATCGCCAGCGCGTACGGGGCCAATTCATCGCGCGGCTTCACGAGGCGATTTTGGTGCGCGCGAAAGCCGAGAAGAGCGCTTTTGCCGAATCGTTTGATCTTTTTCTAACGCGGCGTTTTGGCACTTTCACGGCCGCGAGCCTCCTGTCGAACCTGGGAACCTGGGCGCAACAAGTCGCCGAGCCTTGGCTGCTGCTGGGGCTCGGCGCGTCGCCGTTCCTCATCGGCCTCGATTCCTTCGCCATGGCGGCGCCTGTCTGGGCTCTGACGGTGCTCGGCGGAATTCTGGCCGACCGGACCGACCGCCGCCGCCTCATCGCCGCGTGCCAGACGGTGCAGATGCTATGCCCGGCGTGTCTCGTTGTGCTGATCATGACTGGTGCGGTCCAGCCATGGATGGTGATCGGCCTATCGGTTGTCGTCGGCGTGACGGACGCGCTCTCGATGCCGGCGTTTCAGACGATCGTGCCTTCGATCGTCGAGCCCCGGCAAATCCCGACGGCCCTGGCGCTCAACGCGACGCAGTTCAATCTTTCGCGCATCATAGGCCCCGCGATTGCCGGCATCCTCATGGCGACGCTCGGGGCAGTCGGTTGTTTCGAGCTCAACACCGCGTCATACCTTCCCTTTATCTGGGTGGCTCTCTGGATCCTTCCGCGCGGTCCGCGTCCGAAGCCGCGCGATGAAGTCCCCGACGAGCGTCTCTTCGCAGGTATCCGCGAGGTCACGCAGTCGCCATATCTTCGCGGCGCGCTCGCAACGGTCCTCCTGACCGGCGTATTTTGCGGCCCCTTGATCGTCTTTTGCCCCGTTCTCGTGAAGGCGGCGCTGCACGGCGATGCGAGCGATTTCAGTATTGCCATAGGCGCGTTCGGGGTGGGCGGGCTGTGCGGGGCCATAGCGCTTCTCGGCATTCCCACCGATCGCGACCGGCGACGAATGACCACGTACCTTGCGATCGGATATGGCGCATTGGTCGTGATGGCATCGCTCGTCCCCTGGCTGTCGGGATTGCCCGTTCTTCTCGCGCTAGCGGGCATGGCGATGACGATCAGCAACACATCGGCGAACACGTTGCTTCAATCCGCCACCCCGCCGGAGCTCCGCGGTCAAACGGTAAGCCTCTACATGCTTGCGATCCGGGGCGGCGCGTCGTTCGGCGCCCTCATCACCGGCGCGACTGTTGGGTTGTTCGGAGTCCGAGAGGCGCTTCTCGTCAACGGCATTCTTGCGATCGCGGCGCAGGTCGCGCTCGCGGCTCACTGGTTTCGCGCGCCGAGCGTTCGATAGCTATTTTACGAGAAGCGTGTCGGCATGCACGTCGTCGAGCTTGGCACCGGCAGATGCCGCGTGCAGGACGACAATCCCGGGCTTGCGCTGGGCGATGGTCTGCGCCAGCGCGGATGGGGCTTCGTCGAGGACGACCCGCTTGATGCGTGCCCGCTGTCCGGCCGAGAAATGACCGGCAATTGCCTCGTCGAGCTCACGCAACGCGGCGTTTGTCCCCGCCAGAGCAATGTCGTCCTCGCCGTCGGTGATGGCCGCGCCCGCGGCCAGGACGCGATCGCGTGCGGCCTTGTCGGCCGGAAGCGCGACGAGAATTCCACGGCCGCCGTGGCGCCGGCCCTTGAGCAGGACCGTACCCGGAAACGCAAAAGGGCTCTTGTCCCAGGCCGAATGCGGCCGCCAGGCGCCAGAGAAAGCGCGCGCGGCAGCCTCAATGACGAGGATGTCGCCCTCTTCGGACGGAAATCGCGCGGCCGAGGGCAGATCGCGGATCGTGCCGAAGCTCCAATCCAACCCGTGCTCGCTTGCCGCCTGCGACAGCTCGCGCCGCATCGCCGATCCGAGTGCCGAGGCCAAGCGCGCCATGTGTCCGGCCGTGAGACCTTCGGGGTTCGCCGTGGAGGACAGACTCACGGGACGGCCAAACGGCAAGGCGGCAAACCGATGGAGGTTTTCGTCGTCGAAGAAAACGCCGTGAAGTGCCGCGCCCCAGCGCCGGGCGAGAATTGTGGCATCGGCAACGGCAATGCGAATGTCGCACGCGGCATCGCAAACCAGCACGACCCTGCGGAACGGACGCTCAGCCATCGCGCCCGCCGCTTCGCTCGGATCGGCGCTTGGCGGCCGCGCGCTCCGGCGGCGGAAGCGCGCGCTTCGCAAACAATTCGAGGCGCGCGGAAACGCGACGATTGAGCGTGCCTTCGGGATAAAGGCCGGAGCCGTCTGTTTCGCCGGCGGCGACCCCCATCAATATCTCAAGCCCCTGATCGACCGTCTCGATCGGGATGATCCTGAAATGGCCTTCCGCCGCTGCGGCGGCAACGTCGGGGCGCAGCATCAGGTGCTGCACATTGGCGGAAGGAATGATGACGCCTTGTCGGCCGGTCAGCCCGCGCGCGCGGCAGACGTCGAAGAATCCCTCGATCTTTTCGTTGACGCCGCCGATCGCCTGGATGCGGCCATGCTGGTCGATCGAGCCGGTGACCGCGTAGTACTGGCGTATCGGAGTTTCGGACAGCGCCGACAGGAGCGCGAAGAGTTCCGCCGCGGATGCGCTGTCGCCCTCGACCCCGTTATAGGATTGCTCGAACACCAGGCTCGCCGTGAGCGACAGCGGCCCATTGCGGCCGAAGCGCCCGCCCAGGAACCCGGAAAGAATCATCACACCCTTCGAATGAATGGGCCCGCCCAAGGCGACCTCGCGCTCGATATCGATGAGCTCGCCTTTGCCAAAGCGCACTTGCGCCGAGATGCGGCTCGGCTGGCCGAAGCTCGTGCCGCCCACAGTGATGACCGAAAGCCCGTTCACCTGCCCGATCGCCTCGCCGTCCGTTTCGATTCGCAGGGTGTTGCGCCCGATCTCCTCCTGGATGCGCTGGTAAATACGGTCGGCCCTTCGCCGTTGCGCCGCGAGGGCCGCCTCGATCTCGGCTCTGCCGATCACGGTCCTCGCCGCCTTGCCCGCGAGAAAGTCGGCTTCCTGCATGAGGTCGACGATCCCCCGCAACTGCGCCGAGAGCTTGCCGGCGTCGCCGCTGATACGGGCGGTTTCCTCGATGATGCGCGCCACGCCCGCGCGATCGATCGGGCGCATCTTCTCCCGCCGCGCGGACGTGGCGATGAAGCGCGCGTAGAGATCGACCGCCTCGGCCGTCCGGTCGGTACGATCGTCGAATTCGGCCGCGACCTTGAACAACTCGGGAAAATCGGGATCGAGGCTGCTGAGGAGGTAATAGAGCAAAGGCGGTCCGACCAGCACGACCTTGACCGAAAGCGGGATCGGCTGCGGGTCGAGCGACACTGTGCTCGCGAAGCTGAGTAGCTGCTCGAGCGAGATCGTGCGGATCTCCTCGGCCCTCAGCACTCGCTTCAAGGCATCCCAGCCGAAATTGGCGCTGAGCAGCCGCTGAGCGTCGAGAACGAGGTATCCGCCATTGGCGCGATGAAGCGCGCCTGGGACGATGAGATTGAAGTCGGTGAAGAGCGCGCCAAACCGCGCCATGTGCTCGATGCGGCCCAAGAGGTTCTGGAGGGTCGGATGATCCTCGTAGATGATCGGCGCGCCGCTATGGCCGGAATTGTCGACGATGACATTCACGTGGTATCGGCGGAACGCGGTCTCTTCGTCGATCCGCGCCTCGGCCATGCCAAGCCCTTGGCCGTCGCGGTTCGAGCCAAGGAAATCGTCCGCGTGCTCGAGGATGTCGTGCTCGACCTCCTGCAGGTAGGTCGCGATCTCGGGGATGTCGGCGAAGGTTGTGCGCACGTCGCCGAGCAGGTGCGTGACGACGCCGGCGCTGGTATCGCGGTTGAGCTTGCGCACGGCGTCGCGATGCTCGCGTTCCCATTCCGGGATGCGGCGCACGGTCGCCTCGAGTTCCGCCTGCAGCGCCTGGATGTCTGCCGTGATGCGGTTCCGCTCCTCCGAGGCCATACGCTGGAAAACGTCCGGCGGAATGACCTCGCCGTTGTGCATCGGCGCGAGGCCAAGGCCCATCGGCGTGCGGATCAGCGCGACGCCTTTGGCCTCGGCCTTGTGTTGGAGGGCGCCGAACGCCTCCTCGTTGCGGTGCTTGAACTGGTCGTCGATGATTTCGCGGCGGGCCCGATAGTCTTCGCGCTCGAACGCCGCGGGAAGCGCCACGCGCAACTCGTTCACGAGCCGCTGCATGGCGTCGCGGAGCGGCACCGCCCGGCCGGTCGGCATCTTCAGCGCGCGCGGACGGTGCGGATCGTCGAAATTGTTGACGTAGCACCAGTCGGGTGGCGTTTCTTCTGAAGCCGCCTGCGCCTCAAGCACGGACTCCACGAGCGTATGCTTGCCGGTCCCGGTCGGGCCGAAGGCGAACACGTTAAAGCCCTTGCGGCGCATGGCGGTGCCGAACCGGACCGCTTCGATTGCCCGCTCCTGACCAACGAGGCCCGGGAGGTCCGGCAAATCATCGGTCGTCGTGAAGCCCAATGCAGCCTCATCGCAGGCGCGACGGAGCAGGGATGGGGCGAGCGGCTGCCCGGCAACCCATGCCGGTTCCGCTTTCACCGTCGCGACGGTCGTGTCCAAGGTTTCCTCCCTAGCCAAAGTGAGCTTGGGCGAGTGCGAGAGGTCGGTCGTCGATCCATCTCACCCCTGGGTGATGATGGTACCACGGTGTCCACCCAGTATGGCTTCCGCGTCCTCCACCGCGCCGATAGCGGCCCAGCGGCCGGTTGCCTCGACGAACCGGCAGGCCGCTTCCACCTTCGGGCCCATGGAACCTGCCGCATAGCTATGCCGGGCGAGTTCCGCCGGGGTCGTGCGTCCGATCGGCTCGCCGCCGTGATTGGGCCAGCGCGCGAAGACGCCCGGAACGTCCGTCAGCAGCAGCAGCGCATCCGCGCCAAGCGACTCCGCCAAGAGGGCTGCGGCGAGGTCCTTGTCGATGACCGCTTCGGCGCCGCTGATGCCGTGCTCCGTCACGACGACCGGAATTCCGCCGCCGCCGGCGCAGACGACGATCGTGCCGGCCTCGAGCAGGAGCTTGATCGCAGCAAGCTCGCGCACTTTGCGTGGCCGAGGAGACGGTACGGCGCGCCGCCACGCGCCACCATCGCGCACCATCGACCAGGAGAGCTCCGTCTCGAGGCGTCGTGCGGCCGCTTCGTCGTAGAGTGGTCCGATCGGTTTGCTCGGGCGGCGAAAGGCAGGATCAGCGGCATCGACCTCGACTTGTGTCAGCAAGGCCGCGATCTCGCGATCCGGCAACGCGCTGGCAAGCGCAGACTCGAGGAGATAGCCGATCATCCCTTCCGTCTCGGCGCCGAGCACGTCGAGCGGGTAGGGACGCACCGCACGATAGGCCGCCGCCTGTAGCGCCAAGAGGCCGACCTGCGGCCCGTTGCCGTGCGTTACGACGACAGCATGGTCGCGGGCGATGGGCGCGATCGCAGCTGCGGCGTTTGCGACATTCCGGCGTTGGATGTCGGCATCAAGCGGCTCGCCCCGCCGCAACAGGGCATTTCCGCCAAGCGCTAGGACGAGGCGCACGGCAAGCCGTCGATGAAGCGGTCGAGCAGCGTAGAAAGGCGTGGCTCGTCGAGCTCGGCATAATCATATCGCGCCCGCACGACCGGCTTGGCGATCGGAATGAGGCGCGCAAGGTCAATAGGCGTTGCGGAGACAACGAGGTCGGCATCGCAAGCGGCAATAGTGTCGGCCAATGCTTCGAGCTCGGATTGGCCGTAGCCGAGCGCCGGCAGAACGCGGCCGATATGCGGATAGGTCTTGAAAGCGTCGCCGATCTCGCGCCGCGCGTTTGGCCGCGGATCGACGATCGCGGCGGCTCCCGCCGCAAGCGCCGCCACGTATCCCGCGCCATAGGCCATGCCTCCGTGCGTGATCGTTGGGCCGTCTTCGATCACGAGGACCCGGCGACCTTTGACGGCCGCCGGATCGTCGAGCCGCACCGGCGATGCCGAGCGGACGATCGGCGCCTCCGGGTTGAGGCGCTTCAGCTGCTCGGAAACTCGTTGCACATCCGCCGGTGCCGCGCCGTCCGCCTTGGTGATGACGAGAATATCGGCCATGCGCAGGACCGCCTCGCCAGGATGGTGGGTCTGAAGCTGTTGCGGCCGCAAAGCGTCGGCAAGCGCGATGTGAAGATCGGGCCGGATGAAGGGGAAGTCGTTGTTGCCGCCATCCCACAATATGACGTCGCAGTCCTGCTCGGCCGCCGTCAGGATGGCGGCGTAATCGACGCCGGCATAGACGGTGTTGCCGATGGCGAGATGAGGCTCGTATTCCTCGCGCTCCTCGATCGTGCAAGCCGCCTTGTCGAGGTCGGCGAGCGAGGCAAAGCGCTGCACGCGCTCCGCGACAAGATCGCCATATGGCATCGGGTGGCGCAGGACCGCGACGCGTTTTCCACGATCGCGCAGACGGCGCGAGAGGAACCGTGCCACGATCGATTTGCCGCATCCGGTACGAACCGCGCTGACGGCGATCACCGGCCGGCGCGACGTCAGCATGGTCCGCGTCGGGCCGAGCAGAACGAAATCCGCGCCCAAGGCGAGCGCGCGAGACGCAACATGCATCACATGCTCATGCGTCACGTCGCTATAGGCGAAGACGACCTCGTCGATGGGGCCGGCGATCGTCTCGAGCTGCGCCTCGTCCAGGATGGGAATGCCATCGGGATAAAGCGGCCCTGCAAGCGCGGCCGGATAGCGCCGTCCCGCAATCCCGGGAATCTGCGCTGCGGTGAAGGCAACGACATTCACTCCCGGATTGTCGCGATAGACGACATTGAAATTGTGAAAGTCGCGCCCCGCGGCGCCGAGGATGACGACGCGGCGTGCGGGCGCTTGCGGCGTCCCCTCAGATGCAGTGCGTGTGAATCGGGGTAAAGCCATTGAACTCGACCGAAGCGTAGCTCGCGGTGTAGGCGCCGGCGGACAGGAAATCGATCGGATCGCCCGCCTTCAGGTCCAGCGGCAGCGCATACTCCGCCCGCTGATAAAGAATGTCGGTGCTGTCGCAACTCGGGCCCGCGAGCGTCGCCGGCTCTCCTGGTGCGCCGTTGTGTGGCGTTCGGATGCGATATTGGATCCGCTCCTCGTACGTCTCCGGCAGCCCGTTGTAACGGCCGGCGTCGAGATAGACCCAGCGCCGGCGGGAATGGCGCGACTTTTGCGCGACCAGAAGCACGGTGCTTCGCAGCAGGCCGGCGTCGCCGACAAGGTGGCGCCCCGGCTCGACGATGAGATGCGGCCGCGTGCCGGCGAACTCAAAGGCAAGAGCGGTCTCGATCGCCTCGGCATAAGCGGCGATGGGCGGAACCGGCGCGCGATATTGCGCCGGCATGCCGCCGCCGACGTTGAGCAGCTCGAGGTCGAGGCCGGACTTCGCGCACGCCCGAAACACGCCCGACGTCCCTGCGATGGCCAATGCCCATTCGTGCGGATCCAGCTGCTGCGATCCGACGTGAAACGATAGCCCGACCGGACGCAGGCCGCGTGCGCGCGCGCTGAGAAGAAGCTCGGTCGCCATCTCGTGCGAGCATCCGAACTTCCGGCTCAATGGCCATTGCGATCCCGTGTTGGCGACCAGCAGCCGGCAGAACACGCGGGCGCCCGGCGCCACGCGCGCGAGCTTGTCGAGCTCGCCGGCGCTGTCGAAAGCGAAAAGGTCAATCCCCTCGCGAACCGCGCGAGCGATGTCGCGCTCCTTCTTGATCGTGTTGCCGAAAGAGCATCGCGCGGGCGGGACGCCATGGCGCAGGCAGCGGTCAATCTCGCCGGAGCTTGCAAGATCGAAGCTCGCGCCAAGCGCGGCGAGCGTCTCGATGATCGCGGGGGCCGGGTTTGCCTTCACGGCGTAATAGATGGATGCGCCGGGCATAAGTTCGCGCAGCGCGCGATACCTCGCGCGGACGACCTCGAGATCGATCACGAGGAACGGCGTCTCGGCGCGCGTCTCGGTGAGAAATCGATCGATACGCTCGGTCATGAGTTCACGATGTCGTCCCTGTCGTCGAAACGCTTTGACCTAGCTCAATGTCATCCGAGCGCGGGGTTCCATTCGCCCCGTGCGCGTTCGGTTCAGGGTTTGCGCTGGATCAAGGCAGGGCCGCGGCAGCAGGTTAAAACTCGCTCGCCTATCACGATCGATCCAAAGGAGTTCCCTCATGGCTAGCACCCCCGTCGAAGTGAAGAAGGCTCCCGCTCCGCACACCGCGATGCGTCCGTTCCCGAGCTTCCGCGACGAGTTCGACCGCATGTTCGACCGGTTCGCCGGCTTCGGCATGCCCTCGATGCGCCGGATGTTCGACCTCATCCCCGAGGAGAGCATGAACTTCAACGTGCCCGCCGTCGACGTGACCGAGGACGACAAGGCCTACAAGATCGCGGCCGAGCTGCCGGGTCTTGAAGAGAAGAACATCGAGGTGACGCTCACCGGCGATGTCCTGACCCTCAAGGGCGAGAAGCGGCAGGAGAAGGAAGAGAAGAACAAGAATTGGTACGTGTCGGAGCGCGCCTACGGCTCGTTCCAGCGCGCGTTCGAGTTGCCGGATGGCATCGACCGCGACAAGATCGCCGCCGAATTCTCGAAAGGCGTTCTCACCGTCACGCTGCCCAAGAGTGCGGAAGTGCAGAAGCAGCAGAAGAAGATCGACATCAAGGCGGCTTAAACGCCATTCGCTTCGCCTTCTAGTATCTCGTTACAGTGTAGCGCGCCTTCCTGCCCTCCCGCCGTCGGGAGGGCAGGAGCCGCACGCGAAAGGTTCGGCATGACCGAAGATAAAGAGGGCGCGGCGGCGGCCGAGATCAAGGAGAGCCGGGCTTCCCCGAGCGTGACGAAACCGTCGTTCTTCTCGATTGCCGCGTCGCCTGCGGGGGCACGTGTTCAACCCGCGACGATTGCGCCGGCGCAGCCGTCCGAACTGCCCGCGGACGTCGAGGATATCGAGCCTCCGCCTCCGTTCGACCGGCTCCTGCATGCAGGGCTCGGGCGTTTCACGGCCGGCTTGTCGCCGGCATCGCTGGCGCTCGCCTATGTGGACTGGGCGATGCATCTCGCGGCCGCGCCCGGCAAGCGGCAGCAGCTTGTCGAGAAGGCGGCGCGCAAGCTCATCCGCTTTCTCACCTATGCCACGCGCCAAGCGGCAGACCGTGACGCCCAGCCGTGCATCGAGCCGCTGCCACAGGACCGCCGGTTTCGGAGCGAGCAGTGGCGGCAATGGCCTTTCAACCTGACCTATCAGGCATTTCTTCTGCAACAGCAGTGGTGGCACAACGCAACGACCGGCATCAGCGGCGTTTCACGCCATCACGAGCAGGTGTCGTCGTTCGCGGCGCGGCAATGGCTCGACATCTTCGCACCCTCGAACTTCGTCTGCACCAATCCCGAGCTCTTCGAGGTGACGCTCCGCGAAGGCGGGCTCAATCTCGTGCGCGGTTTCATGAATTTCCTCGAAGATTGGGAGCGAACCCTGGGCGGCCGTCCGCCGCCCGGCACCGACGCGTTCAAACCCGGCGTCAACGTCGCCGCGACCCGAGGCGAGGTGGTCTTCCGCAACGGCCTCATCGAGCTCATCCAATACGCGCCTACGACCGCCGAAGTCCGGGCCGAGCCCATGCTGATCGTGCCGGCCTGGATCATGAAGTACTACATCCTCGATCTTTCTGAACAGAATTCGCTCGTCAAATATCTGGTCGATCGCGGCCACACCGTCTTCATGATCTCGTGGCACAATCCTGGTCCCGAGGACCGCGATCTCGGGCTCGACGATTACCTGCGCCTCGGGCCCCTTGCGGCGCTCGACGCGATCCGCACGATTGTCCCGGGCCGGCGGGTCAACGCCGTCGGCTATTGCCTCGGCGGGACGCTGCTCGCGATCGCGGCCGCCTTCCTCGCGCGCGAGCATCGGGACGAGCTCAATTCCATCTCGCTTCTCGCGGCGCAGACCGACTTCACCGAGGCCGGCGAGCTTACGTTGTTCATCGACGAGGGGCAGCTCAATTTCCTCGAAGATATGATGTGGAACCAGGGCTATCTCGATACGCGGCAGATGTCGGGCGCGTTTCAGCTTCTGCGCTCGAACGATCTTGTCTGGTCGCGTCTCGCGCGCGACTACCTCATGGGGCAACGGACGCCAATGACGGATCTCATGGCGTGGAACGCCGACACCACTCGGATGCCCTACCGCATGCATAGCCAATATCTGCGCCGCCTCTTTCTCGACAACGATCTGTTCGAGGGGCGCTACACGGTCGAAGGACGCACCATCGCGCTCCGCGACATTCGCGCCCCGATCTTCGCGGTTGCGACCGAGCAGGATCATGTGGCGCCCTGGCGCTCGGTCTATAAAATCAATCTCATGAGCGATGCGGGCGTTACTTTCGTACTCACCAGTGGCGGCCACAACGCGGGCATCGTGAGCGAGCCCGGCCATCCGCACCGCCATTACCGGCTCGCGCCGCGCACGGCCGACCAGCCCTATATAGATGCCGACACCTGGTACAGCGCGGTCGCGCCGAGCGAAGGCTCGTGGTGGCCCGCATGGGCCGCGTGGCTCGAAGAGAAGTCGGAGGCGCGCGTTCCGCCTCCCGCGGTTGGTGCCCCCGCGAAGGGATTGTCCCCGCTAGGACCGGCGCCGGGCCGCTACATTCATGAGCGCTGACGCAAAAAGGAAGACCAAGATGATTCCATCGCTGCTCTCTCGCCGCCTCCCCCTTGCGCTCGCATTTGCGGCGGGATTTGCGGGGCAAGCAATCGCAGCGGACGCCGACGCTGGCAAGCGCCTCGCCGACCAGTGGTGCACGAGTTGCCACGTGGTTGGCGGCGGGGGCCACGGCACCGACGCCGCACCTCCCTTGCCGACCATTGCAAAATCGATCCAGGATCCGGCGCGACTGCGGGCGTGGCTCGTAGCGCCGCACCCGCCGATGCCGAACCTCAACCTCTCGCGCGCGGAGATCGACAATATTACCGCGTATCTCGAGAGCCTGAGATAGCGCTGAGACGCGCCTCGATCAGGGCTTTTCCGCGAGTGTATCGAGATGCGTCGCCAAGTCCGCAGAGGACAGGCGCGTTAGATCCTTTGGCGATTCGAGCTCGATCTTCTTCACCACGGGCTCGCTCAGCATCTTCCGCAAGTGGCCGAGTGCGCGCGGCGGCGCGAACAGAAGGAGACCTCGGACGTCGTCGCCAGTCGCGTTCTCGTTGAGGTAGGCGGCGACGGTCTCGAGGAACTCGATCGTGCTCGCTTCGTGCGGATCGACACGCGGCTCGATCGCGTGATGGGCCGAGTTGGCACTTTCCTGGGCCCGGCCGGGGCGTTCGCTGCGGAGATCATGCGACCTGGCATGGGCCTCGGCCGCCTCGAAGGCGGAGACGACGTCGAAACCGGTTCCCCGACGCGTCAGGATTCGCGCCCGGCTCGCATCGGCGAGTATGATCCACTGGGCTGCATGCTTTGGCATTTTCGAGGTACCTCCATCGGATAAGAACATGCCGGCAGTGCGGCCGTTTCGCCTTGATGCACGTCAAGGCGGGCCGGGGAGCGGCGGCGGATAAAGGTCGAGTAAGTGCGGAGGGTTGCTCATGCGACAGATGGCCGAGATTGTCAGAAACCAGAAGCCCCTCATGCTGAGGCCGGAGGCGACCGTCAAGCACGCTTCCGCCTTGATGCGCGATCGCCGCGTCGGCGCTGTTCTCGTGACCGACGCGAACCACCATCTTCTCGGAATTTTCACCGGCCGCGATGCGGTTCGCGTGCTCGCCGAAGGCAGGGACGCCGCCCATACCGCGCTCGCGGACGTGATGACGCCCGACCCGCAGACCATGGCGCCGGGCAAGACTGCCATCGAGGCGCTTCGGCTGATGCAGGATGGGGGCTTCCGGCACATACCGGTGGTCGAGGGCGGCAAGGTCGTCGGTATTGTCTCGAAAGGCGACTTCCGCGGCAACGAGCAGGATCGGTTGGACGAGGAAACCGGAATCTGGGAGCGGATATAACATCGTTCTGGCCTTCGCGGCGATCCTTTGCCCCGCTGGAGCCGGCCGCGGACGGGTTCCGGAACTATGTCCGGGGCAAGCCGCGCATCCGGCACCCGTGTCGACCTGATCTTCGGCTCGCATTCGCAGTTGCGCGCGCTTGCCGTGCGTCAAGCCAGATACGCGGCGACAATTCCTGAGAGAACGATGCCGTCGAAGGTCCCGGCGCCGCCAATGCTGGCGACACCGGTCGCGCTCGCCTCGATCTCCTTGAGGTGGAGCAGGTCCGCCCCGATCAACGGGCCGGCAACGCCGGCCACGAACGCGACGGGCGGGGCTGCTTCGGGCCGCAGCACCAAGGCCGCGACCGCCGCGACCAGCGCAGGAACAAGGCCGGGCAGCAAGATCCCGATACCCGCAACCGGGCGAGCGAGGAAATAGCAGACCGCGATGTTCATGGCGCACGCGATGGCGACGGATATCACCGCTTGCGGCCCTAGCGCTGCGAGATGGACCAGCTCCCAGAGGGAAAGGGCCGCTGGAATGATGCAGCCGCCGACATTGATGGCGATGATGGTTTCACGCCGCATCTTTTGGAGCTGAGGCCACATCGTGTCCAATCCGAAAAGCGCGAGCGGATGCTGCGTCACGGTCTGGTCATGCTCGATGCGCTTCACCGGGATGTTGATCGCGCCACCGAAGATGATGGCGACCGCGAGCAGCAGGGCGGCCCGGGGCGTGATGTTGAGCTTCACAAGGCTCGCCGCCATCAGCTCGCCAAAGAGAAGCGGCATCAAAATGAGCAGAATCAGGAACGCCAGCAGCGAAATTGCCGGAAAGGTCCTCATGTGGACGACTAATAGCCGATCACATGGGTTTAGTCTCTGCCATCCGCTTCAGACGTTAGCGCCCGCCTCGATAAGTCCCACCACTCGGGCAGCCGGCAATCGCGTCGAGCCAGGGCTTAAGGGAACTGTCCTTTGAACCAAGCGCCGTGCCGGCGAACGCTGTACAGGATTGAATCGTGGGATGGCGAAGATTCGCTGCCCTGTATGTCCAGGCGATTGCCACGAGCGCGATCGAGAGGACAACGATCCATGTTGCGCGCGTTTGCGTCATTTAGGCACCGTTGCTCGTCTGCACGGCATGCCGCCGGCTCGGGGCCGGCCCGGCGAAGTGGCGGAACTCGTCGCCGGACAGGGTTTCGTACTCGAGCAGCGCGGCCGCGGTGCGGTGAAGTGCATCGATCTCGGCTCTCAGGATCGCGCGGGCGGCTGCTTCGCCTCCTTGCACGAGACGGCGGACCTCGCTGTCGATGAGCTCGGCCAACTCCTCCGACGGCGACGCGTCGACGACCGAGAGGCGGCCAAGCCGTTCGCTGAAGCCGAATTCCGTGACCATCCGGCGCGCGATCGTCGTCGCTTGCTGCAGGTCGTTGGCTGCGCCCGTCGTGATGCCACCCTTGCCGTAGATCAGCTCTTCGGCGACGCGGCCGCCGAAGGTCAGGGCAATGCGCGCGGCCAGCTCGGCCTTTGAATAACAGCGGCGCTCGCAGTCGGGCATGAGGAGCGTCAGGCCCAGTGCCTGTCCCCGCGGCACGATCGTCACCTTCTGGAGAGAGCCGTTCTCCGGCAGACCAAGCGCCACGATCGCGTGCCCGGCCTCGTGATAGGCCAAGCGGCGTTTCTCCTCGAGCGTCAGGGCGAGCGAGCGGCGCTCGACGCCCATCATGACCTTGTCACGTGCGGCATCGAGCTCTGCCATGCCGACTTGCGGCCGGTCGCGGCGCGCGGCGAGCAAGGCAGCCTCGTTGACGAGGTTCGCGAGTTCCGCGCCGCTGAAGCCGGGCGTCTGGCGCGCCAGCGCCGAAAGATCGATCGTCGCGTCCCGTTGCACCTTGTCGAGATGGACTTCGAGGATGCGCTCGCGTCCGAGCTGGTCTGGCACTGGCACGACGATCTGGCGATCGAACCGCCCTGGACGCAAGAGAGCCGGGTCGAGACTTTCCGCCCGGTTCGTTGCCCCGATAAGGATGACGCCGCGCGCGCCTTCGATCCCGTCCATCTCGACGAGGAGCTGGTTGAGCGTCCGCTCACGCTCTTCATTGTGGCCCGACGACTGCGCGGTGCGGCGGCGCCCGATCGCATCGATCTCGTCGATAAAGACGATGCAGGGCGCTTGTTCCCGCGCCTTAGCGAAAGTGTCGCGCACGCGGCTTGCACCGACGCCGACGAACATCTCGACAAAGTCGGATCCAGAGACCGAGAAGAATGGCACCCCCGCTTCGCCCGCGATCGCGCGCGCAAGCAGGGTCTTTCCGGTTCCGGGCGGGCCGGCCAGCAAAATCCCTGTTGGCAGCTTGCCGCCCAGCTCTTCGAATTGTTTCGGCTCGCGGAGGAACTGAACGACCTCTTCGAGCTCGGTGCGGGCCTCATCGATGCCGGCCACTTCGGCGAAGGTGACCCGCTTTGCCGAGCCGCCCAAATTCTTCATGCGCGTGCGAACGAAATCCGCAGCGATGCCGCTGCCGCCGCGTGCCCCGGCGGCGGTGGCGAAATAAGCAATGACCATGATGGCGGCGAGCGCGAGGAGGGCGTTCACCACGAAGCGGGCGATAAAGCTTGCGAGACGACTGTCGCTATCCGGCTCTGCCGCGAGTTTGACGCCGTCGGCCATAAGCCGTGTCACGGCACCCGGATCCTGCGGCAGGTAAGCCCGGAAAGCGCGGCCGTCCACGGTTTCGCCGTAAGCCAGGTTGCCGCGAAGCGTAACGGCGCGGATGTCCTTCGCTGCAGCGTGCGCCAAGAGGTCCGAATAGGAGAACTCGACCGGGTCAGGCCCCAGAGAGCGGGTGGCGGACGTAGGTTCGGCGCGCACGCCGGAAGCGGCGAGAAGCGCCAGGACGAAGACGATGAGCCGGAAACCAAGCATGGCCCATCGTCGCGCCGGGCACCCTCTTCCGGGATTGAGCTAGGTCAAGAGTAGGTGTTTATCCCTATGAAGATCTTCCGTTCGGCTCTGAATCGAGCCGATCAATTCCTGGCGACGCGGATGCCGGTCATGTGCCGCGGCCCGCATTGGCCGAACAGAAGGGTGAGATCCGCGCGATCGCCAGTGATCTGTCCCTTCACGATCCAGCCCAGCCAATAGGCCTCGACCGACCCGTCGGGGTGGACGGTGCCGGTTACCGGGGAGGCGGCATGCCCGGTCGCATTCTCCACCACATTGCCGGGAAAGAAGCGCGCGAGGCTGCCGGAAATCTGTCCATCCTTCACGTCGGCGCGAAGCCGCAGCGCCGGGCACAGATCTTCGTTGCTGTCGGGAATGGGATAGACCGACGGAAAGTCGACGATCCAGGTGCCGTCATAGGGGCTTGCCGCGAAAGCGGGACCTCCGCTCCATCCGGAACCGAGGGCGAGCCCAAGGGCGAGGGAAACGACGCAGAGGGACTTGGGCATCATCGGCCGGCTACTCCATGGCATCGCTGGCGCTCGGCGAGAACGCGAGATAGCGCTGACTCCCGTCGCGATTTATGAGCAGGAGCACGGTGTGCGATCGGTTGACGGCGGCATCGCGCAGCAGCGCGGCCGCCCTCTGTGCCGAGGTGACGGCATGGCGGTCGATCTCTTCGATCACGTCGCCGCGATCGAGGCCGGCACTGGCAAAGGGACTGTCCCCCCTGATCTCAAGCACAACGATCCCGGCAACGTTGGCGGCGAGGCCAAGTTCGCGGCGCACCGCGTCATCGACCATGGTGAAGCGCATGCCCAGCAGGTCGCTTACGCCGTCTTCATCGCGGTGCGTGGCTGTGCGCGCAGTCGACGTTTTGGGTATCTCGCTTATGACGGGCGAAACCGTCATGCGCCGGCCGTCGCGCCAGAGCGTTATCTTCGCCTTGTGACCGATCGGCGCCTTGGCGACCGCGAGCGCAAGTTCGCGGGACTTTGTCGTCCGGAGATCATCGAAGCCGATGACGATATCGCCTTGCCGCAGCCCGGCCCGGTCGGCGGGGCCACCCGGCGTCACTTCGCTGACAAGCGCGCCGCCGCCATCGGTAAAGCCAAAGCCGCGCGCGATTTCAGGCGTAACTTCCTGCGTGCTGATGCCAAGCCACCCGCGAACGATCTTTCCTCTGGCGCGAAGCTGCTCGATGATCGGGCGCGCGTCGTTCGAAGGGATTGCAAACCCGATTCCCACCGAGCCGCCGCTTGGGGTGTAGATCGCGGTATTGATGCCGATCACTTCGCCTGCCCCGTTGAATGTGGGGCCCCCGGAATTGCCTCGGTTGAGCGGCGCATCGATCTGCAGGAAGTTGTCGTAGGGGCCAGCGTGAATGTCGCGCCCGCGCGCCGAGAGGATGCCTGCGCTCACTGTGCCGCCGAGACCGAACGGGCTGCCGACCGCGAGCACCCAGTCGCCCACCATGACGGCGTCGCTGTCGCCCCATACCACCGTCGGCAAGGGCCGCGGTGTCCTGATCCTGAGCAGCGCGAGGTCGCTCAGCTCATCGCTGCCGACGATCTCGGCCGGATAGCGGCTGTTGTCCTGGAGCACCACGGTGATGTCGCGCGCGCCCGCGATCACGTGTGTGCTCGAAACGATGAGCCCGGTGGGGTCGATGATGAAGCCCGAGCCTTGCGCGGTAACGCGGGATCCCGAGCCCTCGTCACCAAAGGGTTCGAAAAACCGCCGCAACAGCTCGTCAAACGGCGATTGCCCGGGTTGGGCGCGATTGCCCGAGCCACCCGCTGCATCCTGGTCCTGGTCCATCACATCCTGCTCCGAGCGGACCACGGTGATATTCACCACCGTCGGAAGCGCCTGCTGTACGACGGCGGCGAAGCTGGGCATCACGCTTCGGCCGCCATGGCTCGGCGGCTCGGCGGCCGCGGGCAAGCCCGCAAGGGCGGCGAGCAAGATCAGTGCCGGCAGGGATGAAGTGCCAGTGAACAGTCGGGCGAAAGCACGGCTCAGCGGTATCAGCATCGCGAAACTATCGGCGCCGCATCCGTACGCGGCGTTGATCTACGTCAAGGCGCAAGCGGGCTGACACTCCGATCCTCGCCGAGAGGAGCGAGGGAGCCGAAAGATGAGTGATGATCGCGTATTGCAGCAGCGTGTCATGGACGAGTTGGCGTTCGATCCGACGGTCGACGCGGCCCATATCGGGGTGACCGCCCGCGATGGCATCATCACCCTGACCGGACACGCCAAGAGCTACGCCGAGAAGTTCGCGTCCGAGCGCGCGGCTCGGCGCGTCAAGGGCGTGAAGGCTGTGGCGCAGGAAATCGACGTCCGTCTGCCGTCGGATAAGAAAACGGCCGATGACGAGATCGCCGCGCGCGCCATCAAGATCCTCGATTGGGACGTGGTGATGCCGCCCGGCTCTATTCGCGTGAAGGTCGAGAATGGCGTCGTGACGCTCGCGGGCGAAGTCGATTGGGGCTACCAGCGAAGCCAGGCGGAGCACGACGTTCACCGTCTGTCCGGCGTCAGCCTGATTGTCAATCAGATCCGCGTGCGGCCGCAGGCGCAACCGGCGGACGTGAAGGCCACAATCGCCGCGGCGTTCGAGCGCACGGCCGAGCATGAGGCGTCGGCCATCACGGTTGATGTCCGTGATGGCGTCGTGCACCTTAGTGGTAAGGTGCAGAGCTGGGTTGAGCGTGAGGAAGCATTGCGCGCCGCCTGGTCGGTGCCCGGTGTCACTGGCGTTGAGGATCACCTCCTCATCGCGCGCCCATGATGGAGGAACTGGCCATGGCACAGAACAGCGAAGCGCCGGTCGAGCTCAACATCAGCCCTGAGACGGTCGGCTTCATCATCGTCAAGGCGCGCGAGTATGATGCGAAGGTCGAGCCGGACGATCCCGAATCAGGGTCTAATCCGGCCGACGATCTCGAAACCGACGTGCTCGAGGATTTTCCGGACGATCCCACGCTCGAGGAGCTAAGCGCGGCAATCGACTCCCTGAACGACGATGAGACCATTGATCTCATCGCTCTCGCCTGGGTCGGTCGTGGCGATTTCGGCAAGGAGGAGTGGGGCGAAGCCCGGCGATTGGCAAAGGAGCGGCACCGGCCGCACTCTTCCGCCTATCTCGTCGGCATGCCGACCCTCGGAGACTACCTCGAAGAGGGGCTGGCTGTGCTTGGCTATCCGGTGAGCGAGTTGGGAGCGGAGCACCTCTGAACTAGAATAGGGTCGCCCGGAGCCACGGACGACCCCTATGCCAGAACAAGACCGCGCCGCCCGCTACCGCAGCAATCTCCAGGGCGAGATGGACAGCGCCGCGCTTTATCGCGCGCTGGCCGAGAGCGAGACGAGCCCGCAAATGGCCGAGGTCTATCGCCGCCTTGCCGCGATCGAGGAAAAGCATGCCGCGCTGTGGCGCGAGCAGCTCACGGCGCTCGGAGACGGCGCTGGTACGTACAGTGAGAGCCTCCGGACCCGCCTGCTCGCGTGGCTGGCGCGGCGCTTCGGCGCGGCGCTGGTGCTGCCAATGGTCGCGGCAATGGAGCGCGCCGATCAGGGCATGTACGACAACCAGCCCGAGGCGCGGGCTGGCGGGCTGCCGGCGATGGAGCGCTCGCATTCGCGCATCCTCGCCGCTGCCACGCGGCCGATCAAAGGCGGGCTCTCGGGCAGCGCGCTCGCGCAGATCGAAGGCCGGCATCGCACCGGCGGCAACGCCCTGCGCGCTGCCGTCCTCGGCGCCAATGACGGGCTCGTTTCGAACTTGAGTCTCGTCATGGGCGTTGCCGGCGCGGAATTCTCGCCGCGCACCGTCTTGGTGACGGGCCTTGCCGGCCTCCTCGCTGGCGCCTGCTCGATGGCGATGGGCGAGTGGCTCTCGGTTACGAGCGCGCGCGAGCTTTACGGGCAGCAGATTGAGACCGAACAGGCCGAGCTCACCGAGATCCCGGAGGAGGAGCAGGAGGAGCTCGAGCTGATCTACCAGGCGAAGGGCCTACCAGCGGACAAGGCGAAGGAGCTCGCAGCGCGCATCATCGCGAACCCTGAGACTGCTCTCGACACGTTGGTGCGCGAGGAGCTCGGCATCGATCCCGACGATCTCGGCGGCTCGCCTTGGACCGCGGGCGGTACATCGTTTCTGCTCTTCGCGCTCGGCGCCGTCTTCCCGGTCGCGCCGTTCTTCTTTCTTACCGGCAGCGCCGCGATCGCATCGAGCCTCATCGTGAGCGCGCTGGCGATGTTCGCGATCGGCGCCGGCACCACGCTCTTCACCGGCCGCGGTATGCTGTTCTCGGGCGTGCGCCAGGTCGCGATCGGGCTTGGCGCCGCGGCTGTGACGTTCGGGCTCGGCCGGCTGATCGGCGTCAGTATCGGCGGCTGAACCGCCGCGTCACGCCTCGTAGCTGCGATAGAGCGTATATGCCGCGACCAAGAGGATCACGCTTGCGAAGATCCGGGTGAGCATGCCCCGCTCACGTGCCAGGACGACTGCGGATCGCATGCCGACGAAGCCGCCCACCACGCCGCCCGCGATAAAGAAAGCGGAAATCGGCGAGTTCACAAGCCCGGACCAGGCGTAATTGAGCGCCGTGATGATGCCGAAGCTGCCGACCGAGAACAGCGAGGAACCGATCGCGTTGATGATGGGTATGCCGCTCGCAAGCATTAATGCCGGCACGATCAGAAAACCTCCGCCGATGCCGAAGAAACCTGAAAGCGCCCCGGTGAGGAAGCCGATGGTCGCGAGTTTCATGACGATCGGCCCGCTGAGGCGTACGTCCGGATCGCCCGCGCGCGACTCATGCCGGAACATCGCCGCCGCAACCGCCACCATAAGGACCGCGAACAGCACGAGCAGCTTCTGACCCGCCATCGCCTTGCCGAGGGTCGAGCCCAGGAATGCGCCGAGCGCGCCCGCACCGGCGAAAACCGCGGCGATCGACCATTTCACTGTGCCGGCGCGGGCATGATGCGCGAGGTTGGCGAACGCGTTGACGCTCACCGCGAGCGCGCTTGTGCCGATGGCGAGATGTGCGTCGGTGATGCCAACGACATAGAGAAGCGCCGGAACCGCGAGAATAGACCCGCCGCCGCCGATAAGGCCCAAGGAGAAGCCGACAACGGCGCCCGAGAGGGTGGCAAGCGTGGACTGCATCGTGGCGCGTCCGCTCAGGCCTGCTTGAGCCGCCGGGCCTCACGCGACTGAAAGCCGGCGAACCCCGCCATGCCGGCGACCATCGCCGCCACGAACAGATACGACAGGGGATTGCCCAACCCCAGCGACGCGAGCGCCGGGCCGGGGCAATAGCCGACGAGGCCCCAGCCGATCCCGAACAGAACCGCACCGATCGCCAAGCGGCGATCGATCCGGCCTTGCGCGGGTTGCGGGAAGGCTGGCACGCACAGCGGCTTTCTCAGCCGGCGCGCGAGGCCATAGCCAATGGCGGCAGCCGGGATGGCCCCCAGCATCACGAAGGCGAGGCTCGGATCCCAGTCGCCCGCGAGGTCAAGAAATCCGAGCACCTTCGCGGGATTGATCATTTGCGAGACCGTCAGCCCCAACCCGAACACGAAGCCCGCGACAAGTGCTGTGAGGATGCGTGCCATGAGGATCAGGCTCCGATGAGATGCCGTGCGATAAAGACGGTGGCGAAGCCGCTCGCCATGAAGAGGAGCGTCGCGGCAATGGACCGGGGTGACAGCCGTGCCATGCCGCAGACGCCGTGTCCGCTGGTGCAGCCGCCACCAAGCCGTGTTCCAAACCCGACGAGAAGCCCGCCCGCGATGACGATGGGCGCCGAGGCGGTGAGTGCGATGGCCGGGAGCGAGCCCCCGGCGAGCCGGTAGACGATCGGCGCCAAAACGAGCCCGGCGAGAAACGCCATTCGCCAAGCGCTCTCGCCAGGCTGCGGCCGCATCAGGTTGCCCAGGATCCCGCTGATGCCGGCGATGCGGGCCTGGCTCAGCCAGAGCAGCGAAGCGGCGAGGCCGATGAGGGCGCCGCCGATGAGTGCCGAGACGGGCGTGAAATGGTCCATGCTCTTATCTCCTCAGCGTCTGCTCTTGGCGTCGGGAGCGCAGAAAAGCCGGTACAGCTCGGCAAGGATCGAGTGCACCCGGTCGGATCCTATCCGGTAGTAGATGACGGTGCCTTCGCGCCGGGTCGCCACGAGCCGTTCCTCGCGCAGCAGCGCGAGATGACGCGACAAATTCGACTGGGTAAGCCCGAGGCGGGTCACGAGCTCGCCCACCGACCGCTCGCGCTCGATCAGGCTGCACAAAATCAAGAGGCGATGCCGGCTCGCGAGCGCGGCAAGAAAGGCCTCGGCCTCGGCCGCGCGCTTCTTGAGCGCCGCGGGGTTCAGGTCTTTGAGCGCCATATTCATCATACATGAGTGATATATGATGAAAGATCCGTTCGATCAAGTGGGGTGAAGGGGAAGAGAACAAGGATCTGGCGGAGGCCGCGGCTCCCACGCGGCCTCCGCGCTGTTTTCAGCGCTTGATCACCACCTTCAGCGCCTGGTTCGTCGCGGCATGGCCGAAGGTCTCATAGGCATCGAGCATCTGGTCGAACCGGAAGCGATGGGTGATCAGCTTCGTGGGGTCGATCCTTCCTCCCTGCACCGTCTTCAGCAGCATCGGCGTCGTTACGGTATCAACGAGCCGCGTGGTGATCGTGATGTTTTGCGACCACAGGCGCTCCAGGTGCAGATCGACCTTGGCGCCGTGCACGCCGACATTGGCGATGGTGCCGCCCGGGGCGACGATGTTCTCGCAAGTGATGAACGACGCGGGCACGCCGACCGCCTCGATGGCGGTGTCGACGCCGCGCCCGCCCGTCAACTTCAGCACGGCCTCGGCCGCGTTTCCGGTCGCCGCGACGGTCTTGTTGGCGCCGAAGCGCCCAGCCGCGCGGAGCCGGTTCTCGTCGGGATCGACCATGATGATCTCGGCCGGGGCATAGAACTGTGCCGTCAGGAGCGCGGCGAGACCGATCGGCCCCGCTCCGACGATCGCGACGGTACTGCCGGGCTCGACCTTGCCGTTGAGGACGCCGCACTCGAAGCCGGTCGGCAGGATGTCGCTCAACATCACCACCGCTTCCTCTGCGAGCCCGTCCGGGACCCGATAGAGGCTCGTATCCGCATGCGGAATTCGCACATATTCGGCCTGCGTCCCGTCGATGGCGTTGCCCAGGATCCAGCCGCCGGTCGTGCAGTGGGAATACATTCCACGGCGGCAATATTCGCATCGCCCGCAAGCCGAGATGCAGGAGACAAGGACGTGGTCGCCCGGACGGAAGACCGTAACGCCGGTTCCGACCTCCTCGATCACTCCGACCGCTTCGTGTCCAAGGATTCGGCCGGGCGCGCAGGTCGGCACGTCGCCTTTCAATATGTGAAGGTCGGTGCCGCAGATCGTCGTCGTCGAGACTTTGACGATGGCGTCGGTGGCAGCTTCGAGTTCCGGCATAGGGCGCTCGACGAGCGCCTTTTTGCCGGGTGCCTGATAGACGAGTGCTTTCAACGGACTCTCCCTTTATTCGAAACCTGGTCCCATCAGCCCGGTGGCGAAAAAGACCACGCAAATGGTGGCGCGTCCGCGTCGGGGCGGCCTTGATCTGGCTCAGTAGAACCGACGGAGAACCCGCAACCCACTGGCGGCAAGCCGAAAGCGGCGCACGCCATTGCACCGCCGGCTGGCCCGATAAGGGCGCTCTTTGACACACATCAAGGCGGGAGCGCGCGAAACCGGTGACCCTTCGCACGAGAGTTGGACGTCACAGATGAATGATCGTGCCGAGACAGTGATCCGCGGTCTGCAGCCATCGGAGACCGCTCCCAGCGCCGCGCAGCGCCGGCATTTCCATTGGCTCCCATGGACTGTCGCGGCCGTCGTCGCGGTTGCGCTCGCCGCCCTTGCCTGGGCGCATTTTGCGCGCGGCCCGACTGTCTCCTACACGACCGATACCGTGACCCGAGGCGCCGTCACGCGCACGGTGACGGCAACGGGGACCGTCAATCCCGAACTTACGATCATAGTCGGCAGCTATGTGTCAGGGGTCATCCAATCGCTGTCGTGCGACTACAACACCGAGGTCAAAGCCGGCCAAGTGTGCGCGAAGATCGATCCACGGCCCTACCAGGCGGCACTTGATCAATATGCTGGCCAGCTTGCCCGCGATCAGGCCCTTCTTGAGAAGGACCGGGCGAACCTCGCACGCTACCAGACGCTCGCGGCGCAGAACTCGATCGCTCGCCAACAGGCCGAGGACCAAGTTTACCTGGTTCATCAAGACGAAGGCACCGTCAAGCTCGACCAGTCGCTGGTCGAAAGCGCGAAGCTCAATCTCGGCTACACGGATATCGTGTCACCCGTCGACGGCACCGTCGTGTCGCGCAACGTGACGCAAGGCCAGACGGTCGCCGCCAGCTTCCAGACCCCGACCTTGTTCCTTATCGCCACCGATCTCAAGAAGATGGAAGTCGACACCAACACCAGTGAAAGCGACATCGGTACCGTCAAAGAGGGCCAAAATGCCAATTTCACCGTTGATGCTTATCCCGATCGCATTTTTCGCGGACAGGTGACCCAGGTCCGGCAATCGCCGCAAACGGTGCAGAACGTCGTGACCTATGACGCGGTCGTCGGCATCGACAATCACGATTTCGCGCTGAAGCCGGGCATGACGGCCTCGACGCAAATCATCGTCGATCAGCGAACCGACGTGTTGCGTGTCCCCGATCAGGGGCTGCGCTACGCGGCCGCCGCGCTCGGTGGATCGGCGAACGGCGTTCAGCATGTCTTCGTCATGCGAGGTGGAAAGCCGGTCGCCGTCCCCGTGCAGGTTGGGCTCGATGACGGCAATTTTTCCGAGATTGTCTCAGGCGGCCTCAGCGCCGGCGACCGCGTGATCACAGCCGAGCGCAGCGACGCCGCAGGCGGCAACGGACTGCCGCCGCCGCGGCTCTGAGCAATCGCCATGCCGCGCGAAACCGGTGGATTGGGCGAGCCCGTCATTCAGATCGCGGACGTCACACGCACATTCGTGTTGGGCGATGTGAAGGTCGACGCGCTCCGCGGCATCAATCTTACGGTCCGCGCCGGCGAGTTCGTCGCGATCATGGGCTCCTCGGGGTCCGGCAAGTCGACGCTCATGAACATCCTTGGATGCCTCGACCGCCCGACGAATGGCCAGTATTTCCTTGCGGGCGCAGACGTGGCGGCGCTGAGCGAGCCCGACCTCGCCCGGATCAGGAGCGAGCGGCTCGGCTTCGTGTTTCAGAGCTTCAATCTTCTGGCCCGCACAAGTGCCCTCGAGAATGTGGGCCTGCCGCTCTACTACGCCGCCGCGGGGCCGGTAGGGGCGTCCGCCCGCACCGACCGGGCACGCAAGGCGCTTCAGTTCGTCGACCTTGGCGCACGCGAGCGCAACACGCCGGGGCAGCTTTCCGGCGGCCAGCAACAGCGCGTGGCCATCGCCCGCGCGCTCATCAACGTGCCGAGCCTCCTGCTCGCCGATGAGCCCACCGGCAATCTCGACACCCGCACTTCGCATGAGATCATGGAGACGCTGTCCGCGCTGAATCGCGATCAGGGCGTGACAATCGTCCTTGTCACACACGAGGCCGACATTGCCGCTTATGCGGACCGCATCGTCACCATGCGGGACGGCGCGATCGTGTCCGACGAGTCCGTTCCCAAACCCGCCGTCATGTCTGCGATCGAGCATCGAGCTTCCGCGCCAGCGACGGCTGTCGCGGCGGGTTCACGCATCGGGGCAGGCGCTCTTCTGCCTTTCGCCCTCATGGTTCTGGTGGCCGCCGCGCAGGCGATCGGGCGCAACAAGATGCGCTCCGCGCTGACCATGCTCGGCGTCTTCATCGGCGTCGCGGCACTCATCGTCATGGTGGCGGTGGGCGATGGCGCGAGCCAGGCCGTGCGCAAGCAAATCGAAAGTCTCGGAAGCAACGTCGTCGTCATTCTACCCGGTGCGGTCAGTACGGGTGGAATCCGCGCGGGGTTCGGGAGCGCGAGCACCCTTACGGTTTCGGATGCGCAGGCCATCCGGCGTGAAGACCCGGCCGTCGCACAGGTCGGATACCTCATTCGCCAGCAAGGGCAGGTCCAATACGGCAACCAGAACTGGACCACCCAGATACAGGGCGTGAGTGCCAACTATCCGCCGATCACCAATTGGCGTGTTGCTGCGGGCCGCGCGTTCACAGACGAGGACGAGAGCAAGGCCGCGCTGGTCGCCGTCATCGGCCAGACCGTCTACCGGCAACTCTTCAATCCGGGCGAAAGCCCGCTCGGCGCGGCCATCGAGGTGAAGGGCGTACCGCTCACGATTGTCGGCGTCCTCGCGGCCAAGGGCCAATCTGCCTTCGGCCAGGATCAAGACGACCTGCTGATGCTTCCCTTCACGACAGCCGAGCGAAAGGTCCTGGGCGCTGCCGCGCCGAGCCAGCAGCAGACCCCGATCAACTGGGCCTACCTGCCACCGCCCAATCCTTACAATCTCGTCGCGCGCCTCACGGGCCACGCAAACATGATTTTCATTCAGGCGACGAGCGGGCCGCAGGTGCAGGCTGCGATCCAGCAGGTCACCAGCACGCTGGCCCGGCGCCACCGGATCAAGCCAGGCGAGATCAACGATTTCGACGTCCGCAACCTCAGCCAATTCGTCGAGACCGCCGAATCGAGCAGCCGTATCATGGCTCTTCTCTTGGCCGCCGTGGCATCAATCTCGCTTCTCGTCGGCGGCATCGGGATCATGAACATCTTGCTCGTCTCGGTCACGGAGCGCACGCGCGAGATCGGCTTGCGCATGGCGATCGGAGCGCGCCGATTGCATGTGCTGCTCCAATTCCTGGCCGAGGCCGTTTTCCTGAGCGTCAGCGGCGGTCTGGCGGGGATCGCAACCGGCATAGCGGTCTCCGCCCTCATCCCCGTTCTCTTTGGCTGGCCCGCCCCGGTCTCGGCCGCGGCGGTTGCCGGCGGGTTTGTTTTCGCGGCCGCGGTCGGGGTGTTCTTCGGCTATTACCCGGCAAGAAAGGCCGCCCACCTCAACCCGATCGAAGCCCTCCGCTACGAATAGAGTGCGCAATCCCTGGCCCGCAGGCACAGGGATTGCGGCAGAGCGCTGTCCTCGGCGTTGGCGGGTCAGCCCCCTGGCTGATTGGATGGGGTGGATTGGATGCCGTTATTGCCGGGCCCGAGCTGCGACCCGTTCGGCGGAATCGGACTAACGTCGGACGAGGGCGGCGCGCCCGCTGTCCCGGGCGTGTAGGACGAGGCCGGGGCCGGCGTCGGTTCGGTCGAGGTGTTGGAGCACGCGGCGAGCACCAGGGCGGCGCACGGGAGCGCAACAGCAAGCCACTTCATCGCGGGTCACCTTTTCAATTCCCAAGGCCTAACACGCGCCCCATGGACGGTGTTCCTGGGCTCGCGGATTCGTGCGCCAAGGCCCACTCGGACTTGAGAAAATCGCGCGCGGCGAGGCTTCGTATGTTCGCCGGCAACTTCCCATTAAGCAATTCAGCCGATAGATTGTGGCACAATTCGCCTCGCCCGCCCGCCTTCGGAACGCCCGGTAGAATCTCCTAATGTTCTCACGTAACGCGCGCTTGACCCACCTCGACCGGCTCGAGGCCGAAAGCATCTTCATCATTCGCGAGGTCGCGGCGCAATTCCGCAACCCGGTGATGATGTATTCGATCGGCAAGGACTCGTCGGTCATGCTGCATCTCGCGCTGAAGGCGTTTCGCCCGGCGCGGCTGCCCTTTCCGGTACTGCACATCGACACGACCTGGAAATTCCGCGAGATGATCGCATTTCGCGACCGCGTCGCGCGCGAGTTCGGGCTCGAGTTGCGCGTTCACACGAACCCGGAGGGGGTCAAGGCCGGCGTCACACCTTTCACGCACGGCTCGGCCGCCTACACCGACATCATGAAGACGGCGGCGCTGAAGCAGGCGCTCGATGCTGGCGGCTACGACGCTGCCCTGGGCGGCGCGCGCCGCGACGAGGAGAAGAGCCGCGCGAAGGAGCGCGTCTTCTCGGTCCGCAGCGCGCAGCACCGCTGGGATCCGAAGAACCAGCGGCCGGAGCTGTGGAACATCTATAACGGCCGCATCGCCAAGGGCGAGAGCGTGCGTGTCTTCCCGCTCTCGAACTGGACCGAGCTCGACGTTTGGGAATACGTGCTGCGCGAGAAGATCCCGGTCGTGCCGCTCTATTTTGCCAAGGAGCGTCCGGTCGTCGAGCGCGACGGCACGCTCATCATGGTCGATGACGACCGCATGAAGCTCGCGCCGGGCGAGCGTCCGGCCATGCGCTCCGTGCGCTTCCGCACGCTCGGCTGCTATCCGCTGACCGGCGCCGTGCCTTCGCACGCCGCGACGCTCGAGGCGATCATCGACGAGATGCGCGCCGCCACCACCTCCGAGCGCCAGGGCCGCATGATTGACCACGACCAGGCAGGCTCGATGGAAGTGAAGAAGCAGGAGGGGTATTTCTGATGGCGGGCGCGGAGAAAAGCCTTCTGCGCTTCATCACCTGCGGCAGCGTCGACGACGGCAAGAGCACGCTCATCGGCCGCCTTCTTTATGACTCGCGCCTCGTCTTCGACGACCAGCTCGAAGCCTTGGAGCGCGACACGCGGAAGCACGGCACGACCGGCGAGAAATTCGATCTGGCGCTCCTTGTCGACGGGCTCCAGGCCGAGCGCGAGCAGGCGATCACCATCGACGTGGCCTATCGTTTCTTCGCCACCGAGAAGCGCAAGTTCATCGTCGCCGACACCCCCGGCCACGTGCAGTACACGCGCAACATGGCGACAGGCGCATCGACCGCGTCGCTTGCCGTGCTGCTCATCGATGCGCGCAAGGGCATTCTGACGCAGACGCGGCGCCATGCGGCGATCGTGGCGCTTCTCGGCATCCGCTCGCTCGTGCTCGCCGTCAATAAGATGGATTTGATTGGCTTCGACGAGCGGCGCTTCGCCGAAATCGTCGAGACCTTCCGCGAATTTGCCGCGCAGCTCGGCGTGAGCGACGTGACTGCCATCCCCGTTTCGGCGCTCCGCGGCGACAATGTCGCGCGCGGGAGCGATGCGATGCCGTGGTATCGCGGCCCTGCGCTCTTGCCGTTCCTCGAGGAGGTCGAGGTCGAGACCGATCCGCCTGGCGGCGCGTTCCGCATGCCGGTGCAGTGGGTCAACCGCGCCAATCTCGATTTCCGCGGCTATGCCGGCATGATCGCACGCGGCAGCGTGCAGCCGGGCGATTCCGTGGTGATCGAGCCTTCGGGCCGTACGAGCCGTATCGCCCGCGTCGTGTTCGACGGCGCCGACCGCGACGCCGCCGCCGCGGGCGAGGCCGTGACGGTAACGCTCGCCGACGAGATCGACGTCTCGCGCGGCGACGTCTTGTGCTCGCCGCAGGACCGCCCCCTCGTCAGCGATCAGGTCGCCGCCAACGTGATCTGGCTGCACGACGAGCCGATGCTGCCGGGCCGGCCCTATCTGCTGCGCGCGGGAACGGCGCAGGCGGTGGCGCAGGTCACGGAATTGAAGCACAAGATCAACGTCGATTCGCTCGAGCACCAGGCGGCGAAAACGCTGACGCTCAACGAGATCGGCGTCTGCAATCTGAGCTTCGACCGCGCGCTCGCGCTCGATCCCTACAAATCCTGCCGCGAGTGCGGCAGCTTCATCCTGATCGACCGCGTGACCAACCTCACGGTCGGCGCCGGCATGGTCGAGTTCTCGCTGCGGCGCGCCGCCAACATCGTGTGGCAGCCGCTCTCGATCGACAAGCGCCGGCGCAGCGAGATCAAGGGTCAGAAGCCGTGCGTCTTGTGGTTCACCGGCCTCTCGGGCGCGGGCAAATCGACGATCGCCAATCTGCTCGAGAAGCGCCTCGTCGAGGCCGGACGCCACACCTACATGCTCGACGGCGACAACGTCCGCCACGGCCTCAACAAGGATCTGGGCTTCACCGATGCCGACCGCGTCGAGAACATCCGCCGCGTCGCCGAGACGGCAAAGCTCATGGTTGATGCCGGTCTCATCGTGGTGGTGTCGTTCATCTCGCCCTTCCGCAGCGAGCGCCGCATGGCGCGCGAGTTGATGGAATCCGGCGAGTTCCTGGAGGTCTATGTCAACACGCCAATCGAAGTGTGCGAGGACCGCGACCCCAAGGGGCTCTACCGCAAGGCGCGGCGCGGTGAGATTGCCAATTTCACTGGCATTGACAGCCCGTATGAGCCCCCTGACTCACCCGATCTGGTCATAGATGGCCGCGGGGGTGCGCCGGAAGTGGCGGTCGAGGAGCTTGTGCGCGAGATGCGCGCGCGCGGGCTGATCGTGTGGTAGACTGACCCGAACGGTCGAAAGCGGGCATTAACCGCTCGCGCCACGGCGCAGCTCAAGCGAGGCCACATGGTTCCGATCGACCCGCTCTATGTCGTGTCTGGCCTCGCTGTTGGCACGCTCGTGGGCATGACCGGTGTCGGCGGCGGCTCGTTGATGACGCCGTTGCTCATCCTGCTGTTCGGCATCCATCCCGCGACCGCCGTCGGGACCGACCTGCTCTACGCGGCGACGACGAAGAGCGTTGGCACCGCCGTCCATGGCTGGAACCGCACGGTCGACTGGCGCCTCGTTGGCACGCTCGCCGCGGGCAGCGTGCCGCTCACAATCCTCACAATCCTGATCCTGTCGCTCTTCAGGCTCGACGCGGCGGCGGTCGGCGGCGCGCTCACGTCGGTGCTTGGGGTGGCCCTTGTGCTCACCGCGGTTTCGCTCTTCTGCCGCGGCTGGCTCATCCGGCGATTCGGTGCGGGCCTGCGCAACGTCACGCCACGCACGCGCATGATCCTCACGATCCTCATGGGTGCGGTCCTGGGTGTGCTCGTCACGATGTCGTCGGTCGGCGCCGGCGCCATTGGCGTGACCGCGCTCATCCTGCTCTATCCAGACATGCCGTCCTCGCGCATCGTCGGCTCCGACATCGCGCACGCCGTGCCGCTGACGCTTATTGCCGGGCTCGGCCACTGGTTCCTTGGCTCGATCAACTTTGCCCTTCTGGGATCGCTCCTCATCGGCTCGATCCCCGGCATCATTCTCGGGAGCCACGCCGCGGTGAAGGTGTCGGACTCGATCCTGCGTCCTATCCTCGCGCTGACGCTGCTCGCTGTCGCGGTGCGCCTGCTCCTCCCGATCGTCCATATTAACCTCGGCTAGCGCTGCGAACGATCGCCGCGCCCGGGCGTTGATGCCGGGCATGACGGGATTAGCTGCTGCGGCGCAACGTTGGACCAACGCTCAGGTCGTAAGTCGCGGCCTGCGCGATCGGCAGACGCTTTTGGGCGAGCGTCAGGACCTCTACCGCAGGGTGACCGATAGCGCGTCGATCGCGCGCCATCAGCTCGACACATTCAATTCGACCTGGGCTGCGGCGCGGCGCCGCTATCGCTTCTACGCCGACTGGCAGCAGCGGCATCATCTGCCAGACAGGGTTGGCGATCTTGCCGAGCTCAAGGATTTCCCGCTCCTGCGCAACACCGATATCGAGGAGAACTTCGCCTCGATCGCGGATGATGCGGCGCCGTGCCGGCTCGTGCGCACGGGCGGAACGACCGGCCGACCGCGGCGCTTCCCGCGCGGCAGCGAGGACGACCTCCTTCAGCATGCGAGCATGTATCTGGGGCGCAGCTGGGCCGGTATCCGCGCCGGCGATCCGATCGCGCTGATCTGGAGCCATACGCATCTCTTCGGCAATGGCCTCATGGGGCGCGTCAACGTCGCGCGACGCCACGTCAAGGACTGGCTCATCGGCACGCGCCGCCTCTCGGCCTATGCGCTCGATGACCGCTCGGTCGCGCGCTACCTCGCGCTCATGCGTGCGCGGCCGGGCATGACTCTGGTCGGCTACACCTCGTGCATTCGTAAGGTCCTCGATTACGTCGAGCGCACCGGCTACGACGGCGCCGCGGTGCAGATCCGCGCCGTCGTCTTCTGCTCGGAGACGGTGCATCCGCGCGATCTCGAGCGCGTGCGCCGGCTCCTGAAGGCCGTGCCGCTGATCGAGTACGGCATGCAGGAGACGGGCGTCATGGCCTATTCGCGGCCGGGCTCCGACGAGCTCACCTTCTTCTGGGATACGGTGTTCTGCCACGTCGTTGTGGAGCAGGAGCTTGCGATTACGACGCTCCTGCCGGTGCGCTTCCCGCTCATCAACTACGCGACGGGCGACCGTGTCGAGCCGCTCGACGGCGGCGAGGGTCCGCCCTTCCGCTGCACCCGCGTCCTGGGCCGCGCCCGCGACATCCTCACTCTACCGATGCGCGACGGTACCGCCATCGACACGCACAGCGACTTCTTCTTCGACATCTTGCAGATCGACGAGGCCATCAGCTCTTTCTTCATCCACCAGAAGGGCCGAACCATCGATATCGGCATCGCGACATCTTCGGTCGAGGATCGCGCCCGCATCGAGCGCCGCTTCCGCGCCGAGATCGCGCGTGAGTTCCCCGCCGTCGATCAGCAGGGCTTCACCTTCTCCCCGCTCGTCGAGGAGCCGCACACGATCGCCGGCAAGCGGCGCTATTTCCTGCGCGAGCCCTGAGCCGCCGGCATCGCGACCCCACCCATCACTTCTCGTCATGCCCGGCCTTCGTGCCGGGCATCCGCGTGTTTCCATGCAAAGGACAAACGAGGATGGCCGGGACAAGCCCGGCCATGACGAAAAAGAAATATGGCTGTGCCTACGCGGTGCGGACTCGCGTCGGCTCGCTCGGATAGGTGGTGCGCTCGCGCAGCGCGGCGCGCGTCACATGCGTTGCGACGCGCCGCGCCGCGAAGCCCGCGCCCAGCATGAAGCGCATCAGCGGCCCGAAGGTCGGCGCCGCGGCGAGCCCCACGAAATAGAGTCCGGGCACGCTCGACTGGAAATGCGCCGACAGCACCGGCACGCCGGCGGCGGTGGCGATCCCCTCGCGCAGGGTGTCGTCGAAGAAGCCGAGCTTGCGCACGTCGATGCGGAAGCCGGTCGCGGCGATGAGGTGATCGGTGAGGATCTCCTCTTGGCCCTTCGCGCCTTCGAGCACGAGGCGGAGCTTCTCGCCCTGCGGCTCGGCCGCGCGGAGGCTGCGTCCGAGGACGAGCGGCACCTCGCGCTCGACGAGCTTCTTCATCCACCACGGCCCGGCCGGCCCGAGGAAGGTGCCGTAAATGTGCTGCCGCATCGTGCGCGGCAACAGCCGCACCAGGTCGGGCGCGTCCTCGTAGATGCGGCTGCGCACGCCCGGCGCCATGCCCGACATCGGATAGCGCAGGCGCTGATAGAGCGAGCGGTGCTCCGGCAACGGCTCGCCCGCCCAACGCAGGCTCGGTCGGCGCGCGACGAGGCGGACGGCGATGCCCTCTTGGTGCATCAGCCCGGCAAGATCGAGCGCCGAGGAGCCGGCGCCGAGGATCGTCACGTCGCGCCCCTTGAACGGCGCGAGGTCCGAATGGCCGTAGCTGTGTGTCACGTGTGCGCGCGACAGCGGTTTCAACACGTCGGGCATATGGACATAGGCGCCGATCCCGGCGGCCACCACGACCCTTCGCGCGAAGCACCCGCCGCCATCATCGAACTTGAGGAAGAACCCCTCGCGCGTTCCGCGCACCGCGACCACCATGCGCTCTTCGAGCTCCGGCACGCACCGGAGCTGGAACGCTATCCCGTAGGCGCACATGGTCTGAAGCGCGACCGGCAGGCCCCACGCGCGATAGGGCACCTTGTTTGCGGCGCAGAAGCTCGCGAGCGTGAACTGTCCTTCCGGCTCGAAAAGGTTCGACGCGAATCCCTCGGACTTGAGATGCATGCTCGCCGGCATCTCGTGCCGCCAGCTCCACATCGGGCGGCCGAAGATGCGCAGCGACACGCCGCGCGCGCGCAGATGCGCGGCGAGCGACAGGCCATAGGGGCCGGCCCCGATGATGGCGACTTCACACGTGCTGGACATGGGTTCGCTCCCGGAAATACGCGTGCTCAGAGTACTAAAGCGGCGCCGCAAAAACGCAAAACCGAGGCGATCGTTCCGCCCTCGAAAGTGCCGCCATGGTTCCAGGAACGAATTGGCAGGCAACGCCGTTTTTCCTGCCGGCTTCGCGCTTTCCAGGGAACAAGCAAGAATGATCCTCGACGCGCGTACAGTCCCTTCCGGCACCGTCATCGAGAGCGATCTCTGCATCATCGGCGCGGGTAGCTCCGGCATTTCGCTGGCGCTGCAGTTCGCCGGTACCGGCCTCAAAGTGTGCCAGGTCGAAAGCGGGGGGCTCGAACCCGACCGTGAGTTGCAGGCACTCGCCGACGGCGACAGTATCGGCGTCCGCTATTCGAGCCTCGCCTCCTGCCAGCAGCGCTGCTTTGGCGGCAACGGCAATGTCTGGGGCGGGTGGTTCACGCCGCTCGATGCGATCGATTTCACCGCGCGCTCGTGGGTCGAGGACAGCGGGTGGCCGTTCGGCGCGGCGGAGCTCGCGCGTCATTCGCGGCGAGTGCACGATCTCTGCGAGGTGCCGGAAGACGACTACGACATCGGCGCGGTCGCGAAGCTCGGCGATCCTGCGGCGCGGCTTCTCCCCTTCGACCGGACGCTGATCGATTCCGTGCTTTACCGCTTCAGCCCGCCGACGCGGTTCGGCCAGAAGTATCGCGCCGAGATCGCGGCCGCGCATAACATCACCTGCTACACGCATGCCCATGCGCTTTCCCTCAAGGCGCGTTGGAACGCGCGCGAGATCGACCGCGTCGAGCTCGGCACGCTCGCCGGGACGCGCTTTGCGGTGCGCGCGCGCCAGTTCGTTCTTGCCACAGGCGCAATCGAGAATGCGCGGCTTCTGCTGCTCTCGAACGACGTTGCCACAAGCGGGCTCGGCAACGAACACGACCTCGTCGGCCGTTATTTCCAGGATCATCCGCACACGAAGCGTGCGCTCGTCACCGGCCCCGCGAAATTCCCGCTGGGTCTCTACGGCCTCGCGTTCCGTGGCCGCGGCCTCGCGGCCGGGCTGGCGCTGCCGCCGCGGCTCCAGGAGGCGGAGCGGCTTCTCAACTACAAGGCGAGCATCTATCCGGTTTTTTATGGCGAGGACTCGGCCGGGTGGGCGGCGTTCCGCACGCTCGCTCTATCGTTGTCGCGACGCTGGGGCTCTGACCTCTACGACCGTTTCGCGTTGCCGTTCCGACCGCGCGGGGTGCGCGCTCGTGACGTCGCCGTGATGATCCTGGCGCCGCACAAGACGGCGGCGGCCGCGCTCTCGCACGCGTTTCACCTCGACCGCTTCCGCGTCGGCTACGTGCTCGAAAGCAAGCCCGAGCAGGCGCCCAACCGCGACAGCCGCATCCTGCTTTACGACCAGCGGGATCCGTTTGGTCTGCCGCGCGCGCGGATAGATTGGCGACTGCGGCCGATCGACCGCCGCACCGTCGTGCGTGCCGAGGAGCTGATCGACGGCGAGCTGCGCCGGCTCGGCCTCGGCCGGCTCGCTCCGCTCGGGCCGGGGGAGACCGAAAGCTGGCCCAAGGAATTTGCCGGCGGCTGGCACCAGATCGGCACGACGCGTGCGCATCGCGATCCGAGGCATGGCGTGGTCGATGCCGACTGCCGCCTTCATGGCGTAGCCAATCTCCATATCGCCGGCGCCTCGGTCTTCCCGACCGGCGGGGCGGTCTCGCCGACCCCCACGATCGTCGCGATGACGTTGCGCCTGGCGGAGCACCTGCGCCGCACCCTCATGGCGACTGAGCCGCTCGTCGCCGGCGCCGCCTAGAACCGCAGGTTGTTATTCCACTGTCCGTTCCGAACCTGTGATCCAGGTCACATGCCCGCCCGTACTAGGCCTAGGCCCCGAAGACTAAAATCAGGGGGCCTCGCTGCCTTCAGGGAGGCTGGCTGTGGCGCATTTTCGCATTTTTTTGCTCAACCGCGCTGGGCGGATTGAGTTTCACGAGGAGGTCGAGGCGCCGTCCGATCAGGCTGCCATCTCGCTCGGCGAAGCGCTGTTTCGTCGCTATCCCGCCTGTGCCGGGCTTGAGGTCTGGGAACTGACGCGCCTCGTGCACAAGGAACTGCATCAGGATCCGTCGCGCTGAGGCGCAAGTTTCGAGGCGAGGGGAGTTTGTGCTTGCTCTGAGATGGGGAGCGGGAACCCGGGGCAAGCGACATGGAGCGCCCCGGGTCCCCGCTTTCGCGGGAGCGACCGCGAACCGTTAGATCGTTCTCTACGATAGCCGGACGAGGTTCTTGGTTGGCGGCGCGTCGGTGATGATCGAGCGCAACGCCGACTCCTCGGCGGCCCGAGTGAGGGCCGCTTCCGCGGCGCGATATTCGATCACTTCCTCGAGCGTGTTGCGCAGCACGTCGGCCGGCGTCGCCTGGTTCTTCAGGAGGCCGATGAACCCGTTCGCCGCCGAGTTGGCGGCCTGGCTCAGTAGTCCTTTGGCGCGGCTAAAGTTCATGTTTTCATCCATCTTTGACAGGGGCGCGTCGCCTGAGGCGGCGGCCGGAACGAGGGACGACTCAACCGGCAGCGCAGCAGGTTCCTTGACCGGCGGCGTCTTCTCCTCCGCCATCGCGGGGCCCTCGGCGCGGCCGGGTGACTGGAAAATCGAGCTAAGCTTGTTCATCACTCATCCTTCGTCGCTGGCGGGAGTTAGGCGCTGCGCACGATCGACGGCTTCGACGGAGCTTCCATCTTGATGTCGCCGGACAGATCGCCGCCGGCCTCGACCTCGATCTGGGCGTAGCGCACCTTGGCCGCGAGCTGGCCCGAGCTGCGCAGCACGAGATGCGTCCCGACCGTGAGCTCGCCCTCGAAGCGCCCGTGGATCTCAGCCGTCTCGACCGAGGCGGTGCCGATATAGAGCCCGCCCTTGGCGATCTGCATCTCCCGGCACTGGGCGATGTCGGCCTTGACCGTACCCTCGACGATGAGGATATCGCACGAGGTGATCTCGCCGCGTACCGTGATGTCCTTGCCGACTACGAGCTTGCGCGCCTGCATCTCTTCGCCGTGACCCGGCCGCGTCACGCGGCGGACCGCATCGGGCATTCCGGTGCGCGCTTCGTCGATAAGACTCTTCATTCGCATTCCCCGTCCTGGTTGTTTTGAACCTATCGCATTGGCGCTTTCCGGCCGGGGGCAAAATTGCGGCGCGGACTTGCGGACCCGGCCGACTCGCGCAAAGGCGGCCCGGCATTCTGATAATTGTCACAGCCGATGGGGTTGGGCGCCGCATGTGCGAGCAATGCAACCATCGCGCGGCTGCGCCTGTTCACTCGCGATGCGCCGACTCGTCTTCGCCTGGGACCAGTTTGGTCCCTACCATATGGATCGACTCGAGGCCTTGGGCCGGCACTTCGCCGGCCGGGCCGAGATCGTCGGCATCGAACTCGTGCGCTACGGCGAGATCTACGGCTGGGCGCCGACCGGGCCCGGCCACGCGTTCCGCAAGATCACGCTTTTCCCCGAGCAGGGGCGGAGGAGCGTCCCTCCGCTCCCGCATGCGGCGGCCCTCATCCGCGCCTGCCACGCCGAGGGCGCGCGCGAGATCTTCCTGTGCGACTTTCAGCTTCCGGGGATCTTCCTGTCGGCGCTGGCACTGCGGCTTCTGGGCTGCCGCGTCTACATCATGCAGGATTCGAAATTCGACGACAAACCGCGGCGCCTTACGCGCGAGTTCGCGAAATGGGCGCTTTACCGGCCTTACCATGCGGCGCTTGTTGGGAGCGACCGCAGCAAGTCCTATCTCGAGTTCCTCGGCATGCGTTCCTCGCGCATCGCGGTCGGCTACGACGCGATCGCGCTCGAGCGCATCGCGGGCCGTGCGGGCGCGGCGCCGGCGCCCGATGGCATGCCCCACGCCGAGCGCCATTTCACCGCGATCGCCCGCTTCGTGCCGCAGAAGAACCTGGCGGCGGCGATCGACGCCTATGCGCTCTACCGCCTTGCCGCTGGGGCGGCCCCGCGCGAGCTTCACCTTTGCGGCGCGGGTCCGCTCGAGGACGAGCTGCGCGGGCGCGCCGAGGGCATTCCCGGCATCGTCTTTCGCGGCTTCCTGCAGGAGGCCGAGATCGCCAAGACGCTCGCCGCTAGCCTCGCGCTGCTGCTCCCCTCGATCGAGGAGCCGTTCGGCCTCGTCGTCAACGAGGCGATCGCCCTGGGCGTACCAGTCATCCTGTCGCACAGTTGCGGTGCTGTCGACCGCATCGTGCGAAGCGGCGTCAACGGCTATGTCGTCGAGCCCGACAATGTCGAAGGCATGGCTCATTTCATGACGCTGCTCGACCGCGATGTCGCGGAATGGCGGCGTCTCGCGGTGAATGCGCAACAGTTCCGCGCCGACGCCGATGTCGGCGCTTTCGTCGATGGCGTCGACCGCGTCGTGGCGATGGTTGGCGCGGTGCCCTAAGGGCTCAGGGCGGGGGGCCGAAGACGAGCGAGGCGTTGGTGCCGCCGAAGCCAAACGAGTTCGAAAGCGCATAGCGCACGCGGCGCTTCTTCGCGTGAAGCGGCACAAGGTCGATGTCGCAGCCCTCGGACGGCTCCTCGAGATTGAGGGTGGGCGGCACGATGCCGTCGCGGATCGCGAGGATTGAGAAGATGGCCTCGACGCTGCCCGCCGCGCCCAGAAGATGGCCGATCGAGGATTTGGTCGACGACATCGACAGCGCGTAAGCGTGCTCGCCGAAGAAGCGTTTGACGGCGCCGAGCTCGATTTCGTCGCCGAGCGGCGTCGAAGTGCCATGCGCGTTGATGTAGTCGATATTGGCGAGAGTAAGGCCGCTCCGCCGCACGGCAGCCTGCATGGCGCGGAAGGCGCCGTCGCCGTCTTCGGCCGGTGCGGTGATGTGATGAGCGTCGCCCGAGAGCCCGTAGCCCAGCACCTCGCCATAAATCTTGGCGCCGCGCGATTTCGCGTGCTCAAGCTCCTCGAGCATGAGGATGCCCGCGCCTTCGCCCATGACGAAACCATCGCGCGCCTTGTCCCACGGCCGCGAGGCGCGCTGCGGCGTGTCGTTGAAGCTCGTGGAAAGCGCGCCCATCGCCGCGAACCCGGCGATGCCCAGCCGGCAAATGACAGCCTCGCTGCTGCCGCACAGCATCACTTCAGCATCCTCGTCCTGGATGAGCCGCGCGGCGTCGCCGATCGCGTGTGCGCCGGTCGAGCACGCGGTGACGACGGCGTGGTTGGGCCCGCGGAATTGGAAGCGGATCGAGACGTTGCCCGTGGCGAGATTGATGAGATTGCTGGGGACGAAGAACGGCGAGACGCGCCGCGGCCCCTTCTCCTTCAGGACGAGCGCGGTCTCGGCAATGCCCGGAAGCCCGCCCATGCCCGAGCCGATCAGCACGCCGGTGCGATTCCGGCTTTCGCTGTCCTCGGGCATCCATCCCGAATCCTTCACCGCCTGTTCGGCCGCCGCGAGCGCAAAGCCGATGAAGAGATCCATCTTCTTCTGCTCTTTGGGCGGGACCCAGTCGTCGAAGTTGAAATCGCCATTGGCCGTGTCGCCGCGCGGGACCGAGCCCGCAATCTTTGCCGGCAGGTCCGTGACATCGAAACTCTGGACCGCGCCGACGCCGGACTCACCGGCGAGCAGGCGCTTCCACACATGCTCGACGCCAACGCCCAAAGGCGTGACGAGCCCGAGACCCGTTACGACGACCCGTCTCATGCGCGGATCAACCCCGCATCAATTGGTGGGATGCGTCAGTTTATGGAACTTGCAAATGGCTCGCAAGCACAACCGGGCGCACCTTAGCGCGGGCCTCAACCAAGTTTGCTTGGCACCGCCGAGCACTCAGGCGCCCCTCGCCGCAAGCTTATCCAGCAACGGCATCAGCACCGAATCCGGCGGGCGCCACCGGCCGACGGAGGTACGGTAGATCGGCTGGCGAACCTGGACGGCGCTTGCGGTGCGCACTTCGCGCTTCGTCTCGTAGAAGGCGAGGCACGCATCGTTCCAGGGCAGGCCGCAATAGCTCACGATGCGCCGCGCTTGTCCTTCAACATCATCGACGAGCTCTTCGTAATCGACATCGAGAAACCCGTCGGGGCCGAGGACAGCGCGCCAATGCGCCATCAGAGCCGCATAGGCGCGGTAAAAGCGTCCGAGCTCCGCGAGGTCGTAGCTGTAGGGGATATTGTCGCCTTTGAACCTGGTCATGAAGCAGGAGAGACAGGTGTCGATCGGATCGCGGCGCATGTGAATGATGCGCGCGTTGGGCAGGGCGAGCCGGATCAAGCCGACATAGTGAAAATTGTTCGGCAGCTTGTCGCTGACCCGCGTTACGCCGGGGGCCAAGGCGGC
>Ga0335079_10000529_pt1 | contig 43730 bp, 40 predicted proteins | sample Lox_Sample_33_FD_206719 | JGI IMG/M metagenome (GOLD analysis project Ga0335079, IMG submission 206719) | Soil microbial communities from Loxahatchee National Wildlife Refuge, Florida, United States - Lox_Sample_3.3 | ecosystem: Environmental > Terrestrial > Soil > Wetlands | place: USA...
GAAAAGAGAAGACCGAGTTCGGAGTGTCGCGTCGGGACTTCGGAGTGAAAGCTAACATCATAAAGAGTTTGCAGCAGCATCCGCCAGGCTTCGATCCGCGCGATCAGCGCCTTGACCGCGCCGAGCTTCGCGATGCCATCCCGGCCTTCCGTGTCGATCATCTGTCCCGGGAACTGGACCCTCCCTGAGGCATGTTCCTTCACGCGGAGGGAAAGATAGTCGGCAGCGCCGAGCGCGATGGCGAGACAGGAGCGTGCATCGGGGACCGGGGAGTGTCCCTGGATGGCCAAGGCCTGCTTTTCCACGAGGCAATCGATCCCGATATCGGATAGACCTGCCGCCCGGAACCCGATGGCGGGCGCAGGCGTGATCGTGACGCCCGACTGAGTGAAGGGGACCAGGTATCCGCTGTTGCCCGCGCACAGAAGCAGGGTGCGGCCGGCAGCAGCGGGCACCAGGCTTAGAAATCCCTTGAGCCGGACACCTTCCTGCGTCTGCGTGATCTCGATATGATGTCCGTCCACGGCGCACACGCCCGGGTCAGGAGTAAAGCCTGCCCGGGAAAGGATGCCCGTGGCGGCGAGCTGGTGGGAGGCGATCAGTCCGAGCGCGGGATTGACCGAGGAGAGGACGCGCACCATTTCAAAGGGAGAGTCGCGGTGATCGGAAATCAACGTCCTCAGGATCTCGCACGAGGCTTCGGGCATGGGCGAATCTTCCCATTGTTTTACGACCCGGTCGGGAAACACTGCCGAGACGTGCTCATACGAAAATCCCCGTCCGTCCCTCTTGTCCCGGGGAGGATGTTTCCTGCCGCCTTGAGAGGCTGGATTTGAAAACCTCGCCGTGATCCGCTCCTCGATCCTGGCGCTGCAATAAAGCGCATGGAACAGCCTGCCCTCACCAAGCCTGATCCCTAGGGCAGCGCGTTCGTATCGGACCATCCGGGCCAAATCATGTTCGTTGCTGTCTGCAAGGGCGGAATCGAGGTATGTCAGCTTTTCCGAAAGTCTCAGGCCGAGAGAGAGGGGCCATGCCGTTCGCGCCTTGTCCGCGGAAAGAGGGAGCTTCTCCACGCTTTCCCTGAATGCGGACGAGGCATGGAGGACAGCATGCACGAACTGCCGGCGGGCAGGATCCAGGGGCCCCGGCTCCTGCCAGGCGAGGTCGCCGTCTTTGACGGGGGCACGTTCCTGCGATCGGCCGGTCTTGAGCGTGTCGAGGAGAACCGACAATGAGGCACTTTCGGGCCGGTAGATGAGTTTGTGGTCCGTGTGCCTGCCCCACAAAGCGCGACCCGGCTCGGCGCGCCAGCAAGATTCGCACTTGATGCAGTTTTCAAAATTGACCGTGACCTTGCCGCGTCCGGAGAAGGGCGGGACATCGTAGACATAGACGCGGGCAGGGCAGACATGCCACAGGCCGCTCCGGGACATCGCGGGCTGAGTCGCAACGGATTCAGGCCAGAGCGTCCGGATATGGGAACCGGCACCCACGCGGTAGGTGTTCGTAGCGAGCTTTGCCTCGAGGCTCAGGGACGGCTTTACGAGGTCGAGGTCCCTCGCTTTTCTCAGCGACTCCTGGTATGCCATGACGGGCTCGGCAAGGAGTATGTCAACGGGTGTCTTGAGCACGTAAAAGCGGAACGCATCAACGACGGCTGTTCCGAGCGCGATGAAGAAGAGCGCCGTTGCGTACGCGGGCAGGAGCGCAATGTCGGTGAGCCGGAAGCCTTGAAGAACGTGACGGACAGCCCGGCTGAGCTTTTTCCCGAGCGGCTTGCCGTTATTGGCGTAGACCTGCGCGAGTGCGCGAGAGAGCGCCGGGGACATGCGTTCGAACAGCGAGCCGACCGGCCAGGGAAGCGATGCAGGTTCGATCTCCCTGCCGCGGATGTGCAGGATGAAGCGCAGCTTCTGATCACGATTCGCGGATGTCTTCACCAGGTTCATGGTCCATCGCCAGAATGTCGCCGGATTGAAGAGTGTCGCGAGGAGGGGTTTCCCGAGCCTGAGAGCGCCAACAGCGCGGACCGTGTCGACCGTGATTTCGCGCAATCCCTTTAAGGAGAGGATGTTGCTTCTGAGGAACCTGCCGGTCTCAACGTGGTCGTTGGTCGAAAGAAAATGCATTGTCCCGCAGACCGTATCAAGGGTCCTGCCGAATAGAACACGGGAACTCCCGAAATAGGCCGGCCACCGGGAGAGATGTTCGGCATTCCTGCCGCAGGCGCTCTCCCGCAGCGGCTCGATATACTCGCCGGCCAGTTCCCGTTCGTCAAAGGAGCCGCCCCGCTTCAGGATGTTCTTCACCGCGCGGGTGAAGAAGAGTCCCGTTGCCGAGGAGGGCCCGGTAAAATTGGGGAAGGGAATGTCGATGCCGAGATTGGCTGACGCGCCGCCCACGGCGAAGCCGTCCTGGACGAGCAGGGGCCGCTCGTGCCACCCCCCGCTCCTGATGATCTTGGTGCCGTACGCCGAGAGCGTCGCGCCCTCGATCAGGTCCCCGATGAAAGGGAGACCGCGCATCCACTCGTAAATGGCATCATGGCTTCCGCGAAAATTGTCCCGGATATTGTCGAGGGGCGCTACGTACCCGAGCGAGAGGCTGTCGCGGTTCGTGTACAGGAAGCCTCCGATGTTCAGGTGCGCGGTCCTTCCCCCGATTGCCGGATTTCGCAGCAGCAGTTCGTAGGCAGCGCCTTCCCCGGCCTTGAGACCGAACCGCTTCTCGATCTCATCCTCGCCGAGCGAAAGCACGGCCTTCACGCCCTGGAGAAAGTGCGGCTGAGGCAGGCGTTCGAGTTGTTCCGCACGGACCAGGTGCGACGCGTCTCCCTCGGCGAGGAACGTAACGTCCGCGTACAGCGCTCCCCGGTTCGTATCCACGCCGACCACCCTGTTGTTGTTTCTGATGAGCGAAGTGACCGTGGTGCCGGGGAGGTGGACGGCGCCCTTACGCGCCGCGAGGTTTGCGAAGTAGGGATCGTAGAGTGGCCTGAGCACGGTATAGCAGTCCCGGAACGCCTCGCGGTCGCGCAACTCCAGCCCGACCACGTCTTGGCCATTGTGCATGAGGGTCCCCCGCTTTGCGACCGCGCGCTCGAACGGCGCGGACGCCACTGCTACGGGGCCGAAGCAGTCCTCAGCCGCCAGGCTCTCGGTGAAGTAGACGCAGCCCGACCAGTTTTCTGCTCCCGCATACACGCCGGCCTCGAGCAGGGCAACGGAGATGCCGGCCCCGGCGAGGGCGCCCGCGGCCGTGACGCCGGCAGGGCCCGCGCCGATGATGATGACGGTGAACCGGGGAAGCGCCATCGGTGCTCCTTTTCTGTGAAGGTTTCGATGCAGTCGAAGGGAGGATTGAGTGCTTCGCGTGCTGATGCAAAAATTATAACAGAACAGGACCGCTGTGGCTACCGGGAAAAGCTGTGATCGAAGCGGGCGTGTGCGAAGCAGGGAGTCCCGGCCGCGTCGCAGGCGGTGCATCGATTCGCCTTGGCATCGCGGAACAGCAGGTTCATCGTGCCGGTCAACAGCCTGCGCCTCTCAAATTATAAGAGTATTTCTTATGACAATCGCGGCTTGGCTCGCAGATGAGGCTGGCTGCCGATTTTCTTTGACAACGCAAGCTGCTGTCATTAATATCGGGAGAGCGCCGGGGTGAGGCAAGTGGCTCGCCGTGCCGCGGCGGGTCAGGGAACAGGGAGGAGGCTGGCATGGAAGGCTACCGGTATCAGCAGATCGCCTATCTGATCATACCGCTCATCGCGGGCATCGAGTTCTTCCGCACGGCGCGGTTCCTGCGGAACCAGAGCGGGGCGGAGTCGGCGAGGACCGTCGTGATGGATGCCTGCGGTTACGGATTCATCGCTTTCATCCCGGCCATTTTTATTTTCACCATTGTCGGCCTGGAGTACCACCGTTTTCCCCTGTTCGTGCAGCTGCTGCACCGGTTCGACCGCTATGGCGTCATGTTCATGTTTCTCGGGTCGTGGTGGCAGGTGTTCCTGATCACCGCGCTCAGGGCGAGGCGAACCTCCGCATCCGGGGGGTCTATGTTCCGCCTGGTCTGGATGCCCTACCTGGTGCTCGGATCGTTCATCTCGATGCTCATCCTCTGGGTGGCGCCGTTCGGCCTCATGTGGGTGTCGGTCTTCTGGTTCATTGCCAGTTTTGGCCTGCTGGCGGGCGTCAGGGTATCGCCGAACAAGGTCTGCCGCGTGTTCATGGCGCTCACGGTCGTCGTTTTTGTCGGCGAGAACATTCTCTTCATCGTCCTCGATGCCATTGTCTGAAAGGTGAAGGACCTCCGGAGACGCCCGGCTCCGGCCGGACCATCTCTTCCCTGCAGACGCGGCTCCATATCCTTGCCCCGGTACGTGCCGTTCCGTCCGCAGTTTCCCTCCCGGTTCTCCCGGGCATCATTCTGGTTTTTTCTTAAAACGAAGCAATGAAAGGCAGGCCGTTTGCGCGGCGACCGGTGCGGGGGTTTTCACGCGGCGGAAGATGAATAGGGGGGGAATTCCATGCATGCCGAGCAAGTCATTCTGAGCGAAGCGAAGAATCTCGCATGTCCAAATGCATCAGATCCTTCACTTCGTGCAGGAAGATGGCTTACCGGCGTTTTCGACTGCCTGTTAGTCCCTCTTCCCCGGTGGGGCGGGGACGCGTGGGCTTGCCTTCCTCCTGGTCCCTGCGTCTCTTGGCGTAGATCCGGACGGGCGACCCATGGAACCCGAAGGCTTCCCGCAGGTTGTTCTCGATGTAGCGTATGTAGGAGAAGTGAACGCCTTCGGGGTAATTGACGAACACGACAAATGTTGGCGGTTTGATCGACACCTGCGTAATATAGTAATACTTCACCCGTTTGGAGCGGTACAGAGGCGGCTCGTGCCGCGCCGCGAGCTGCTCGAAGACCCTGTTCAGCTCCGCAGTGGGGACGCGTTTTTCACGCTCCACGATCACCCGGTCGATCTCTTCGAAAACCTTCGTGATCCGCTGGCGCGTCTGGGCCGAGATGGTGATCACCGAGGCATAGTCAGCGAATTTGAGCCGCTGCTGGACGTCGGCCATGAACTGCTTGTAGGCCTGCTCCTTGTCCGGCACCAGGTCCCACTTGTTCAGCACGATGATGATCCCCTTGCCCTCCTCGTGGGCGAGCCCCACGATCCGTTCGTCCTGCTCCGTGATGCCCTCGGCAGCATCGATCAGCACCAGAGCCACGTCCGCCCTGCTCAGGGTCTTCATGGCCCGCATCACGCTGTATTTCTCCACTCCCTGACTGATCTTGCCGCGGCTCCTGATGCCGGCCGTGTCCACGAGCACGTATTTCTTGCCGTAGTAGGTGTACAGGCTGTCCACGGCGTCCCGGGTCGTGCCGGCCGCCGGGCTGACGATCATGCGGTCCTCCCCGATGAGCGCGTTCACGAAGGATGACTTGCCCACGTTGGGGCGCCCGATGATGGCGATCCGGGGCAGGATGTCCGCTTCCGGTTCCTCCTCATCCCGGGGGCCGGCAGGCAGCAGACGGCCAAGCTCGTCCATGAGGTCCGAGAACCCGGGGCCGTGTTTTGCCGATACCGAGAAAAGCGTGCCGATCCCGAGGCGGTAGAAGTCCGGAAGCTGCCCTTCCTGCTTCTCGCCGTCGACCTTGTTCACGGCGTAGATCACGGGCTTGCCCGATGCCCTGAGGCGCTGGGACACCTCGATGTCCGCCGGGAGCAGCCCCTCTCTGCCGTCCATCAGGAAGATGATGATGTCCGCCTCCTCCACGGCGAGCGTGGTCTGTTCCCGCATCTTTATGTACATCGAGTCCTCGGTCTCGGGCTCGAAGCCGCCGGTGTCCACGAGCAGGAAGCGCTTCCCCTCCCATTCCGCCTCGGCATAGTTGCGGTCCCGGGTGACGCCGGGCTGGTCCTCGACGATCGCGAAGTTCCTCCCGAGGATGCGATTGAACAATGTGGACTTGCCGACATTCGGCCGTCCGACTATGGAAACGACAGGTCTTGACATGGTTGTGAGCCTGCTGGGGGACGGGCATGAGGCCCGTTCCCGGCGATTTGAATTTGCAGAAGGGACTATATCATTATTGGACGCATTGGTTCAAGAAAAAATCTTGCGAAGCCCTGCTAATTGTGTTATTTTTTTACCTCATTCCCCCTGCCGGAGGCCTTATCGATGAAACGATCCCTGATGCCGTGGCTCTGCTTCCTGCTGCTCGCTGCCGCACCTTGTTATGCCGACTTTTACCGCTGGGTCGACAAGGACGGCAAGGAATTCTTCACCAACGACCCGAAACAGGTCCCGCAGGAGTACCGTGATCGCGCGACTACCGTGAAGCCGGACGAGAGCCGGGTGAGCGTGGGAGAAAAGCCGGCGCCGCCGGCTCGGCCGGACGATACCGTCGCGTCGCGGGAGCATAGGGACAAGAACGGCCACGGCGAGGAGTACTGGCGCAAGAGGGCGGCGAATTACCGCCTGAAGCTCCGGAACCAGCAGGATGAGTACGACCTGGTCCTCAAACAGCTGGACGATCAGGACCAGAAGCCGAAGAAGATCGCAACGAAGAAGAAAAAGACCCGCTCCAGCCTCGAAAAAAAGAAGCTGAAGATCGAAAAGGACATGAGTCAGACCAGGCGCATGCTCGAGGTCGACCTTCCCGAGGAAGCACGCAGGGCAGATGCCTATCCCGGGTGGCTTCGGGAATAGGCAGGGCTTCACCCCGGGAGGAGCAATAAGCAAACCGCACTTGGTGGCGGCTGGTATCCCCCGGCAGTCCTGATAAACAGGATTGTCTATCGCCATTGGGAGAATCGGCCTCTCTCAGGGCTAACCACTCCGGAAGGCCGGTGTTCTGCCAGTCCGGGACCTCGGCACCAATCCCGAGAATCATGAAAAAAGTCATAATCGCGCGGAGCGTCCTGCACTTAATCGGCGGCCACGAAACCCTGTTCAGCCGGGGAAGCGTCACGGCCTATCCCGCCCGAACCTCGGAAGAGATCCTGAATCTTCACGGGGTCCATCGCGCGGACCTCATCATCACGGATGCGGACCTGCCGCTCATGGGAGGCCCCAGGCTCTGCTCGCTCCTGCGTGAGGACGAAGACCTGAGAAGGGTCTCCATCGTCATGGTCTGCGACTCCTCCGCGGCTGGTGCCGCCGACTGCGCCGGGGGACAGGCCAACGCCGTCATTCCTAAACCCATAGACCCGGTCCTGTTCTTCTCCAAGGTGTCGGAACTACTGGTGATCCCGCGGCGCAAGGAGATGCGGGTGCTGCTCCGCGCATCGGTCAAGGGCCGGGAGCAGGAGAAGTCCTTTTTCGCCATGTCCCGAAACATCAGCATCTCCGGCATGCTGATCGAGACCGACCGGGCCTTGAGGAAGGGGGACGCCATCACCTGTTCATTCAGTCTCGGTCACGTGGAGATCACGGCTGACTGTATCGTGGTGCGGGTGTCCGGCTCCGGAGCGCGGGTCATCAGCGGCGTCAGCTTTATCAACCTGAACACCAAGGAACTGATCATCATCGAACAGTTTGTGAAGGCAGGGGTGAAACACTGAGGGACCCGGGACAAATCGCAATTGCTCAAGGCACGGAGTGCCGAGCGCATCATGCATGAGGCAAAATAGCTGGGCACTATCAGAGCGAAATCTGTTGTTTGCCGTAAAGAGGCGACCGCAGGCTCGTGACGGGTTAGCTCCGCTTGGGAAGGTACAGCGCTTTACTGATAGGGGAGGCTTTTTTGGAAGAACGGTACGATTTCAAGAAGGTGGAAGAACGCTGGCAGCGCGCGTGGGCCGAGGCAAAGACCTTCAAGGTGTCCGAGGAAGCCTCGAAGCCGAAGTACTACTGCCTTGAGATGTTCCCCTATCCCTCGGGCAGGATCCACATGGGCCATGTGCGGAACTACGCCATCGGAGATGTGATCTCGCGCTACAAGCGGATGCGCGGGTTCAACGTGCTCCACCCCATGGGCTGGGATTCCTTCGGCCTGCCGGCCGAGAACGCGGCGATCAAGCATGGGATCCACCCGCAGAAGTGGACCCTGGAGAACATCGCCTTCATGCGCGACAACCAGCTGAAACGGCTCGGCCTGTCCTACGACTGGGACCGCGAGGTAACGACGTGCCTCGAGGAGTACTACCGCTGGAACCAGTGGTTCTTCATCAAGATGTACGAACGCGGCCTCGCATACAAGAAGCTCTCCTACGTGAACTGGTGCCCGTCCTGCGCCACGGTGCTCGCGAACGAACAGGTGGAGGCCGGTCTCTGCTGGCGCTGTGGCTCCGTGGTCCAGCACAAAGAGCTCGAGCAGTGGTTCTTCAAGATCACCGCCTATGCGGAGGAACTGCTGTCGTATTGTGATAAACTTCCCGGCTGGCCCGAGCGCGTGCTCACCATGCAGCGGAACTGGATCGGCAAGTCCACGGGCGTGGAAGCCGACTTTACGGTCGAAGGGACCGTCGAGAAGCTGACGATCTTCACCACTCGGCCGGACACGCTTTTCGGCGTGACCTTCATGAGCGTCGCGCCCGAGCACCCTATGCTCGAATCGCTCATTGCGGGAAAGCCGCAGGCGAACGAGGTGCGGGCCTTCGTGCAGCGCGTGCTGCGCGAGGACAAGGCCGCGCGGACCGACGAGACGCGGGAAAAGGAAGGCATTTTTACCGGAGCCTACGCGATCAATCCCCTGAACAATGAAAGGGTCCCGGTCTGGGTCGGGAACTTCGTGCTCATGGAGTACGGGACCGGCGCGATCATGTCCGTGCCTGCCCACGATCAGCGCGATTTCGAATTCGCCAGGAAGTACGGTCTGTCCATCCGCGTCGTGATCCAGAACCCCGAAAAAAACCTCGACCCCGGGACCATGAAGCAGGCCTATGTCGAGGACGGCACGCTGGTGCATTCGGGGAAATTTGACGGACTGAACAATGCCGAGGCGAAAGAAAAGATCGCCGACCATGTGGCGTCGAGCAAGATCGGAAAACGCACCGTGAACTGGCGGCTCCGGGACTGGGGCATCTCGCGCCAGCGCTACTGGGGCACGCCGATCCCGATCATCTACTGCGGTGCCTGCGGAGCCGTTCCGGTCGCGGAGAGGGATCTTCCCGTGCGGCTGCCCGTGGACGTGGAACTCACGGGCAAGGGCAGCTCGCCGCTCGCGGAATCGAAGTCCTTCGTGGAAACAACGTGCCCAACGTGCGGCGGGAAAGCGCGTCGCGAAACGGACACCATGGACACCTTCGTGGACTCATCATGGTATTTCCTGCGCTATTGCTCCCCGCGGGAAGACAAGGCGCCCTTTGATAAGAAGGCCGCCGGATACTGGATGAGCGTGGACCAATACATAGGAGGCATCGAGCACGCCGTGCTCCACTTGCTGTATGCGCGGTTCTTCACCAAGGTGATCCGCGACCTCGGCCTTTTCAGCGGCGATGAGCCGTTCCAGAACCTGCTGACCCAGGGCATGGTGATCAAGGACGGCGCCAAGATGAGCAAATCCAAGGGGAACGTGGTGGATCCCGACTTCATCCTAAACAAGTACGGCGCCGACACGGCCAGGCTGTTCTCGCTCTTTGCGGCGCCGCCCGAGCGCGACCTCGATTGGAGCGACCAGGGCGTAGACGGCGCATTCCGTTTTCTTCACCGCGTCTGGGCGATCGTGTACAAATACAGCGAAGACGTCAAGGGCATCAGGGCCGCCGGCGTAGAGGGCCGGGGCGACAGGCTTTACCGCAAGACCCATCTTACGATCAAGAAGGTGACCGAGGACATCGAGCGGGAGTTCCACTTCAACACGGCCATCGCCGCGCTCATGGAAATGGTGAACGAGATGTACGATTATACGTCGAGCAACGAGTTCAGTCCCCGCAAGCAGGGGCCGGTGCTCAGAGCCGCAATCGATGCGCTCACCCTGCTCATCTCCCCCTTTGCGCCGCACTTTGCCGAGGAGCTTTGGGAATCGCTCGGCAATAGAATGGGCATTGCAAATGCGGCGTGGCCGCAGTATGATCCTGAAGCGATTGTCGCAGCCGAGATCACCATCGTCATCCAGGTGAACGGCAAGGTCCGGAGCAAACTGATGGTGCCGGCGGGGACCTCCGACAAGGACATCGAGGCCGCCGCGCTTGCAGATGCGAAGGTCCGGGAGTTCACGAACGGCAAGACACCCAAGAAGGTCATCGTCGTCCAGGGCAAGTTGGTGAATGTGGTGGTGTAGGGCTTAACCACTCCTAAAACCATCGCGCTTACCTCTGAGTGTGCAGGTGCGCTCAATTCGATGAGTGCTTTCCTGCATTTTCTCTTTGGATGTGTTGGGAGTATGGAACTCAGGAGTCACCATGAAAAAAAGATTGAGCGACGTGAAAACAGCACTCCTCCCGATTCTTCTTTTGGCTGTGGCCTCCTGCGGCTACCACTTCTCCGGCACCGGCGCGGTCGTGCCGGAGGGGGCGAAGAAGCTCGCTGTCCCCGTCTTTTTGAACACCACGAACGAGCCGTATGTTGACGTTGAAGTGACCCAGGCCGTTGTCGAGGAATTCATGACCGACGGAAGGCTGAAGATCGTGGGTCCCGAGGACGCCGAACTCGTCCTTCGCGGCATCATCACCAAGTACGAGGCGACGCCGCTCTCCTACACCGTCTTCAACGGCCAGACCTATGTCCAGCAGTACCGCATCAGCATCGTCGTCGAGGCGACCCTGGAGGACCTCCGGGCAAAGAAGATACTCTGGAAACAGCCGGGGGTCGAGTCCACGTTCCTCTCGGATTATGCGGTGACGATGCAGAACGTCACGGCAACGCGGGTGTCAAAGGATGCGGCCGTGAAAAAGGCCGCGCAGGACATCGCCTGGACCCTTCGGAGCAGGGTGCTGGAAGGGTTTTGATAAAACGCTCAAATGTCCATGGTCAAGCTTAACAGGGACACCCCGGCATTCGGTCATAGCATAGTTATTTGACATTGATATTTTGCCGGTTGAACATCCAACCCTATGCTCAAGTACTCTGATCTCATCTCCGGCCTGAAGCAGGGAAAGGTTTTCTCCCTGTACCTGTTTTACGGCGAGGAGGAGTTCCTGGTCCAGGAAGCGATCGACCTCATCATCAAGAAGGTCGTCGATCCCGGAGCGAGCGATTTCAACTTCAACACGCTCTACTGCCGGGATACGCGTGCTTCGGAGCTTGTCAACCTCTGCCAGACGCTTCCCTTCATGTCAGAAAAACGGCTGGTGATCGCAAGGGATTTCGACGCGTTCAAGGCCGCGGACCTCGAAGAGCTGGTGCCCTACCTGAAGGATCCGTCGCCGAGCACCTGTCTCGTCCTGGTTTCGAACGAGGGCAGGTATGAGAAGAAGACCGTGACGGCCGCGGTAGAGGCCAGGGGGGCGGTTGCGAGGTTCTTCCCGCTGCTTGACCGCGAGATGGTGCCGTGGATCGAAGGATGGGCAAAAGGGCGCGGTCTCTCGGTGCAGCGGGATGCGGCCCAGTACCTGTGGCAGACCACCGGCAATGACCTCAGGAAGATCGGCAATGAGCTCGAGAAGGTCGAGATTCATATCAAGGGCAGGAAAGCGATCACCTTTGACGATGTGAAGGCGGTGGTAGGAGACTTCAGGGAGTACACATCCTTTGACCTGGCGGCGGCTATCGGTGCGAAGAACCGGGAAAAGGCGTTCCTGATCCTCGCACGGCTGATCCAGGAAGGGGAGGCGCCGGTTGGCCTGCTCGGCTCCATCGCATGGAACTTCCGGCGGCTGCTTCAGGCTAAGACGATGGAGGCTTCAGGTGCGAGCAAGGATGAGATCGTCAAGAAGTTGAGGATTATTTTTCATCAGGCACCCCAGTTTCATGAGCAAGTGCGGCGCTACAATCTGGACGAACTGCGAGAGGCCTTCGCCGTATTGTTGTCCACGGATAAGGCGCTTAAATCGAGCGGCATTCCGGGCAGACTGGTACTGGAGCGGATGATCCTGCGGTTGTGCGGCGCCTGAGGGAGACGCTCAAGAGATGACGAAAAAAAGAGCGCCTTCGGACTACGAAGGCGCTCTCGTGTTTTCTTGATGATGCCGGTATGAATTACGCCGCGCTGATCTTGCCGACCTTCGTGGACAGGCGGGAGATCTTGCGCGAAGCGGTGCCCTTGTGCAGGACGCCGGCGGATGCGGCCTTGTCGTAGGCCTTCATGGCATTGACCATGGCCTCCTTGGCTGCGGCGGTGTTCTTTGCCTCGACGGCCTGTTCCACCTTCTTAGCCAGGGTCTTGAGCTTGGACTTCACGGCTTTATTTATCTCATGCTTCTTTTCGGCCTGCTTCTGCCTTTTGATCGCTGACTTATGGGTTGCCACTGCGTGCCTCCTTCAGGGTTAAAAACAGAGTAGTCTTTTATCATAAAGTATGCACGGGTGTCAAGAAAAAAATCCTTTTCTTACCGGCCCTTTTCTGGTACATTTACTCTTCATTTCAGCCTTTTATTATGGCAGGGCAATCCGGACAGGGATAAATCCGGTTCACAGGGATTTCCCGGTTCTGGTTTACGCTCCGGGAATTCCCGACTGTGTCCCTATATCCACGATCTATTCGTCTTCACCGGTGGTTCAAAATGCATTTCGTCCGTGTAAGGTAAATCAGCATGACTGAGAATGTGAAGGTCGCCAGAGCCGCCGGAGTCGTCGGAATCGCCACGCTGGTATCCCGCGTCATGGGATATCTGCGGGACATGGTCATGTCCTGGGCATTCGGCACGACCATCGCGGCAGACGCCTTCTATGTCGCCTACCGCATTCCGAACTTGCTGCGCGAACTCCTGGCCGAAGGGTCCATGTCGGCGGCGTTCATCCCCGTATTCACCGAGACCCTTACCAAAGAGTCGAGGGAGAGCGCGCGCCGTCTGGCGAATGCCGTCTTTGCCCGGCTGCTCGTAGTGCTCGTCGTCCTGACGGGCCTCGGCGTTCTCTTCGCACCCTACGTGGTAAAGCTGATCGCGCTCGGCTGGGAGTACCGGCCGGAGTTCCACGATAAGTACCTGCTGGGCGTGGCGCTCACGAGGATCATGTTCCCCTACCTGCTGTTCATCGGCGTCGCCGCCCTCGCCATGGGCATGTTGAACTCGCTCAGGTCCTTTCTCTCGCCCGCGCTCTCGCCGGTCCTGCTGAACGTTATGACCATATCTGCCGTCGTGCTCAGCATCCGCTTCCTGTCCGAACCGATCCTCGGCGTGGCCGTGGGCGTGGTCATCGGCGGACTGTTCCAGTTCTTGATCCAGGTGCCGGGGCTCCGCAGGCAGGGCATGATGCCGCGGCCTCGGTTCGAGCCCACGCACCCCGGCGTGAAAAGGATCGGGACGCTCGTGCTCCCGGTCTTTCTCAGCTCGTCGGTCAACCAGCTGAACATTTTTACGAGCACGATCTTCGCTTCATTCCTGGCGACGGGAAGCATCACCTATCTCTTCTACGGGATGCGGTTCATCCATTTTCCCCTCGGCATCTTCGGCATCGCGATCGCCACGGCAGTGCTGCCGACCATGTCCTCCCAGGCTGCACGGCAGGAGATGAGCGATTTCCGCGAGACCTTTTCTTTCGGCCTTCGGCTGGTATTCTTCATCATGTTCCCGGCAATGGCCGGGCTGATCACCCTTCGCATCCCCATCGTGAACCTTCTGCTCGAGCACGGTCATTTCGACCGTCTTTCCACGGAAGGCACGGCTGCGGCGCTTCTGTTTTATGCGGTCGGACTCTGGTCCATGGCCGGCTACCGGATCGTGGCCCAGGCGTTCTACTCGCTCCAGGATACGAAGACGCCGGTCAAGATAGCGCTTGTTGCCTTTATTGCCAACATGGTGTTCAGCAGCGCGTTCGTCTTCATGACGCCGCTCGCCCATGGGGGCCTGGCGCTGGCGAACTCGCTCGCATCGATGCTGAATGTCAGCCTTCTTACGATTCAGCTCAGAAAAAAAATCGGCAGGATCGATGCCCGCAGGATCGTCAACTCGCTGCTCAAGATCATCCCGGCGTCCGTGGCAATGGGAGCGATCGGGTGGTGGGTCAGCCGGAATCCGGTCTGGGACATGAAAGGCGGCAGTCTGTACAAGGCGGAACTGCTGGGCGGCGCCATGGTCGTGAGCGCGCTCTTCTATGTTGCAGCAATGTGGGCACTGAGGAGCGAGGAACTGACGTTTCTCTGGGGAATGGTGAAGAAGAGGAGAAAGCGTGAGACATAAGATGCCCGGTGTGAAGGGAAAAGCAAAAAAAATATTCAGAACCGATCTCGGCTGGGCCGGGATCGCCGTATCCGACTCGGGAGTGGCGCTGGTCGTTCTGCCGAGGAAGGACAGGAAGTCGGTCGGGCGAGAGTTGAATAGTCGTGAGCCCGGAGTCCGGAGTTCGGCGGGAGAAGCGGAGCGGCTCCTGAGCAAGGCAGTTGTTCTCCTTCAGAAGTATTTTTCCGGCGACGCCGTTGCATTTGACCTGCCCCTTGATACCCGCTATTATACAGCCTTCCAGCAGTCGGTCTGGAAGGCGGCATCGGCGATCCCCTTCGGCGAGACGCGGTCATACGCATGGATCGCCGGCAGGATCAGGAACCCTCATGCTGCCCGGGCCGTGGGCCAGGCTTTGGGTGCGAACCCGATCCCGGTCATCATTCCCTGTCACCGCGTGATCGGGTCGTCCGGGAGTCTGGGAGGGTTCTCGGGCGGGATCGGGATGAAGAAAGTGCTGTTGAAGCGGGAACGCGGGCATGGTCGCAGATGAGCCGTCCCCGGCCAGGTCGTGGACAGTATCCCCGCACGGGGTAAAGCGACTGCGCGTAGCTCTCTCGGAGTTCTTGCACTCCTGTTCGCAGCCTGGTTTCTGATCTCTCATCATCAAAGGACAAAAAAATGCTGCTCATGAGACTCGTCGTAGGTCCACTCCAGGTAAACTGCTTCATTCTGGCCGATGAGAAGACCAGGGAAGCCGTGGTCATCGACCCCGGCGACGATGCGCAGGACATCCTCCTCATCATCAAGGAGAAGGGCCTGAAGGTCAAGTACATCGTGAACACCCACGGCCACTTCGACCATATCGGTGCGAACAAAGCGATCAAGGAAGCCACGGGCGCCGAGATCCTGATCCATGAGGGCGACGCCGCGGTGCTCGCGTCCGCGCCGCGTCAGTCAGCCATGTTCGGCATGAAGTCCGTTTCCTCCCCGCCGGCGGACCGCTTTGTCAGACACGGTGACGTGATCAGGGCCGGCGAGGTCTCACTCAGGGTCCTGCACACTCCCGGGCATTCCCCGGGAGGCATCTGCCTCCTGGAAGAAGGCATCGTCTTCACCGGCGATGCTCTCTTCGCCGGTTCCATCGGCCGGACCGACTTCCCGGGCGGCGACCTCGCGACCCTGCTTCGCTCCATCAAGACGAACCTTTTGACCCTGTCTGATGACACAAAGGTCTTTTCCGGCCACGGTCCCGCGTCAACCATCGGCGATGAGCGGCGGGAAAACCCTTTTCTGAACGATCAGTCGGGGTTTGAATAACTGGTTTCCCTTGAGCTTTAACGGGCGTTGTGGTAAATTAAGAGACCCGTTTATCAACCACAGATCAACACAGATGAACAGATGAACCCTGCGGTTCGTGAATTCAAGCATTTCCAGCCTGCTTTTACCGAGGGTCTCCTGCGATTGCACGGAGAAAAAGGAGAATAGCAATGGTTGTCGGTCCGATTCGAGACGGTCTCACCTTTGACGATGTCCTTCTGCTTCCCGCGAAATCCGATGTTCTGCCCAAGGACGTGGATGTCCGGACCCAGCTTACCAAGCGGATCATACTGAATATCCCGCTCGTGAGCGCGGCCATGGACACCGTGACCGAGGCGAAGCTCGCCATCGCCCTGGCCCAGGAGGGCGGCCTTGGGTTCATCCACAAGGCCCTCATGATCGATGTCCAGGCCGAGGAGGTGGACAAGGTCAAGAAGTCAGAAAGCGGCATGATCATCGACCCGATCACCATCTCGCCGGACGCCAAGATCTCCGATGCGCTGGATGTGATGAAGAAGTACCGCATCTCCGGAGTGCCCGTGACCAAGGGCAACAAACTCGTCGGTATCCTCACCAACCGCGACCTCCGGTTCGAAACGAGGTATACGCTCAAGGTTTCCGAGGTGATGACCAAGGACCACCTGGTAACGGCCCCGCTCGGCACGACCCTCGAGAAGGCCATGAAGATCCTCCAGAAGTACAAGATCGAGAAACTCCTGATCGTGGACAAGGACTTCAGCCTGCGCGGCCTCATCACCATCAAGGACATCGAGAAAAAGATCAAATATCCAAACGCCTGCAAGGACAAGCTTGGACGACTGCGTGTCGGCGCTGCTGTCGGTGTGGGCGATCATTCTGAACGCGTGCCTGAGCTCCTGAAGGCCGGCGTCGACGTCGTCGTGGTCGATACCGCTCACGGCCATTCCCAGGGCGTGATCGACGCGGTCAGGGCGATCAAGAAGAAATACCCCGACCTCGATCTCATTGCGGGGAACATCGCGACGTCGGAAGCGGCAAAGGACCTTATCCGGGCGGGCGCTGACGCGGTGAAGGTCGGCATCGGCCCCGGTTCCATCTGCACGACACGTGTCGTGTCCGGGGCCGGCGTGCCCCAGATCACGGCGGTCATGGACTGCTGCAAGGAAGCGGACAAGACGGGCATCCCGGTCATTGCCGACGGCGGGATCAAGTTCTCGGGAGACATCACCAAGGCACTCGCCGCAGGCGCCTCCTGTGTGATGATCGGAAGCCTCTTCGCCGGCACGGAAGAGAGCCCCGGCGAGACGATCCTGTACCAGGGCCGGAGCTACAAGCTCTATCGCGGCATGGGCTCCATCGGCGCCATGGAGCGCGGCAGCAAGGACCGCTACTTTCAGTCCCATGAGGAGGAGAAGGCCAAGCTCGTTCCGGAAGGCATTGAGGGCCGGGTGCCGTACAAGGGGACCCTTTCGGCCAGCGTACATCAGCTTATCGGCGGCGTGAAGGCGGGCATGGGCTACAGCGGCTGCGAGAGCCTGCAGGCCCTCCGGGAGCGGTCGCGGTTCATCAAGATCACCAGCGCGGGCCTGCGCGAGTCGCACGTGCACGACGTGGTGATCACGAAAGAAGCGCCGAACTACCGGATGGACTAAGCAGGCCCTTTTCACCCCGGACCGGGACTGTGTGGAGAGAAGGCGCCGTGTCAGCATCATCGACGCTGTCACGGGCGAACAATCCCTCCCTTCGTATCCTTGCCGATCTGCATTTCCTTGAACCGGCGGCCGCGGGCACGCCGCGTATGACTTAACATGTCCAAAGTAATCCCGTTCAAGAAAACCCGTGGACCGAAGATGTCGAAGGCCCTGCCTCTGCATGAGGGCTTCGAGCCCTGCAGCCAGGACATGACCCTCTGCGGCGACTGCGAGGGAAACCGGGCAATGAACAAGTGCCCTCGGCTCAAGGAGTGGCTGGCGAAGCGGCGATAAGTAGCAGCAAGACCCTGCCGCGCCTGAGGTGCCTGAATATCCCTGGTTGCCCGAATCGCCTCCTGATGGCCAGTCTTCCTGCAACGGCGTCGTTGAGCCGGATGCCGTCCTGATGATCTTCCCGCAGGTCACATGTCAGACAAGATCAAGATCGCCATAAGCTCCTGCCTTTTGGGCTACCCCGTTCGGTACGACGGCGGGCACAGGCTCGATCCGTATCTTCGCGACAAACTCGGCCAGCTCGTGGAGTGGGTGCCGGTGTGCCCCGAGGCGGAGTGCGGCTTGCCCGTGCCGAGGGAGCCCATGCAGATCATCGATGACGGGGCATCGAGGAGGCTGGTTGCGATCTCCTCCGGAATCGACCATACCGTACGATTGATGATATGGGCGAAGAAAAAGCTGTCTGATCTCGAGAAGCTGGACCTCCGCGGGTTCGTGTTCAAGGCCCGCTCCCCGAGCTGCGCCGTGCGGGATGCGCAGATCGTTACGCCTTCGGGCAGCGCGGCCGGCAAGGCTGCGGGTCTGTTCACCGAGGCTGTTCTGAGGAGCTTCCCGTCCCTTCCTGTGCATGACGAAGAAGCGCTTCAAGACCCGGCCGTCATAGGGGGTTTTATCGAGAGAATAGGTGCGCCTGGGCGCGGTCAAATTGATTTTAAGGGAGATTGACGGTATAATGATTTCTCGCGGGCCGAAGGGCAGCGCCGGAGAGAGGAAATTCATGGAGGAACGAATACAGAAAATCATTGCGGCGGCAGGCGTTGCATCGCGCCGCACGGCGGAACAGCTGATCGCCGAGGGCAGGGTGCGCGTCAACGGCCAAGTGGTGACCGAGCCCGGCACGAAGGCCGACTCCACGCGGGACCACATCAAGGTCGACGGAAAGCTGATCAACCCAAAACAGCCCCCCACGTACATCATGCTGAACAAGCCAGCCGGATTTGTCACGACCATGTCCGACCCGGAAGGCCGGCCCACGGTGCAGGACCTCGTGTCCGGCGTCAAGACTCGCGTGTATCCCGTCGGCCGGCTGGATTACAACACCGAGGGTCTGCTGCTGCTGACGAACGACGGCGACTTCGCACACCTGATCACCCACCCCAAGCACGAATTCCCGAAGACCTATCTGGCAAAGGTCAAGGGCGTCCTGAGCGATGCCCAGATTGAGACGCTGGAAAAAGGTATGTTTCTCCAGGACGGCAGGACCGCGCCCGCGAAGGTCAAGAAGGTCCGCAAGGAGGAGGCGAACTCCTGGATCGAGATCACGATCCATGAGGGCCGGAAGCGCCAGGTCCGGCGCATGTTCGATCACGTGGGCAGTTCGGTCATCAAACTCAAGCGGACCAGGACCGGGAGTCTGCTGCTCGGCGACCTGCCGGAGGGAAGGTTCCGCCATCTTACCAGCGATGAAATTCGCGCGCTGCGGGATACGGCTCTGAAGACCGACGAGAGCGGTCGGCAGATCAAGGTGTATAAGCCGGCTGTGCCGGCGCGCAGGGCAGACGGGAAAACCGGGAACGAGGGCGGCGGACGCCGGGAAGAAGAGCGAAGGCTGACGACCCGGCGGCCCGGTATCCCGGATACCCGAAGCGGGTTGAGGAAGAACCAGGGAATAACGGCTAGGACTTCCCCCCGGCGCAGCGAAGACATCTCCCGGCGGGGCGAGAGAGGCCACGGCCCGGGGCCAAGACGAACTCCGGGGAGGCCTCCTGTATCGGGATCAGGCGAACGCCGGAGCGCATTCAGCAGTACGGGATCCGGGCGGATGGTCACGAGCAACACCCGAAGCAGGTTGCGCATGAGCCAGGGAGTGAAGGACAACAACACCGTTCGGAAGCGCGAAGGTTTCTCCCCGCGGGAAGAGAGAACCATCGGTTCTGATTCAAGACGAACCCCGGGAAGACCTCCTGTATCGGGATCGGGCGGACGCCGGACGGCATTCGGCAGTACAGGGTCCGGCCGTATGGTCATGCACGACACCCGAAGCGGGTTGCGCAAGAACCAGGGAGTTAGGGACAACAACGCCGTTCGGAAAAGTGAAGGTTCCTCCCGGCGGGAAGAGAGAAGCACCGGTCCGGAACCGAGACGAACGCCGGCAAGTACCGCATCGGGATGGGGCGGCCGCCGGCCTCCATTCGGCACCGCAAGACCCCAACCGGGAACCGGCAGCGAAAAACGAAAAACAAGTTCCGGCCCGCGTCCTAACAAGAGCACGTACAGCGGAGGCCGGGGAGCGGCGCGCCGGATACCGCGGGGGCCTGGAAGTGGAACGAAAGGGCCGGGCAGGCCTGGAACGAGGCGATAGAATGCGGTTGTCATGCTTGCGGGCGAGGTGAGGCGGGGTGAAGGGCCGCGACCGGGAACAGCTGCGCGCTCATGTTGTCATCCACGGTCTGGTCCAGGGAGTCTTTTTCCGGGCGAGCACGCGGGAGGAGGCGTTTCGCCTTGGAGTTGGCGGCTGGGTCAGGAACCTGCCGGATGGAAGCGTCGAGGCCCTGTTCGAGGGAGAAAAGAAGAAGGTCGAGGAGATCGTCGGCTGGTGCTACAAGGGGCCGCCGGGAGCCAGGGTCCTGAAGGTCGATCTTCAATGGGAGTCTTATAAAGGGGAGTTCACGCTGTTCGATGTCCGCTACAGTCGGTAAATACCTCTGCCTGCTCCTCGCGGTCCTCGCACTCGAGTTCGCGTGCAGGACCGAAAAGCCCGTGGAGCCCAAGAAGCCGGAGCCGGCAGTGGTCATCAAGACAAAGCATCCGGTTCTCTCTCCGGGGCAGCGGGCGGAGTTGGGCTTTCCGATAGACCTGATCGGCCAGGTCGAGCTGTCCGCGGGAGCAGAGGCTGAACCGTTTTTTGTGACCGTCGAGATCCCCTCGGAGAACCTGAAGGGCGCCAAGGGGTTCGAAAAGGAGACACTCGCAGGCTTCAGCGTTCGCACAAAAAAGTCGGACGATCTGATCCAGGCCTATCGGTCTGGCCTTCGCGTGAAAGGGCTCCTGATCTTCAAGAGCCACCGGGGCTACGGCAGCCTGCCCGACATCGTGACTGTCGTACGGGGCCACAACTCCTACGACCTTCTCAAGATCCAGGGGACGGAGGCAGCCAATTACGGTCTCGATACCAAGACAATCATTGCCTGGCTCAAAGAGCAGCAGAAGGAAAGCAGCTTCATGGTCACCGGAGCGGGACCAGACTGGGTCGAGGCGAAGTTCACCCGGCAGCCGGAAAACATGAAGGCCTTCGCAAAAAAAGTGTATGCCTTCGCTCCCGATATACGCGAACACGGCCCTCAGACGGTGGAACAGATCGCAGAGCGCATGCGGAAGACCAACGGTTTTTTCCTCATCTGGGACTGACACTCCGTTTTCCTCCTGCACTAGGGATATCACCACGGCGGCGAAGAAATTTCTCTTATACGGTTCTTTTCGACAAGGCGGGTGCATGTACATCCTCGGGATCGAAACATCGACCAAGACCGGAAGCGTCGCGGTCGTCTCGGCAGAAGGCGTTGTCGCGCAGTACAGCCTGAACATCGAGGTCACCCATTCCGAACGGCTCATGTCCACGGTGGACCGGGTGCTGAAAGATACGGGCATGACTTTGAGAGATATGGACGGCTTCGCTGTGGCCATCGGGCCGGGCTCGTTCACGGGCCTCAGGATTGGCCTTGCTACCGTCAAGGCGCTGGCGTTCTCGACGAACAAACCCGCGGCAGCGGTCCCGACGCTTCAGGCGCTTGCCTGGAACCTTCCCTATGCCGTCTATCCGGTCTGCCCGATGCTCGACGCCCGGAAGAACGAGGTGTACGCCGCGATCTACCAGTTCGAGGGCGACCGCGTGATCCGACTGCTCCCCGAGACGGCAATAACGATCGTCGAACTGGGAGGACGGATCGCGGGGAGGACGATCTTCACCGGAGAAGGGGCCCGCATCTTCCGGGCGGAGATCGAAGAGCGGTGCGGGAGCAACGCGCTGTTCGCTCCGCTGTCGGCCATCTTGCCCTCTGCGGCCGCGGTGGCCGAGATCGGACTCGGTATGATAACGCGCGGGGAAATGGCGGAAGGGGACAGCCTGACGCCACGGTATATTCGACGGCCGGAAGCCGAGGTTGCATGGGAAAAGAGACAGTCATCACGATAGAGCGGATGAAGAAAAGCGACATAGACCAGGTGCTCGCCATCGAACAGGAATCCTTCAGTCATCCCTGGTCGAGAAATCTCTTCCTTTCCGAGTTCCGCAGCATGGTCTCGTTGCTGCTCGTCTCGCTCGCTGATGACCCCGCATTGCGGCGTGTGACGGGGTATATCATCTCCTGGCTGGTTGCGGATGAAATGCACATTCTGAACCTCGCCGTGGCGCCCGCCTTTCGCAGACACGGCATCGCCCGCCGTCTCGTGCTCGCGGCACTTCTGCAGGCTTCCTTGAAAGGCGCAAAGAAGGCCTTCCTTGAGGTCAGGGTATCGAACAGCAGCGCGCAGAAATTATACTCTGATCTCGGATTCACCGGGAGTTCCATCAGGAGGGACTATTACGATGCTCCTGTCGAGGATGCCGTTATCATGACGCTCGAACAGGGAGCGCTGGAGCATATCGTAAAAACGGTAAGCTCTGCGAACTGCGCATGGTGATCACATCATGTCGCCGCAGGAAAGAGCCCGATGGCACCATTCAATCGGGAATTTAATTTGGCATTTCAAATAATATATTTGTATTTTCAACATGTTACAGGCTTAAAACGAGTCTTGCCTTTTCCCGGCAAGTGTGGTACATTTTTTTTACCAAATAGCGAGTTGCTCTTGTTACACCGCTGATAACCTGTCCCCTAACTTAACCGGTCAAAGGAGGGCTATGCGTATGAATGCGGAGGTAAAAGAAGAAGCAGTAGTTATGGAAAGACTCAGGATCGAGAATCCTGAGTTCCAGAAATGGGAAGAGGAGCACAAGAAACTGGAAGACTCGTTGATGACCTTTGAATCCCACCGGTACCTGACTCCCGAGGAAGAATTCGAACGGAAGCGGATCCAGAAAATGAAGCTGGCAGCAAAGGACAGAATGATGGACTTGATCAGGCAGTCAACAGTAGGACGAGCCTGACGAAGGATGAGGCGGGGTGACGGAAACCCTGCCTTTTATATTTTACAACCGGGAAAATCGGACAAATCCCCCCTTTACGACGAAGCGTAGGGGGGATTTTTTTATTGACTCTGTTCCCGTATCTATGTTAAAAATAACAAATTGTTGAGAAGTTCCCTTGACGATCTTCGCTGCGAAGTATCGGCACGGACCGGCGCTTACGTTTCAGCAGGCGCCGTCATTTTTTCTGAACAGGAGCCATATCCCCTTGAGAAGCGACAGGATCAAAAAAGGCCTGGAGCGTGCGCCGCACAGGGCTCTTTTATTCGCTACCGGCATCACACGGAGCGAACTCGACAAACCCATGATCGGCATTGCCACGAGCTGGAACGACCTCATTCCCGGCCATATCGGCATGCGCGATCTCGAGCGGTTTATCGAAAAAGGCGTGCACGCCGGCGGCGGATGGCCGCTTTTCTTCGGGGTGCCGGGTATCTGTGACGGTATCGCCATGGGCCACCTGGGCATGCACTATTCGCTCGCGTCCCGCGAGTTGATTGCAGACATGGTGGAGTCCGTGGCAATGGCCCACGCCTTTGATGGGCTCGTGCTCTTGACGAACTGCGACAAGATCACACCGGGCATGCTCATGGCGGCGGCGCGGATCGACATCCCGACCATTGTCGTGACCGCCGGTGCCATGCACTCCGGCAACTACCGCGGCAGCCGCATCAACCTCATCAGCGCCTTTGAGGCCGTGGGCAAGGTGCGGAAGGGCGAGATGTCCGAGCTCGACCTTGCAGAACTCGAGACCTGCGCCTGCCCGGGGGCAGGTTCGTGCCAGGGCATGTATACGGCGAACACCATGGCCTGCGTCACCGAGTCGCTCGGCATGAGCCTGCCGGGATGCGCAACGGCGCTGGCCGTTTCGGGCGAGAAGCGGCGGATCGCCTTTGAGAGCGGAAAACGCATCTCCGGCATGGTGAAGGAAAATCTCACGCCGCGGAAGATCATGACCAAGAACGCTTTCGAGAACGCCATCCGCATCGACATGGCACTCGGCGGCTCGACGAACACGACGCTCCACATCCCGGCGATCGCCCATGAGGCTGGTATCGAATTGTCGATCGATACCTTTGATACGATCAGCCGTACGACGCCGCATCTGTGCAACATGCTGCCCGGCGGTCCTACCTATATGGAGGACCTGGATGCTGCGGGGGGCATACCGGGTGTATTGTCCCGCTTCACCAAGGTGCTCAAGCCTTCACCCACCGTGAGCGGCAGATCGATCGTCGACCATGCGAGGGCAGGCCGTGTCGGGAACGATGACGTCATCCGGACCTTGAACAACGCCTACCACAAAGAGGGCGGGATCGCGGTGCTCTCCGGCAACCTTGCGCCGCATGGCTGCGTCGTCAAGCAGACGGCGGTGAGCGACAAGATGAAAAAGTTCGAGGGCACGGCCGTCGTGTTCGACTCTGAAGAGGAGTCGATGAAGGCCATCCTCGCGAACAAGATCAAACCGGGCCACGTGATCGTGATCCGCTATGAAGGACCCAAGGGCGGGCCGGGCATGCGTGAGATGCTCTCTCCCACCTCCGCCATATCCGGCATGGGGCTGGGAGAATCGGTCGTTCTGCTGACGGACGGCAGGTTCTCGGGCGGGACGCGCGGCCCCTGTATCGGCCATATCTCGCCGGAGGCGGCCGAGAGCGGGCCCATTGCGGCAGTGAAGGACGGAGACCGCATCCTCCTCGACATACCGAACCGAAGGCTGGAGATCAAACTGTCCAAGGCAGAGCTCAGGAAGCGGCTTGCGAAATGGAAGCCGCGGGAGCCGAAAATAAAGTCCGGCTGGCTCGCCCGGTACGCAAAGGTGGTCACGTCCGCGAACACCGGAGCGATTGTAAAAGCGTAGTCAGGCTTACCGGCCGGCAAACCAGCATGCCATCAGAAGGTGCGACCATGTCAAACAAAGAGATAACCGGTGCTGAGATCCTCCTCGAAAGCCTGAAGAAGGAAAAGGTGGACACCCTCTTCTGCTATCCCGGCGGCGTCGTGCTCAAGATCTTCGACGTGCTCTACGAGCAGAAGGACATCCGCATGATCCTGCCGCGGCACGAGCAGGGAGGCGTCCACATGGCGGACGGCTATGCCCGCTCCACGGGGAAGGTCGGCGTCGCGCTCGTGACATCCGGCCCGGGCGCCACGAACGTGGTCACGGCCCTTGCCACGGCGTACATGGACTCCATCCCGATCGTGGTGTTCACAGGTCAGGTGCCGACCGCGCTCATCGGCAACGACGCATTCCAGGAGGCCGACATCGTCGGCATCACGCGCCCCTGCACCAAGTACAACTTCCTGGTCAAGGACGTGAATGACCTCACGCGGACCGTCAAGGAGGCTTTCTATATCGCCTCGACGGGAAGGCCCGGTCCCGTGCTGATCGACCTTCCCCGCGATGTGGTCACGGCCAAGGCAGAGTTCCACTATCCCGATAAGGTCGAGATCAGGAGCTACAACCCGACGGTCAGCGGCAACAAGTGGCAGATCAAGCAGGCGGCCGAGGCGATCGCGAAGGCGAAGAAGCCCGTGGCCTATATCGGCGGCGGCGTGATCCTCTCGAATGCCGCGGACGAGGTCCGCGAATTCGCCGAGATCACCAGGATCCCGGTAACCCACACGCTGATGGGCATCGGCGGCTTCCCCGGCACCCATCCGCTGTCGCTCGGCATGCTCGGCATGCATGGGACCTATTACGCCAACATGTCGATCCACAACTCGGACCTCATTGTCGCCATCGGCGCGCGGTTCGATGACCGGGTGACCGGCAAGGTGGAGGGGTTCGCGCCTGAGGCCAAGATCATCCATATCGATGTCGATCCCACGTCCATCAGGAAGAACGTGCGCGTCGACATCCCGATCGTCGGCGATGTACGGCACGTCATGATAGACCTCAACAAGGAACTGCATAAGAGCAAGGAGCCCTGGGAGGCGATCCGGAAGAGCTGGCTCAAGCAGATCGATGCCTGGCGCGAAGAGCGGCCCCTCACGTACGAATATGCCGACGATGTGATCAAACCGCAGTTCGTGGTCGAGCAGCTCTACAAGATCACCGGCGGCGATGCCATTATTGTGACCGACGTGGGCCAGCACCAGATGTGGGCGGCCCAGTACTACAAGTTCGACAAACCCCGCAACTGGTGCACCTCCGGGGGGCTCGGGACCATGGGATACGGGTTCCCGGCGGCCATCGGCGCCAAGGTCGCCCACCCGGACAAGAACGTGTTCAGCATCTCCGGGGACGGCAGCATCCAAATGAACATCCAGGAGCTCGCGACGACGATCGAGAACAACATCCCCGTCAAGGTCGTGATCTTGAACAACCGGTTCCTCGGCATGGTGCGGCAGTGGCAGGAGCTGTTCTACCAGGAGCGGTATTCGTCCGTCGACCTCGGCAGCACGCCCGACTTTGTCAAGCTGGCCGAGGCCTATGGAGCGATCGGACTGCGCGCGACCCTGCCCTCGGAAGTGGAAGCGGTGCTGAAAGAGGGGCTGAAGGCGAAGAGGACGGTCTTCATGGACTTCGTGACCGCGCGGTACGAGAAGGTCTTCCCCATGGTGCCGGCCGGCGCTTCCATCCACGAGATGATCTTCGGGGAAGAAAAGAAGAAGGAAGAGAAGAAGCTGAGAGCGGTGAAATAATGTATCTGCTGACAGGCTTGCAAGCTGGCAAGCTACCGAAACGACAGGGGATCATATGAAACATATCATCTCGGTTCTGGTAGAAAATAAATTCGGCGTGCTGTCGCGGGTATCGGGCTTGTTCAGCGGGCGGGGATTCAATATCGAGACGATCTCGATCGGGCCCACACTCGACTCCACGATCTCACAGATGACGATCGTGACAACGGGCGACGAGCGCATCCTGGAGCAGATCATCAAGCAGCTGAACAAACTGATCGATGTCATCAAGGTGACGGACCTCGCGGAAAAGGAGTTCGTCGAGCGCGAGATGTGCCTGATCAAGGTCAACGCGCCGAACGAGAACCGGGCCGAGGCGCTGCGCATCGGCGATATCTTCCGCGCGCGGGTCGTCGACTCGACGCAGAAGAGCTACACGTTCCAGGTGACGGGCGACGAGAAGAAGATCGAGGCGTTCATCGAGCTCCTGAAGCCCATGGGCATCAAGGAGATCGTCCGGACCGGCAAGGTGGCCATCACTCGTGAATAATGCGGGGTGTGATCTGCAGGAAACGGGACGGAAGCGGGGAAAATACATTTCCCTGATCATGGTTGCGGCGGCGCTCATTGCCGGCCTTGTGTCCGGCTGTGCCCGCAAGGGGCCGATCCTGGTTAATTTTTCCTATGCGCAGCAGCAAGGATCGACCGTGGAACAGACGCCGAAGGCCATCGTCGGGATCAGCCCCTTCAAGGACGAACGCGGGAAGCCTGTGTCGGTCGCGGGCAAGCGGTTCGACTCCCTGAATGACTCGGTCAACGACCTGGTCGTCCAGGGAACCGTGTCGGAGAAGCTCACGAAGGCGCTGGACAGGGCGCTGTCAGCGCGCGGAATCGCCTGGAGGGATTCCGCCGCATGGGACCTGACCGAGGCGGGAGTCCCTGCGGAGGGAGCGACGCTGGTGATCGGCGGCGAGATCAAGACGCTCTGGGTGGAGTCGCTCACGGCATTCGCGAACACGAAGGTCACGGCAAAAGTGGAGCTTCGCATCGTGGCCGCCGATCCGGTCCAGAAGAAGATCGTTCGCGTCCTGAACGTGAACAGCATGATCGAACGCTCGAGGGTCAATTATACGACCACATTCGTCCAAGAAACGATGACGGAAGCGCTGACGGCGGCGATCAATCAGCTCTTCCAGGATGAGGAGCTGCAGGCCAGGTTCAAGTAAACGGATGAAACCATTGCTTAGCTCGTGAAAGGGGACAGGATGAAAATTTTCTACGACAAGGATGCCGATCAGAATCTGCTGAAGGGCAAGAAGGTGGCCGTGATCGGCTACGGGAGCCAGGGGTTTGCCCATTCCAACAACCTGAAGGAGAGCGGCGTCGATGTGATGGTCGGCCTCCGGAAGGGGAGCAAGTCCTGGGAAAAGGCGGCGGGGGCCGGGCTCAAAGTGGTCGAAGTGGCCGAGGCAGCCAAGGCTGCTGATATCATCATGATCCTCGTTCCCGATGAACTGCAGGGCGGCATGTACCGGAAGGACATCGAGGCCAACATCAGGAAGGGGGCCTACCTCGCCTTCGCGCACGGGTTCAACATCCATTTCGGCCAGATCGTGCCACGCGAGGATGTGAACGTCTTCATGGCCGCCCCGAAGAGCCCCGGGCATCTCGTGCGCTCCCAGTATACGAAGGGCGAAGGCGTTCCGGGCCTGATTGCCATCCATCAGGACCCGTCGGGCAATGCCAAGGACATGGCGCTCGCCTATGCCTGCGCTATCGGCCTGGGCAGGGCGGGCATCATCGAAACCTCCTTCCGTGAGGAGACGGAGACGGACCTCTTCGGCGAACAGGCGGTGCTCTGCGGCGGCGCCACCGCCCTGATCATGGCCGGCTACGAGACGCTGGTCGAGGCGGGATACGCACCGGAGATGGCCTACTTCGAGTGCCTCCACGAGCTCAAGCTCATTGTGGACCTCATCTATGAGGGCGGCATCTCGAACATGCGGTACTCGGTCAGCAACACCGCGCAGTACGGCGACCTGACGCGCGGGCCTCGGGTGATCACCGAGGAGACGAAGAAGGAAATGAAGAAGATCCTGCACGAGATCCAGGCCGGCCAGTTCGCGAAGGAATGGATGCTCGAGAACATGGCGAACAAGCCGACCTTCAACGCGCTTACGAAGAAAGGCCAGGCCCATCCCATCGAGGAGGTCGGGGGGCGCCTGCGCAAGATGATGCCCTGGCTGCAGAAGAACAAGCTGGTGGATAAGAGCAAAAACTAGAAGATCCCCTGGCCACGGATGGGCACGGACCTGCGGGGATGAAAAGCAAAGAGATAAGCTCATTGTCATCCGTGTCCATCTGTAGTGACAACAGGAATTTAGTATGATGAAAAATCACGGAATACCCGTTGCAGCCGAGGGCTGGCCCTTTATCGTCCCGCTCGCGGTCGTTACGATCGTGCTGTTCGTGCTGGGCTGGAAGAACACGGGCTTCGTTCTGCTGGTGCTGACGCTGTTCGTCCTCTTTTTCTTCCGCGACCCGGAGCGGACCGTGCCGGATGAAAACGCTGTCGTCGTATCCCCGGCTGACGGCCGCGTGATCGTGGTCAAGGACGTCTACGAACCCACATACCTGAAGCAGGACGTGAAGCAGATCAGCATCTTCCTGTCCGTGTTCAATGTGCATGTGAACCGCTCGCCGATCGGCGGCACGGTCGAGTCGGTCCAATACAATCCCGGCAAGTTCCACGTGGCCTCCGTGGACAAGGCATCACTGGACAACGAGCAGACGGCGATGGTGATCGCCAACGGGAAGAGCAGGGTGCTTGTGAAACAGATCGCGGGGCTGATCGCTCGGCGCATCGTCTGTTATGCCAGGCCGGGCGATCGGATCAGCAAGGGTGAGCGGTACGGCCTCATCAGATTCGGCTCGCGCGTCGACCTCTTCCTCCCGAAGGATGCCGAGCTCAAGGTCAAGGTCGGCGACCGCATCAAGGGCGCCCGGGACATCATTGGAGTGCTGAAATGAGAAAAGGGATATATATCCTCCCCAACCTCCTTACACTGATGAGCATGTTCCTGGGCTTCTACTCGATCGTCAGGTCCTTCAATGCCGAGTACGATCTCGCGGCCTGGGCCATCATGGCGGCGACCATCTTCGACGTGCTCGACGGGTGGGTGGCGAGGCTTACCCACACGGCGACGCGGTTCGGGATCGAGATCGACTCCCTGGCGGACGTGATCTCCTTCGGCGTGGCGCCGGGCATTCTGGTCTACACTTGGACGCTGCAGTCCTTCGGCCGGCTCGGATGGCTGGGGTCCTTTTTTCTGGTGGCCTGCGCGGCGCTCAGGCTCGCCCGCTTCAATGTGCAGATGGGCAGCACCGAGAAGAAGCATTTTACCGGCCTCCCGACGCCCGCCTCGGCGCTGGTGATCGCGACCACGGTGGTCGCCTATGAGGAGATCATCCAGATCTTCGAGCGCTTGAGGCTCGATCGGCTCGCCAACGCCGTCCGGATGGATTACTGGGTCCTGGCCCTGACGTTCCTGCTGGCCGGGCTCATGGTGAGCAACATCACGTACCACAGCCTGAAAGAGGCGAACCTGAAGGAGCGCCGGCCTTTCGGGATCCTCGTGGGCATCGCGGCGTTCCTGGCGGTGGTCGCCTATCATCCGGCGCTGGTCCTTTTCCTGGTGTCCATCTCCTATATGCTGGTGGGGATCACCGAAGCGCTGTACAAGTTGTTGCTGAAACCCAGGGAGGCCTCTGCGTAATCGGGTTCTGTCGGAAAACGGTTATCGCGGTAAAGGGCTGAGAGATCACGGGAGCAACGGGATCTCTTTTTTTCTTTCTCGTACAGAATGCGTCGGATGAGCTGAATCACGACGCGGAGGGAAACAATGAGCACCATCATACGAATATTCGATACCACGCTCCGAGATGGGGAACAGTCCCCGGGCGCAAGCATGAATGTCGAGGAAAAGATCACCCTGGCAAAACAGCTCGCCCGGCTCGGCGTGGACATCATCGAGGCGGGGTTCGCCATCAGCTCGCCCGGCGACTTCGAGGCGATCAGACGCATCGGCGCCGAGGTGGAGGGCCCGGTCATCTGCAGCCTCGCCCGTTGCAGGAAGGAAGACATCGACCGCGCCTGGGAGGCGCTCAAAAACGCTCCGAAGCGGCGCATCCACACCTTCCACTCGACGTCCGACATCCATCTGCAGCATCAGTACCGGATCTCGCGCGGAGAAGCGCTGAAGCGCTCCGTGGAGATGGTCAAACATGCCCGTACGTATGTAGAGGACGTGGAGTTCTCTCCCATGGACGCCACGCGCACCGAGACTGCTTATCTGCATGATGTGGTTGAGGCCGTCATCGAGGCCGGGGCCACGACCGTGAACATCCCGGACACGGTGGGATACGCCATGCCCGAGGAGTTCGGCGCGCTGATCAAGGGGATCAGGGACAAGGTGAGGAACATCGGCATGGCGGTCATTTCGGTCCATTGCCACAACGACCTCGGGCTCGCCGTCGCGAACGCGCTTGCAGCGATCCGGAACGGAGCCGGGCAGGTGGAATGCACGATCAACGGCATCGGTGAACGGGCGGGTAACTGCTCCATGGAAGAAGTTGTCATGGCGCTCAGGACCAGAAAAGACCTCTTCCACGCGGAGACGAAGATCCGCACCGAAGAGATCACCCGTTCGAGCAGACTCGTGACCAAGATCACCGGCATCCCGGTGCAGCCGAACAAGGCGATCGTGGGCGCGAACGCCTTTGCTCACGAGTCCGGCATCCACCAGGACGGGCTGCTGAAGGAGCGCACGACCTACGAGATCATGACGCCCGAGTCGATCGGCCTGGTCAAGACAAATCTTGTGCTCGGCAAGCACTCGGGCAGGCATGCGTTCCGCGACCGGCTCAAGGACATGGGATACGAGCTCTCCGACGACGAACTGAACAAGGCCTTCGAACGGTTCAAGCGGCTCGCGGACCAGAAGAAGGAGGTGTTCGACGAGGACCTCGACGCGATCGTGTCCGATGAGATGCAGCAGATCCAGGAGGTCTATGTGCTCAAGAGCCTGCACGCCGAGAGCGGTACGGGAAGCACACCGACCGCTGTCGTCGAGATGCTGGCGGACGGAAAGACCATGAAGCAGACAGGCCAGGGGGACGGACCCGTGGACGCAGTTCTGAGGACGATCGCGACCATCACCGGTACGAAGAGCAGGCTCGACGCCTACCTCGTGAAGGGCATCACCGGCGGTACGGACGCCCTGGGCGAGGTGACGGTGAAGGTCGAGGAAGGCAGCAAGAAGGTCGCCGGCCACGGCGCGGACACTGACATCATCGTGGCGAGCGCGAAGGCCTATGTGAACGCCTTGAACAAGCTGGAGTACTGGAAGAAGGGGAAAGGGAAGAGCAGCGCATAGCCGGGGAGAGCGGAACAGGCGGCCTTATTTCATTCCCGTTCCTGCCTGGCGCCGGCACTTCGCGGGACGTTCCCTTTCGCCAAGGCGAACACCGGTAATAATTTGCAGGTCCGTTCCGGGGACATGCGGGTCAGTGGAAAAAAAGAGGAGAGAAACAAGGAAAAAGGGTTGAATCTGACAAGGGGATATTGTATATTCAAAAACCTATGATGACCATTACGGAAAAGATACTGGCCGCCCACTGCGGCAAAAAAGAGGTCAAACCCGGCGAGCTGATCAATGCCAGGCTCGACCTCGTTCTGGCGAACGACATCACCGCGCCGATCGCGATCAAGGAATTCCGCGCCGCCGGGGCCAAAAAGGTGTTCGATCCCTCGCGGATCGCGCTCATCCCGGACCACTTCGCGCCGAACAAGGACATCGCGTCTGCGGAGCAGTGCAGCATGCTCCGGGAGTTCTCCCGCGCGCATGACCTGTCGCTCTATTTCGAAGTCGGAAGGATGGGCGTGGAGCATGCGCTCCTGCCCGAGCAGGGCATCGTTGTCCCCGGTGACGTGGTGATCGGCGCGGACAGCCACACCTGCACCTACGGGGGGCTCGGCGCGTTCTCCACGGGTGTGGGAAGCACCGATGTGGCCGCGGCCATGATCACGGGCGAAGCCTGGTTCAAGGTGCCCGAGAGCATGAAGTTCATCTATACGGGAAAGCTCGGCAAGTGGGTAGGCGGCAAGGACATCATCCTGAGGACCATCGGCGATATCGGAGTGGACGGCGCGCTCTACCGGGCCATGGAGTTCACCGGCGAGGTGATCAAGAAGCTTCCCATGGCCGGCAGGCTCACGATCTGCAACATGGCGATCGAGGCGGGCGGAAAGAACGGCATCATCGAACCCGACGAGATCACCGAGAAGTACGTTGCGAAGCGGGCCCAGCGCAAATACAAGTTCTACAAGAGCGACAGGAAGGCAAGCTACGCGGACGTGCGCGAGTACGACCTCACGGGCATGGAACCCCAGATCGCCTGCCCGCACCTGCCGGAGAACGTGAAACCGGTCAGTCAGCTTGGTTCCGTCAACATCGATCAGTCCGTGGTCGGATCCTGCACGAACGGCAGGATCGAGGACATCCGCGAAGCGGCCAAGGTGATCAAGGGCCACAAGGTCCATCCCTATGTCCGCATGCTCGTCATCCCGGCCACCCAGGCCGTGTACAAGCAGTCCATCAAGGAAGGGCTCGTCGATATCTTCATCGACGCAGGCGCGGCATTCAGCACGCCAACCTGCGGTCCCTGCCTCGGCGGCCACATGGGCATCCTTGCAGCCGGAGAGCGGGCTATTTCCACGACGAACCGGAACTTTGTCGGCCGCATGGGCCATCCCAAGAGCGAGGTCTATCTCTCGAACCCGGCGATCGCCGCGGCATCGGCAGTACTCGGCAGGATCGGACGGCCGGAAGAACTGAAATAATAAAGGGCAACCACACCCTGCACTCGCGGTTCCACTCGTAAACGCTGGGTGCAGGCAGAGGACTCAGGGAGAACCAATAAATCCGGTGTTTTTCTCCGTGATCCCTGTGGTGAAAGAGGTTTTCAATGAAATTCAAAGGCAATGCATGGAAATTCGGGGCCGATGTGGACACGGATGCGATCATCCCGGCCCGCTATCTGAGCACATCCGATCCCCAGGAACTGGCCAAGCACTGCATGGAGGACTCGACGAACCCGGACTTCATGCAGAAGATGAAGCCCGGCGACATCATGATCGCGGACAAGAACTTCGGCTGCGGCTCGTCCCGCGAGCACGCTCCCATCGCAATCAAAGCGGCAGGCATCTCCTGCGTCGTTGCCAAGAGCTTCGCGCGGATATTCTACCGGAACTGCTTCAACATGGGACTGCCGATCTTCGAGAGCTCGGAGGCTGTCGACGGGATCAAGGAAGGCGACCAGATCGAAGTGGACGCCGACGCCGGCGTGATCCGGAACCTGTCGTCGAGCAAGACCTTCAAGGTTGCTCCGGTGCCGGCCTTCATGCAGGAACTGATCGCGGCCGGCGGGCTCATGGCATACACCAGGAAGAAGGCGGGCCTGCGTTGACAGCCTGCTTCAAGCTGATGAGAGCGCTCCAACCCAAGGAAGAGCATCCTGCCGGCACTTCTCTCTGCAACCCCTGCGTGTACTTCAGCAAGAACCTCGACCCCATGAAACTGCAATCGGACGAACCCGTACGGCATGACGGCTGCGGTCTCGGTTTTCTCTCCGGAGACGAGGGGTGCAACGAGATGCGGACGAACAATTGCAGCGCGGGAAAAAAGCAATACTTCATTTCTCGCAAAGACGCAAAGAACGCGAAGTGAACAATGAGATCTAGACCACTGCATCTTTGCAAGTGACCGGTCTTTAATTCTCTTTCAGGAGCCATAACAGATGTCCAAGACCTACAAGATCGCAACGATCCCCGGTGACGGGACCGGGCCCGAGGTGGTGAAAGAAGCCATGAAGGTCCTGAAGGCCGCTGCCGCAAAGGGCGGGTTCAAGCTCGAGTTCACCGAATTCGATTTCGGCGGTTTGCGGTATCTCAAGACCGGCGAGACGCTGCCGGACAGCGCAATCGGCGAATTCAGGAAGTTCGATGCCATGTTCCTCGGCGCGATAGGCCATCCGGAGGTGAAGCCGGGCATCCTCGAGACCGGCATTCTGCTCAAGATACGCTTTGCCCTTGACCAGTACATCAATCTTCGTCCGGTGAAGCTCTATCCCAATGTCGAGACGCCGCTCAAGGACAAGGGGCCCGAACACATCGATTTCGTGGTCATCCGCGAGAACACCGGCGGCATCTACACGGGCCATGGGGGCGCCACCCGCGTGGGCACGACCGAGGAGATCGCGACGCAGCTCATGGTGTATGACCGCCGCACCGTGGACCGGTGCCTCAAGTATGCCTTTGAGCTCAAGAAAAAGCGGAATGCACTGAACGCGAAATACGCCGCAAAACCGATCACCCTGATCCACAAGCGCAATGTGCTGACCCATTGCGGGGACCTGTGGTACCGTGCGTTCGAAGAGATGGGCGGGAAGCAATATCCGGAGCTCAAGCGCGACTACAACCACGTTGATGCCGCGAACATGTGGTTCGTGAAGAATCCCGAGTGGTTCGATGTGGCGGTCACGGAAAATCTCTTCGGCGATATCATCACCGACCTCGGTGCCATGATCCAGGGCGGACTGGGCGTGGCGTCGGGCGGGAACATCAATCCCGAAGGCGTGTCCATGTTCGAGCCCATGGGCGGCAGTGCACCGAAGTATGCGGGCCAGAACGTGATCAATCCCATGGCGGCGATCGGTGCGGCCATGATGATGCTCGATTCGCTGGGAGAACCAAAATCCTCCCAGGCCATTGAATCGGCCATGATCGCGACCATGAAGAAAATGAAAAGCCAGGCAGCCGGGAAGATGGGCATGTCCACGACCGAGGTGGGGGACATGGTGGCGGGGATGTTATAAAGGGGTACAGGATTCCCTATGTATATTCCTCTGTTGTTCATCACGGTTGCTTCGGGCCTTCTGCTTTACAGTTTCCTGGTAAAGATGCTCTCGTGGCTGACCGTTGCGGTTGCGGCACTATTCTATACGCAAGGGGCCCGCGGCATACTGCTTCGCATCAGGAGTAAGTCCAGCCCAAAGTGCCAATCTGTACTATCTGCTAGAGAAATACAGTTGATAGCAGCAGGCTATTTGTTGTCGGCACTCGTATCCTTGTTGTCCTGGCTGAAAGGTGAAGGATGGCTTGGTTTTATTGCAGCAGGAATAGCGATCTTCTCCGCAGCTCTGTGGCTTTTTGTTTCCCGGAGATTGCGATCGATGGAATGATGCTGTCGGGAACTTGAATCTTACGAGGAGCGTTGCAATGATGCGAACAGGTTTTATCGGCTGGCGCGGCATGGTGGGCTCGGTGCTCATGGGCCGCATGAAGGAAGAGAGGGACTTCGACCACGTTGACCCGGTGTTCTTCACCACGTCGAACGTGGGTGGGAAGGGGCCGGATATCGGGAAGGATGTTGCCCCGCTCAAGGACGCGAAGAATGTCAACGAGCTGAAGGCCATGGATGCCATAATCTCCTGCCAAGGCGGCGAGTATACGAGCGAGATCTATCCAAAGCTGCGCGAGGCAGGCTGGAATGGTTACTGGATCGACGCGGCATCAACGCTCCGCATGACGAACGACTCGATCATCATCCTCGATCCGGTCAATATCAATGTGATCAGGAACGGTCTTGCCCGGGGCGTCAAGAACTACATCGGCGGCAACTGCACGGTCTCGCTCATGCTGATGGCGCTGGGCGGCATCTACGAGCGCGATCTCGTGGAATGGATGAGCGCGATGACGTACCAGGCCGCCTCGGGCGCGGGCGCGAACAACATGCGTGAGCTGCTGAAGCAGATGGGTTCAGCCCACGGATCGGTCAAGGGACTCCTGGATGACCCCTCCGGCGCGATCCTGGAGATCGACCGCACCGTCGCCGACCATGTCCGTTCCGACGCCTATCCCAAGGAATTCTTCGGCGCTCCGCTCGCCTGCTCGCTCATCCCCTGGATCGACAAGCAGCTCGACAACGGTCAGAGCAGGGAAGAGTGGAAGGGCCAGGCCGAGACGAACAAGATCCTGGGCCGCGAGAAGAACCCGATTCCGATCGACGGCACCTGCGTGCGCATCGGCGCCATGCGCTGCCACAGCCAGGCGCTTACGATCAAGATGAAGAAGGATGTGCCGCTCGACGAGATCACGGACATAATCGCGAAGCACAACAAGTGGGTGAAGGTCGTGCCGAACGTGCGCGAGATCACGATGCGGGAGCTGACGCCGGCGGCGGCCACGGGCACGCTCACGGTGCCCGTGGGCAGGCTCCGGAAGATGAACATGGGTCCCACGTTCCTGAACGCGTTCACCTGCGGCGACCAGCTCCTCTGGGGTGCTGCCGAACCGCTCAGGAGAATGCTCCGGATCGTGGTGGAGAAATAAAGCATAAGACGTTAACCACGAAGTACACGAAGAATTTCTTAAAGGAAGGTCAGAGTTTTTCTGAGGCTTGAATCTTTCCTTCGTTCTCTTCGTGACCTTCGTGGTTAAGAAGGCTTGCTTTTTCGAAAAATGCTTAAAAAAAAGAGTAAATACGTCGTCGCCATCGCGGGTGCTACCGGTGTCGTCGGCAGGGAGATGCTCGAGATTCTGGAGGAGCGTCATTTCCCGGTCGCCGACGTCGTGCTGCTCGCGTCGGAACAATCCGCCGGCGATCGGGTGGAGTTCGGCGGCAAGTCCCGGACGGTCAAGCAGCTCGCGAAGGATTCCTTTGAGGGTGTTGACATCGCGCTCTTCTCAGCGGGTTCGGATCGCAGCGTCGAATTCGTTCCTGCCGCGGTGCGGTCGGGGGCTGTCGTCGTGGACAACTCGAGCGCCTTCCGCATGGACCCCGGGGTCCCGCTCGTCGTTCCGGAAGTGAACGCACATGCCCTCGGGAAGCACGCCGGCATCATCGCCAACCCCAACTGCTCCACGATTGCCATGGTCATGGCGCTCAAGCCGATCCATGATGCTGCTACGATCAGGCGGGTTGTCGTAACCACCTTCCAGTCCGTGTCCGGCACGGGCAAGAAGGCCATGGATGAGCTCGCCCAGCAGACCGTGGCGCTCTTGAATTTCCGGGACGTGGAGACGAAAGTGTATCCCTATCAGATCGCGTTCAACTGCCTTCCCCATATTGATTCCTTCCTGGACAACGGCTATACAAAGGAAGAGATGAAGCTGGTTAACGAAACGCGGAAGATCCTGGAAGCCGATTCCCTTCGCGTGACGGCCACGACGGTCCGCGTGCCCGTGTTTCGATGCCACTCGGAGTCCGTTAACGTCGAGACGGAGAAGAAGATAACTGCCAACGAGGCACGCGCTCTGCTGTCTGCGGCTCCCGGCATGCTCGTGTACGATGATCCGGGGAGGAACCTCTATCCGCTCGCGATCGACGTTGCGGGAAAGGACGAGACTTACGTGGGCAGGATCCGGGAGGACGAATCGGTCCCGAACGGGCTCAATCTCTGGATCGTGTCGGACAACCTGAGGAAGGGCGCCGCGTTGAACGCGGTCCAGATCGCGGAGATGCTGATAAAGTAAAGAAAACAGGAACCCGGAGGACAAAGGACCGATGAAAAACGGTCTGGCGTCCGGCTTCTGGCCTTTGTGCACTATTCTATGTACAAGCTCATTTCAAAACTGTTCGACAGGCTTGAGCGGGGACTCAGCCCCAGGGACAAGACGGTCCTGATCTCCCTCCTGCTCGTCATCTCGGTGCTGGGGATCATACTGGCCGTCCGGTACTACAATTACATCCAGAAGAACCCCGAGTTCTGCAACAGCTGCCACTTGATGGAAGAGGCCTATACGGCGTGGAAGCTCTCGGGCCACCGGAACATCGTCTGCCAGGACTGCCACCAGCTTGGCATGATCGAGCAGAACCGGCTGCTGGTCAAATTCATCTTTACGACGGACCGCAAGACGCCCGAGCCGCATGGGAACGAAACACCCTGGAAGGCCTGCACGAGGTGTCACTGGGATGATGCCTCGCAGGGATCGGTGAGCGTGAATAAATCAACGGGCCACGCGCGGCACGTATTCACGGAAAAGCTGACCTGCAAGGATTGTCACAGCAGGAAGGTGCATGCATTCAGGCCTGACCGTGACGCCTGTCTGCGCTGCCACAAGGATTGGAAGATCCACGGAGTGGGGATGGAGGACATTTCCTGCCTCCGGTGCCATGCGTTCTCGCCAAAGAAACAGGAAGCGTTCATCCCGGACCGCGAGCGATGCCTGAGCTGCCACCGGAAATCGTCAAAGACATCGTTCCCTGACAAGGTTCCCATGGCGCGCCTGAACTGCTACGAGTGCCATAAGCCGCACGCGCGCATCAAGCCCACGGACGAAGATTGCTACCGCTGTCATACACGGGAAGTTCTCGAGGCGCATAATCCCGCTGCCCATCGCGGGAACAGGTCATGCAAGACCTGCCATATCCCCCACCGGTGGACGGCCCAATAGCCAGCCCTGCTGCCTATCGGGATTTGCGGGTTTTTTTCGTGCCGCTCAGGAAGAGCTCGTTCGGCCGGATCTTGTAGATCCGGCAGAGCGTCATGAGCTTCATGAGGCTCGGATTCGTCTCTTTGCCGGATTCCAGGCGGGAGATATAGCCCTGCGTGATCCTTCCCCGCCTATCCACGGCTTTTTCCGACATCCTCGCCACTTCGCTCATGGACAGCTTGTTCTTGATGCGCATTTTTTGGAGTTTTTCGGCTAGTGTCATATTTCATTTATACATGGCTTTGAACAGTTTGTCAACAAAAAGTTGCAAAATATTTTTATATTGGTTGTTTAAAAATGCAAAGATTTGTGCTATAGTAATTTTGTTAACATATTAACGGGTTTTGGTACCTTCAATAGTTTCAAAAGGTTGAAACCTTATGAGTGGAGGTTGAGCTATGTACAAGATTGATGTCTTGGAGAAAAAGCGTTTGGAGAGGGGTCTCAGCTACACCGAAATCGCTGACAGGCTCGGCATGCATAAGGTGACGGTATCGCGAACCTTGAAGGGTGTGACCATGAAGCCCAGGACGGTAAAGCTTCTGGCAGACTATCTCGGTGTGGAAATGGAAAGAATCGTGCAGTAACCGCAGCGCACCGGTTCGCTTCTTTTCCGTTCCATCGGAAATACTGATCCTGGACTCATTCTGCAGGAGGGTAAGGTTGAACAAACCTTACCCTTTTTGTTTTTGTTCCCGTCCCTGAATGTGGTACTATCGCGCATCGTTTACCGGAGGATTGATGACCGATTTCATGAGCGTTGCGTGCCAGGCCGCGCGGACAGCGGGCTCCATTTTGCGGGAGAACCTCGGCGGTGCCCGGGAGATAACGTATAAGGGCGATATCAACCTTATGACAGAGATGGACATGCGGTCCGAGCGGGCGATCGTCGGAACGATCAGCGCCGCCTTTCCGGAGCATGGCGTGATAGCGGAGGAGGAAACGGACCTGCGGGGCGGGTCGGAATTTCGCTGGATCATCGATCCCCTGGACGGGACCACGAACTACGCCCATGGTTATCCCTGCTTCTCTGTCTCCATCGCGCTCGAACACCAGAACGAGGTCATCGTGGCCGTTGTTTTCGACCCGATGAGGGACGAGCTCTTTTCCGCCCAAAAGGGTTCAGGTGCTTATCTGAATGACAGGAAGGTGCGCGTCTCTTCCGTTGACACCCTGATCCGGAGTCTTCTGTCGACGGGTTTCCCCTACGATCGAACCGTGAGCGACAGGAACAACATGGACTTCTTTCATGATCTGCTCATGGCCTCCCAGGAGGTCCGCCGGGATGGGTCTGCGGCTCTTGACCTGTGCTCCGTGGCTGCCGGCCGGTTCGACGGGTTCTGGGAGCTCAAACTGAAGCCCTGGGACGTGGCAGCCGGCAGCCTGATCGTGCGCGAGGCCGGCGGGGTTGTGTCGGACCTTGCGGGAAATCCGGTTTCCCTCGATGCAGGCGAGATCCTCGCGAGCAACGGCAGGATCCACCAGCAGATGGTCGCGGTGCTTCAAAATGCCGTAAAGCGTAAAGCGTAAGGCGTAAGGCGTAAGGCGTAAGCATGCTCCAGCCAAAGGAGTGGCACAATATCTTCCCTTGTTTCCATATCCCGCTGTTCTGACTACGATCGCGATCGAATCCAGGACGCAGTTCGCCGGTCCGTGGTCCTGCTCGGCGGGATTGCGGCATTCATCAGGCCCGGCGAACGCGTGCTTATCAAGCCCAATCTCCTGAAGGCGAGCCCGCCGGACAGGGCCGTGGTAACGCACCCCGAGATCCTTCGCGCCGTCATTCGCCTTGTTCATGAGGCGGGCGCCGAGGCCGTGGTGGGCGACAGTCCGGGGTTTGGCGAACTCCGCCGGGTCTGCGAGAAGTCGGGCATCCTTGAGGTCATCGAGGAGGAAGGAGCGGATCTGGCGGACTTTGAGCAGGCGGTCAAGATCAAGAACCGCGGCCAGTTCCATCATTTTGAGATAGCCCGTGCGGTCCATGACGCCGATGCCGTCATCAACGTTCCCAAGCTCAAGACCCACGGCATGATGACGATCACCGGCGCGGTCAAGAACCTGTTCGGCTGCATCCCGGGAAGACGCAAGGTCCAGTGGCATTTCAACGCCGGCGTAAACCGCGAGGCCTTTGCGCGGATGCTGGTCGAACTGTGCGCACTGATCAAGCCTCGTCTGACCGTGATGGATGCGGTCGTGGGCATGGAAGGGAACGGACCCGGGAGCGGCGACCCCCGGACGATCGGGCTCGTACTGGCCGGAGCGGACCCCGTTGCCGTGGATGTGGTCTCGGGGGCTCTCCTCGGCGCGGACCCCGCGCTGCTGTATGTCATCAGGGCTGCGGCCGAGGCCGGAATCGGAGAGACGCATCTCCACAGAATCGCGGTTTCCGGGGAGTCTCTTGGCGCGGTTTCGGTCAGGGGCTTTCGGCTCCCGCCCCGGGAACATCTCGAATGGCGCCTGCCCGAATGGGCCCGCGGGCTTCTCAAGGACGCCCTGACCACACGGCCGGTCATCGATCACGGGGCCTGCATCCGGTGCGGGATCTGCCAGGGACACTGCCCTCAGGGAGCGATCAGTGACGCGGGAAAACAGCTCGAGATCCGCTACCGAGACTGCATCCGCTGCTTCTGCTGCCAGGAGTTCTGTCCCCAGGGCGCCATCACTGTCGGCAGGGGATGGGCTCTCAAGATCGTGAGATAGGCATCCCGTTCAGCCCGGGGACTCATCCCTCTTTTCCCCGGTGTCATCTTCCTTTGCTCGATCGTCTTCCCCGGGTTCAAGCTCCGCTGCGACCTTGTCAGGGTCCAGGTCAAGAACCTCTTCGTCACCGATCTCATAGAACTGATCCTGTCCAGCGCTTGCGGGATCGCTGCCGCGCTCCAACAACTCACGATACACGAAGGGTTTGATGGTGACCGGAAGGGACGGATCCGCGTAGAGCTCGCGGAGATCCACAAGCTTCATGTCCTTCAAAAAACGGATCGATGTCGACAGGGGTGTATGGGTATTCCGGACCAGCGAGTAGCGGATGAGCGGGCGGCGCGACCAGACCGAGTGCTGTGAGATCAGGAGGATCGTTTCCGGTACGGTATCCACACGGGCGATGACCTTGAACAGGTGGGCCTCGACGAGGTGCGGATTATTGAGGCAGAGCCGGACCACCTCCGGGATCCGCTCCTGGAGCAGTTTGAGCAGGACCGCGCCTGCTGCCTTCTTGGCGAGCGTCTTCTTGTTTCCCAGCGGCATGGTCGGGATGCGCTCGGTGAGCATGCTCTCGACCTTGTGCCGGAACACGGAGGGGACGTGGGGGCTGCGCGTTAATTCCTCGAGGTCGAAGACGCGGAGAAAACGCGCGATCGAAAGGGACACCGTGAGCGGCGACCGGGGGTTCCTGGCAAGGGCAAGCTTGACGGGATAACTCTCGGACCAGCGCCTGTCCTTTGCGATCATTTCCAGGACATCGGAAGGAAGGTTCTTTCTGCCCGCCACGATCAGGACATCCTCCTCGGTCACATTTCTGCCCTGGAGGAGAGACCTGACCACCCGGGGAGACGGATCGTGGATATACAGCCGGACTTCATCGGCTCCCGCAGCGGACGCCCGCTCGACTCTTGTCTCCTCCGGCTCGTTCATGGTCCCATTATACGAAGTTTCAATTCTATGTAACAGCAAAATGATAATGTCCTATTCTGGCAAAGTAGAAATGTCCTATTTTAAGTTACAATGCCCCGATGCAATTGGAGGGGAGTGTGACGAAAAAGGACATGATTACTATGAGCCGGAGAGAGTCAAAAAGGCTGCACGTTATCCACCAGGCATTGGATAAGAGGATCACCCAGGCCAAGGCTGCGGAGCTTGTTGGTCTGAGCAGCAGGCAGCTTCGGCGGATGCTCAAACGGGTACGAGAAGAAGGAGACGATAGCATCAGCCATCGATCCCGCGGCAAGAGCTCGAATCGTCGTGTCCCCAAGAAGATCAAAGAGAAAGCACTTACGCTGTATCGGGAGAAGTACAATGATTTCGGCCCTACCTTTGCCAGCGAGAAGCTTCTTGACGTTCATGCAATCAAAGTAAGCAAGGAGACTCTTCGTCTATGGCTGAATAAGGAAAACATCCCTTATGAGAAGCGCAAGGGTAGAAAGCATCGGCAATGGCGCGAGAGAAAGCATCATTTCGGTGAGATGGTCCAGATGGATGGTTCCCATCATGACTGGTTCGAAGGCCGGGGTCCTGAGTGTGTACTAATGGGATATATTGATGATGCCACAGGAACGGTGTCTGGTCGTTTCTATGACTATGAAGGGACGATGCCAGCCATGGACAGCTTCAAGCGGTATATCAAGCGCTACGGCATTCCCCAGAGCGTCTATTTGGACAAACACTCAACGTATAAATCCCCGGCCAAGCCGAGCATCGAGGATGAGTTGGAAGATAAAAAACCCATGAGCCAGTTTGAGAGGAGTCTAGCAGAGCTCGTGGTAACGGTCCACCATGCTAATTCACCCCAAGCAAAAGGCAGAGTAGAAAGAAGTTTTCGAACGCTTCAGGATCGTCTGGTTAAAGAGATGAGGCTTGCCGGGGTTAACAGCGTTGAGCGGGCAAATGAATTCCTGATAAAATATCTGCCAACGCACAACACGAGATTCAAGGTAAAGCCCGTTTCGGAAGTCGATTTACACCGACTCGCGCTGTCCATGAGAGAACTCGACAAGATTTTCTGCATTCGCGAGGAGCGTACGCTGCGGAATGATTTCACCATCGCCTACAACGGCAAACTCTACCAAATCAAAGACGCCGTAAAAGCCCAAAAGGTCGCTGTCGAAGAACGCATGGATGGATCTCTACACATAAGTCACCGAGGCCTGGATTTAAGATACCGGGAGGTTAAGAAACGAGCAGCTAAAGAGAAGCTAGAAAAGCCGCTATTAATTGACAGGAAGT
>Ga0335079_10000532_pt1 | contig 43708 bp, 29 predicted proteins | sample Lox_Sample_33_FD_206719 | JGI IMG/M metagenome (GOLD analysis project Ga0335079, IMG submission 206719) | Soil microbial communities from Loxahatchee National Wildlife Refuge, Florida, United States - Lox_Sample_3.3 | ecosystem: Environmental > Terrestrial > Soil > Wetlands | place: USA...
CGAATGGGAAAATAATTCCGCCGACCTCTTTGTAATCTCCGATGGAGGATTCGACGTCCTTATCGGTTCCGCGAATGGTCCGTTTCGTGTCTTCTTTGATAGCGAGGAACGAGTCGGCATCGATGTAAATCGTCTTTACATCGCCGTTCTTCATTGTCACTTTGAGCTTGTAGGCGTCGGTGCCTTCCATTTTCTCTTTGCCCAGCAGTTCGACCTGATTGCCCTTACTTTTGTAGTCCACCAGGGGTCCATCGAGGTCGGCCATCTCCACCATTTCCTTGGACTCATCGGCCGACATAGCTTCTGCGTCTTTCTTGCCCATGAATGGCATAATCTGCCAGGCATCTTTGCCATCGTAGGCCTGGACCGCGGTCAAACCCTGGATGGTGAATTCCAGGTGCGCCATCCCGGGCCGCTTCTGAATCACAATACCGGGCGCTTCCATGCCGGGACCCATGGCAATCGTTGCTGTCGTCTTGATCGACTGAACACTCTTCAGTTTGTCAGCGCCGCCGCGAGCCTGAACGCTCTTGGCGATGATTTCGTCTACCGACTGGGCCCACAGGCCCGGAATCAATACAATCAGACCGACGATCGTCACACACAGCTTTTTCACCATTGTCCATCTCCTGAGATTTCTTGGGAATTGTCGATTCCGACAAAGGCCACCATTTTATTCCTATACGCACCGCTTGCGCCAATGGTTCCCGAAGCGAGGCTGAGGGCACGCGAGCACATGCAGATTACAGATTGACGAGAAAATGCTCGATACATAACATCAACGGAGTCAAGATGCCGATTATGACCTGATAAGCGATTGATATTTAAAGGAATGTCTTACTCGCACGCGCAGTAGTTCAGGTTGTCGCACAGCTTCCATGAGGGATCCAATGGATCGATCAAATATGCGGACTTCAGTGATCAAAGTGGTTCGGCTTGTCCTCCCGATGTTCCTGATGACGGTTGCGGGTTTTGGACAAGGGAAAGCAGCTCTGACCCTCGATGAGTTCTTCAATTCCGTGTCCTTCGATGCCGTAAAGATTTCGCCGGATGGAAATTCAGTCGTGATTGCCACGGAGCGAGCTGACTGGGAGCGACAGATTTTCCGCAAGGAGCTTTGGCTATATCGAATCTCGGGCAGCGGGGGAACGTTGACGCAACTGACGCAGTCAGGGCGCAACAAGGATCCGCAATGGTCGCCGGACGGGCGGTGGATTGCGTTCCTGTCGGAGCGGGAGGCTGAGAAAGGCAACGACAAATCGGACGGGGAGAGCGATGGGGACAAAGAAACGGCGCAGCTATATCTGATCTCTCCCAATGGGGGCGAGGCATTTCCGGTGACTTCGGGGAGTGAAGAAGTACATGCCTTCGACTGGACGCCGGATGCGAAGGCAATTTACTTCGCGACGCGACAGCCCTGGTCAAAAGAGCAGACAGAGGAACACCGGAAGGTCTGGAAGGATGTGACGCGGTATCGGGCGGATGAACGCGGCGACGAAATTTTTTGTCTCAGCCTCGAGAAAGCTTTGGCCCGGCAGGGGGCGGCCGGGATGCGCGAAGTCGCGGACACAGAAAAAGACTCGAATGGCACGCCGGGAGCGGTGGTGGTTGCGCGTTCCGAGCTTCGCATCGGCGAGATGGCGATCGCACGCGATCAGAAGCGGCTGGCTTTTGTCACTTCTTCCGTTTCCGAGCGGCAGGAAAAAATCGCGGAGATTGAGATCTTTGTCGTGCCCCTGACCGCAAATGCCGGAGAAATGGCGCCCGCGCGCCTCACTACGAATGAGGCGGTCGAATTGAATCTGCAATGGGCTTCGGACAATCGCCATCTGCTTTTTCAGATCAACCAGGGATCGCTTGAAAAGAAATATGAGGACCCTCAGCCACGTCTCTACTGGGCCGACGCGGAGAGCGGAGCGGTGGAGCGGTGGTTTGGAAGTTTTCCAGGGGAGGTGGTTCGCTACACGCCAATGCAGGACGGTTCTGTGCTATGCGCCTGCCGGTTGGGAACCGAAGTGCAGTTTTATTCTGAAGCAAGCCCCAAAGCCCCGGTCGTGAAGCGCGACGGATGGGCTGGGACGTACGAATCGCCTGACGCGGCAAGAAATTCAGGCCGGGTTGCATTCGCGTATTCGGCGATAGAGCGCCCGACGGAGATTTATGTCAGCGAGGGAGCCGACAAGTTGACGGCGGCCCGTCCGATCACCTCCTTTAACAAGGTATTCACCGAGCGCGAGTTGCCAAAGGCGAAGCCCTACCAGTGGAAGTCGGATGACGGCACTGTGGTCGAGGGCATGCTGATGTATCCGCCGGGAAAATTCGAAACGAAAAACCTGCCGATGTTCGTGTTTATCCACGGCGGGCCACAGGATGCCGATGGCAATCACTTCGAAGCAGACTGGTACCAGTGGGACCGATTGGCGGCCACCGCGGGGTGGCTGGTTTTTGAACCAAACTACCGCGGTTCCACCGGTTACGGCGACAAATTCGCGCTCCAGATTGTCCCCGAAATTGTTTCGCGGCCCGGGCGTGACATACTCACGGGGGTGGATGCGCTGGTGAAAGAGGCAATTGCCGATCCTGACAGGCTCGCGATCGGCGGCTACAGCTACGGCGGCTACATGACGAACTGGCTGATCACCCAGACGCCGCGGTTCAAAGCCGCAGTGACTGGAGCGGGCGCAGTGGAGCACATTGCCAACTGGGGAAACGACGACACGGTCATGGACGATGTCTATTTTCTGGGTGGCTTACCATGGGAAGCCCCCGATCGCTACCGGAGCGAAGCTGCCATCTACCAGATGAACAAAGTGCGAACCCCGACACATATGGTAGCCGGCGCCGATGACGTTCGGGTTGCGGTGCTGGAGGATTATCTTCTGGATCGGGCTCTGCACGAGTTAAATGTCCCGAGCAACCTGCTGATTTTCCCGGGCGAGGGGCATTCGCTCGACAAGAATCCGTGGCACGGAAAAATCAAAGTAAGAGAAGAACTGAAATGGCTGGCGAAGTACGGCGGAACCGGTGAAACCAAATAGCGCGCCTACAGACGGCCAAAACGGGGGCGATGGCTGGATTTTCGGGCTTGGGGACTGAGCTAGCGGGCGGCAGCCGCGGACCGGAGCTGGGCCACTTTTTGCCTGGGGAACGAATCTTCGTAATGCGTGATGCCTTTGTAGAGGGCCTCGGCAATCTCTTGGCGGTAGGCTTCCGACTGCAGGTTGCGTTCATCCGCCGGGCTGCTCACAAAAGAAATCTCGGTGAGGATGGCCGGCATGGTCGTTCCCGTCAGGACGACGAATGAGGCATCTTTAATCCCGCGATCGCGAATATCGGGGCTCTTCGCGGCGAGAGTGGCATAGAGCGAGCGCTGTACGCTGGCCGCCAGCCGGCGCGACTCTTCAATTTTTTCGTGCAGGCCGTCGGCGCTGAGCGTGACCGGGGCCGGCTGGGTAAACGTTCCGTCGGTGTGCTTTTCGATTTCTTTCAATCCGGGGGCGGAAAAGAAATTCGTGTAGTAGGTCTCGACCCCCCGGGCCGTGGCTCGATTGCTGTAATTCGCGTGCACGGAGACAAACAAGTCGGCCTGAGCCTGGTTGGCGAAGTCGGCACGCTGATCGAGCGCCACGTAGTCATCACCGCTGCGCGTAAACATGACGTCGGCCCCATTTCGCGATTGCAGGAGTCTGCCTAAACGCCGCGTAACGTCGAGCACCAGGTCTTTTTCGAGCAAGCCTGCCTGTCCTACCGTACCCAAATCCCAGCCTCCGTGCCCGGCGTCGAGCACAATGCGAAACTTGCCGGTGCGAGCGGGAATGGGCCGGCTTGAAGAATTGGCCGAGGCCGTCAAGGGTGCGGCGGGCACCGCTTTGGGCGCGAGCGGGAGGCGACTGGAGGAGGACAATTTACTCTCATGCAGTTCGACCACCAGCCGGTAGGGGTTTGTTTCCATGCTCACGGAGAAATTCGAGCCGCCCCGGGTGTCGAGCACGACGCGCGTCATTCCGGCAACAGGCTGTGCAACTCGCACGCTCGTCAGCGACGGCTCACCCACCTCTATGGTTTTGCCATCCAGGTCGGATGGCAGTGCCGTGTCGTGCAGATCGAAGTAGATGCGCTCGGGAGACATCAGGCGGTGCACCTCATAATTCACCTGGTCTTCCATATCGATGACGACCGAGCTACCGAGGGAGGAGGACCAGTGCCGCACGCCGGTAATTTTCGGAAGGGCGGCAAGCTTTTCTTCGGGAACGGGTGCGGGCTGGGCGCCGTCGGAAGGGGGTGCGGCCATAGGATCGTCGGAGCCGAAGGACAATGCCAGGGTCTCAGGGACGGGCGGCGCGGTGGTCGCTTTCGGGGTGGCGGAGATTGCAGCGGGCGAGTGGGCCTGCATACCCCACCACACCCCGGCCGAAAACAAGCCGGCCACCAGCACAAGAACCAGGACAACACTAAGCCCCGGCCGCGAAGTGAGAGGCGACAAAAAGGAGTGTGGTGGAATCGCGTTGCTTCCGAGTTCTTCTGGGGCCGCCAGAGCAGGTTCCGGGCCATTGCCTTTTCGCTCGAAGGTCAGATAGGTGGGTAGATCAACCTCGTCTTCTTCCGGTTCAGAGAATTCAAATTCCACCGGAATCATGACAGGTTCGCTCAATCTCCCCAGATCCTGGCACCCTGAAGGAGTGGCCGCCTCATGTGATGCCAGAACACCGGACGTCGTGGCTTGTTCGGCAGCGATTTCACGGGGCGCCGAAGAGCTCAACGCGAGCGTCGAGCCGCCGGGCTCATTGTTTTCCGATTTTGCCACCGCCGCGGGGAGATGCTCGGGCACCCCGTCGAGGTGGGAAGCGGAGGTTGCTTCGGGTGCAGTCGTCGCGCTCGAGAGCGGAATGCGATTGTCATCTGTAGTGCCGGGTGCAGTCCGGGCGGTGGTCCCGGCGTCGGATTCGGAGGACGCGGATTCAGCAAGCAGAGATGCGATCGGCAGCTCTGGCAAACTCTGCGCAGGAGATGTGTGAACAACTTCAAGAGCGGTGGGCTCGACTGCCGGTATGGGGGCAGTTGGCACGGCTGCCGTTGGGACGGCGTGGTTGGGCTCGCCGGCCGGCTGCTTGCTTTGGAGCAATTCGCCCGCGACATCGCCCAGCCAGTGCAGGCGGCGGTCCTGATCGGCGGGCTTGAGCGCAGCCAGAACCAGCTCTGCGAAGAGATCGAGGCACCGGACGTCGTGATCGGGGAAGGACCAGGGCGCCGACGAAAAGGCCTGCAGGACCCCGAGATGCTCCCTGTGCCCGTGCAAGGGGACGAGAACAGTCGAACGCGCATCGAGTTGACGGGCAAAATCGGATTGGAGGCGGAGGTCGGCATCGGCGTCTTCGCAGCGAATCGTCTTTCCAGATTCGAGCACGGCTTGCAGAAATGCGGACTCCAGATTCAGGCGAGTGCCTGGCGAGACAGGATGAGACCCGGCAGCAGCGCGGCAGACCAATTCGCCGCCCTCGGCCAGAGCAATCAGAACACTGTCGGCCTGGGTCAGGGCCAGGACGCGAGCGCAGATGAGCTGGAGAATCTCGTGCAAAACAAAGCGCTTGGTCTCGAGATTCTGGTCAGCGGCGGCGCTTGCTGCCGGCAAGCCGCGACGAATGTTGTCATGCAATCCGGAGAATGCCAGAAGGGCCCGCAGACCCTGCTGGTTGCCAATGCAGGCGAGAACGCGTACGCCCTGCTCGACGGTAAGCACAGGATCGGCCGATGCTTGCCAGTCCGGCCGAGTTTGAGGTGTACTCATGGGCGACAGCAAAAGTCAGCGAGACTTACGAGCAACCTGTGTTTATCGTATGCGGGTGCCAACAGAGCCGTATTACCGGTCTTGGTTCGGTCCAACAACGTGCACACAAACCTAACGGGCAGACGCACTTCTGCGCTCTGATTCCAGCGTAATAGTCTTTCGACCCGGGCTGCAATGTCCGATGGTACTTGTCCGGCGGTGCCATTTGGCATGGGAACTTAGTGGGGGAGCAGTGGCCAGTTTTTCCAGGTACGACCATTCAGATTTGCTAAGTCTGGCGATTCGTCCTACCCTGAAAAAGTAGGGTCGGGAGATGAGATGGCGGACGGAGTGAAGGGCGATGGGAGCGGCGGCAAAGCCAGTGGAGAAGCGCGCGGGGAATACCCGGAAAAGGGGCGAAAAAGCGGGAGAGCAAGCTGGCTGTGGCCGGTGGGGATGGTGGCGACGAGCCTGGCGGGAGTAGGTGTTCTGCTGATGCGCGGATGCTGGCATCGTCGTATGAGCTGGCCGGTGCGAGCGCAGGGGTATTCCTACCAAGTTTGTTTGAGTTGTGGAGTGAAGAGGCTGTTTGACGAGAAGAGGTTCTGCTCCTACGGGCCGTTCCGGTATGACTTAAGCGAGTTGATCGCACGCGAAAAGGCTGACCGCGGGAATTTGGTGGCCGAGCGGCATCTGGAGCGCCCCGCGTCATAGGATCGGCGGATCCGGCTGCGACCAGAGCGGTCAAGGCAGGAAGAGGGCGCGCGTAGGATAGCAGTTCCCGTTGTGGTGTTTCCGCAATCAAGCCCCGACGGTCTGGTTTTGATTTTTATACCAGTCCACGGTTCGGCGGAGTCCATCCTCAAAATTCACCAGAACCGAGTAGCCGAGGTGCTTCTGCGCCGGCGTGATATCGGCGAGGGAGTGTTTTATGTCGCCGCTGCGCTCGGGTGCGTATTTGACGGCGCCTCGATATCCGGTCAGTGTTTTGAGGGTTTCGAAGGTCTCGTTCAGGGTAATGCGGCGTCCGGTAGCGCAATTGAAGACGCGTCCTGCGCATTCGGCCGGTGGGGCCGCGCACGCCAGCAGATTGGCTGAAACCGCGTTATCGATGAAGGTGAAATCGCGGCTGGTTTCTCCATCGCCAAAAATTGTTGGCTGCTCGCCACGCAGCATCTGGGTGCTGAACTTGGCCAACACGCCGGAGTACTGCGACGAGGGATCCTGCCGCGGCCCGAAGATGTTGAAGTAGCGCAAAGAGACGGTCTGAAGGCCATAGCAGCGGTAGAACGAGACCATGTACATTTCGCCGGTGAGCTTGGCGACGGCATAGGGCGAAATGGGGTTGGGAGGCATGGTTTCCTGCTTGGGAAGGGTCGGGGTATCGCCATAAGCGGAAGAGGATGCGGCATAGACGACGCGTTTTACTTTGGCGTCGCGCGCGGCGACCAGCAGGTTCAAGGTGCCATCCACATTAGACCGGTTGCTGGCGAGCGGATCGAGGATGGACTTTGGCACGGAAGGGATGGCCGCCTGGTGGAGGACGTAATCGACCCCCGCACAGGCGCTGTGCATGGCATCGAGGTCGAGAAGGTCGGCTTCCCGGAAATCCATCTGGTTGAGGACTCCGGTGAGGTTCTCCTGCTTCCCAGTGGAAAAGTTATCGAAGCCCCGAACCTGATCGCCGCGCGCCAAAAGCGAGCGTACCAATGACGACCCGATGAAACCGGCGGCTCCAGTCACCAGATACTTGGCCATAGGCCTTTATGATAACGGAGGAACCGGGCTAAAGCAGAGAGAACAGCGGTACCGGAGTAATCCGGTTCAAGCGCGCAGGGTTGGGAGGGCAGAGGTCTTTCAGGAACGACGAACCCGTTTGGCGATGGCCATGAATTGATCGCGGGTCAGCACATCATTGGTCTTGAAGTGCTCGCAGAGTCGCCCGGCGAAGAGTCCGGCATCGGCAGGGGTCACGATCTCGGCCTGATCAGGCGATTCGGCACGCCGGATGCTTCCCGCCATTCTTTGCCCGGCAAGCGCTTTTAGCAGTTGCTCTAACTGCGTCTGTTGTTCCGGTTCGATATTGGCAAAGCACATTCCCATCCCCAGGGATGGGTACGAAGCCCGTACCCTGGCCTGTGTCGAAAAACGGATGCCGAGTGATTCGATGGTCAGCGATACCACCGCATCAACCGGGAAATTCATGGGCATTTCCACATAGCATCCATGCAAACTGATGTCGGTGAGGCTTCCCCAAGTGTGGGCAATGCCATCCTGAGGATGAAACTCGACGCTGCCGGAACATTGAAAGCGGGGGCTACGCCTGCGTTCGGCCAGGGCAAGACCGGTCGTCGGGGCTAGGGAGCCATCCGCCTCGGCTTTTAGCCTTCGCAGATGAGCCACGCCATCTTCGGCAGGCCGGCCCAATCCTCCATCCGGCAGGCCGGGCAGTTCACGGATGATGTTCGGATCCATAGGGCTCCGGCAAATATCCCAAACACAGGTATTATCGGAGGATTTCATACAAGACTTTAGAGGGGGGAAAAGCTGTCAAGCGAAGTCCGAATCTGCTTCCAGAGCTCGTCCTTGCCGGCGCCGCTCTTGGCGGAAAAGGCGACAATGGTCGCGTCGCGGTACTCCTGGCTTAGTTTGCGCACAGCCTGCGAAAGCTCGTTTCCCGACATCCGGTCGGACTTGGTGGCCACGATGATATGGGGGCGCTGCCGGAAATGGAGGAACTCAAGTAACCGGCGATCGCTTTCCTGCGCGGGTATGTTGGCATCAATCAAGGCAAGGCACAGGGCCAGGCTGGCACGCTGTTCGAGATAAGGATCAATGAAGTGTTCCCATTCCTGTGAAATCTCGCGCGAGATCTTCGCATAGCCGTAGCCGGGGAGGTCGGTGAAGAGGAACTCGGGCTTGGGATGTCCGGCGCGGCGGACTTCGAAGAAGTTGATGCTGCGGGTTCGGCCTGGAGTGGAACTGGTGCGGGCCAGTTTGGAGCCAACGAGCGAGTTAATCACGCTCGACTTGCCGACATTCGATCTCCCCAGAAAAGCGATTTCCGGCAGGCCGGGAGCGGGAAAGTGTGAAACGTCGGTCGCCGAAAGCAGGAACCGCGCCAGAACTCGCATGCAGACAGTTTCGTGCTTTGGGCCCACTTCTGGCAAGAGTAGCCGGGATGTACCTGCGCGATCGAACTTATGGGGAGGACGAGCGCTAAAGAGGGAAAACCGTCTTGTCCGGAAGCAAAGCCTGGGCGCCCGGATATTCCCGGCTGGCTGCCGGAAAGGACCTTCAGGCGACCTGCTTCATAGTCCCAAAGGGCGCTTGTTCTCCACGTCTGTTTCCTTGATGGGGCGTAAGCGGTGCCAGAGCGCGAGCCCGCCGGCGATCACGAGGCCGATAAGGACGCTGATCAGAAAGAAAAGACGATAGGCGGGAAGAGTGATCAGCAGGAGAGCAATGACGCCGAGAGCCACAAAAAGGGCGGCCGACCCCTGCAGACCAAGACGAAAGCGGCTTCGGGACATTGCAGGAGATATTGTAGCGCCGGTGCCGTGCCGGCCAGGCGTTTTTCGCGGGCGGGGGGCGAACTACTGCCGCGCTGTCGGAATCTCGCCCGCCGGCGGCTGCACAATCGAGGCGATGGCGGTGGAAGGCTCGGTGATCTGCGGCAGCGGGCCTTCGAGGGCGATTGCCAGGACCTGATCCATATTGTCGACGAAGTGCAATTTCATGGCGGTGCGGAGGTTTTCCGGGACTTCGGCGAGATCCTTCTCGTTTTCCTTGGGCAAGATGGCTTCAAAGAGTCCCGCGCGGTGCGCAGCCAGAAGTTTTTCTTTCAGTCCGCCAATGGGGAGCACCTTGCCGCGCAAAGTGATTTCCCCGGTCATGGCAATATCGCGGCGCACCGGGATGCGGCTGAGTGCGCTGGAAAGCGCGGTCGCGATGGTGATGCCGGCGGAGGGTCCATCCTTGGGAATGGCGCCTTCGGGAACGTGCACGTGAATGTCGAGGGTGCGGTAGAAATCGCGCGGCAGGCCAAGGCGGGCGGCGCGTGAGCGCACATAGGACATGGCAGCCTGGGCGGACTCCTGCATGACGTCGCCGAGTTTTCCCGTTAACGTAAGCTTGCCCTTGCCATCGACGACGGTTGCTTCCGTGCTCAGGATGGAGCCGCCCACTTCCGTCCAGGCCAGGCCGGTGACCAGACCGACCTCACTTTTTTCATGAGCCAGGGTGTCGCGGAACTTGAGTACACCAAGGAAATCCTCGAGTTTTTCCGGTTCGAGGGTGACGGAGTAGCCTTCGCCTTCTTTCACGACTTTGCGGGCAACTTTGCGGCAAACGTTGCCGATTTCCCGTTCCAGGTTGCGCACCCCGGCCTCGCGCGTGTAAGCGCGGATAATCTGCTGGATGGTTTCGTTCGAGAACTTCACGTTTCTATCGGTTACGCCGGCCTGGGCCATTTGCTTCTTGACCAGGAACTGGCGCGCGATCTCGACTTTTTCCTGCTCCGTGTAACCATGCAGGCGCAAAACCTCCATGCGGTCTTGCAAGGCAGGCGGAATGGTGTGCATAACGTTGGCGGTGGCGATAAAAAAGACCTGCGAGAGGTCGTACTCGACATCCAGATAGTGGTCGACGAACATGAAATTCTGTTCCGGATCGAGCACTTCGAGCAGTGCGGCGGAAGGGTCACCGCGGAAATCCATCGACATCTTATCGACTTCGTCGAGCATGAAGACAGGATTCTTCGTGCCCGCCTTCTTCATCATCTGGATAATCTGGCCGGGCAGGGCACCGATGTAGGTGCGGCGATGGCCGCGGATTTCGGCTTCGTCACGCACGCCGCCGAGCGACATGCGGACAAACTTCCGGCCGGTGGCCTTGGCGATCGACATGCCGAGAGAAGTCTTGCCGACTCCCGGAGGGCCGACGAAACAGAGAATCGATCCCTTGGGACTCTTGACCAACTGGCGGACAGCAAGGAATTCGAGGATGCGCTCTTTGATTTTCTCCAAGCCGTAGTGATCTTCGTTCAGAACCTTCTCGGCGCGCGAGATGTTACGAATCTCCTTGGAGCGCTTCTTCCACGGTACGGCCAGCAGCCAGTCGAGGTAGTTGCGGGAAACGGTGGATTCGGCGGACATGGGGGGCATAGCTTCCAGTTTTTTGAGTTCCTGGATCGCCTTGTCCCGCACTTCCTTGGGCATGCCGGCGGTTTCAACCTTCTTCTTGAGTTCGTCGAATTCGCTCTTTTCTCCGCGGCCCAGCTCCTTCTGAATGGCCTTGATCTTCTCGTTCAGGTAGTACTCTTTTTGCGCTTTCTCCATCTGGCGCTTGACGCGCGACTGGATGGTGCGGTCCATGTTCAACTTTTCAATTTCTACGTCGAGAATGTCGCCAATCCGGTTCAAGCGCTCGGCGGGATCGAAGATCTCGAGCAAGGCCTGCTTTTCTTCGATAGAGAGTTGCAGGTTGGCGGCGATGGTGTCGGTGAGCTTCGCCGGATCTTCCATGCGAACCGCCGCGATCATGGTTTCGTAATTCAGAGACTGGCAGAGCTTGACGTACTGTTCGAAGAGGGAGGTGACGCGCTGCATGCCGGCTTCGATCTGGGGCACGGTCTCGGTTGCGTAACGGGCTACGCGCACGACGGCTTGCAGGAAGCCCTCGGTTTCGGTCACCTGGAGGATCTTGCCGCGCTCAATGCCTTCCACCAGCACCTTAATATTGCCGTCGGGGAGTTTCAGGCTTTGAACGATATTGACGATCGTGCCAACCTGGAAAATGTCGCTGGACTTGGGTTCGTCGATGGAAGCGTCGTGCTGGGTAGCGAGGAAGATCTTCTTGTCGGCTGCGAGGGCTTCTTCGAGCGCCCGAACGCTGGACTCGCGGCCCACGACGAAGGGCGTCATCATATAGGGAAAGATGACCACGTCCCGGATGGGCATCATGGGCAATTTCTTGCTTTCAAATTTTTCCTTCGGGTTGGACAAACTCATTTCTCCCGTCAACTCGAATATCCAGCTCTTCGAAACGTTCTCTGTCAGCTCGCCGCTTTTTCGATCATGGAGAGCGAGACATTGCGCTTCTCCACCATCTCACGCGTCACTTCGAATTCCTTGACTTTTTTCTGGCTGGGCAGGTTATACATGAGTTCCAGCATCAACTCTTCCAGAATCATGCGCAGCCCCCGGGCGCCGACCTTGCGAATCATCGCCTGGCGCGCAATGGCCCGGTTCGCCTCTTCACTGAACTTGAGGCGAACGTTTTCAAATTCAAACAGACGCTGGTACTGCTTGACAATGGCGTTCTTGGGACGGGTCAGGATCTCCACCAGCGCGTTCTCGTCCAGGTTCTGCAATACGCCGACCACCGGCAAGCGCCCGACGAACTCGGGGATGAGGCCGAACTTGATGAGGTCCTCAGGCTGGGCGTCGGAAACCAACTCGAAGCTGCGCTTGGTCGAGGTTGCAATCTGATCTTCCTGCTCGGCGTCGGCCCCGGTTTTAAAGCCGAGGGATTTTTTCCCCATGCGCCGGGCAATAATTTTCTCGAGGCCGACAAACGCGCCGCCGCAAATAAAGAGGATGTTGGTGGTATCGACAGGCGTGAATTCCTGGTGCGGATGCTTGCGGCCGCCCTGGGGCGGAACGTTGGCGATGGTGCCTTCCAGAATCTTGAGGAGGGCCTGTTGCACGCCCTCGCCCGAGACGTCGCGCGTGATTGACGGGTTTTCGTCCTTGCGCCCGATCTTGTCGATTTCGTCGATGTAAATGATGCCGGTCTGCGTGCGGCTGACGTCGCCTTCGGCGGCCTGAAGCAGCTTCAGGATGATGTTCTCGACATCCTCGCCCACGTATCCGGCTTCGGTCAGGGTGGTAGCGTCGACGATCGCGAAGGGGACGTCGAGCATGCGGGCCAGAGTCTGCGCCAGCAGTGTTTTTCCGGTGCCGGTGGGGCCGATCAGGAGGATGTTGGATTTTGTCAGTTCCACGCCATCGCTGGGGCGCTGACGGTTCATATAGATCCGCTTGTAGTGGTTGTAGACGGCGACGGCCAGCTTCTTCTTGGTCTGCTCCTGCCCAATGACGTATTCGTCGAGGAAGGTTTTTACTTCCTGGGGCTTAGGCAACTGGTTGGGAACGGCCGAGGCCGGAGTCGCGGTGCGGTCGTCTTCGAGAATCGAGTTACAGACGGCGACGCACTCGTCACAGATGTATGCCCGGGGATAGTCGCTCGGCGATGAGATCAGTTTCGCGACCGCGTCCTGCGTCTTGTGGCAGAACGAGCACCGCAAGATCTCATCCGAGCCGGATCTGGTTTTCACTCGGCCTCACTTTCCTGACGTTCCAGCGCCGCGCGGCAGCGGGTCATTTCCGGCTAGCGCGTCTTATAGATGATATCGTCAATGATCCCATACTCCTTGGCCTGCTGCGAATTCATGATGAAGTCGCGCTCGACATCTTTTTCTACCTTATCGAGCTTTTGGCCGCTGTGCTTAGCCAGTAACTGATTGGTAATCTCGCGCATGCGAAGGATCTCGCGCGCATGAATATCGATGTCGGTTGCCTGACCGGAGAGGCCTCCCATGGAGGGCTGGTGGATGAGAATGCGTGAATTGGGCAAGGCAAGGCGTTTTTTAGCCTCGCCGGCCGACAGCAGCAATGCCGCCATGGAAGCCGCCTGCCCGATGCAGATGGTGGTCACATCGTTCTTCACATACTGCATCGTGTCATAAATTGCCATGCCCGCGGTGATCGAGCCGCCGGGCGAATTGATATAGAGTTGAATGTCTTTCTCCGGATCCTCCTGTGCCAGGAACAGCATCTGGGCGATCACGAGGTTAGCGATGTTGTCGTCAATCGGGGTGCCAATAAAAATGATATTGTCGCGAAGCAGGCGGGAGTAGATGTCATAAGCGCGTTCGCCGCGCCCGGTCTGCTCGATTACCATCGGAACCAGCATCATGTTTGGATCGTTCAAGTTGACCTTCCACACTCCTGCCCTGTAACCGCGCCGTGCGTCAGGGGAGGATCGAAATGGTCCGCGTTCGTGTCATGCGGACTGGTGATACAGAAAATTGAGGGTCTTCTCGTTGCGGATTCTGTTTCGGATTCTATCGAGGCCCCCATCGCGTGTCAATCGAGCCCGCAACGCATCTGCGGTCTGTTTTGTTTGTTTAGCCAGTGAATCCAATTCCTGATTCACTTCCTCGTCGGTTACGTGCAAATGTTCGAGATCGGCCACTTTCTCGAGCAGTAAAGATCCTTTTACGTCATGAGCCGCCTGTTCGCGCTGGCCGGCGCGCAGGCGCTGGAGATCCATTTTCTTCATTTGTTCGGCGGTCAGTCCCTGCGCCGCGAGGGCACGCAGGCCGCGCTCCAGACGGATATCGATCTGCTGTTCGATGAGCGCTTCCGGTACTTCGAAATCGTTGCGTTGAATGAGATCGTCAACCAGTTTGTCTTTCGCCTTGTGCTCGGCGTCGTGTTTGCGATCGGACTCGATCTGTTCACGGATGCGCTTGCGCAATTCCTCAACATTGGCGAATTCGCCGAATTGCCTGGCAAAGTCGTCGTTCATTTCCGGCAGGCTCTTTGTTTTCAGGGCAAGGACCTTGACGTTGTAGCCGAAGATTTTCCCGGCCAGCCGTTTGTCTTGCGCATCCTCGGGATAATTCACATCGAAGCTGCGTTCCTCGCCGGCACTTGCGCCCCGGAGATGCTCGGTAAACTCGGGCATGGTGTTCGCGCCCGCGATCTCGACGAGGACTTCATCCATGTGCACGGGCTGCCCCTCGCCGGTCTTGGGGCTGCCGTCGAGCGAGACCTGAGCAAAGTCTCCGTCGGCGAGCGCACGACCCTCGATGGGATCGAATTTGGCGTGCCTCTCGCGCAGGTCGTTGAGCGCCTCGGCGACATCCTCATCGGAAACGGTGACCTCCGACTTGTCGGCGCGCAATTCCTGATAGCCCACGACCTTGACTTCCGGCATCACCTCAAAAGCGGCCTTAAAACGCAGGGGCTCGCCTTCATGTACATGGAGGTCGGTCACCTGGGGTTGGGAAACGGGGTGCAGCCCCAAGCGCTCAGTTTCCTGCCGGAAGTAGCGGGGAACAAGGGCTTCCACCATATCGGTCTTGAGCTCTTCGGAAAAACGCTGTCGTATGACCGAAGCCGGCACATGACCTTTGCGGAATCCCGGGATGCGTGCGATTTTCTGGTATTTCTGGATGAGAGCTTCCGTTTCGCGGCCCACGTCTTCCGCAGGAACCTCGACGTGAATCTCGCGTTTCGTGCTTTCCTTTGCTTCTGTGGGGCTCACAGTTAACCTCTCAGAGCCGGCGGCTCAGGGGGAATACGTTAGAAACGCTGCTCGGATTATGCCGTAGGATTGAGTTTAAAGACTCGCGGAGAACAACGTCAAACCGACGCACATCAAGCTGCACTGACCAAAGTAACCCGGTCCGCTCGTAAGGACCAAAACGGTCTTGCGGGTTTATGCTTTTTGCCGGATACGTGCGAAATCATCGGCGCCGTCAAAACAGTAAAAGGATGAGGAATGATTCAAAGAGGCGACCGGGAGGAAGTGAAAGAATCGCCGCGGACCAAACTCACAGGAACGGCCCGCCCATGCCAACTCCAACCTGGCTCAAAGTCTTGAACGCCGAAGTGGTGGCCTGCACGCGCTGTCCACGCCTGGTTGCTTACCGGGAGCAGGTTGCGCGTGTAAAGCGGCGCGCGCATCTGGGGTGCGAATATTGGGGCAAGCCCGTCCCCGGCTTCGGCGATCCCGAGGCGCGGGTGCTGGTCCTTGGCCTTGCGCCGGGCGCGCACGGATCCAATCGCACGGGGCGCCCTTTCACGGGCGACGCATCCGGCAACTTCATGTATCCCGTGCTCCACGAAACCGGGTTCGCCAATCAAGCCCATGCAACCGGCCGCGACGACGGCCTGGTTCTCACGAACCTCTACATCACCGCCGCCGCCCGGTGCGCACCACCCGACAATAAGCCCCTGCGGGAAGAACTAGCCAACTGTGCTCCATTTCTCGAAAGGGAACTGGAAGGCCTGACGAATCTGCGCGTGATCGTCGCACTAGGCCGTATCGCATTCGATAGCTATTTGAATTACCTGAAAGGGAGAAGATGGATCTCCGGCAAACGCGACTATGAGTTCCGCCATGCCGCCCAGTACGAGATGCCCGACGGACGCGTCCTGGTGGTTTCCTATCACCCCTCAAACCAGAACACGCAAACCGGCAAGCTGACCAAGAAAATGTTCACGGAGATCTTTAAAACGGCTGCGCGGCTGGCGATTGCATAGGGAGCCTCTCGCTCCAGCCTGTGGAAGGGCGGAGCAGGCGCTTACTGCGGTACGACCGCCTTCACGACGTTCGAATAAACACTTTCCTGCCCCTGGGCGTTCACCGCGGTGGTGGCATAGTAATAGGTTGTTCCCGAGGTAACGGTAGAGTCGGTGTAATTGGCCGAAGCTTCCAGAGCGGTATTGATCTGCTGGTATGGGCCATTCTTGGAAGTGCCGCGGAAAACGTTATATCCCACCGCCGACCCATCCACATTCCAAGCCAGGGAAACGTAATGTGAGGCCTGGGCGACTCCGGTGCCGGTCACGGTTTCCACGGTTGGAGAGTTCGTGGCATCGCTGGTGAAGCCTACTTGGGCGGGGTCGGCTCCGGAAGAATTCGGCGCGAACTGAATTGTGACCGGAATGCTGGTTCCGGCGGGAATTGTTACCGGCAAACTCGGCGCGGTTACGGCGAACTCGGGGCTGGTCGAACTGCCGGAGGAAATAGTGACGGCAGCGTTGGACGCTGTAAGCGTAGCTTGCAGGCTGGCATTCGATCCCACCGTGACGTTTCCGAAGCTGAGGGTTGCGGGTGAAATCGCCAGCGTTCCGCCGGCGGCAGCGGTACCCGTGCCGGTCACGGTTTCCACGGTTGGCGAGTTCGTGGCGTCGCTGGTGAAACCCAGCTTCGCATTGTGGGCGCCCGACGAGGTTGGGGCGAACTGAATTGTGACAGAAAGGCTGTTTCCCGCCGCAATCGTGACGGGGAGTTTGAGCCCGGCAATCGTGAACTCCGGCTTCGTCGAACTGTCGGAGGAGATGGTGACGCGGCCGTTTGACGCAGTGAGCGTGGCCTGAAGGGTGGCACTCGATCCCACGGAGACTTTTCCGAAACTGAGCTTCGACGGGGACACCGCCAGCTCTACATTCGTAGCGCTGCCAACTCCTGTGCCCGAAACATCCACTGTGAGGGGAGAGTTCAGGGCGTTACTGACGATGGTGAAGACGCCGCTGGCCGATCCTGCCGCCGCGGGTGTGAAGTTGATGGGCAAGACAATGGTCGACCAGGGAGCGACCTGGGCTGGTAAAGGAAAACTGCCGTACGAGAAGGCGGCGCCGGTCACGGACTTGGAAGAGATGGTTATCGTTTGCGTGCTGGAGTTGGAGAGATGGATTGAATAAGAGCCGGATTGGCCGATGGTTACGCTGCCGAAATCATAACTGCAGGGACTGCACGCGAGTTTTTGTGCGCGTGCGGAGGTGCCAGCCAGGCACAAGAGCAACCCGGCGAGAAGATAAATGGGGAAGGCTCGCATGGTAGGGATGCTTACCGAACGCCTACCGGCAGCGCAAACGCGGAAGTGCATTCCGCCGAATCACTTGTTCAGCCCACTTTGGGCGCGGGGCGGGCGTTTTGCCGTCTTCCTGTCTCTGGTCGCCGCTAAAGGCCGTTCCATCTCGATGGTCATTGCCGGGGGAGCGACGAGGGGTGGAGTGTTTTCAATAGCTTCCGTCACATGGTCCGCAATACCGTGAGTTGCCATGATTGGAGCGGGCTGTTCTCGAGCCGAATCCACCCGTGGAGTCGATGGAGTCAGCCCGGATCTGAGGCGGAAGCGGGTCTTTGCCGCGAGCGGAATTGTCGCTATGGAAAATGCTACGTGAGATATTGCTTTGCCTGCGTGATCCGATGTTGGAGCGTCGAAGCAAGCTGGTCCACGTCGGTTGCGGAGAGATTCATGACCTGAGGCTCAAGAATGGGAATGCGGTTGCTTCCGACGGCGTCCCTGCGCACCTGAATCAGTAAGGCCTGCAGAGCCTGGGGATCGTACTTTTGCGGGGTCATGCGGATCAGTTCCTGAAGGGCCATTCCCACGGACAATCGTTCGCGGTACGGGCGCTCACTGGTCATGGCGTCGAAAGTGTCGGCGAGGGCAATGATGCGGACAGGTTGTGGCGTTTCATCAGCCTGCAATCCATCGGGATAGCCGGAACCATCGCTGCGCTCATGATGCCAGCGCACGATCTCGGGGATTTGCGGCCAGGGAAACTGCACATGGCTGACGATCTGATGTCCAACCACAGTGTGGTCCCGCATCAATCGCGACTCCTCAGGATCAAGAGCGGTGCTCTTGGCGAACAGTCGTGTATCAACCGCGACTTTTCCGATGTCGTGCAGATATCCGGCCGAGCGGAGGGAACCGACTTCGGTCGGGTCCATACCCAGGGCCTCTCCGATCGCCTGCGCGTAGCGCCCGACGCGTAGAGAGTGGCCGTGAATGTTCACGTGCTTTACGTCTATGGCAGTGGCGAAGGCTTCGAGGGCGTTATCGTAAAATCCGTGCAAGGAAGCCAGGAGGCGGAGGTTCTCCGACACACGTTGCGCCAGCGTCTGGCTCAGAGTGTGATTCTGGATGGCGAGCGCGGCGAAGTTGCTGATCAAGCCCAAGGCGTCAAGCGCCTCATCCTCGTAGAGAGCGTCTCCGGGGCGCCGGCCGAGGGCGATTGCGCCGACCAGTCTGCCCCGTACTCTTAAGGGGCAGATGCACTTGAACAACTCGGGCGCGACGTTGCCGTTCGAACTGAGAAAGACGTCGTTGGTTGTGGTATTGAGCAGGACAGGTCCGCTGGCAGCTGCCAGTGTGTGAAGGTGACGAGGCAGGAGGGGAATGATCGCCGGGTCGGGCAGGAGCGCGAAGCCCTGCGCGTCGATGGAGGTCAGCATGGAAGGCCGCTCGCCAAAGGAGAAGAGCACACCCTCGCGGGCGCCGGCTGCCTCCATTACGGCTGTCAGCAGAGCCCGCGCGGTTTGGCGAAAGTCGCGGTCGGCCGTGAGTTCAGGGCCCAAATCCGCAAGGGCTTCGACTGTCTTTAATAGTTTTTTAAGGTTGGCTGCCTGCAATACCTCTCGCGGAGGTTCTTGCGACACACCAGAGCAAGTTAAGCGTAGCACGCGCTACCATTGGGCGATTGTTGGTTAGTTTGGTGCTAGAGGTGACCGGTGTAGTCAAGAAGAAACGGGATTCGCGCAGCGGCTAAAGCCGCATTGATTTCTCGCAGGCTTACGGCGCGGCGGAACAGCGTTTCTTCAAAGCGGAAGCCGCGTTTCTTCAAAGCGAATTCAAACCGAGCGGCTCGCGGGCGGCCAAATACCTTGACAGTCGCGGGAAGTTCGCGCATACTTCGGGAAAATTGTTGGCGCCGCTGCACCGTATTTCTGGCCGATGTTCCCAGCCCAGGCCGTGATCTTGGAATTGAGAGTCGCCCTTTGGCTGTTCCGCCATCAGAGCCGGTCCCATCGCGAAGAGAGCCCAGCGTTAGCGGGCAGAAGAAAGGCGCGGCCTTTCACGCCTCGAATCGAGAGGAGATGCTGGCGCTCGCCTCTCTGAAGGATTTGGTGTCTTCGGGCGAGCACCGTTTGGACCGCATGCTGGCGTCGATTGCGGATGCGGCCCGGCGTTTGACGGGAGCCTCCGGTTCGGCGATCGCGATGTGGAAAGATGGCGTGATGGTCTGCCGTGCGCGCAGCGGTGAGACTGCGCCGGAGCTGGGTGCGCAATTGAACGCGCAGACCGGCATCTCGGGGCAGTGCCTGCGGACGGGAGCTCTCCAACATTGTCCCGACACGGAAACCGATCCGCTGGTTGATCGGGAAGTTTGCCGCAACCTCGGGCTGCGCTCGATCGTCGTGCTTCCGGTTCGAGGATGGCTGGAGATCAACGGAATTCTGGAAGTATTTGGAACGCTGCCGGGGACGTTCTCCGAGCATCAGATTGCATTGCTGAAGGAATTGGCGGCGCTTGCGGAACGGGCGCGGGCGGCGCAGCCGCATGGCGCATCCCATGTTATGCCGAGGACGGCGGAAGAGAAACGCCAATCCTCGAGCCTGCTACCGGCGTCCGACCGTGTACGCGACCTGGCTTCGGCCCTCATGAGCGGTCGCGGACGGCAAATCATTATAGGAGTGGCGGGCATTGCCACAGCCGCGCTTGTTGCGTTGGCGGTGTGGCTGGGGTGGCGCGGGGCGGATCGAAGCGACAGCAAGACCCGCTCGGGGGCTCCATCCGTTGTTGCCGCCGCTTCCCGTCCCGGCGCTCAGCCCCATTTTCCCGACAATGATCCGGTCTGGAAACCAAACCCGGGCGGCGAGACCCTGTTTTCGTCGAACGGCAAACCGGATGCAGGCTCCGCCGTGAAGTTCGCCGCGAAAACCGACGTGATCAACCTGAAGGTGGGCGGAATGAACGCCGCCGGGGCGGCGCCGGCGCCAACCGCCAAAGAGGGCGGGGCTGCCGCTGCCGCCGCCGCCGCCGCGAATAAACTGAATGCGAGTCTGAAGACAGATGCGCCCGCGGCCCCCCAGCCCCAAGAGACTGCTTTGGTTGAAGCGCCCATTACCCCGGCGCAGCCGGATCCTTCCGCGCTCGAAGGAGTTCTTTCAGCGAGCGTCGCCGTTCCGGAATTGACCGCCCCGATTTCGCAAGGCGTTTCCGGTGGCCGGCTGCGGCGCAGCGTTCAGCCGGTGTATCCAGCCCGTGCACTCACCCTGGGAGTGCAGGGCAAGGTTGTTGTGGACGCGACGGTAAAGGAAGATGGGACAGTCGGCGGCCTCAAGGTTGTGGAAGGTGAGCCGATGCTGGCGCAGGCGGTGCTCGACGCCATCCGGCAATGGCGCTATCAACCGTTCCTGCTCAACGGAAAGCCGACTCAGACAGACACGAGAATCACGATCTGGTTCAAGCTGCCGACCGGCCGCTGACGGCCACCGAACTCACCCTTAGACGCCTACGGGAAATGGCTTGGTGTGGGCCTCAGAACTGACGGAAATGCCCGCCAGTCTCCCCTGGAGCAGCGACATCAGCCCGGTACACCAGTAGCCGAGAACGAAAAGCAGGAGAAACGGCACCGTAAAGTAGTTCTCGTTATCGATGGCGTAATAGACCGTAAGGGCAAAATAGCATCCGATGGCCAGCTCAAGCCAGGGAACCCATTTCAGGCGCTTGCGATACTTGTTGGGCCGCACTTTGTCTTTTTTCGTCTCGACCCGGTACTTAGGAGTGCGCACGAACGAGGTCTGCTTGCCGACAAGGGCTTCTAGCACGGCGCGCGTGTTCGTGATGGTTAAGCCAATTCCCAGCGCCATCAGGAGCGGCAGAAAAAGGAGGGAGCGCAGCCAGGTTTTCGGGAAGAGTTCTTTTTGTGAAACCAGGTAGAAACTGGAAATTGAAAATGTCGAGGCCATGAAGAGGGGCAAGTCGATATAGAGCATCTGGAACCAGCCCTGATAGAACCGGATGATCATTGCGGGCAAGAGCAGGACGGAGAGAACGATCATCAGGGGATAACTCATGTTGGCCGTGAGGTGGTACCACGCTTCGATCTTCTGGTGCCGTGAGATATCGCTCTTCAGGATCCTGGGTAATATTTTTTTTGAGACCTGGATCAAGCCTTTCGCCCAACGCGCCTGTTGTGTCTTGAAAGCGGTCATTTCGACCGGAAGTTCGGCCGGGCACTCCACATCCTGAAGGTAGAGAAATTTCCAGCCTTTGAGTTGGGCGCGATAGGAGAGATCGGTGTCCTCGGTTAGCGTGTCGTGCTCCCAGCCACCGGCTTCTTCAATCGCTTGGCGGCGCCACATGCCGGCGGTGCCGTTGAAGTTGAAGAAAACGCCGCTGCGCGCGCGGCCGGAATGCTCGAGCACAAAATGTCCGTCGAGCAGGATGGCTTCGACTTCGGTCAGCAGCGAGTAATCGCGGTTGATGTGCGTCCAGCGCGTTTGCACCATGCCGACCTCCGGGTCCGTGAAATGGTGAATGCACTTGAGCACGAAGTCGGGGGGCGGAACGAAGTCGGCGTCGAAGATGGCCACAAACTCGCCCGTTGCCACTTTGAGGCCCGCTTCGAGCGCGCCGGCTTTGAAGCCTTCGCGGTTGTCGCGGTGAAGATAAACGACCGGATAGCCTTCCTTCGAATACTTTTCCACGAGACCGCGGGCCACATCTGTCGTCTCATCGGTCGAATCGTCGAGGAGTTGAATTTCCAGCTTGTCTTTCGGATAGTCGAAGCGGCAGGCAGCGTCGAGCAAACGATCGACGACATACTTTTCGTTGAAGATGGGTAATTGAACCGTCACGCGCGGGAGCTTTTCGAAATGGGCCCGCGGTTCGGTGGTCTTGTTCTTTTTGTTCTTGTAATAGAGGTAAACGAGCCAGTAGCGGTGCCCGCCATAGCCTGCCAGGACGATGAGCACGATGAAGTAAGGAATAAGCAGCGCGAGGTCAAAGGCGTTGACCTGATAAAGGCCCTGGAAGGTCTTGTCGAGAAAGTGCTGGCGGAGGTAGGGGCCAATGCCCCTGGAGGCAATCCAAAGCGCCAGTGAGTGCACCTGAAGCAGCGGAAGCATGGAACCGAGCGGGACCATTCACGTCAAGCTAGAGATGACGAACAAGGCATTGTACCTGATTGATTCTCTGCCGAGCGGATCGCGCTCCGGATTGTGGGCGGATCGCCAGGAACCCCAAAGGCGGCCGATTTTGGTGTGCCGGGGGGAATGACCGTCCGGAGTTGTTACGCAGGGGCGGACGTTACCCCGGATACCTCGATCAGTTCAAGAAATATTGCCGGTAGAGCGTGTCGCGCTGCGCGGGGCGGAATCCTGCATCGCGGATGATGCGGCGCAATTCCTCTTCCGTCGTGCAATTGGTAACGCCGGCAGCGCGCACCACATTCTCTTCGAGCATCACCGAGCCCACATCGTTACCGCCGAAGCGCAATCCCATCTGGCAGACTTTCAGCCCTTGCGTCACCCAGCTGGATTGCACATTCAGAAAGTTGGAAAGATAAAGCCTCGAGATTGCGAGAACCTTCAGGTACTCCACTGCCGTCGCTTCATCCCAGTTGCGCCCGCCGAGCGCGGTGTTCGCCGGCTGAAAACTCCACGGGATAAAGGCGGTAAATCCGCCGGTTTCTTCCTGGAGCCGATAAATGGCGTCCAGGTGATTCACGCGGTGCTCGAACGATTCACCGACGCCGAACATCATGGTGGCGGTGGTGCGCATTCCGAGCTGGTGTGCGGTGCGATGCACCAGCAGCCAGTCGTCGGTCAGGCACTTGAGGCGCGCGATGCGATGCCGTACTTCGTCGTCCAGTATCTCCGCCCCTCCACCGGGAATCGAGTCGAGCCCGGCATCGCGCAGCCGGGCGATCGTGTCGCGCACATTCAGGCCGCTGTATTCCGCGATCGCGAGAATCTCGGACGCCGAATAGCAATGCAAATGGATTTTGGGGAAGCGTTCTTTGATGCCGAGCAGCATTTTCTCGTGCCAGTCGATCTTGAGATCGGGATGGAGGCCCCCCTGCATCAACACGCCGGTGCCTCCCAGTTCCACCGTCTCGCGGATCTTCCCGTAGATCGTCTCGAAGTCGAGGATGTAGCCTTCCTTCGACGCCGGTCCTTTGAGGGGACGGTAGAAAGCGCAAAACGTGCAATATTCCGTGCAGAAGTTCGTGTAGTTAATGTTGCGGTCGATGATGTAGGTGACAGTGCCTTCCGGATGCAGGCGCCGGCGCAGGGCGTCCGCTTCCATCCCGATTCCGATCAGGTCATCGGACTGGAACATCTCGAGCGCTTGCTGTCTGGTCAAGGACATTCGGATACCCGCGGCAAATTCCATTCTATCTGGTGCAAGGCGGCGCCGGCGAGTCAGTTCTTCAGGTCAGGTGGTCCGCCGATGGACCCGTCGTTTGCGGGGGGACGCGTGCGCCCCGGCGGGCTTCTGCCGGCGTTTGAATTCGAACGCGGCATAGAATGCAGCGACGATAGAGAAGGCGATCAGGGCGAGGAGCGTTGGCATGTAGTATTGCGAAAACAACTGGACGATGCGACGGCCGTAATGGAATCCGAGATAGGCCAGGAGCGTGTACCTGGCAGCTCGCCCCACGGTCAGCGCCGTCAAGAACTTTTTCGGCGGGTATTGCAAAGCGCCTGCGGCCAACAGCATAGGAACGATAGGGACTGGGGGTGGAAGCAGCGCGGGAATGGCGACAGCGGCAAAGCCAAAGCGTTCGAAGATCGCATAGATTCGGCGGATCTTTTCCGGCGGGAAGCGTTTCTCGAGGGTTTCTTTTCCGCCCTTGCGTGCCATGCGGTAGGTTAGATAACCGCCCAGAACTGAGCCGGCAGTGGCCATGAGCGCGTAGTACAACCATGGTTCGCGGTGGTGGGCGGCCAGAAGAATCGTGACCACGTCGGTGCTGCCGGGCAGCGGAATCAGGGAATTGTCAATCAGGCCCAGCAGAATCAGGCTTGGCCCTCCCAGATGCATCAGCCATCGCAAGGCACCTTTCTGGCGGGCGGCGAACACGGCAATCGCATCGAGACGAGGCATCCAGTATTAGAGGCTAAATCCGGCCGGCGGGTGTATTGGAACGAGAGGTTTACATTTCTCGACAAAGAATCAGAGAAAACGCAGTTCGGGCGCGGGCGGAAGCGCCCCAATCTCGGCGGAATAACGATAAAAAAGCGCCAGTCCGTCAAGGCAGGGAGGGTCGAGATAGTAATGGATGTTGCGGACAAGATAGGTGCGAACGAACTCCACCGAGAGGTGCAACTTTTGCGACCAGTCTTGTGCAATGGCTTCAAGATTTTCCGACTGAAGGCCATGATCGCGTGAACTCTGGAAGGCTTGGCGGATTGCCTGGCGATCGTGCCCTGCGATGGACTGCGTTCGAATCGCCCAGAAGGCGAAGACAAACGATTTACCAGTGCATGCCCGCCACTTCTCGGCGAGATCCAGCGTTACATAGCGGGTGCGGTCCAACTGGAGAGCAGGATCGCCGATCAGGAGGGCGGCATCGCAAGAGGCAAGCATTTCTCCGAGGTTCGGAGCCATGTCGAAATAGGACCGCGGTCCGCCCAGCCATTTTGCGAAAAGAATTCGTGTCAGCGCCGCCGAGGTCATCGAGGAGGTATCGAGCGCGACGGTAGCCACCTGGTCGATGGGCACCTTGCTGATGAGCAGGATGGAGCGCACGGCATGACGGGCGGCGATGGCGACGTCGGGCACAATTGCCAGATCAGGAATTGTTGTGTAGGCGGCCGCCGGAATAATCCCAATATCAGCGGCGCCGGCGCCGAGCGCCCGTGCGCAGGCAGACGGGATGGTGTAGGAAATATCGAAGTCGGCGCCGGACTCTCCATCCTCGAAATCCCACATGAGCGGGGCGGTATTGAGATATGAAATTGCCGAGATCCTTAACCTGCTCATTCCGTTGCGAATTCTACCAAAAGCGATGTGCGCGCCATCATTGACAGGTAGGGCGGCGAGGGCTAGTTCTTCCATTATGTCCACCGTTCCGATGGCTGGAGAACGTTCAGCCTCTCGCGAGGCCGCGTATTGGCTGGCTCTGGCGCTCACCGAGGGGCTGGGGCCGTCGCGCATCCGAAAACTGGTGGAACACTTTGGCACGGCAGAGAGGATATTCCAGGCCAGCCTGACGGAACTCGAAGCCAGCGGGATGCGAGCGGTCTCGGCGCAGGCGCTCGCGACGGGCAAGGCGATGGAAAGAGCTCAGGATGAGATGTCGAAGGCGGTGGAAGCCCAGGTGAAGATCCTGTCACTCAGCGACCGGGAATATCCATCGCGGCTTAAGGAGATCTACGATCCCCCGGTCGTGCTTTTTGTGAAGGGAAGCGTCGATTTGCTCTGCCAGCCCGGGATTGCGATGGTTGGAACGCGCCATCCAACACCCTACGGCACGGGAATGGCAGAGCGATTGGCGACAGACCTGGCTGCACGCGGGCTGGTGATCATCAGCGGGCTGGCGCGGGGAGTCGATACCGCGTCGCATCGCGGCGCCGTCGCGGCCAAAGGAAAAACTGTCGCAGTGCTCGGCACGGGAATCGACATCGTGTATCCCAAGGAGAACTCACGCCTTGCGGAACAGATTCTCGCGTTCGGAGGCGCACTAGTTTCGGAATTCCCGATCGGAACCTCCCCAACCCCGCAGAACTTCCCGATACGCAATCGAATTATCAGCGGCATGTCGGCCGGCGTGCTGGTGGTGGAAGCGGCGGAATACAGCGGAACGCGAATCACATCGCGCTGCGCGCTGGAGCAAAACCGCGATGTTTATGCGGTTCCCGGCAACGTGACCAACAAGAACTCCTGGGGGCCGAACACTCTGATTAAACAGGGGGCGAAGCTGGTAGCCACCTGGGAAGACATTTGGGAGGAGCTTCCATCCGATATGCAGTTGGCGCTCAGTTCCGCCCGCAAAGAATCCTCGGAACCTGCCACCGCATCTCTATTTCCGGATGAGGCCCGGTCGCCGCACGAACGTCGACTTCTCAGTCTGCTGAAGGCCGATGAGTCCACACACATCGATGAACTGGTAGAGATGCTGGAGAATGAAATGTCCGCCTCCGAAATTTTTGCCGCCCTGTTTGAACTGGAGTTAAGCGGAAAAGTGAAGCAACTGGCCGGGAAGAATTTTGTGAAGAGCTTATAGCCGCCAACCGCTCGACGTCATGGGCGGCATTTGCGGGCATCCCGGAGGTGCAGCGCATGAGGAGGCACTTATTTAAAAAGTCCAAGCGGCGAAACCGCGAGAGCGTGATAACGGCCCTTTGAGAGGTTGTGTTTGGCTTTGCAGGGCAGGAGCGGGCAGTGAATCGCGGGGCCGCGGGGTAGCGGTTTAATTTGAAGAACGCATTCGCTGAGCGGCTAAAGCCGTCTCGATACTTCGCAAGGTAACGGAGCGGCTGAAGCCGCGACCCTTCAAAGCGAATTCAACCTACCGGGCTGCGCGACAGTTGTTGCAATCTGCCGATTCGTGCTAGCTTCGAATTCAAACTCTGCAAGTTGAGGGAACATTGTCTAAAGGTCTAGTCATTGTCGAATCGCCGGCGAAGGCGAAAACGATTCAGAAATATCTGGGCAAGGGGTTCACCGTGGACGCCTCATTCGGCCACGTGAAAGACCTGCCCAAAAGCAGCCTGGGCGTGGATATCGAGGACGGCTTCAACACCGAGTACGTCGTCATCCCGGGCAAGGAAAAAGTTCTCGCCAAGCTCAAGAAACTTGCCTCCTCGGCGGACACCATCTATCTGGCGCCCGATCCGGACCGCGAAGGTGAAGCGATTGCGGCGCATCTTGCGGACGAATTAGGCGATGACGGTAAGAAAAAGAAATCAAAGGCAAAGGCCGCAAAAAAGGAGCAACCGGGGCAGGAGCGCATCCGGCGCGTGACCTTCAACGAGATCACGCAGCGAGCGGTGAAGACGGCGTTCGAGCAACCTCGTGACATAGACCGCAATCTGGTGCACGCGCAGCAGGCGCGGCGGGTGCTGGATCGCCTGGTCGGGTATCAGGTTTCCCCATTGTTATGGGATAAGGTGCGGCGCGGGCTTTCCGCGGGCCGGGTGCAGACGGTTGCGCTGCGCCTGATTGTCGACCGCGAGCGCGAGATCAAGGCATTCGAGAAGAAAGAATACTGGACGATTGACGCGCATCTTGCCGCCACCAAGCCGCCGACATTCGATGCCCGTTTTCTCGGCAAGGGCGACGAGAAAATCGAAATCACAAACGGCGACGATGCCGAGAAAATCCGCCACGCGCTCGAGAGCGCGGAGTGGATTGTCCGTTCGGCGGAGAAGAAAGAGCGGCGCCGCAACTCCACGCCACCGTTTACGACCAGCAAACTGCAGCAGGATTCCTCGCGAAAACTCCGCTTCAGCGTGAAGCGGACGATGATGATTGCGCAACGGCTATATGAAGGCGTTGAACTTGGCGAAGAGGGCCTGGTTGGCCTAATCACGTACATGCGTACCGATTCCACGCGAGTGGCGCCCGAGGCGATCACCGAGGTGCGGGAGTACATCGGCCGCGAATTCGGTCCGCCGTACCTGCCGGAATCGCCCAACACATATAAGGAGAAAAAAGCAGCGCAGGCCGCGCACGAGGCCATCCGTCCCACTTCCGCGATGCGTCACCCGGACCAGGTGAAGCAGTATCTGCAAGAGGACGAGTTCAAGGTTTACAAGCTCATTTGGCAGCGTTTTATTGCGTCGCAGATGAATCCGGCCGTCTTTGATCAAACCACGGTCGATATCGACGCCAGGTCTGGCGCCGAAGTCTTCTGGTTCCGCGTCACAGGATCGGTCATGAAGTTCGACGGATTCCTCAAGGTCTACGAGGAAGCCAAGGACAATAAAGACGAGGAGGACGAGGAACTCAAACACAAACTGCCGGCGCTCGAAGCCGGCCAGAAGCTCACGTTGAAGTCACTGAAACCGGAGCAGCATTTTACCGAACCGCCTCCGCGCTACAACGAAGCCTCGCTCGTCAAGGAACTGGAAGAGCGGGGCATCGGGCGTCCCTCAACGTATGCGACCATTCTGAGCACGATTCAGGAACGTCAATACGCGCAAAAAGTGGGAGGAAAGTTTATTCCCACCGAAATCGGCCTGGTGGTGACGGACCTGCTGGTCGAGAACTTCAAGGACATTTTCGATTTCGAGTACACGGCCCGCCTGGAAGAGGAACTCGACGAGATTGAAGAGGGCAAAGAAAAATGGACCGATGCGCTCGGCGAGTTCTACAAGAAATTTGCCAAGGATCTCCGTTACGCCGAGAAGCACATGGAAAACATCAAGCGAATGGAGAAGCCGACCGACGAGAAGTGCGAGCGCTGCGGGGCGCCGCTCGTCATCAAATGGGGCAAGCATGGCTCGTTCTATGCTTGCAGCACGTATGACAAGGAAGACCCGAACTCCTGCACGTTTACCAAGGAAAATCCTATAAATCTGCCGGATCTCGATTCGGCGGATATGCAGGAGACGACCCAGGAAGAGTACTGCGAGAACTGCGGCCGGGTCATGGTTCTAAAGCGCGGGCGCTTCGGGCAGTTCATGGCTTGCACGGGCTATCCCGATTGCAAGACGACGCGGCGGCTGGACCAGGGGAAAAAGGTTCCCGACATTCCGCTGGACGAGACCTGCCCGCTCTGCAAGCGGAACCTGATCCTGCGGCATGGGCGCTACGGCGAATTCACTTCGTGCAGCGGCTATCCCGACTGCAAGTACGTGAAGCAGAACTTTATTGGCGTGAAGTGTCCGCTCTGCAAGGAAGGAGAGCTGGTCGAGAAGCGTGCGCGCAAGGGCAACACTTTTTACGGATGCGGAAATTACCCGAAATGCAAGTTCACCTCGGCCGCCAAGCCGATTCCGGAAAAGTGTCCGGCATGCGGTCATGAGTATCTGGTCGAGCGCATGCGCAAGGAAGGAACGGTGATTGCATGCCCGAATAAGGAGTGCAATTACGAGCGAGCGGTAGAGGGTGAAGTGGAGAGCGCCGCAAGAACAAGCTAAGACACTCGATCCAGGAGTGCCGACGAGGGAAAGACATGGCTAAAAAGGCAAGCGCGCACGATGGAATGCTGATGCTGCAACTCTACGATCTGCGGCGCGAAGCGGAGATGCGCAAAGCGCGGAACTGGTTCCTGGTGGATTTCTGGCCGCTGACAGCGGACGATTTCATGAATGTAGCCAACGCGTTTCCGAGCCAGGAGAACAGCTGGCTTCGCCAGGTGGGCGGCTACTGGGATATGGCCGCGTCCCTGGTGCTGCAGGGCGCGCTGCACGAAGAACTGTTTCTCCAGCCCGGTTGCAGCGGGGAGATGTTCTTCATCTTTGCGAAGATTCGTCCCATCCTCAAGGAGGTGCGCCAGAGGATGAACAATCCGGACGCCTGGGGCAACATCGAGAAGGTGGCGACCGGGTCAAAACTGGCCCGCAAACGCCTGGAACGTGTCTCCGCCAACGTGGAAGCCCGTCGCAAACAACTGGCGAAAACTGCGAGAAAAAAGTGAGGAGCGGGCCGCGTTTTTCGCGCTCCGCCATTCTCCTGAGCCTGCGTCACGGAGGCTTGCCCTCAGGGGTTGAGTGGGTGACGCCCGCGCGGGCGTCGCGCGGCCTTCTGCTATCCTAATAAGTTGTGCGAATGCTTTGGTGGTTGTTGATTCTTGGAATCAGTGCGGTGGCAGTTGTGTCGGTCGCCGCCACGCTTTTCATGCGGGTCCGTCGCCAGCTGAAGCGGACGGCCGGGCGGGCGGAATCCGACTCGCTGGACCAGCATTCATCTTTGCCGGAAGGCTGATGCGTTTTCACGAAAGGAACGCCATGACAAAGGCAGTGCCCGAGGTTCTCGAGCAACAAGGCCGCTCCCTTGAGTGGGCAAAGCAGGCGTCGCTGGTGATTGGCGCCAGTTTGTTCGTAGCCATCTGCGCGAGGCTGACACTGCCTCTGCCGTTTACGCCCGTGCCGCTGACGCTGCAGAATTTTGGAGTACTGGTGGTCGCTCTGGTGCTGGGGTCCCGGCGAGGGTTCCTGGCGCTTGCGCTGTATGTTGCCGAGGGCGCCGCGGGCTTGCCGGTGTTCAATCCCGCAGGGCCGGGCGGAATCGCTCAAGTGCTGGGCGCGACGGGCGGATTTCTGATGGCATATCCGTTTGTGGCTTTCATTACAGGGTATGTTTATGAGCATGGCTCGCGACGCTTCGGGGGCGCCGCAGTGGCTGCCGTGGCCGGTGAAGTCGTGCTGTTTGCGGGCGGGTTGGGATGGCTCTTCGTGATCACTCACTCTCTGGCGCAGGCGGCAAAATGGGGTCTTTACTGGTTTGTTTTCGCCGAGGTCATCAAAATCATGTTTGCGGCCGGGGTTGGCGCGGGGCGGAATCAAAGGATTTTGCGCCGGCCGTGAGTTCGTGGATGTCCCGGTTGCGGCACACATAAACTCTCAAGGTATTGCTTGCAATTACCAGAAAATCGAAGTGGAGCTATGAGTACAGTTTCTTCTCCCGTTCGCGAAATCACCGTGGCTCACAGCCCGGACTCCGATGATGCGTTCATGTTTTACGGCCTGGCGACCCATAAGGTTCGTGTTCCCGGGGTGCGTTTTACCCACAAGCTGTGCGACATCGAAACGCTCAACCGCGACGCTCAGCGCGGTGTTTATGACGTTACGGCGATATCGTTCCACGCCTATCCGTATATCCAGGAGAATTATGCGCTGATGTCGTGCGGCGGCAGCGTGGGCGATGGCTATGGCCCTGTGCTGGTTTCGACACGCGCCTTCACGACCTCCGAAATCAAGGAAAAGACAATCGCAATTCCGGGCAAGCTGACGACGGCGTATCTGGCGCTCGAGTTGTTTGCGCCCGGCATCGAAGTGGAAGTTGTGCCTTTCGATCAGATCATTCCCCAGATTCTCGACGGGAAATACGAGGCGGGTCTCATCATCCATGAGGGCCAGCTCACCTACGACAAGTCGGGCCTGCATCGGGTTGTCGATCTCGGCAAGTGGTGGCAAAGGATGACCGGATTGCCGCTGCCGCTTGGCGGGAACGCGATTCGCCGCTCACTGGGAGCTGAAGCCATGGCAAGCATCACGCAGGCTCTGCGCGACAGCATTCAGTACGCCATCGATCACCGGGATGAGGCGCTCGCCTATGCCATGCAGTTTGCCCGCGATCTCGATACGCAGCTCGCCGACAAGTTTGTGGGGATGTACGTCAACGAGCGCACGCTGGACTATGGCGAGGATGGAAGGGAAGCTGTTCGACGTCTGCTCGACATGGGCCACAAAGCGGGGATTATTCCCCAGACGCTGCAGGTTGAATGGGTATAGACCCCGGGCTTTCGCAGGCGCCTGCCCCAGGAACCATGCGATCCAGTCTCGACCGAGCTTTTGGTCGCAAAGTGTATTCCCTCAAACGGGCAGGTCACTCCACCGCATTCCCGTACGTGGCTACGCCCTGTTGCACCAAATAGAGCAACATCTGCCCGCGCGAGGACCAATCGCTCTGCGAATACTGTGAGACCAACTGTTGACTGAGCGAGATAGCCCTTTCCCTGGACTGCTCCGATTTCTTGGATTGATCTTCTGTCTTGTAGATTTCGATCAAGGCTGCCCGGCGATAAGCCGCGTTGTACAAGGCTTCCGGCGCCGCGGGCGATTGCGGATGATCCTTGGCGTATTTTTCGTAAAGGTCGGCTTCTTTGTCGGGACACTTCGAAGCACCCTGCCATTCGCCACAGAGCTTGTTGTCGATAACGTGAAAAGCAGCCAAGTCGGCCCACTTTGTTCCTGGAAATTTCTTGATCACTAACTTCATCTCGTCTTCGTTGATGCCCTGCCGATAGAAGGATTCCTTTTCATGGGCGGAAGGACGGGATTGCATGTCAGACTTGTCGACCTGCCACTTGATATCGGCAGCGCGGTAAAGGGCTTCGGCGGCAAGCGGGGAAGTCGGGAAGACGTCATAGACGCGGTAATAAAGACGCATGGCATCCTGAGCGGCTCCGCGGCGACCGTGCCGGCGGCTTGCTTCATCTTCGGAATCGACGGCGGCGCCGAACAGGATGCGGTCGCCGTTCGGTGTCGAGGGCCAGACAATCCCGGTATCGAGGATCCAGCCCGTGATTGTCTTGCGATCGGCGTCTTCCTCCTCCACGAAGGAGGAATCAGGAGCATTGACATAGCCAAGCATGGCTTCTACGTGGATCCAATTGCGGCTCCGATCGAGCAGAACAAGTTCGCGCCCGCGCTCTACCTGCGAAAGCTTGGCGGACGATGTGTCGGGAGAAAGGTAGATGACAGCTTCGCGGACGATACTGCCGTGATCGGCAGCGGCGGCGGCGATGGGGAGAAACAGCGTGAGAAGGAGGGCGGCCAGGGGCCTCATGATTCGTGTCTCTCCTGTCGAGGTTAGCATGCTGGTTTAGATGCGGTGAATGGGCGGGCATGGCCGGGCACTCTGGGGCGAGGACGGACCCTGGTTTGTACCCCCGGAACGAGGGGCGCATGCGATACTCTTCTCAAGAGGTGGGATGGCATGACCCCAGACGATTTTCGCCGCATTGCCCTCAGCTTCGAAGGAGCTGAAGAGGGTTCTCATATGGGGAATCCCGATTTTCGTGTTGGCGGGCACATCTTTGCCACTCTCGCATCGGCCAAGCAGGGCTATGGAAACCTGAAACTGACGGTCGAGCAGCAGAGCGCTTTCATCGAGGAGCTTCCCAAGATTTTCCTTCCTGTTCATGGTGGTTGGGGCCGCGGGGGTATGACGCACATCCGGCTCGCCGACGCCCCCGAAGATGTGCTTGCGGGCGCCCTGCAAGCCGCGTGGAAACTACGGGCCGACAGGAATACGATTTCGCAGTCCAAGGGCCATGCCAAGAATGTTTCGAGATCGACGCGCTCCGGGGGCCGCGCACGAGCGGGGAAAACTCCTTCGCGGACGAAGTCGAGCGGCCGCACAAGCAGGGGACGCAGTGGCAGCGACGGATAGCGCCAACCGGACCAAGGATCAGATTCGCCGCTCGGAACGCCGGAATTGTTCTGCTATCGTCAGAGGTTGGTAAGACAGACCACTAGGTAAAATGCGGCGAATTCAATCGCGACTCTTCTGGTGTCTCGCACTTATGTGCGCATGTCTGCACGCGCAAGTCCCTCCTGCTTCGAACATGAGCGTGGATGGCGTGGTGCGCGACTCGACGGGCGCGGCGATTCGCGGGGCTCTCGTCCGCCTGGAGAATGGCAGGTTCCACGCAAGCACAGCGACCGATGCCCATGGACGATTTGCGTTTGCAGGGGTTCCTGGCGGTTCGGGAACGCTGGAGATTTCGGCGCAGGGATTTGTCGCGGTGCGCAAGACGGTGGGTGGAGATGCTCGACGGCCCGGGAGCGGAGAGGAGAGCGCGAGCGCGGTCCATATGGACGTTGAGCTCATGCCGTCCCCGGTGAAGGAGCAGGTGTTGGTGTCCGCGGCCCGGACAGAGGTGCGGCTCTCGGAATCGCCGGGCAGCAATGTGCTGCTATCGACGGCAGACCTGGAGGCATCGCCGGCGCTGCGGATGGACGACGCGCTGCGGGAGGTGCCGGAGTTCTCGCTCTACCGGAGATCGAGCAGCCGCACCGCGAATGCATCGTTGCAGGGCGTTTCGCTGCGAGGACTGGGAGGAACAGCAGCCAGCCGCGCTCTGGTGCTGGCGGACGGAATCTCATTGCTCGATCCTTTTGGGGCGTGGGTTTATTGGGACCGCATTCCGCGCACGGCAATTTCCGCCGTGGAAGTCGTTCGCGGCGGCGCTTCCAATCTGTATGGCAGCGATGCGATGGGTGGAGTCGTACAGTTTCTGATCCGCGAGCCCGAGGCCCCGACGTTCGCACTGGAAACTTCGTATGGCAACGAGAATACTCCGGATCTTTCGATCTGGACGGGAAACCGCGCCGGAGCGTGGGATTACTCGGCGGCGACGGGGTTGTCTCGCACCGACGGGTTCATCCTGGTGCCCGATTCGCAACGCGGGAGCATAGATACAAAAGCGAACGTGGAGAACGCTTCGGTGTACGGGCGTGCCGGCTACCAATTCGACGGGGGCGGCAAGATTTTTCTGCGCGGGAATTTCTTCAACGAGTTTCGCAACAACGGAACGCCGTTTCAGACCAACGATACCCATCTCGGGGAGGGCGCAGGGGGATTCGACCGGCAGTTTGGCGTCAACGATTCGTTCTCGGGGCGCATTTATGGGGATATAGAGACCTACCATCAGACATATTCTGCGGTGGCTACGGATCGGAACAGCGAGACTCCAACCTCGACCCAGCACGTCCCCGAGCAGGTAGTTGGCGGCGGAGCCCAGTGGACGCACACTCTGGGGCGCAGCCAGACCCTGGTGGGGGGAATGGATCTGAGCGAGGTCATTGGCGCCAGCGTCGACACGCTTTTCTCCGGGCCCAACCAGGGCCGCATCGGCGGCGGGCGCCAGCGCACTCTGGGCTGGTTTGGTGAAGATCTCTTCCATCGTTCGAACTGGACTGTCGTCCTTGCAGCCCGCCTCGATGACTGGAGCAACTTCAATGGGCAGCTGACCCTGGTCCCGGTTTCTGGGGATCCGACGGTCACCCTCTATCCTGATCGCAGCGATCTCGCATTCAGTCCGCGGCTGTCGGTCTTGCGTACGCTGAATCAGCATGTGTCGGTGACCGGCTCCGTCTATCGCGCGTTCCGTGCCCCAACTCTGAATGAGTTGTATCGCGTTTTCCGCGTGGGCAGCGTCACTACGCTCAACAATCCGGCTCTCAATGCCGAACGCCTCACGGGGGCTGAGGCCGGAGTGAATGTTACGGGATGGAACCAACGTTGCGATCTGCGCGGGACGTTTTTCTGGAACGACATCGTTGACCCGGTCGAGAACGTCACTCTCACTACCACCGAAGCGATGAAGGAGAACCTTGGGCGCACCCGTTCCCGGGGCGTCGAACTGGATGGAGTGGTGCGGGTGACGCGCGACGTTCAACTCACCGGCAACTATGCCTACATTGCCGCGGACGTAGTCAACTATCCCGTGAGTCCCGGGGGAGTCGACCTGACTGGTTTGAATGTGCCGCAGGTCCCGCGCAATGTGTTTACCTGGGAGATGCGCTACTGGAGGCCATCGCGCGTTTTCCTGAGTGTTCAGGGCCGGTTGTCGAGCCGGCAATTCAACGACGATCAGAATCAATATCCGTTGAACGGGTTTTACACGATGAATCTTGAAGCGGGGCGAGACCTGACCAGGAACGTGGAGATCTTTGGCGCGATCGAAAATCTGACGAATCAACGCTATCAGGTGGCAAGCACGCCGGTGCCCAACCTGCCGCCCGTATTCAACCTCGGGCCGCCCATTCTCGTTCGCGCCGGACTAAGGCTGAATTTTCCGGCGGGAAAGCAGTAGCGGCGGGAAGGCAGCTTTCGAAACTCTCGGCGCGTCTACGAAGGACCGCGATTTTCCGTGTGAGATGTTGACAAAGACGCAATGCCTACTGTAAGAAGGCCCGCGATGAGTGCCTCCGCGCCCCAAATTACGATTCGGGACCTTCGGACGATCGACGAATTGGTGCAGCTGAAGAAGGTGGAAAAAGAAGTGTGGGGAATGGACGACGAGGATGCCATTCCACTGACACTGGCGATTGCGCTGAAGGCGGCCGGCAGCATTGTGATTGGCGCTTTCGACCAGGCCGGGCACAAGCGGGAAAAGCACGAAGAGCTGGTGGGCTTTGCGTTCGGGTTTCTGGGGAGCGAGCACGGAAAACTGACGATCCATTCGCACATGCTGGCGGTGCTGGAGCCGTACCGGCATCTGGATCTGGGAGCGCGGCTGAAGCAGGCGCAGAGGGAGCGCGCGCTGAGGATGGATATCCGGGAGATGACGTGGACATTCGATCCGCTCCAGAGCCGCAATGCGCATTTCAACTTTGCGAAACTGGGGGTGATATCGGAGACGTATAAGACGGATTTCTACGGTGCGGAGACTTCGAGCGTGTTGCACCGGAATGGGACCGACCGGCTGTGGGTGCGGTGGTTGCTGGAATCGCGCAGGGTGCGGGACCGGATTTCCGGCAAGAAGGGGCGCGCGGAAACGCTGGATGCGCTGCGCCTGCTCGCGCCTCTGGTGCGTTTCGATGGCAGCGGGCGCCCGGTTCGGGCAGAGCCGGGAGAGTCACTCCGGCGGCAGCGCGTCAGTATTGAGATTCCGGGAGACATTCAGGGGGTCGAGAAGGCAGACATGGGGTTGGCGCGAGAATGGCGCGAGGCGACACGGTGGGCATTCCGAGAGAGCCTGAAAGCCGGATTTTTTGTGGCCGAGTATTGCCGGTCGGTGCGGGGGCAGCAGGGTCCGGGGGCATATCTGCTGCAACGGGGGCCGGCGGAGGAGTCGATGGGGGAATTGTAAGAAAAGCCGCAAGGCCCGCGAGGAACTAGTACATCTATATATGTACGTACAATATTCTCAACTGTGACATGGAAACGGTTGACAGGTCCCGGGACTACCCGGCGATCCGCAAGCAGTCAGGGACAACCATGCGCAGATTGTCTTGCGCAGGATGAGACTACGGAATTGTGGGCGCCCTAGCGGGTCAAGGCAATGTGCTGGGGCCCCTTAACGGCGCGCATGTACTGAGCGCGTTCAAAGGCGGAGGGGTCGGCACAGCGCATCTGGCTCATGCTGCCTTGCATCTGCTTGACCGATTCATATTCGTGGGCCTCCATCCACTGACGGACCCCTTGTTCGATGGAACGAAGATGATTGATGCCGTTGCGCAGAAGCGCCGAGCAGAGCATGGTGACATCGGCCCCGACCATGAGCAGCTTGATGACATCTTCGGAACCATGAATACCGCCGGTGGCAGCCAGAGCGGCTTTGACGCGCCCGTGAAGAATGCCGATCCAGGTGAGGGGCAGACGCATGGCTTGGGGCGTGCTGAGGAGAACGTGGGGGGTGAGTTCGAGGGCTTCGAGATCGATATCGGGCTGATAGAAACGGTTGAAGAGAACGAGAGCGTCGGCTCCGGCCGCGTCGAGGCGCTGGGCCATGTTGGCAAAGTTGGTGAAGAATGGACTTACTTTTATGGCGACGGGAATGTGGACGGCGGTTTTCACGGCCGTGACGATATCGAGATAGTGCTGCTCGACTTCGACTGACGGGGCGGCGGGATCTGTGACAATCCAGTAGATGTTGCACTCGAGAGCGTCGGCACCGGCTTCTTCGATGCGGGTGGCGTATTGGATCCAGTTGCCGACGGAGGTTCCGTTCAGGCTGGCGATGATGGGGATCTTGACGGCGGCTTTGGCTTTGCGGATGTGCTCGAGATAGTCGTCGGGGCCGAGGTGGAATTCTTTGGGCTCGGGGAAGTAGGTGAGACTTTCGGCGAAGCTTTCGGTACCTTCGCTGAGATAGAAGTCGAGTTCAAGGCCTTCCTTGCGAAGCTGCTCCTCGAAAAGGGAATAGAGAACGACGGCGGAGGCGCCGGCGTCTTCGAGCTGGCGGATGGAGGAGAGCTCTTGGGAAAGCGGGGAAGCCGAGGCGACCAGGGGAGTGCGGAGGTTGAGGCCGAGATAATTGGTAGCTAGGTCGATCATTTTCGTGCTCCTTTAAACCTGCGGTAGACTTCAGCCTCCGCACCTCAGCGGCTTGAGCCGCGGATCAAAACGATTCTCTTGTGCCCCGCGCGGTCCTTTTTACGGCCCTTCGCGGATCCCTCGTGGAATGTGCTCATAGCTCGGAGCTTTTTCCTCCGACCCGACGATTGCCAGCTTCTTCGCTTTGCCTGCTCATCGCTCGTAGCTGGCAGCTCCAAGCTATTGCTTTACAGGCAACGGGTCAGCAGGCGACGACGGCTTCGCTATGGGCTTGCGCGCTGCCAGATACTCGTAAAACTTGTAGCGGACTTCGGCGTCGTGCTGAGCTTCAGCCCAGAGGCGCCTAGCGTCTTCGGGTTTGCTCTTGGTGAGCATTTTGAAGCGGGTTTCCATCTGCATGAAGTCCTGAACTTTCTTTGTGGGCGTGCGCGAGTCGAGTTGGAGCGGATTTTCACCGGCGGTAGCACGCTCGGGATGATAGCGATAGAGGAGCCACTCGCCGGATTCGACGATGGCTTTCTGGTTCTGCATGCCAGTGGTCATGTCGATGCCGTGGGCGATGCAGTGGGCGTAGGCGATGATGATGCTCGGCCCGTCGTAGGCTTCGGCTTCCAGGAAGGCCTTGAGGGTGTGCTCGTCTTTGGCGCCCATGGCGACGCTGGCGACATAGACATTGCCGTAGGCCATGGCCATCATGCCGAGATCTTTTTTTCCGCCAGGTTTTCCGCCGGCGGCAAATTTTGCGACCGCGGCGCGCGGCGTCGACTTCGATTGCTGGCCGCCGGTGTTCGAATAGACCTCGGTATCAAGGACGAGCAGGTTCACGTTACGGCCGCTGGCGATCACGTGATCGAGGCCGCCGTAGCCGATGTCATAGGCCCAGCCGTCCCCGCCGACGATCCAGACGCTCTTCTTGACGAGCATGTCGGCGACGCCGAGGAGTTGTTTGGCCTCAGGTGTGGAGACTTTCTCGAGCTTGCGTTTGAGTTCGGCGACGCGTTGGCGCTGATCGTAAATATCGGCTTCGTCTTTTTGCGGCGAATTGAGAAGGCCATGGATGAGTTCGTCACCGAGTTGGCCGTTGCAACGCTTGACAAGCTCGCGGGCGAATTCGGTTTGCTTGTCGATGGAGAGACGGAAGCCGAGGCCGAACTCGGCATTGTCTTCGAACAGCGAGTTCGACCAGGCGGGGCCCCGGCCCTCAGAGTTTCTGGCCCAAGGCGTGGTGGGGAGGTTTCCGCCATAGATTGAAGAGCAGCCGGTGGCATTCGCGATGAGGGCGCGGTCGCCGAAGAGCTGGGAGAGAAGTTTGAGGTATGGGGTTTCGCCGCATCCTGAGCAGGCGCCGGAAAACTCGAACAACGGTTCCTGAATCTGCTGCTGGCGAATGTTTCCGACCTTGATCTTGCGGCGGTCGAGTTCCGGGATATTGAGGAAGAAATCCCAGTTATCGCGCTCGGGCAGCCGGAGAGGCGGTTGCGACGCCATGTTCAGAGCCTTGAGCCGGGTTTCCTGCTTATTCTTGACGGGACAAACGTCAACGCAAATGCCGCAGCCCGTGCAGTCTTCGGGCGCGACCTGGATGCTGTACCTGAGTCCGGCGAATTCCTTGTCGCGGGTTTCAGTGGACTTGAAGGTGGGCGGGGCGTCTTTGAGTTGTGCGGAGTCGAAGACCTTGATGCGAATGACGGAGTGCGGACAAACATAAACGCACTTGCCGCACTGAATGCAGATGTTCGGATCCCAGACGGGGATCTCGAGAGCTAGATTGCGTTTCTCCCATTTTGCGGTGCCGGTGGGAAAAGTGCCGTCGATGGGGAAGGCGCTGACGGGAAGCTCGTCGCCGCGATTCTCGTAAATTGTTCCGAGCACGTTGCGGTCGAAATCGGGGGCGTTGGCGGGGAAAGGCTCGGCAATCTCGAGAGTGCTGGTCGCCTGCGCCGGCACCTGCACTTCGTGCAGGTGAGCGAGGGTCTCGTCGACGGCCTTCATGTTTTTCTGGACAACGTCTTCGCCTTTTCGGCCATAAGTGTCGCGAATAGATTTGCGGATGGCCTGGACGGCCTCATCTCCAGGAAGGATTTTTGAGATGGCGAAGAAGCAGACCTGAAGAATAGTGTTCATGCGACTGCCCATGCCGGTATCGCGGGCGACCGAGTAACCGTCGATGACGAAGAAGCGGGCTTTTTTGGCGATGAGCTGTTGTTGCACGGCGCGGGGCAGCCGGTCCCAGGTCCCGTCAGGGCCGAACGGGCTATTGAGCAGGAAGGTGCCGCCTTCGACGAGGGCGCTGAGCATGTCGTAGCGCTCGAGGAATATCCACTGGTGGCAGGCGACGAAGTTGGCCTTGGAAACCAGATAAGTAGAGTGAATGGGATTGGGGCCGAAGCGGAGATGGGAAGTGGTGACGGCGCCGGATTTTTTCGAGTCGTAGACGAAATAGCCCTGCGCGTAATTGGGCGTGTTTTCGCCGATGATCTTGATGGAGTTCTTATTGGCGCCTACGGTGCCATCGGCGCCCAGGCCGTAAAACTGGGCGCGGACGACGGAATCAGGCTCGGTGGAAAAAGTCGGATCAAAGGGGAGGCTGGTATGACCGAGATCGTCGTTGATGCCGATGGTGAAGTGGTTCTTGGGGGCGGACTGCTTCAGGTTGTCGAAAACGGAACTGACCATCGCCGGAGTGAATTCCTTGGAGGAGAGTCCGTAACGGCCGCCCACAACTTCCGCAGTTCGTTTGGATTCGTGAAGGGCGTTGACGATGTCAAGATACAGAGGTTCGCCGGCCGCCCCGGCTTCCTTGGTGCGGTCGAGGACGGCGATCCTCTTTACGGAGGCCGGCAGAGCGCCCGCAAAGTGCCGGACCGAGAAGGGCCGATAGAGGCGGACTTTGACGAGGCCGACTTTTTCGCCGCGGGCGGTCAGAGCCGCAACGGTTTCGTCAGCCGCCTCAGCACCGGAACCCATCATTACTATGACCCGCTCCGCGTCGGGCGCCCCGACGTAATCGAAAAGATGATAGGAGCGGCCGACAAGTTCCTTGAACTTGTCCATGATCTCCTGCACCTTTTGGGGAGCGGCGTCATAGAGAGGATTGACGGTTTCGCGCATCTGGAAAAAAACATCGGGATTCTGAGCCGTGCCTCGTAACACGGGGTGATCAGGCGAGAGCGCGCGCTGACGATGCTCAAAAACGCGATCCATGTTGATCATGGCGCGGAGATCATCATTGTCGAGGACTTCGATTTTATTGACTTCGTGAGAAGTGCGGAAACCGTCGAAGAAATGCAGAAAAGGAATGCGCGTCTCGAGCGAAGCGGAGTGGGCGATGAGGGCCAGGTCCATGGCTTCCTGAACAGAATTGGAAGAGAGCATGGCGAAGCCGGTGGTGCGACAGAACATGACGTCGCTGTGATCGCCGAAGATGGAGAGGGCGTGGGTGGCGATGGTGCGGGCGGAGACATGGAAAGCGGTAGGAGTCAGCTCGCCGGCGATCTTGTTCATGTTCGGGATCATGAGGAGCAGGCCCTGTGAGGCGGTGAAGGTGGTGGCCAAGGCTCCGGTCTGGAGGGCGCCATGAATCGCGCCGGCGGCCCCACCCTCGCTTTGCATCTCCATCACATGCGGGACCGAACCCCAGATGTTCTCCAAGCCTTCGGAGGCCCATTGATCAGCCCACTCGCCCATGTTGGAAGAGGGAGTAATCGGGTAGATGGCAATGACTTCGTTGACACGGTAGGCGACGCTGGCAACGGCTTCGTTGCCATCCATGGTTTTGAATTTGCGCATCTTGAGACTCCTTCTATCTAGGACCGCACGTAGGGGCAGGCCGAACAAGAACGGCCGCCGAATTTGTGAGTGACCCGCATGGGAGCAGCGGGACGAACCCGCCGCCGTCTTTAAATATGCCGGATAAAAAGAGACAAAGTGGCGACGTGGATCACATGAAAATGTGATTCGGATCACAAGGAATGGAGGGCACCAATGGCGGGGTTTCTCTTATGGGCTGGTTGAGTTGGGGGGAATTGTCACTAAGAACAGTGATTCTGGTCACCGCCAAGAGAATGAGAAGTGGTCAAAATCCGCGCCTATTACCCGGTCGTGCCATGAGCCCCCGTCATTTGGAGGCCGGGAGACGCGGGGGCACAGGAGGAACAGATGCAGGTACGGAGCAGGATTTTTGGCAGTTTGATGGTGTTGGGTCTTCTGTTGTTGAGCACGGCGGCGTTGTGCGAGGACCTTCCCGGGTCCGCATCGGCGACGCAGGGCAACACGGTGACAGCGGGCGACCCGCTGTTGCAATTGCTGGTAGCCAAGGGAGTGTTGAATGCCGATGAGGCGAAGTCTCTCGGTGTGACTCCGGCGGAACAAAAAGCAAAGCTGCTTGAACTGTTACGGCAGAAAGGGATCCTCAGCGCGGCGGACTACGAGGCGCTGACAGCGGCATCGGCGTCGGCGCAGGTGGACCGGAACCTGGTAGCGTCGACGACGCCGATCTTGCCGGCATTGTCGACCCAGGGGCAGAAAGAGCCGGGGCCGATCAATGTGCCTCCGCCGCCGGCGGCGCCCACGGTGGTGGCAGCGATTGCCCCATTGCGGGTGTTACCGGTCGATCCGCCGAAGAAGGACGGGTTGAAGGCCGCTTTTACGCTGGGCCCGGTCAAGATGACGCCATACGGCTTTCTGAAAGCCACGGGCGTGTACGACACCAGCAATCCGAACGGCGACGATATGCCGTTTCCGGGATTGTTCCTGTCATCCACATCGATTCTCAGTACCGGTCCCACGAAGGATCCGGAGTTCCACTTAAAGGCGCGGTCGTCGCGCATCGGGGCGAACTTTGAGTTCGCGGACCTATCGCCGAAGCTGACTCTTACGGGCAAAATCGAAGGCGACTTCGAAGGGAACTTCAGCGAGGTCGATAACCGCGACGTTTCGTCGATTCGCAGCAGCATGTTCTCGTTCCGCCAGGCTTGGGGACGGTTAGATTATGCGGCCAGCGAGAACACGGACCTCTACTTCGAGGGCGGGCAGGACTGGACGCTGTTCGGGTCCAGCGCCTTGCCGAACCTTCTGGAAACCACGGCGCTGGGGTATTGGTACGGAGACATTTACGAACGCTCTCCGCAGTTCCAGTTCGGACTGGTGCAGAAGCTGGGCGGGTCGGCCCACTTCAAGCTGGCGCCGACGTTTGCCATCATGATGCCAAGCTCGGGCCAGATCGAAAAGCTGGGCTCGTTGGGACTGCAAGGGCAAATCGCGCAAGCTGAGCGCGAGGGCGCCGACTCCGGCCGTCCGGAGTTCGAGGGCAGGCTGGCGTTGCAATTCCAGCTCGACAAAGCGCCAGCGGTCGCACCGGCTCAGATTTTCTGGAGCGGGTTCCGCAGCAAAAGGACGTCGATCGTGGCCAGCAGTGCATATGCGGCTGACTTCAACAGCAGCGGGGTTTGTATTGCGACGCCTCTGGTTTGCTCTTATGTTGCGGCGTTCCCGAATGGCTTTACGACGTCCAGCAAGGGGTATGGCAACCAGATTGGTTTCCAATTGCCGACCCGGTGGTTCACGCTGGTGGCGAGCGGCTACCGCGGGGGCGACCTGCGCTTCTTTTTTGGCGGCCAGATCAACACGTTCTTTACGGACCTGACCGGTTTGAGCAACGCGCA
>Ga0335079_10000533_pt1 | contig 43680 bp, 31 predicted proteins | sample Lox_Sample_33_FD_206719 | JGI IMG/M metagenome (GOLD analysis project Ga0335079, IMG submission 206719) | Soil microbial communities from Loxahatchee National Wildlife Refuge, Florida, United States - Lox_Sample_3.3 | ecosystem: Environmental > Terrestrial > Soil > Wetlands | place: USA...
GTTCGATTTTTTGCAGAGTGGCAATGCCGCCCCTTGCGCCGAGTGCTTCGCAGTTCAGACCGGCCGCGGCGCAGGCAAAGTCCAGGATGCGCTGCAGTTCCCAGCCTTGCAGAAGGCCGAACGAAAACCCGGCATGAAACAGATCGCCGGCTCCAGTGGTGTCCACGACGCGAACTTTATAGGAAGGAGAATACCAGAAACGGCGGCCGTCCCACGCGAGGGCACCGTCGATGCCGAGTGTGGCGCACACGGCGTGATTGCCGAATTTGCGTTTGAGCAGCGGGAGAGCTTTGAGGAGGTCGGATTCGCCGGTCGCGGCGGAGGGGAAGTCGCGCGAGACGACGGGATAGTCGACAAGCTTGAGCACCGGAGCAAGGTGGGGAGTCCAGCGATCAATATCGGCGACGACGGGAATTTTCGCGGAGCGAGCCCATGCCGCGGCACGACGGGTAGCGGCGGGGTCGTGGCCGTCGATATAGAGAAGCCGAGCGGACGTGACCCAGTCTTTTTGGATGAAGGAAGGTGTGATCCGGAGACGCGGGTCGCGATGCCAGGCGATGGTGCGTTCGCCGGATTGTTGGTCAACGAAGACGAGAGATAAATGACTTTGCACGTTGGGGCTGACGGCGAGATGGAAGGGGATGCGTTCGCGACGGAAGGCGCGGCGGTGGAGTTCGGCGGCGGGATCGTCGCCGACACAGCCTACGTAATGCGGGCGAAGTCCCCACTGGCGGCAAGCGATCATGGCGGTGGCGACTTGTCCGCCGAGGAGGATTTGCGTGTGCAGAATTTCGGCTTTATGGCCGGGAGCCGGGAAGCACGCAAGTTGGTGAACGTGGTCGGTGGCATTTTCGCCGATGCCAAGGATGTCGAATTTTCTCGCGGGACGCATGCGGTAGTGGTGCAGGGTAATCGAAGAAGTGAGAATTGCAAAGCGGGAAGGAGGCGGTTAGTCGGGCATTGCGACCAAGAGGGAGATGCCGCGCGAGGCCGGGGAGAAAAGTCGGCGCGACCACAGTTGAAGTGGAGAATGAAGTGGCGGGGAGATGGAAGAAAGCTAAAGAGTGACCGCAGTCGTGCATTCAAGTTGCGCTTGAAGTGTTGTTAGGGAGTGGATGCTGTGATGATTTTGCTGGGAGATTTTGCGTGAGTCGTGTCAGAGAGAATTCTTTGCGAGTAGACGATGAAGAGATTGCACGTGGCCAGTGGGTATGGTAATTAATTTGGTTCTGCGTGAGCGTGCGAATCGGACGTGAAGATGTGGAAAGTCCGGCGCGTCGGCGCGCCGACTGTCCATGCCTGCCAGGGAAACGGAAGCGATCATCCTGAAGACCTTTTCGCTGGGAGAGGCCGACCGCCTGGTGAGTTTTTTCGGGCGGAGTTCGGGACGGATGCGAGGTGTCGCTGCCGGAGCGCGGCGGCTCAAGAATCGCTACGGCTCGACGCTCGAGGTTTTGTCGCACGTGCAGCTCTGGTATGTGGAGCGCGAGACGCGCGACCTGGTGCGGATCCAGCAGTGCGAGTTGTTGGAGTCGTTTCACAAAGCACAGAGCGATTACGCGCTGAGCACCGGGCTGGCCGTGGTTAGCGAAGTCAGCGAACAGGTACTGCCGGAACATGAAGCAGCAGAGTCGATGTTCCGACTCCTGCTGCTCACGGTGCGGGAGATCGAACGGAGCGCAGCGTGGCAGTTGCCGCTGAGCTATTTTGCGTTTTGGGCGGTGCGGCTCGGAGGATACCTGCCGCAACTGGACCGTTGCGCGAAGTGCGGAACGCCGTTTGGCGAGCACGCGGCGTTTCATGCGCCGTGGGAACCGGGGCTGCTGTGCGAGAAGTGCAAGCGGCCCGGGATGCGAACTCTGCACGAAGAGGGAAGGAAGCTTGCGGAGCGATTTGCGACAGAGCGGCTGGACAAGATTGAATTCGTCGCGGCGATGGAACGCCCAGCGGCGGAGTTGCGAGAAGCGGCGTTGAACTGGATTGAGCAGCACACCGAGAAACAGCTGCAGACACGGAAACTTTTGGAGACGACTTGAAAGTTAAAGCAAAGCTTGAGTCCAAGGTGAAGGGGTTAACGTTTCAAGATTTAGTTCTGAAGCTGTCGCATTTCTGGGTGAAGCAAGGCTGCGTGTTGCAGCAACCGTATGACGTGGAAGTCGGAGCGGGCACTATGCACCCGGAGACATTCTTGCGGGTGCTGGGCCCCAAGCCGTATCGCGTGGGCTACGTGCAACCAAGCCGCCGGCCGGCGGATGGCAGATACGGCGAGAATCCCAACCGGTTGTACAAGCACACGCAATTTCAAGTGATCCTCAAGCCGTCACCCGCTGATGTGCAGGACATTTATCTTGAGAGTTTAGGTGCTATCGGGATCGACCTGAAAGAGCACGACATCCGTTTTGAAGAAGACAATTGGGAGTCGCCGACGCTCGGAGCGTGGGGCATCGGCTGGCAAGTGTTGCTAGATGGTTTGGAGATTACACAGTTCACATACTTTCAGCAGAGTGGCGGACTCGACCTCGATCCCATTTCGGTGGAGCTTACTTACGGGCTCGAGCGCATCTGCCAGTTCATTCAGGACACCACCAGCGTCTACGACCTCTGGTGGTCGCCCGACAAAAAGTATGGAGAGATTCGGCTGGCGGAAGAGCAGCAGTTTTCGGAGTACAGCTTCAATCGCAGCAACGCTGATGCGATCCGGTCGGAGTTTGAGTTGAACGAGAAGCAGGCGAAGGAATTGCTTGCAGGATTTGCGGACACGAAAGGGCAGGAGCGCGAACGGTATCCGCTGCTGGCGGCGTATGACCACTGCCTGAAGTGTTCGCACCTTTTTAATTTGCTGGACGCGCGGGGCGTGATTTCGACGACGGAACGGGCAGCACTAATGGCGCGCGTGCGTACACTGGCGTGCAAGACAGCCGCAAATTATCTGGAGCAGATTGGCGGAGCAAAAGAGCGGCGCGAGGTGGGGCGATGAATCGCGCTGCCGGAACGAAGACCAAGTCCGCAAAGGCTACCGCAGCGGCTGAGAAGCGAGTTGAAGTATTGCTTGAGATCGGCGTAGAAGAAATTCCAGCGGGCATGCTGCCGAAAGCCGAGGAAGAACTGCGGACCAATCTCGAGAAATTGTTGACCGCTGAAAATCTGAGCGATGGAGTGACAGTGGAATCGTTCAGCGCGCCGCGAAGGTTGGTGGCGTGGGCCCGTGGGCTGCGAGAAAAACAGGCCGATGTCGTCAGCGAGGTGACCGGGCCGCCGAAATCCGTGGCGTACGATGCCGTCGGAGAACCAACCCGTGCCGCGCACAGCTTCGCGGAAAAGCAAGGCGTGGCGCTGCGTGACCTTTATTTGGTGCAAACACCGAAGGGTGAGTACCTGGCGGCGAAACAGACCAAGCGCGGACGCACCGCGGAACAAATCCTGAACGAAATCTTGCCGCGAGTCATTCACGATTTGTCCTGGCCGAAGTCCATGACATGGACCGGCCGCGATGGAGCGCGATTCATTCGCCCAATCCGCTGGATAGTGGGTGTGGCGAATCGGAGGCCGCTGAAGTTTTCGTTCGGCGGAGTGGAGGCGGGAGACACTACATACGGGCACCGGTTCCTCGGCAAGGGGCCGCTACGGGTGAAAGACGTCGCGGACTATGAGAAGAAGTTGCGAGCCAACGGGGTACTGGTTCGGCCGAGCGAGCGCGCGGAGAAAATCTCTAAGGAGCTGGGTGGGTTTGCGAAAAAGAGTGGCTACCACGTGCATGAAGATGCGGAGTTGCTGCGGCAGGTGACGTACTTGAACGAGTGCCCGAGCGTTTTGGAAGGCGAGTTTGATCCGGCGTTTCTGTCGCTACCGGACGAGATTCTGATTACGGTGATGCGCGGGCACCAGAAATATTTTGCGGTGGAGAAGCGCAACGGGGAAGTGGCGGCGAATTTTTTGGCGGTCATTAATTTGCCGAAGGACCCCAAAGGATTGATTCGGGCTGGGCACGAGAAAGTGCTGCGGGCGCGATTTGCGGATGCGCAGTTCTTCTGGGAGTCGGATCAGAAATGTCGGCTGGCCGACTATCTGCCGAAACTAGAGCGCGTCGTTTACGAGTCGCGGCTCGGCAGTTATCGCGACAAGGTGGAGCGCATTCGCGACATCGCGCGCTGGCTCACGGAGCAGTGGTTCAATTTGGGAATGGCGCAGGCTCGCGTGGCCGATGCAGACCGCGCCGCCGAATTGTGCAAATGCGATCTCGCCACCGAGATGGTGCGCGAGTTCACAGAACTGCAAGGTGTCGTCGGCGGACTTTACGCGCAGGCGCAGGGCGAATCCACGGATGTAGCGGATGCGGTCTATGACCATTACCGTCCAGTGGGACTGGAGGATCCGACTCCGCGAAATGTGATTGGTTCGGCGGTGGCCATTGCCGACAAGTTGGATTCGGTGGTGGGCTGCTTCGCGGTGGGACTCGTGCCGACCGGATCGAGCGATCCGTTTGCGTTGCGACGCGCGGCGCTGGGCATCGTGAAGATCATTTTAGAAAAGAAGCTGCCGCTCTCGTTGAGCGCCGCGGTAGGCGCAGCGGCAAAAGCGTTACTGACCAATCCACCGAAGAAAGGCGTCAGGCCGGAGCAGGAAAACCAAGTGCTGGAGTTCTTGCTGGACCGCGCGAGGTTCGTTTTGCGCGAGCGGGAGAAGTTCAGCTACGACGAAGTGAACGCCGTGTTTCGCGCCGGGGCAGATGATCTCGTCGACGCGCATAAACGATTGGGGGCGCTGAAGGCGATTCGAAAGTCGAAGAATTTCGAGCCGCTAGCAGTATCGTTCAAGCGCATCCGGAACATCTTGGAAAAGTCTAATTTCAAGGCGGAAGGTCAGACGATTCAGCCGGAGCTGTTCGAGCACAATGCGGAACGGGAGTTGTTCTCCGCGGTGCGAGCGGCGGCAGCGAAAGTGCAAGCAGAGAAGCGGGCGGGGAAGTATCAAGAAGCACTCGAAGTCATCGGTGGACTAAGAAAAGCAGTAGACGATTTCTTCGAGCACGTCATGGTGATGGCGGAGAAAGAAGAAGTACGCAAAAACCGGCTGGCGTTATTGTCTGAGATCTTGCGCGAGTTTACGACAGTGGCCGATTTTTCAGAATTGGGCGGCGAAGAGCGGCGCTAGCAGTAAATGAAGTTTCACTTTAGATGTCGCATTGATGCTTTCTGTCGACTGGCCGACAACTCAAGCAGCGCTTGATGCTTGCGATTTTCGAGCACGGGTCACAAAGTTTTGCACTTCAAATCCAAGTCGAGGCAAACCAGTGAAAAAGTGGGTCTATTTTTTCGGCGCAGGTAAAGCGGAAGGGGACGGCACGCAAAAGCCACTGCTCGGTGGCAAGGGTGCAGGTCTGGCAGAGATGAGCCGCATCGGCCTTCCGGTGCCGCCGGGATTCACGATTACCACGGAAGTATGCACCTACTTTTACGGCAAGAAGAAGACGTACCCGAAAGAACTGGACCAGCAGGTGAAGGCTTCGGTCGCCCGCGTGGAAAAGATCATTGGCACCAAATTCGGCGACAGGAACAAGATGCCCCTGCTGGTATCGGTGCGTTCCGGTGCGCGCGACTCGATGCCCGGCATGATGGACACGATTTTGAACCTCGGCCTGAACGATGAGACCGTATCGGCCGTTGCCAAGGCCACCAAGAATGAACGCTTCGCCTGGGACTGCTACCGGCGCTTTATTCAGATGTACGGCGACGTCGTCATGGGCGTGCAGAAACGCGCCGACGAAGATCACGAGCCGTTCGAGGTGGTCATTCATGGTCTAAAACACGAGCGCTATCACGCGGACATCGAGGACCCGAAGCTCACCGTAGGCGACTTGCAGGAGTTGGTGGCCCGATTCAAGAAACTCATCAAAGAACGTACCGGGTCGGAATTTCCCCAGGATCCGTGGAAGCAGTTGTGGGGAGCCGTGGGTGCGGTGTTCGGGTCGTGGATGAATGACCGCGCTATCGTGTACCGCAGGAAATACAACATACCGTCTGAATGGGGCACGGCGGTCAATGTGCAAGCGATGGTGTACGGCAACACGGGCGACAAGTCCGGCTCGGGCGTGGCGTTCACGCGCGACCCGGCTACCGGCGAAAAAGTCTTCTACGGCGAATTTTTAATCAATGCGCAAGGCGAGGATGTTGTCGCCGGCGTGCGGACGCCGGAGCCTGTCGCGCAGCTCAAGAATCAACTGCCCAAGGCTTATCATGAATTGGAGCGCATTCGACAAACCCTCGAGAAACACTTTAAGGACGTGCAGGACTTCGAATTCACGATCCAGGACGAAAAAGTATTTATGCTGCAGACGCGCAGCGGCAAGCGTACCGGATTGGCGGCGGTGCGGTTTGCCATCGAGATGGAAAAGGAGAAATTGATCGATTGGAAGACGGCGATCCGGCGTGTCCCGGCGGACCAGTTGGATCAAGTGCTCGCGCCGATTTTTGATCGTAAGGCCCTGCAGAGTGCGAAGGTGATTGCAAAAGGCCTGCCTGCCGGACCTGGCGCGGCAACCGGCAAAATGTACTTGAATGCCGAGCGCGCCGTGGCAGCAGCGCAAAAAGGCGAAAAAGTCCTGCTCGTCCGCAACGAGACTTCGCCGGAAGACTTGCGCGGCATGATTGCGGCGCAAGGTATTTTGACCGCGAAGGGCGGCGTGAGTTCGCACGCGGCGCTGGTGGCGCGGCAAATGGGCAAAGTGTGCGTATGCGGAGCGGCGGCACTGCAGATTGATTACGCCTCAAAGACGATGACCGCGGATGGGAGCACATATAAGGAAGGCGATCCGCTCTCCATCAACGGAACCGCTGGCGAGGTCTACGCCGGACAAATACCCACGGCAGCTTCCGAGATTGTGCAGGTGCTCATCGAAAAGTCGCTGGAGGGGAGCAAAAGCCAAACCTATCAAAACTACAAGAAACTGATGGACTGGTGTGCCAAAGCGACGCGCATGAACGTGCGGACCAATGCGGATACTCCAGAGCAAACAGCGCATGCTGTGGCGTTTGGCGCGGTGGGCATCGGGTTGTGCCGCACGGAGCACATGTTTTTCCAGGGCAATCGCATTGACGCAATGCGCGAGATGATTCTGGCGGACACCAAGGAGCACCGCGTGGCAGCACTGGCCAAATTGCTGCCGTACCAGCGGGAAGACTTCATCGGCATCTTCAAGGAACTGAACGGCCTGCCGGGCACGATTCGCTTCCTCGATCCACCGCTACATGAATTCCTGCCCCATGAAGGCGCAGCTCAAGCCGAGTTGGCGAAGAAGATGGGCGTGCCGAAAGAGAAGATTCACCAGCGAGTCGAGGAACTGCACGAGTTCAACCCGATGCTAGGTTTCCGCGGTTGCCGGCTGGGCATTGTGTATTCGGAAATTTCGGAGATGCAGTCGCGCGCGGTATTCGAAGCAGCTGCGGAAGTGCAGAAGTCGGGAATTAAAGTAAATCCTGAGATCATGATTCCGCTGGTCGGCTTCAAAAAAGAGCTCGACTTGCAAGTCGAAGTCGTGCATCGCGTGGCGCAAGAAGTCATGAAAGAAAAGGGAGTGAAACTGAACTACCTGGTTGGGACCATGATCGAGATTCCGCGGGGCGCTTTGACCGCAGACCAGATCGCGCACACCGCGCAGTTCTTCAGTTTCGGCACGAACGACCTGACACAGACCTGTCTGGGTATGAGCCGCGACGATTCGGGCTCGTTCCTCGGACCATATCAGGAACTGGAGATTGTGAAGCAGAACCCGTTCGCCACGATCGACCAGGAGGGAGTCGGTCAACTAATCGAGATCTCGGTGGAGCGCGGACGGCAAACGCGACCCGACATCAAGCTTGGCATTTGCGGTGAGCACGGCGGCGATCCGGAAAGCGTGAAGTTTTGCCATCGTGCGGGACTGAATTACGTAAGCTGCTCACCATTCCGCGTACCGGTGGCGCGGCTGGCGGCAGCTCAAGCAATGGTTGAAGAAGAGGAAGGGAAGAAAAAGAAGGCCAAGAAGTAGAGCCGCAGCGCTTCTTTTTGATTTAAAGCAAAACTTGAAGCCGTCGGCGAGCAGACAATTGAAGAAACTGTTTGCTTTCCGACGGCTTTGGCATGTTGGGGAGTGCTTGAAGTTTGTGCTCGTGAATTCGCGATACAGCTACGTGGGCATTTTGAAGAAAAAGTAGAGGCCGAAAAAGAAGAACGTAATATCCGTGGACCAGGCGGCCAAGAACGGGGGGAGTTGGCCGACACCGCCCATGGCTTCGAGGAGACGCGCCGCGGTCCAGTAGATGATGCCAATGGCGACACCAATCGCTACGCCCCCCACAGCGCCACGCGTGCCGACCAAAAGAGCGAAAGGAATTGCCAGCAACATGCTAATGGGCGCAATCGCCGGAAATGCCAGCTTGACGTGCCACTGCACCTCGAGGCTGGCGACGTCGAAGCCGGCGATTTGCAGGCCCTGGATATAGTGACGAAGCGCGCCGAGGCTCATTTGCGAGGCCTGGCGAACTTCGCGATTGAAGTAGGCGGGTCGTTCGGAAAGCTCCGGCAGCGACGCGACTTGAAACTGGCGGTAGTTGGTAATGCTGCCGGCATTGAAATCGCGCACCCAGCCACCCTCCAGAATCCAGAGATTCTGCGAGTCCGACCAGCGGGCGCGCGAGGCGAAGACGCGCCGCTTCATTTGAAACGTGGCTGGATCGAGTTCGACGACGCTGAGACCCCCGAAGAAATTTTGCGTGGAATCGAAGAGATCATAGTTATAGATCTTGGCGTTCTCGCCGAAGATCCAGCGCTGTGGGTGCGTGTAGGTCTGCGCGGGACGGCCTTTGATGACGTTGCGAAGATAATCTTGGCGCTGGTTGGCGTACGGCAAGTAGGTTTCGTCGAGGACCACCATGGAAACGGCGAGCGCGAGCCCTGCGGCGAGGAGCGGCATGGCGAGCCGATACAGACTGATGCCGCTAGCTTTGCAAGCAACCACTTCATTGTTTTTGCTCATAACACCAAGCGTGACCAGCACGGCGACAAGAGCACCAAGAGGGGCGAGGTTGTAGACGAGGTAGGGGGTGAGAAAGCGGAAGTAATCCATCACGATAACGAAGGGAACGCGGTGGCGCGCGATGTCGTCGAGCAGTTCGAAGAAGGTGAAGGCTTCGAACAGAAAAATGAAGGCCGCCATGAGCAAGCTAAAGTGAAGGAAGAAGCGGCGGAGAACGTACATATCCATGAGGCGGGGAAAGCTGTTGGTAGAGAAAACGCCAGCGTTTTCCTGCGCGGGATCCGCGGCGCTTTCGGTGATCCCGTCTGCAACGTTCCCACCATTGGCGGCGGGACCGTTCGTTGCACGAGACGGGAGCACGGCAGCGCGGACGCGGGATTTGCGGCGGCGCAGTAAGCGAAGCCAACTGCGGAACGGTGCCTTGGAGCCAAACCAGCGGCTGTCCCCACGGAACTGCTCCATGCGGGGAAGCAGCACAAGTCCCAGAATCGCAAGCAGGATGTTGGCGCTCCAGATTCCTGCAGCGGGAGAGAGCGTGCCCTCTCGAGCGAAACCGGTGCCGATGACCGTAAGCAGATAATAGGTTGCGATCAATACGACGGCTAAAAGCGATCCTGCCGCGCGGCCGCCGCGGCGAGGCTGCGAGCCCAACGGAACGGCAATTAGCGCAAAGACGAGACACGCCGCAGGAAATGCGAGGCGGTGGTGCAGTTCGACGCGCGCTTCGCGCCAGTCAGTCTGTGCCTGCAGAAGTTGCGAGACGGAACGCTCAGAATTGCTGAGTTGGCGCGGGCCGGAAGTCTCGCCGAGTCCGGTGACTTCGATCGGCCAATCACTTTGGCCAAAAGCAGTCACGGAATAGTGATCCGGGTCTTCGCGGGAAAATTCGTGGGTGGTACCGCCCCTCAAGTGGAGCTCCAACTTTCCTTGTTTGGGCTCGGCGATCACGATGGCGTCGTCGGCGAGCGTGAGCTGTGATCCGCTCTCGCCGCTGGCCTCGGCCAGGAACACGCCGTGCCAGTGCGTACCGCTGGCGGAAACATCGTTGACGTAGAGAACGAGTTTGGGGAATCGTTCGTCGAAAACGCGCGGCTGCACGGCGAACGAGATTTGCGAGGCGATCAGATCGGTTTCGAGCGAGCGGTACCGGTGGACGGCTTTGGGCCCGAGCCACAGAGTCATGCACAGCGTCAGAATGGCGCCCGTTACGGCCAGCACACCGACCGGCAAAAGAATGCGGCGGCGGCCAATTCCCAGCGCGGTCAATGCGATAATCTCACTGTCCGCGGACATGCGGCCGAGGCCCAGAAGCACCCCGATCAACACGGCCATAGGCAGCGTGAACGTAAGAACGCCAGGGAAGATGCATAGGAACAGTTCGAAGATTTGCGCGCCCGAACCGGTGTGACGAACAAACAGCGCCATCAATCGAACGAGCTGCGGCACAAAAAATACGAAAGTAAAAACCGCCAGACCGAGGAAAGCGTGACGAAAAACTTCGCGAACGATGTAGCGGTCGAGAATGCGCATGACGCAAACGCAGAGTGTAACATGGCAGGCCGGGACAGACGGGAGAGAGACGGCCGATGAATCGCGTGCATTTGGTCCTGCTGTGGCACATGCATCAGCCGCAGTATCGCGACCCGGAAAATGGACGCTATGTGCTGCCGTGGACGCGGTTGCACGCGCTGAAAGATTATTGGGGCATGGTAGCGATGTTGCGCGAGTTTCCCAACTTTCATGCCACCTTCAATGTGGTGCCTTCCCTGGGAATTCAGCTGGAAGAATATGCGAGTGGCAAATTCAATGAGCCATGGTTTGCATTGGCGTGCAAACCGGCGGAAGAACTAACACGGGACGACAAGGCGGAGATCCTGGCGCGGGCGTTTCAAGTGAACCACGACCGGCTCATGTCCCGGTGGCCGCGGTTTGTGGAGCTGTTCGAATGGTCGCAGCCGGCCGGCGGGGCGCAGGCGGTAGTTTCCTTCACGTCGCGCGACTGGCGCGATTTGCAACTGCTTTCGCAATTGTCCTGGATGGAGGAAACCTGGCTGGAAAAGGATCCGGTGGTTAGCCGGCTGGCCAACAAAGGAAAAGAGTTCAGCGAAAAAGACAAAGCCGCACTCAAAGCGAAGCAACTGGAGTTGCTTGGCCTGGTGCTGCCGGAATACCGCGACGTTGCAAAAACCGGACAAATTGAACTGAGCACCACGCCGTTTTATCACCCGATTCTTCCGTTGGTCTGCGATTCGGATATTGCGCGGGTGGCCAATCCGGGAACCCCTTTGCCGCGGCGCGCGTATCGCCATCCGGAAGACGCACGCGAGCAATTGCGGCGAGCACGTGAGTTTCACGAGCGCGTATTCGGAGCGAAACCGGCTGGGTTGTGGCCTTCGGAAGGCTCGGTTTCGGATCAGTCGCTGGCGATTGCCGCGGAGGAAGGATTTCAGTGGTTCGGCACCGATGAAGGTGTGCTGGGCCGCACGCTAAATGTCGGTTTCTACCGCGATCCGAAAGGGCTGCCGTCGAATGCGGACCGGTTGTACAAACCGCTGCAGGTGCAGTTGGGCGACAAGCCCATGACCGGTTTGTTTCGCGATCATCACCTATCGGACTTGGTCGGATTTGTCTACAGCCGTATGGGCGGAAAGGAGGCCGCGGCGGATTTGCATGGCCGGCTGCGCGACCTGGGTGAGCGCGTGTCATCGTCGCAACCGCTCACGGTCTGCGTGTTTCTCGACGGCGAAAACGCCTGGGAGTATTTTCCGGGCAACGGCCGCGAATTTCTGCGTGAGTTCTACGGTCGCATTCAGGGAGACCAGGACTTTCGTGCCCTGACAGCAAGCGAGGCTATAGGTGCGGCGGGCAACATCCCCACGAGCCCCGGCATTTTTCCAGCGTCTTGGATCAACGCGAACTTTGACGTGTGGATTGGCCACGCGGAAGATGTCACCGCCTGGGAATTACTTTGGGACGCCCGGGAAGCCTACCGCTACGCGGAAGACGCATATAAGCGAAAACGGGACGGAGCGCCCAGCGAATCCGCACTTAAAGAAGCACTTGAATCTTTGCTGGCAGCCGAAGGAAGCGACTGGTGCTGGTGGTTCGGTCCCGAGCACAGCACGGCCAATGACGCCGAGTTCGATGCTTTGTATCGCAAACATCTCACGGCGGTTTATCTGGCGCTCGGCCAGTTGGCTCCGCAAGAGTTGGCGAAGCCAATCAAGAAGCAGCCGGAGCACGCGCTGCAACTGGCCCCTTCTGGCTTGTTGCAGGTGACGGTGGATGGCCACGACACTTCTTATTTCGAATGGCTCTCTGCCGGCCTGTATTCACCGGAGCGGCGGGGCGGCGCAATGCATGGTCGGACGTTCTACCTGCGCGAACTGCGTTGGGGATTCGATGAGGACCGGTTCTGTGTGCGCGTCGACGCGTTCTCTGAGGTGTTGCGGGAACTGGATGACTGCCAATTTCGGATCAGCGTGGCCGGCGCCGATGAATTGGTGGTGGTAGCTGAAATCGCGCGCGGGCATTTGAAGGAGTTTGCCGTAGAGCGCGGCTGCGTGTGCTTGCTGAACCCGGAGGCTTTGGCCGAGGCGGCTTTCGAGCGCATCCTGGAGGTGGCGGTTCGACGCAGCGAGATCAACCTGAAGGGCCAGACGCGGTTGAAGCTAGGTGTGGCGCTGTGGCACGGCGGTTTGCCGGTCGATGTATTGCCCGCAGAAGGCGTTCTAGAGATCAACCTCGGCGAAGAGAACGCGGCCTGGCCGCTGGAATCGGAGACGTAGTCCTCCACGGGAGGCACCGTCCGGCGAGGCCCCTTTTGTATTTTCCCGGCGCCAGTTGGCCACGAATTCCAAAAGATCATGAAACAATTCCCCGCCAGCACCGTCTCCTTGACTGTCTAGGAGAGGGCGGTTAGACTCCTAGACTCTCTAGGAGACTTCTGGCCGTGGACAAGCAACTCGAACTTCTGCAAGGCACCCTGGACATGCTGATCCTGAAGGCGGTCTCTTTAGGTCCGTTGCATGGTTATGGCGTGCTGCTGCGCATTCAGCAAATTTCGAAAGAGCGACTCGAAATTCAGCAAGGCTCACTGTACCCCGCGCTGTATCGCCTGGAGCATCAGGGCTGGATTACCAGCGAGTGGGGCGAATCAGAAAATAAGCGCAAAGCGAAGTATTACCGGCTCACCGCGGCAGGGAAGCGCCGCCTGCATGTGGAAACCGAGAACTGGAACCGCATGGCGGATGTTATCGCCGGCATCCTCGGAGCCAAGCCGGAGGAAGTATGACTCTTTGGAGCAGGATTCGATCGTGGTCGCGAGCGACGCTGCGGCGTTCGCGCCTCGAAAATGAGATGGATGAGGAGTTGCGCTTCCACGTCACCGCGTTCGCGGATGATCTGGCGCGCAAGGGAGTGCCGCGCGAAGAAGCCGTACGCCGGGCACGCATGGAATTTGGCAGCCTCGAGAGGATGAAGGAAGAAGGCCGCGGGGCACGCGGGCTCAAGTTGTTCGACGAAGCGCGCCAAGACTGGCGCTTTGGCCTGCGTATGCTACGCAAGAGTCCTGGGTTCTCCACCGTCGCCATTCTCACTCTTGCTTTGGGCATCGGCGCGAACACGGCCATTTTTTCTCTCGTGGATCAAGTGCTGCTGCGCTCTCTGCCCGTGAAGGCGCCGCGCCAGTTGGTCTTGCTCGACCTGCAGGGCCGCTACTACGGCAGTAGTTCCTCGGGCTCCAGCACACTGTCGTATCCCATGTACCGGGATTTTCAGGATCACAACGAAGCCTTTTCCGGGATGTTTTGCTTTCGGCATTTCCAGGCGGGTCTTTTCGTCGACGGCCAAGCCGAGCGCATTCACGGAGAACTGGTGTCCGGGACTTATTTCGATGTTCTGGGCGTGCAGCCAGCGCTTGGCCGCATGATAACTGCCGAGGATGACCGCATCCCGAATGGAGAACCACTGGCCGTCCTTAGCTACGCTTTCTGGAAGCAGCGCTTCGGCGGCAATCCAGATATCGTCGGCAAGACTGTGCTGCTGAACAATCACAGCATGACCATCATCGGCGTGGCGCAAGAAGCATTTGCTGGTATGGAGTTCGATCGCCCGGTCAGCCTGTTTGTGCCAGTGATGATGCAGGAGGCCTTCCTCGGACGCCGCGAGGTCTCCGCGCTCGCCGATCGGCGCACCAAGTGGCTGCGCGCGATGGGCCGCTTAAAACCCGGCTTTGGCTTGCCGCAAGCCAAAGCTTCGCTGCAGCCGTTCATGCAGTCCGTGTTGGAGACGGAAGTGAACGAACACGGCTTCAGCCACGCTTCGCCCTATGACCGCGAGCAATATCTCAAATGTCGGATGAACGTTCTGCCGGGGGCGGCGGGTTTTTCCTATATACGCGACGACTTGAGAACTCCTCTCTGGGTGTTGCAGACCATCACGGGATTTGTCCTGCTGATTGCGTGCGCGAATCTGGCGAATTTTCTTCTGTTCCGTTCGAGCGGGCGTAAGAAGGAGATTGCTATTCGCCTCGCCATCGGCGCGAGCCGTCCGCGAATTGTTCGCCAACTTTTCGTTGAGAGCTCACTGCTGTGTCTACTGGGAAGCCTCGCTGGTCTCGGTTTGGCTTATTGCGCGGATCAGGCGCTGCTGGCGCTGTACTTTCCCGAGGCTGTCTCGCTTGGTGTCTCGACGGCCCTTGACTGGCGGGTCCTATTCTTCACGCTAACCGCCACTTGTCTCGCGGGCTTGGCCTTCGGCTTGGCTCCGGCACTGCAGTCTACGAAGCCGGATCTGGTTCCCGCGCTGAAGGATGGAGCTGCTTCGGTATTGGGGCGCAGTCGCGGCCAAGGAGGACGGCTTTTGGTGGCGGTTCAGGTCGCGGTTTCGCTCGTGTTGCTGGCGGGCGCCGGCATTTTTCTGCGCAGCCTAACAAACCTGCGGAACGTCGGCGCTGGATTTCCAGTCCAGCGGCTGATCGGGTTTGATCTCAATCCGTGGCTGAGTGGCTACGACAACGAACAGTCGAAGGAGTTTTATCAAAGGCTTACGGACGAGCTGCGCGCAATCCCCGGAGTCCAGTCAGTAGGGTTGGCCACCGTGCGCATTCTGGAAGGCGAAGGCTGGGGTGCCGCGCTGACAGTCGAGGGACACGCAGGTTCGCCGGCGGGCGGCCATGCCGAAGCTTCGATGAACAAGATCAGCCCGGACTATTTTGCCACGCTGGGCATCCCGCTTGTCTCCGGTCGTGACTTCAACGCGAGCGACAGCCAGCCGTTCGGGCCAAGCGTGGATCTGGATGGCGCGTCGCCGGTGGCGATCATCAATGAAAGCTTCGCTCGGCACTATTTCCCAGGACGGGATCCGCTCGGTCGTCACATCGGTTTTGGCGGTGATCCCGGGACCAAGACCACCATGCAGATCATTGGCGTCGTGAAAGACGTCAAGTACCGAGGCTTGCGGCAGGATGTCCCCGATCAAGTGTTTCTGCCGTATCTGGCCGCCGGCTTTAACGGGCAAGGGGAGATGACCGCCTATCTGCGCACGGCCGGCGATCCTGCTTCAGTGACGCGCGCCGCGCGGAAAAAAGTGCGCGAACTCGATTCCCAGATCGCCGTCACGGACATGAGCACGATCGAAGACCAAATCAGCGAATCGCTTTCGACCGAGCGCATGCTTGCCAGCCTTTCTTCCGTCTTTGGTTTTTTGGCCACGCTGCTGGCCGCCGTCGGCCTGTATGGCGTGATGTCTTATGCCGTGGCTCGACGCACCAGGGAGATTGGCGTTCGCATGGTGCTCGGCGCTTCGCAGCGCAGTGTGTTGGGCATGGTTCTGCGTGAGGTGATGCTGCTGGTCGGCTTAGGGGTTCTTGCGGGTATTCCAACGGCCTTGGTTCTCGCGCGATTCGGCTCGCGCTGGGTTTCCCCCCTGCTGTTCGGAGTGACGCCGACGCGTGGCTCTAATACCGAACTGGCTGCGTTGATCCTGGCGGCCGTGGCCCTGCTAGCCGGCTTTTTGCCCGCGAGCCGTGCTTCGCGCATGGATCCCATGGTTGCGTTACGCCACGAGTGAGGAAACGATGAGCCTTCGGAGCCGACTCCAGCTATGGTGCGCATCCGTGTTCCGCCGGTCGCAGATGGAGCGGGAGATGGATGCCGAACTGCGCTTCCATGTGGAGACATTTGCGGAAGACCTAGTGCGCAACAGCTTGCCGCGCGAGGAAGCGCTACGACGGGCGCGCATCGAGTTTGGCAGCGCGGAGCGCGTGAAAGAGGAAGCGCGGGAAGCGCGCGGCGTGCGGTGGCTGGATGAATTGTCACAGGATCTCCGGTACGGATTGCGATCGCTGCGAAAAAATCCAGGCTTCGCGGCGGTGGCAATTCTTACTCTGGCGTTGGGCATTGGCGCGAATACCGCGATCTTCAGTGTCGTAAACGCTGTGTTGCTAAGCCCACTACCTTATGCGGATGCCCAGCGACTCGTGCTCGTGAAGGAAGTGTTGCCTGCCGCTGGTCCGATGCCGGTGGATGTCTCGGGGCCTGACATCACTCCCATTCGCAACTTCAGCCATGTTTTTGATGGGCTCGCGGGGTTTCGCGTGTGGACGTACGAACTGTCGGGAAGTGGAGAACCCGAACGCGTCACCGCCAATCGCGCCAGCAGTGATCTGTTCCGCGTGCTGGGCGTCCAGCCCGCGCTTGGGCGCAATTTCAGCGCGGATGAAGAGTTGCTCGGACATCCTGTCGCGGTAATCAGCTACGCCCTCTGGCGGCGCTTCGGCGGCCACGACGTACTCGGCCGCACCATTGATTTAGACCGCGAACCATACACCATCGTCGGCGTGATGCCGCAAAACTTCGTGTTTCCGCTCCCGGGCCTTGGCCAAGGCCCAACGGCCGATGTGTGGGTTCCGTTGGCGCTTTCTAAAGAGGAGTTGAGTGATTTCGGCGACAATTTTTCGTGGAGCGTGGTGGCGAGGCTCAAGCCTGACATCACGCTCGCGCAAGCCAACGCGGATTTGCAGTTGACCGCACGCGCGGTGCTCGATCTCTATCAGCAATGGGCGCGGGCGGCGCATTTCTCGCTGGGCGATTTTCAACTCGGCGTCGTCTCACAGCCGCTGCGTGAACAAATCACCGGCCCGTCCAGGCTGACATTGTGGCTGCTCTTAGGCGCGGTGAGCTTTGTGTTGTTGATTGCCTGCGTGAACGTTGCCAATCTGCTCCTGATGCGTGCCTCTGGCCGCCAGAAAGAAATCGCGGTACGCATGGCTATCGGCGCCGGCCGAACGCGCCTGCTGCGGCAGTTTTTGGTGGAAGGCCTGCTGCTGTCGATTCTCGGCGGTGGGCTCGGCGTAGCGCTGGCGTCGTGGTTCAAGGACGCCATGGTCGCGGGCATGCCTGCGAACATTCCGCAATTTCGTCCCATCACGCTCAACTGGCCTGCGTTGCTCTTCACTTTTCTGCTGGTAACGGCGGCCGGCTGCATCTTCGCTGCCGTGCCCGCGCTGTGGGCCGGGCGCGCAGACGTAAATCCTGCTTTGCAGGGAACTGGCCGCAGTAACTCGCAACGCCTGGAAAATAAACGCCTGCGCTCCGCCTTGGTCGCGGTAGAAGTCGCGCTCTCTGTTGTGCTCCTCGTCGGCGCGGGACTGCTAGTGCGCAGCTTCCAGCACGTTTTGAGCAGCAATCCCGGTTTTCGCGCTGACCGCGTCTTGACCGCCTCGGTGGATCTGCCACCTACCGGCTACTCGAAAGACGAACAGATCACTTCGTTCTACAGACAGTTGATTGCCCGTCTGCGGCAGAATCCCACAGTTCTCGCCGTCGGCGGCTCAACCGACCTCCCACTTCTCGGCCAGTGGAATCACAACTTCACTCCGGAAGGTTATCGGCCTTCGTCGAATGCGGCGATGAACATGTGCTACCACTCGGTCATCTACGGCGACTATCTGCAGGCCATGGGCGTTCCTCTGTTTCGGGGACGCTATTTCAATGAACACGACGGCCCACAAGCTACGCCGGTTCTCCTCGTGAGCGACGCACTTGCGAAAAAATATTGGCCTGGCCAGGATGCGCTCGGTAAGCGCTTGAAATGGGGACCGCCAGAATCAAGCGATCCCTGGCTCACGGTGGTCGGTATCGTCGGCGACGTGAAGCAAGGGCCGCTCGACAGCGCTGCGGCGCTCCACACTTATCAGCCGTACGCGCAATTGGGCTCCGCGCCATCGCTGCGCATTGCGCTGCGTACACGAAGCGACCCCGCGGCAATGGCCGCAGACCTTCGTGCCGCGGTCTGGGGATTGGACCGGCAACTTGCTCTGGGCAGTGTGCGCACGATGGACGAAGTGATCAGTCGGTCGACCGCGAATCGGCGCTTCAGCCTCACGCTGGTGAGCGCTTTCGCCTTATTGGCGCTGGTGCTGGCTGCTGTCGGTATCTACGCCGTACTAGCATATTCGGTCGCGCGACGCACGCAGGAAATAGGCGTTCGCATCGCGCTGGGTGCGCGGCACGGGGAAGTTCTGCGCATGGTGCTCGGACAAAGCCTGCGGGTCATCGCGATGGGCTTGGTACTCGGACTTGGCGGCTCTCTGGCGCTCGCCCGAGTCCTCACAGGCCTGCTTTACGAAGTGCGCCCCACGGACCCACTCACCTTTGCCATCGTGCTGTTGCTGCTGGTGGGCGTGTCCCTCGTTGCCTCATATCTTCCAGCGCGCCGCGCCACTCGTGTCGATCCACTCGTGGCCTTGCGCTACGAGTAGAACCCCGGTGTTCCGTGCCGCAATCTAAAACAACTTGACTGCCAGCTCCTGCGGACGATCCCCAACGGGAATCATCGTCAATAGACTGTTGGTCTGCGCGCGGATCACCGCTATATCGCCGGACCCTTGGTTGACCACCACCAGCAGTTTCTCTTCCGGGTCTACATCAAATCGCAGCGCGCCGGGCCACTGGCCTGCCTGGATGGGGAATTCTTTCGTGGTGCCGGGTGTTCGAATCACCCGCCGATTGGCAATGTCCACCGGAATGACGTGTCCCGCCGCCGTGTCCGAAACGTACAGCGTGCTCGCGTCGGCGCTGAGCACGCCACGTGTCGGCCCCGAGCCCAGCATCATGTAGTCACCCACCTCGTGCGTCCAGGTATCGATCGCTTGCAACCCATGTGCCTCCGGAGAAATCACGTACAATTCGCCGCCGTCCGGTTTCATCAGCATGTCCGTCGGTACGCCGGCGAGTTGGAGGTTCGCCACCAGCACATTCCGCCGGAGGTCTACCACCGAGAGCCGCGCTTCCGTCTGGTTGGTCACAAAAGCCACACTGCTGTCTGGCAGCACCGCAGCCTTTTCGGGGCCTGCGATGACGGCCACACTGCCGCGCAGAGCCAACGTCGCCGCGTCATGAATTTCGAGCGTGCTGTCGCGATGGTTCAGCACCAGCACGCTTTTTCCGTCTGGCGTGACGCGTGCGAGGACTGGCTCCCGGCCCGTTTGCGCCCGTCCCACGATTCGCCGCGACTGGCAATCCACTGCGACCAGAGTGTTCTCTCCGGAAGATGTTGTGTAGAGGATGGTTCCATCCGGCGAAAAATCGATCGAATAGGGCAGTACTCCGACGGGGATACGTGCGCTGACTCGGCTGGTTGCGGAGTCCAGCGTCCAGATGTATCCGCCTCCGGTGCTCACTCCCCAGACTTCCGCGCGCGTGGGATGTTCGCGCATTCCGGAAATGCCCGGCCCGATCGGCACGTGCGCCACTGCGGCGAGCTTCACCAAATCCACCACCGTCACGTTGCCGTCCGCGGTGGACACATAAGCGTATAGTCGCAGTCCTGGCCGCAGGAACGACGGCTGATGTTCGCGCGAAATAATCACGGCCGCGAACGTCAGCAGCACCGCCAAGAGGAAATACACCCGGAAGTTGCGCGCCCGTTTCATGTCGATCGTTAGCTCATCTCAACCAGTCTCAGCAAGGATTCTTACTCGCTCTTCGCGCGTCGCGCTATTGGCGGCGTCACCGTAGGGTCGTCCTTTTGAAGGCGACTGCCTCGCACACTGCCTGGACGTTGTGCCTCGGTCAGATTGATGGAACACACGGGACACCATTGCTGGTCGGGGCTCAATTCACGTCGCGATGTAACACCGCCGCAATTTGGCGGACCTCTTCGACCAGTTCCGCGAATTCCTCCGGCACAATCGATTGAATGCCGTCCGACAGCGCCTTCTCTGGCTCATGATGCACTTCCACTAGCAACCCATCCGCGCCCACCGCAATCGCCGCGCGCGACAGCGGCAGCACCTTGTGCCTTTTGCCGGTCCCGTGCGAAGGATCGACCAGAATCGGCAAGTGGCTCCGTTTTTTAACCGCCGGGACGACCGCCAAGTCGAGCGTGTTCCGCGAAAAATCCGAAAACGTCCGTACGCCCCGCTCGCACAGCATCACGTTGTAATTTCCCTCCGACAGGATGTATTCCGCCGCCATCAGAAACTCGTCGAGCGTTGCGGACATGCCGCGCTTCAGCAGTACCGGCTTCTTCGCCCGCCCCGCGCGCTTCAATAGCGAAAAGTTCTGCATGTTCCGCGCGCCAATCTGAATCACGTCCGCATACTCTTCCACCAAATCCAGGCTTTCGTTGTCGATTGCTTCCGTAATGATGCCGAAACCGTACTCTGCGCGTACTTTGGCCAGAATCTTCAGCCCGGGCAAACCCAAGCCTTGAAAGCTGTACGGCGAGGTCCGCGGCTTGTACGCTCCGCCGCGAAACAGCCGCACACCGCTGCTTTTCACGCGTTCCGCAATCGCAAAGCACTGCTCTTCGGTCTCCACTGCGCAGGGCCCCGCAACCAGCGCCACTTTGCTCCCGCCAACCGTCACTTCGCCGCCCGGCACCGGTATCCGCAGCACCGTGTCTTCTTCCTTCGCGTCGCGGCTCACCAGCTTGTACGGCTTGCTGACCGGAATGCACTCAATGACCCCGGGCATGGACTCCAACACGCCCAAATCCACCGCGCCCGAATTTCCCGTAATGCCAATGGCTGTCCGCAGCGACCCCGGAATCGGGTGCGCCTTCATTCCCAAGCTTTCAATCCGCTCGCACACGCCGCGAATCTGTTCTTCGGTCGCGTGCGACTGCATCACCACCAGCATCGGCAGCTCCTCCCGCTCTCCAGCCTGTTCCGCAAACCAGCAGTCTACGTCACGGCTTCCACCGCCGCAAATTTTGTAGCGCCGGCTTCTAGCCGGCGGTTTTTGCCTCGTGTGCTACAATAGTCTGTTTACCATGGACGAAAAAACCGCAGTAGGCACGCCCGAACCACCGGCCACCGGTGTATCCGAGTTCGACCCGGAAGACGAGTACCGCCCCGAACCTGAGCCGGAGCCTTTACCCCCCTCGTGGATGGACGGCAGCTTGCGCCTGGGCATTCATACCTCCATTGCCGGCAACTACGTAAACGCCCTCGAATCTGCTCGCAAGCTCGGCGCGAACGCCCTGCAAATCTTCTCTGCCAGCCCGCGCATGTGGCAGGGCGGCCCGAGTCGCATCCCCGAAGCCGATGCCGCGCCCTTCCGCGGCCGCCGCGAAGAACTTGGCCTCGGCCCCCTGGTCATCCACGCCAACTACTTGATCAATCTGGCCGCCGTTCAGCCCATGTTGCGCGCGCGTTCGATTCAGGCATTTCAGGACGAACTCCTTCGCGCCCTCGCTCTCGGCGCTGATTTTCTGGTCATCCATCCCGGCTCCCGCGGCGAAGCTTCGCCCGAACAAGCCGTCGCCGCGGTCATCGAATCGGTCAAGCAAGCCGCCAAGCGCATTCCGATGGGAGGCCTGCGCATCCTCATCGAAAACACCGCCGGCATGGGCGCTTGTGTGGGCTGCCGTCTGGAAGAAATCGGCCAAATCCTGTTCGGCCTCCGCGACCTTCCCGTCGCGGCTTGCCTCGACACCGCACATCTTTACGCTGCCGGCTACGATATCGCGACCGAATCCGGCCTCGTCAGCACGCTTGACCTGATCGACTCTACGATTGGCCTCGATTTCGTGCCTGTTTTTCACGTCAACGACTCAAAAATCCCCCTCGGCGGCAAAGTCGACCGCCACGCCCATCTCGGCGAAGGCAAAATCGGTGCCGCCGCTTTCCAACGCATTCTGACCCATCCCCGCCTCGGCGCTCTTCCGCCCGAAGGTTTGGTCGGTCGCGCTTTCATCCTCGAAACCCCCATCGACGATCCCGGCGACGACCGTCGCAACGTGGCCAAGCTCTGGCAACTCGCCGGCCTTGCCGACCAAGCCCCGCCGCACGAAAAGGGCTTCACCATGCTCACGCCGGCGCTGAAAAAACTCCAACTCAAATCAGCCAAAGCCGCCAAATTCGCGGCAAGGATCGCGCAAAAATCTAAAGTCGCGGCCACTGCCGGCTCCGTCGCATCCAAAACGAAATTTTCGCGCAAGCGCGCCAGCAAATCCCGCGCCAAGTCTGCGAAAGGGAAGAGGCGCTGACGCTTTGTGTGGCATAGGCTTCCACCTGTGAAGAGTTAAACTTCAGCGCGTGATCCGCTGAAAACGATTTCGTAACTGGAGAAGGGCAGTTGTCCGAGACCAAAACGCAGCCAGCGGGCACAGCTTACGACCCGCAAACCATCGAAGCCAAATGGCAAAAACGCTGGTCCGAAGCCCGCGTCTTCGATTGCGAAGCAGACCCTTCCAAGCCGAAATATTACGTCCTCGAAATGTTGCCGTATCCCTCCGGCACCATGCACATGGGCCACATGCGCAACTACGCCATCGGCGACGTGGTCGCTCGCGTCAAGCGCATGCGCGGCTTCAACGTCCTCCATCCCATGGGCTGGGACGCTTTCGGCTTGCCCGCCGAAAACGCCGCCATCAAAAATCAAACCCATCCCCGCGTCTGGACCAACAACAACATCGCCGAATTTCAGAAAACGCTTCGCCGTTTCGGCTTCAGCTATGACTGGCGCCGCGAAATCTCCACCTGTGAACCCGAATACTATCGCTGGAACCAGTGGTTCTTTCTCCGCATGCTGGAAAAGGGCCTCGCCTATCGCAAGAAAAGCCGCGTCAACTGGTGTCCCAAGTGCTGCACCGTCCTGGCCAACGAGCAGGTCGTCAACGGCGGCTTTTGCTGGCGCCACGAAGACACCCGCGTCGAAACGCGCGAACTCGAGCAATGGTTCCTGAAAACCACCGCGTACGCCGATCAGCTCATCGACGATCTGAAGCAGGTGGAAGCCACTTGGCCCGAACGCGTCGTCACCATGCAGCGCAACTGGATCGGCAAATCCCAGGGCGCGCGCGTCAAATTTGAAATTGACGGCCTCGCCAGCGTCAAGCCCATCGAAATCTTCACCACGCGCATCGACACCATCTACGGCGCAACGGCCATCATCCTCGCGCCAACGCATCCGCTCGCTGCGCGCCTGCTGCAAGGTTCTCCGGTTCGCGAACAAGCCGAACCGCAACTCGTCGAAATGCAGCGTACTTCGACGAAAGCCGAAGATCTCGCCACTGCAGAAAAAGTTGGCTTCTTCACCGGCCGCTACGCCATCAATCCGTTCAACAACGAAAAGCTGCCCATCTGGGTCGGCAATTTCGTCCTGATGGAGTACGGCACCGGCGCCATTATGGCCGTCCCCGCGCACGATCAGCGCGACTTCGAGTTCTGCCGCAAATACGGACTGCCAGTCCGCGTCGTGATTCAGCCGGAAAACACGGAACCTCTCGACGGGGCGACGCTCACCGCACCGTTCGAGGAGCATCACGGGCAGCTCGTCAACTCCGGCCAATTCAACGGCCTCGCGCCTGACGACGCTATCGCCAAGATGGCCGCGTTCGCCGAAAAAAAAGGGTTTGGCAAAGCCGAAACGGTTTACCGCCTCCGCGATTGGGGCATCTCCCGCCAACGTTACTGGGGCACGCCCATTCCGGTCATCTACTGCGAGAAAGACGGCCTCGTCCCGGTTCCCGACAAAGATCTTCCCGTCATCCTGCCGCCGAATCCCAAGCTAACCGGCGAAGGCGAATCGCCGCTCGCCTCGACTCCCGAATTCGTCAACACCACTTGCCCCAAGTGCGGCGGTCCTGCGCGCCGCGAAACCGACACCATGGACACCTTCGTCGACTCCTCCTGGTATTTCTATCGCTACTGCGACCCGCACAACGACAAGGCGCCTTTTGACTCCGCCAAAGTCGCCTACTGGTTTGAAGCCAATCAGCCAACCGGAATCGACCAGTACATCGGCGGCATCACCCACGCTATTCTGCACCTGCTCTATTCGCGCTTCTGGTGCAAAGTCATGCGCGACATCGGCCTGATCCATCACGACGAGCCCATCGCCCGCCTTTTCACCCAAGGCATGGTGCTAAAGGGCGGCGTCGCCATGTCCAAATCCCGCGGCAATGTCGTCGGCGCGATCGACATGGCTCAAAAATACGGCGCCGACACGGGCCGTCTCTACACCCTTTTCGCTGCGCCTCCCGAAAAAGATCTCGAATGGAGCGAGGAAAGCATCGAAGGCGCCTGGCGTTTCCTCAACCGCGTCTTCCGCCTCGTGGACAAGCATGCAGCCGCCATTCGCACTGCGCCCAACTGGAATTTCGACCCGCAGGGCATGTCCGACAAAGAACGCGATCTCATCCGTGTGACCTACCAAACCATGCAACGCGTCACGCAGGACTTCGAGAAGCGCTGGCACTTCAACTCCGCCATCGCACAAATCATGGAGCTGACCAACGAAATCTATCTCGCCGAACCGCTCGACAACGGCGTCCGTCCCGAAATTCAAAAGGAAGTCCTGCAGATTCTTACACTGCTTCTCGCGCCCATGACTCCGCACATCGCCGAAGAAATGTGGGAAATGCTCGGCAACTCCGACGGCCTATGGACCGCGAAGTGGCCCGACCTCGTCGACGAGCAACTCGAACTGGCCAAAGACAACGAAATCGAAATCCCCGTCCAGGTCAATGGCAAAGTCCGCGCCACTTTGAAAGTCCTCGTCGGCATCACCGAAGCGGAAATTGTAGCCAAAGCCCAAGCCGATCTCGGCGTAGCCCGCCACCTCGAAGGCAAACGCATCGTCAAAGTCATCTACGTCCCCAACAAACTTCTCAACCTGGTGGTCAAGTGACGCTTGGCCGCGACGGATGGCGCGTCGCCGTCGGACTTACGCTGCTGTTAGGTGTTGCGTGCTCCGCAGTCTTTTCTCAGGATTCGACAGACCACGACCGCTGGGCGCTTCGCGTTTCTGGCGATGGCGGCTCCCACCTTTCCGAACCGAACTGCCATCCATCCGAGTACTTTAGCGATGGCATTCGTCAACTTTTCCTGAAAGAATTTCGGAACCCGAAGGATCCAGACTTCTTTGAAGATACGGCTTCCGCTCAGAGAATCGGAGAGGTTTCAGGCCACAAGATTGACCAGCACGAGCATCGGATCAATCAAAGCAGCCAGAATCCAATTACGGTCAAGATGCTCCTTGTGGAAAGAAAACCTAAAGAGTTTTGCGAAATTTACCGGCAGCAGTTTAGTCCTGATATGGTCAAGGCTGAACCCGCGTATCTTGTGCCCGTCGGCAATGAAACCATCCTGGCTTCGACAGACGCCTGGACTGGAAACAGCGGCCAGCGTCAGGACATTTACTGGACCTTCGCTGAAGATGGCCCTCTGGAACTGGACGTGGACTACGTAGTCGACGAGGCCCTGAAAAAAGTACGGCCCGAGGGGCTGATCATCCGAAATGGCGGCGGATTTGACATTCGGACTCTCACCTACAATCAGCTTCTTTGGAAACCGCGTGACCCTCATTGCTGCCCAACCGGCGGCAGCATCGAGATCAGGTTTGCGCTAAAAAACCATCAATTGGTTTTTGTCAGTCAAAGCCACAAAAAGGACTAGCTGGGAGGAGTACTATGGCAATCGGAGCGACGATGCAAGAGCATCATTCCAAACCAAACTCCGAACTCGGTGGCGTAGTCGTCCTCGACTTCGGCGGCCAATTCACTCAGCTCATCGCTCGCCGCATCCGCGAACAGCAGGTCTTCTCCGCCATCCTCCCGTGCACCACGACCCTCGACGAAATTCGCGCCTATCAACCTGCCGCTATCGTCCTCTCCGGCGGTCCTAGCTCTGTTTACGACCCCGAAGCCCCCAAGTGCGACCCCGGCGTCCTCGCTCTCGGCCTACCCGTCCTCGGCATTTGTTACGGCATGCAGTGGATTACGCACACCCTCGGCGGCAAAGTCGTCAAAGCCGACCGTCGCGAATACGGTCGTGCGTACTTCCGCGCCGCTCACCCTGCCGGCCAGTTAGAACCTTCTAATCTCTTTGCTGGCCTCCCCTCCGAACTCCGCATCTGGAATTCCCACGGCGACCATGTCCGCGAACTCCCCGCTGGCTTCTGCGCTACCGGCCACACCGACAACGCCATTGCCTCCCTTGAAGACCCCAAGCGCAAAATCTACGCGGTCCAATTCCACGTCGAAGTCAATCACACCGAGAAGGGAACTGAGCTTCTTCGCAACTTCCTCTTCCGCGTTTGCCACGCCGAGCCTAAGTGGAGCGGCGCGGCTTTCATCGACGAGACCGTCGCCTCCATCAAAGCGAAAGTAGGGACGAAGCGCGCCATTTGCGCTTTGAGTGGCGGCGTGGACTCCACAGTCGCCGCCGTTCTCGTTCACCGCGCCATCGGCGATCGCCTCACCAACATCTTCGTTAACACCGGCATGCTCAGAAAAAACGAGTTCGCCGACACCCTCGATATGCTCCGCAACCGCCTCGGCCTCCACGTCGACGGCGTAGACGCTTCCGACCGCTTCCTCGCCCAGCTGGCCGGCGTGACCGACCCGGAGCAAAAACGCAAAATTATCGGCAACGAATTCATCGCCGTCTTTGCCGAAGAAGCCCAAAAGCTCCAATCCACTGAAGCCCACGGCGAAATCGCCTATCTCATCCAGGGTACCCTCTATCCCGACGTCATCGAGTCCGTCTCGGTCAAAGGGCCCTCCGCTACCATCAAAACCCACCACAATGTCGGCGGCCTGCCCGAAAAAATGCCCTTTGCCCTGATCGAGCCCCTCCGCGACCTCTTCAAAGACGAGGTCCGCCGCATCGGCCGCGACCTCAGTCTGCCCGACGAGATTCTTTTGAAACATCCGTTTCCCGGCCCCGGGTTGGCCGTTCGGCTTCTCGGCGAGATCACCCGTCCGCACCTCGTCACCCTGCAGGACGCTGATTCCATTGTGGTTGAGGAAATTCGCCGCGCCGGTCTCTACTCCAAGGTCTGGCAGGCTTTCGCTGTTTTGCTGCCAGTACGTAGCGTTGGCGTTATGGGCGACTTTCGCACCTACGGCCTAACCGTGGTCGTTCGGGTCGTCGAATCCGAGGATGCCATGACTGCCGACTGGGTTCGCCTGCCCGGCGAAGTGCTGGAGCGTATCTCCACCCGCATCGTCAACGAAGTGACCGGCGTCACGCGCGTCGTCTATGACGTGACTTCCAAGCCTCCCGGCACGATCGAGTGGGAATAGAAGCCGCGCATACCGTTCCTGGGTGAACTTCGCATCTAAGAGAACTGCAACCTGGGCGGGAAATGCTGGGGGCGTTGCGTGCCTGCGGCTAAATCGAAAAACAAGGCCGCGCTGGGACCCCACGCGGCCTGGATGATTCAGACCTGGTATTTTGACAGCAAACTTACACGAGCCGAACGACCTACCGATTGGCCATCTTCTGTGCCATGTACAGGATGAGCTTACGGTCCCCTTCTTCCACTTTGCTCAGCAAGCGCCGAAGCTTGTTGAGAAAGCGTGCATCTTTTCCGACCGTGCCCCACGCGATGTCGTCCGACGACTTCCGCTTGGGCAGATTCGGCAGCTGCGGCGGTTCCTCACCGTCATAAAAGAGTTGATAGAGTGGGCACTCGAGGGCGCGAGCAAGTTTTTCCAGCGTTTCAATGGCCGGTACAGTATGGCCATTCTCTACGCGGGAAATATAACAACGAAGCAACCCTGTTCGCTTCTCGATGTCGCCCTGGGAGAGTTTTTTTTCTTCGCGCAGAGCGCGAAGACGGTCACCAATAATCATGGCGGCATTATTCCATGTAGGTAAGAGTGAAGCAAGTAGAAACTTGGCACCCCTCAAAGTGCAACGCTTGATGCGCTCCGGCCTGCAAAACCTCCACACATTCCGGATGGCACGTTATACAGTAGGGGTAACTAAACTGCTGTGCCGAACGTAACCAAAACCTGATGCCACGCGTCCCAAAACTAGAGCCGACGGGCCAGTCCCCCAGTCCCGCGGCTGCACGGCCCTCCCCCGCCAAAGCACCCGGCGCGGTGGACGACCGGGAACTGGTTCGGCGCGCTCAGCAGGACGATCAGGCGGCTTTCGAGGAACTGATCCGGCGGCATCAGCATCGCGTCTTTGCTGTGGCCGGCGGCATCTTGCGGCGGCGCGAAGATGTGGAGGATATTTCGCAGCAGGTTTTTGTCAAGGCGTATTTCTCGCTGAAGCGTTTCGATCAGCGCGCCGCCTTCAGCACTTGGTTGTACAAAATCACGGTCAACGAGTGCTGGGATTTGCTGCGCAAGAAAAAAGTCCGGCCGTTGGTTTATGAGTCGGACTTGAGCGAAGAGCAAGCCCGGCAGGTCATCGCCGCCGAAGAAAAAGAAGGCGTCGAGCCGGACATCAGCGAACGCCTCGAAGCCCGTGAACGCGTCGAACGCTTGCTCGAGGGTTTGGACGAACGCGATCGCCTGATGCTGATCTTGAAAGAAGTCGAGGGATTTGCGGTCGAGGAAATTGCGGAAGTGCTGGACTTGAATGCCAACACCGTCAAAGTCCGGCTCTTCCGGGCACGTCGCCGTATCGTCAACAAAGTGCGACGGCACGGCGAATGAGCTTTTTGCATCGCGGTGAGCTGGCGCAGTTTGCATTCGTTCTTTGAGGCGTTTAGATTGAGTTTGAGTTTTGCTAAGTTTCGGAATCGGTGAAGGGAGGCTGCACCATGGGCCTGTTGAACAAACATCGGGCAGAATGTAAAAGCGTCCTGGCGCAATTCGAGGACGTCACAAACACCGCCGCCACGGCGCAGGATCTTTTGGCGGCGCTGCCGGTGAATCTTCGTCAGCACGCGCAGGCTTGTTCGGTTTGTCGGGAAACCGCTGAAAGCCTCCTGGCTACCCGCTCCATGCTCTCTGCAGTCCCTTCGAGCGCCGACCTTGGCGGTCCCTGGTTTGCCTCGCGCGTGATGACTGCCATCGCCGAACGCAAGGCCGAACTGGCCCGCACCATCGACGCCTGGACCTTCTTGCCCAAGCTCGCCGCGCACCTGACCTGGGCTTCCTCCTTGGCATTGTTGCTGGCGAGCGCTTGGCTCTATCAAAAACCCATTTCGGCTCCTCCGCAAAACGCCGCCCACGCTGTGGTCACGGACATTACCGGCGAACCGGTGGTGGATAGCTCTACGCTGCCCAGCAACGACGACGTACTCGTCAGCTTGGCCGAGAAGCCTCGATGAACGAAAACACCGCTAAGCGCAAAGCTGCTGTCTGGATTGCCGTGGTTTTCATCCTCGGCCTCGCGCTGGGCGGTGTCTTTGGCTATTTCTACGGTCATCGCGCGGTGGTTATCGCTGGGCCGCCTATCTTGAGCGAGCCGGAGCGCCGCGCCCGTCGTCTCGACCAAATGACTCGCGAGCTCAGCCTCACGGATGCTCAGCGTTCCCAAATGGACGCCCTGCTTCTGCAAATTCACAAGGATTTCCAGGCGGTCCGCGACAAAAATACCAGCCAACTCGAATCCGAAATGATGGACGCCCGCCATAAAAGCCGCGAGCAAATTCGCGCCATTCTCACTCCCGACCAGCTTCCCAAGTTTGAAGAATTTCTGAAGCGCCTTGATGAAGAACGCAAGCGCAACACGCCGCCCCAAGCCGGCGGCGCACCGCCTCCATCCCGTTAACTGTTCTGTTTGTTTGTCCGCACAGAGCTACAACTCTGTTCGCTCATGAAATAATGACTCGGCTTGCGACCTTGTTGAGGAAACGACGCGCTTCTTCCGGAGGTTTTTCTCTTTAGCTACTCGCTTCTCACTGCCCACCACTCACTTCTCACACTTTCACCAGCGTTTTGCCAATATTCTCGCCCTTAAACAACATATTGATCGCATCCGGAACTTTCTCTAAACCTTCCACCACCGTCTGCTTGTCTTTCAATTTCCCCATCATCTTCCACTTGCCCAATTCTGTCGCCGCCTCTGTGAAGCGCGATGCATAGTCGAAAACTAAAAATCCCTCCACCTTGAGCCGCTTCACGATCAGAATCCCCATGTTCATTCGCGCCGGCTCGGCCTGGGTGTATCCGGAAATGAATCCGCATAGCACCACCCGCCCGTGCAGATTCATCCGCCCGAGGACCGCATCCATTACTTCGCCACCCACATTCTCAAAATTTATGTCCACGCCGTTCGGCGTCGCTGCGGCGAGCTTTTCCTTCCAGTCCGCGTGCTTGTAGTTGACCGCCGCGTCGAACCCCAACTCTTCCGTCACCCACTCGCACTTTTCGTCCGTTCCGGCGATTCCCACCACACGGCATCCGTGAATCTTGCCGATCTGTCCCGCGATGCTTCCCGTTGCACCCGCCGCCGCCGACACCACCAGCGTCTCTCCTTTTTGCGGTTTCGCGACCTCCGTTATTCCGAAATACGCGGTCAACCCGGTCATGCCCAACGCACCCAGGAAAAGTGTGTCGGACACAAACGGAATGGACGGAATTTTCTGCCAGCTCGACCGTGGCGCATCATCCACCACAACAAACTCCTGCAAACCCGTCAATCCGATAATTTTGTCACCCTTCTTGAATTGCGCGTGCTTCGACTCCACCACCTCCGCCAGCCCTAGCGCGCGCATCACCTCGCCGATCTTCACTGCCGGCATGTAGGTATCGGCCGCCATCCAACCTCGCATCGTCGGATCCATCGACAAATATTTCACCCGCGCCAGCGCCTCGCCTTCCTTCAACTCCGGCACCGGCGCCTCACTCAACACCAAATCCCCCTCAGCCAACATGCCCGTCGGCCTCCGCATCAACCGCATCTGTCTATTCATGGTCATTTTTGTTTTTCTCGATCGCTGAGGACGATTGACGCTTCCGGTAGGGGGCTTCAGACCCGCCCCGGTTTCAAATCGGCTTTGTGACTTTCTCTTTGTCCTCTCCGCTCTGTGTTAAGGCCACACCGTAAGCCTTGAGCAGAAGCTCCAGGCCAAGAGGCACTATTCACTACTCACTATCCACTACTCACTTTTCCTTAAAACGGAATATCCTCATCCGAAATCTCCGGCCCCCCGCCCCCTCCGCTGCCCATCGGCTCTTCATGCCCGCCCTGCGGCGCGCCAAAATCCTCCGCATCTCCACCGCCGCCTCGCGCTCCGCCACCGCCTCCATCTCCGCGTCCACCCAACATCCGGAAATTATTCGCCACAATCTCAAAACTCGTGCGCTTCTGTCCTTCCTTGTCCTGCCATTCGCGCGACTGGATGCGCCCCTCGATAAACACCAGCGAACCCTTCTTCAAATACTGCTGCGCAATTTCCGCCTGCTTGCCCCACACCACAATCTTGTGCCATTCCGTCCGCTTCTGCCGCTCGCCGTTGCGGTCCTTGTACGTCTCATCCGTGGCCACCGAAAAATTCGCCACCGCCTGCCCGCCGCCCGTGTAGCGTGTCTCCGGATCGCGTCCCAGCCGCCCCACCAGAATCACTTTGTTTACCGACATTTGCGTTCCTCTCCTAACGCCGTGACGATAGCAGAATCCCACCACCGAGGCAAAATGACTGTAGGCGATGTCGCGATTCAAAATGGGGAAGGAGACAAGGTGCGAAGTTTTCACCGACGGAAAAAATCGATACGAGGCAAGCTGCGCGTTTACTGAAAACGTCTCCGAGGCGCGTCCCTAATGCTGGTGGCGATGCCGATCGCTCTTGGAAAGCGCCTCGAGAATATTCGTAAGCCCGCCAAAAATTAGCAGTACAAAAATCACCAGGATGAAGAGGGTGCCCATAGGCCAACTCCTCTATCAACAGCCTATGCCTCCTGGATGCTCCTGAACGGTGATCCAAGTCACCGCCGCCAGTGACAAAGTGCCGCGGGATTTTTACAGAAGACCGTCATAGCCTGGATTTTTTAGCAAATCGCGCACACCATCGCATCCCGCAACCAAGCCAGCTGGATGCTGGTTCGACTCCCCTCGCTCTTTCTTCGAGCTTACTCATGACAGTTCACTGCGGAGTCTGCGGTTTCGTTTTTGGGAGTAACTCTTGCGCGTGTCGAATGTCTTTCTTGAGCTGTTTGCGCACTTCGGATTGTCGCAGACTGTCCGCGAGCAGGTCAGCTTGGTTCAGCAGGTCACTGATCTTCGCCAGCACCTCTGTATTTGAGCCGCCAACAATCATTTTGGGGTCGTCCGGATACCACTTTCCGTTGTCATCTTTATCCAAAGCCGCAACGTAGTACTCGTATGCGCCGTGATCTTGCCCTACTGTTCCCGGCGTACTGGCGGTCGGCTCCTGGGCGAAAAAAACCAACTGCCCGAGTAAGCTGTCCGGTTGGAACAGAAGAGCAGAGCCGTGCGCGCTGCCCTTCGTGTGCACATACCAAACCACGGTATCGTTTTTGCATAGATGTATATCCCGGTCTTTCTCCACATATTCCGGACACGCTCCCGCAGGCAGCGAAGCAGGATCCGCGGGAGTAGGGAATGGGCAAGCCTTATATTTAATTTTTTTGTCGCTGTCCAAGGCCACTCTCACATGGATCGTCCATTGGATTGGAGTGCCTGCCGGGGCGGGCTGCGTTACCGGACAAGCGAAGGCTTGGGCTTGCAGTTGGGGCTCGGCTTGCGCTTGGCAGCGTACCGAGCAGAACGTTAGCAACAACAGGATCAAACTTCCGAGACGGGCAGAAAAACGAATCGGGCTGGACATCACACCTCCATCTACAAACAGAACCTGGACTTGCCTTTCAGGAATCATCGATTGGACTTGGCCTGCTGAACCAGAAGGGGAAATTCTGCGCCCGAGTGTAAACGATTCAGGTCTACATTGGCCAGTAATTGTTCTCGCGTATATCCCTTGGCGATTGCCCTCTTCAGCCACTTCAGGGCCTCGTCTCGCTCGCCGAACTGTAAATGGATCAGCGTCGCATTCACGAGTGTGTCCACATCATCCGGGTTAGCCTTCAACGCTTTTTCCAGGAATGACAATGACCCTTGCTGGTTGCTCACCCGCGCAAAGTACAATGCCAGCCAGGGCAGAACATCGGTATCGCTGGGATTCGTTTTGACCTGCTCTTCGGCCAGGTCAATCGCCTTTTGATAAGTTTCCGGCGCTTTATTCGCCTCGGACGGAATCAGCCGGTATGCATCTGCCAGATTGCCCCAGTAGTCGTATTTCTTCGGCCGTAGCGCAATTGCTTTCTGGCAATACGCAGCGTCTTCCTCGAAGCGCCCCAAATAAAAACTCATCGTCCCGGCATTGGAGTACAGATCCGGATTGTTCGGATCAATCTGCATGCCCCGCGCAAAATATTCGTTGGCCTTCGCAAACTCACCCAGGTTGAAATAGGCCACGCCAATATTCATGTAGCCCCAAACATTGTCCGGTGCGAGCTCCGTCACCTTTTGCCAATTTTGGATAGCTTCCGTGTAACGAGCGTGCGCGTTCAGAAACTGCCCGAGCGAGTTGTAGCAATCCCAACAGGCGGGACTCGCGGCAATGGCATCCCGGTAGGCCCCCTCGGCTTCCGCAAAGTGTCCTTGCACCGAATAGCTTCTTGCCACCCCGAGGTGCGCCTCTGCACTCTGTGGATCGAGCTCCAGCACCCGTCGGAAGGCCGTCAGCGCCTCACTCAGAGCGCCGGTCCGCAAATCCACGTTCCCAATGGCCAGTTGAACCTCCGGCGATTGACTGTCTAAAACCATAGCCGCACTCACTGCCGTCTTAGACTCGTCCGCCCAACGCGTTTCTCTTGTAGCGTTGTACTTGTACCAGTAGGCCAAGGCCAGGGCTGCGTGCGCCTGCGCATAGCTGGAATCCTCCTGCACCGCCCGCCGCAACAAATTGATTGCGATGTCCACATTCTTCGGGCGCTCGTACCGCTGCAAGTACCCGACGCCCTGCACATAAAAGTCATACGCCGCCGGTACGGTCGTGCCATGCGCCGTCAAGTAGCTCGCATTTGCCCCCGAAAGCTGCAGTTGCAGCATCCGCGTCGCTCTCGTCACCACCTGGTCCTGCAAACGCAGCAAATCGCCGGCTGCTTCGGTAATTGTTTCCGTCCGCAACTGCCGCCCGGTTTTTGCGTCCACGAGCGCCAGATTGATTCGCGCCATATTCTGAAAATGCTGCCACGTCGGCACCAACACTAGATTCGCCCCGAAGCGCGTCCGCGCGCCAGGAATGGTCGACACATTTTGTGTCCGCACGTCCAGCGCGGAAGGCACTTGCAACGAATCAATCTGTGCCAGTTTGGCCGTCACGGTTTCCGTAAATCCATTGCAGTACGCTTGCTCTGCCGGCTGCTGATCCACCGAGGTAAAGGGCAGCACCACCAAATTCTTTTGCTGCGGCAACGCCGGCCCGAAGATTCGTTGCCACATGGCACGGCTCGCATCCGGCCAAATCAGCGCTGCCAGTACCGGAAACACCAGGACGCAACAGGCGCACGCCAGTACATAACGTCTCCGCAATCGAGAGCGGGCGGCCATCGAATCGGAATTCGCCGAGCCGGCTCCGGCCACGCGCTCGTGTACATCCGCCCCACCCTCGCGTCCAGGCTCCAAATCTCGCTGCAGCCGCATCAAGTCGGCGCAGATTTCCGTGGCGTGCTGATACCGGACCGCCGGATCCTTCTCGATCGACTTGTCGATGATCTCTGCCAACCGCACGGGCAACTCCGGTCGCAACTGGATCGGCGATACCGGCGCTCGATTCAGAATGGCCTCAAAGACCACGCCGCACGTATTGCCCGAAAAAGCCAACCGTCCCGTTGCCATCTCATAGAGCACCACGCCGAATGAGAAGAGATCGCTCCGTGCATCGAGCTTCTCTCCGCGTACTTGCTCCGGCGACATGTACGCCACCGTCCCCACGGCCACTCCGGGACTGGTCAACGCGTCCTCGGAGTCTGCCGTGAATTCCGTAATTTCCGGATCTTCGACCATTCTCCTCGGCAATACCTTCGCGAGCCCAAAGTCCAGAATCTTCGTCTGTCCTCCCGGGCCTACAAAGATATTTGCCGGCTTCAAGTCGCGATGAATGATTCCTTTTTCATGCGCCGCTGCGAGTCCTTGCGCTATCTGCGTGGCAAGCTCAACTACCTGGCGCACAGAGAGCGAGCCGCGCTGGATCATTTCCTTCAGCGTCCCACCCTCCAGGAATTCCATGGCGATGAACGCCCGGCCAGCCTCTTCGCCGATGTCGTGAATGGTGCAGATGTGCGGATGGTTCAGCGCGGACGCAGCTTGTGCCTCGCGCCGGAAGCGCGCCAGCGCGTGTGAGTCGGTCGAAAGCTCATCGGGGAGGAATTTCAGCGCGACAAAACGATGCAACCGGGTGTCTTCCGCCTTGAAGACCACACCCATTCCGCCGCCACCGATTCTTTCCAATATCCGGTAGTGGGAGAGCGTTTGGCCGAGCAACAAACGCGGTGCAGCCATTGCTCTGCATGTTAGGTTGCGGCTGCGGGTAAGTCAACGAATGTAAATCAGTTCGCGCTATGCACGAGAAATGCGAAGAATCAGCCGGTCTGCCAGCGACGCCGGAGTCCGAAGAAGCATTCTCAGCATCTCCGCTCACAGCAGCCGACGATGCGGCACTATAAGAGACGGAAGAGACAAGAGGGATGCTTTGCAAGGAAGCAAAAGCAAACTGCATGCGGGTTCGGATGTATTCGAGACGCGTTCCTAGTGTTGGTGGCGATGCCGATCGCTTTTGGAAAGCGCCTCGAGAATATTCGTAAGCCCGCCAAAAATCAGCAACACAAAAATCACCAGAATGAAGAGGGTGCCCATAGGCCAACTCCTCTAGCAACAGCCTACGGCCGTTCTTGCTGATAGCGAGGTGACCGACGTCACATCCGCCCGTGCCACCCGGCACAGCGCCGCGCCACCCCCGCGGCGCACACTACACCCGAAGTTGAGCAAGCCCAGGGCATGCTGCAGGCCGGGCGTATTTGGGGAGTCTGCTTGATCCGGCCGCAAGCAGCCCGGAGGTGAATGCTATGGCCACCGTCTCACTCGCGGAACATCCTGCATTACATACTCCCGTACCGGAAGCCGCCACGCCCACAGGCCCTTCCGGCAAACCGCCCCGACCGGACACTGAGCATCGCGCGGCAAGCGGCCAGGGATTCTTGAGTGAAGCCTTACTTGAGAACAATCGGCTGGACATTTCCACCAAATCCAAAGTGTTGGACCTGTGCGTTGTGATTCTGTTGCACGTCGCGCTGATCGGCGGTCCGATTCTCGCTGGACTCTATTTCACCGACACCCTGAACCTGAAGGCGTACTACGCAACCATGATTGTTGCGCCGCCTCCGCCGCCGCCTCCGCCGCCGGCCCCTACCATCACGCAAGTGCGAGCAGTTGCGCCTCACCGCGTGTTTATGCAGCAGGGTAAGCTGGTTGCCCCGACGTACATCCCGAAGCAGATCGCGCAGATCAAGGAAGCTGCCGAGCCGGAACTGGATGGCGTCGTCGGCGGTGTGCCGGGTGGCGTACCTGGCGGCCAGATGGGTGGCGTGATCGGGGGAATTATCTCTGGTAGTAAGAGCAATGTTGCACCGCCACCAGCAGGGCCCGTTTCCAAGGCGCCCATTCGCGTCGGCGGAAAAGTGAAATCCCCGCGCGCGCTGTTCACGCCCTCTCCGCTATACCCCATCATTGCGAAGCAGACGCACGTGGAAGGCATCGTACAGATTGACGCTGTCCTCGATACGGATGGAACTGTCATTGAAATGAAGGTCGTTTCCGGGCATCCGCTGCTGATTCAGGCGGCCATGGACGCAGTGCGCACGTGGAAATATGAGCCGTCCTATTTGAACGGCCAACCCATCGCCGTCGAATTGATCGTGACTGTGACGTTCGTGCTGCAGCGGTAGCCCCATGGTGTAGTCGCAAGACGCGAAGTGGCTGGACCCCCAACAGCCACTTCGTGAGTGGTCGAAGTAGAAGTAGTAAGTTGTGGCGAGTGAGAAGCGAGGCCGTCCTGACTCCCCCGGTCAGGACGGCCTCCTTTTTTGCGAGTGAGCCTCATTGGGACCCGGGCGGAAAACCTTCGTAGCGCCGGCATCCGTGCAGCCGTTTCCCAACCGTCGCCAAACACGTCATCCGTGCGACGCATGGCGATAGAGAACAACGAGCTATTGTTTAAGTTGACGGTCTCCAGGGCGTGAACTATACAGGGACCGTGGCCACGGTCTCTTCCCTCGAAACCGAAGTTGGTGCACAGGTCTCGGTGCTGGCACCCAGTCGTGCGCGAGCGGTCATTTGGACGGCCACTGCGGCGGCTACCGGCGCGATTGTCATGGCCATGGAGTTGACCGCGTTTCGCCTGTACGCCCCTTTCTTCGGCAACTCGATTTACGTCTGGGGCAGCATGATTTCTGTCGTCATGCTTGCGCTGGCTGTCGGCTACAGCCTCGGCGGTTGGATCGCGGATCGTTCCAGCACGGACAGCCCGTTGTATTGGATCGTATTTGCCAGCGGCGTGTATCAGCTCGCAATCGTGGCCTTCACCCGCGATCTGCTGTTCAAAATGTGGCACTGGGGCGATTTTCGCGGTACGGCAGCCGCCACGGCGGTGATTTTCGTTCCGCCGATGACGGCGCTGGCGATGACTTCGCCGTTCGTGATTCGGTTGCTCGCACGCGTCGGTCATGTGGGCATCACCGCGGGACGCGTCTTTGCCGTGTCCACCGCGGGCAGTATCGGTGGCGTATTGGCAACCAGTTTTTGGCTGGTGCCGCGGTTTGGCACCCGCATGACCATGGAGATTTTGTGCGTTGCGTCGGTGGTCATCGGCGTTGCTGGTTTGGTGATGCGTTGGAAAGCGGCGGTCTTGCTGGTGCTTTCGCTGATTCCATTGTTTCTGCTGAAAGGACCAGCGCCGCCGGCGACCATGCTCTGGAGTGGCGACTCCGCTTACAACCGGATCGTCGTATTCGAGGACAAGGGCCTGCGCTACCTGGTGCTGAATGACTCGCGTTTTGCGCAGACGACGGAAAAACTCGGCAGCCCCATGTCGGGATTTTATAGCGACCAGTTTGCCCTGGGCCCGCTGCTGGTGCCGGCGAAGAACTTGCTCGTGTTGGGCATGGCTGCTGGCGGCTCCATTCAAGTGACGCGCGCCGTCGATCCGAAGATTCAAGTGGATGCGGTCGAGATTGATCCGAAAGTGGTGGAATTGGCCGGGCAGTTTTTTGCCTTGCCGCAAAACGATCCGCGTCTGCACGTGCATGTAGCCGATGCGCGGCCTTGGTTGGCGGAACAGACCGGGAAATGGGACTTGGTCCACGTGGATCTGTTTCAAGGCGGGCCGTGGGTGCCGTTTTATCTGACGACTGTCGAGTTCTTTGCATCGGTGCGCTCGCGGATGACCGACGAAGGCTTGTTGATGGTGAATGTGCTGGACAAAAGCGAAAAAAGGGAACTGCTCGGCGCGATCGGCGCCACGTTGCGGGAGTCTTTTCCGTCGGTGGAGGAGCTGCCCACGGAAAAAGGGAACTACATTTTGTTCGCGTTTGCGAAGCGCCGCGACCTTCCAGGAATAGTGGAGCGTCTGGTGGACAACAACCGGCCGGATTGGGAGCGCGAGTTGGCGGGGAAGGCCGCGATTCAGCTGAAGGAGTTTTCGCCGCCACAAGATGCCGTGATTTTTCGCGATGATAAAGCACCCATCGAAGAGTTGACCCGCCGGATGCTGGAAGCCGCTGCAAATTAACCTAGGATTTATACACGCCGGAGTAGCCTCTCTTCCACGCCCAGCCGCGGAAGGCGGCAAAGCGGGCGGAATGATTTGCGCGATTCGCGCCGGTTTTGTAGACCTATGGCCGAATTGATCAGCAGATCGGACGGGGGAAAACTTATGTTGCGAAAAATCGGAATCATAGCCGGATGCGCGTTGGCAGCAGGCGTCCTCTTGGCCGGAGCTAAGGCAGGTGCACCGGCGGGGAGTGGGTACCACTTGTTGAAGAAAGTGTCGCTTGGCGCAGCGCCAGGAGGCGGCGAGTACTTTGACTACCTCACGGCAGATTCGGAGGGGCGGCGCATTTACGTGTCGCATGGCACGGAAGTGGTGGTGGTGGACGCGGACAGTGGTGCGAAAGTGGGCGCGATTGGCGGACTGCAACGCTGCCATGGCATCGCGCTGGTGAAGGATTTGGGCAAGGGCTTCATTACCGATGGCGAGGGTGCGAAAGTCGTGGTGTTTGATATCGCGAGCCTGAAAGTGACGGCCGAAATCAAGACCGAGAAGGACGCGGACTCGATCATTTACGATCCGGCGTCCAAGAAGATCTTCGCGTTCAACGGAGACTCGAAGAGCGCGTCGGTGATTGATCCGGCGGGCGCGACGTTGGTGAAGCGGCTGGAGTTGGGCGGCGGACCGGAATTCGCGGTGGCCGATGGCAAGGGCATGGTCTTCAACAATCTTGAGGATAAGAATGAGGTGGTGGCGATCGATTCCAAGTCGCTGACGATCAAAGCGCGGTGGCCGCTGGCGCCGGAAGGTGGGCCGACGGCGATCACGATGGATCGCGAGCATCGGAGATTGTTTTCGGCGGGGCGCGAGCCGGCCATGTTGGACATGGTCGATGCCGACAGCGGGAAAGTGTTGCAGTCGGCAAAAATCAGCGGCGGCGTGGATGCGGCGGTGTTCGAGCCGGAGACGGGGGATGTTTTTGTGTCTACGCGCGAGGGATTCGTGCACATCTTCCATGAGGATTCGCCGGAGAAGTTCAGCGAAGTGGAACAATTGAAAACGGAGCTTGGCGCGAAGACGATGGCGTTGGACACGAAGACGCACAACTTGTACCTGAGCACGGCAGATTTCGGCGAGCCCGACGCGAATAAGCGGCGCAGGCCGGTGCCGGGAACGTTTCACTTGCTGATTTACGGAAAATAGAGGAGAAGGAAGAGCAGGAGGCGCTGGCCGACATTTATGAAAGGGAAAAACCGGAGGGAGTTTCTGCGCGGAACCGCGGCGACCGCCGCGGTGATGTTCAGCATGGGCAGAACGGGAGGGGCAAGCCCCTCCCCTACAGTGTTTGGAAATGCATTCAGCGGCTCGAGTGAGCAGGGAACGGCGATGCAGCGGGCGTATGGGAATGCAGGGAAGAAGCCGCTGCGGCTGGGGCTGATTGTGGGGATTGGCAGCGATCCGGATGCGGCGCTGGCGAAGGTGAAGGCGCTGGGCTTGCCGACGTGCCAGGCGTACGCAGAGGATTTCAGCGACGCCCTGGCGGGAAAGTTGGTGGCGGCGCTGGAGAAGAATGGAATTGAAGCGACGTCGATTGTGGTCGGCGGGCCGGGAAAAGAAGTGTGGGACTTCTACGGCGGGCCGGCGACGATTGGGTTGGTGCCGCGCGAGACGCGAGCTGCGCGCGTGGCGCAGATCAAGAAAGCTTCGGAATTTGCCAAGCGCGTGGGCGTGCCGGCGGTGCAGACCCATGCAGGATTCATTCCGGAGAATCCCAACGATCCGCTGTACACGGAGACAGTGGGGACGTTGATCGATGTAGTGGGCTACTGTCGGAAGAATGGGCAGAACTTCCGGTATGAAACCGGGCAGGAGACGCCGATCACGTTGTTGCGGGCGATGCGCGATGTGGGGCTGGACAATCAGGGCGTGAATTTTGATGTGGCGAATTTGATTTTGTACGGCAAGGCGAATCCCGTGGATGCCATCGAGATTCTTGGGCCGTATGTGCAAGGCGTTCATGCGAAGGACGGGCTCTGGCCGACGAATCCGAAAGAGTTGGGGGAAGAAGTGGCGATCGGAAAAGGCAAAGTGGATTTTCCGAAAATTGTGGCGCGGTTGAAAGAGATGAAGTATCCGGGCGCGGTGACCATCGAGCGGGAGATTTCGGGGCCGCGGCAGATGGAGGATGTGCGAGGGGCGAAGGAGTATCTGGAGAAGGTCATTGGATAACGGCGAGCGGCGCTGGGTCGTGTTGAGAGCCGTAGCGAACTGAAGTAGCGACGCAATGAAGTAACGAGATAACGAAAGGCGATAGCCCACCCCGGGTGTTTTGCGCAAAGAGTGTGGATTTGTCTGAAAATGCAGGGCATAGGTTTTTGCGAAGCGCAAAAGAGTGCGGAAGAGTGTGAAAAGACGGGAGATAGTGGCGAGTGAATGGTGAACAGGGAATCCCTGGATTCCGGGCGAATACGGGCGAGGGCTATGGTTCGGGGGATTTGGACGCGGCAGTGCCGTTGAGATACCCCTACTCCGTGGTGACGGAAACTGTGCGGAAGGAGCTGAAAGCAGAGGGTTTGGAGACGTAGTTGAGTGGCAGAAGCGCGCGGAATGTTTACTGGGTATGGAAAAAGAGTGAAAGCTTTGGGCGGCGGGGCGGAGCGATGAGTTCCAAATCGGGAAAACCGGGCAGGATGACGACGAAAGTTCACGTTAGCTTATAGCATATTCAGAGATTGTTGTCAAGTAAATAACTAAGCCTTGCAGGGGCAAGGGCTTACGAGGCGGAGTGTTTTCGCGAGGGGATGAAGAGGGGTATGAAGTTGGCGTGCCTGGAAATCCATCGGGTTTGAGCGTCGGCTGCAAAAACCGAAAGAATTGGGACCAGTCCGTTCCCTTCCAGGCGCGCCAAGCATGATTGGAACGCGGCGTGGGCGGGGGCGTCAATTTGGTGGGAAGGGCAAGGTTCTCAGGGCACCAGCGTACAGGGGATGCGGGGCGGAAAGGACTAAGTAGGGTGCTGTAGGGGAGGAAGTGGCCCTTCGCAGCTCAGGGTAAACGAGTGGCGAGTGGCGAGAGAGAAAGAGAGCTGAACGCAGAGACACAGAGGGCGCAGAGAAGAGGAGGAAGGAACGTCGAACCACAAGACAGTGAGGTGCTAGCAGAGGCTGAAGCGGCGGAGGGGCAGGTAGGCGAAAGTAAGAGTGGTGAGGGAGAGTTCGGCGGCGGCGGTGCTGACGTAGTGTTTGAGGAAGTAGGTGGAAGCGATGAGGAGGAAGGCGTAGACCAGGGCGAAGAGAATGTTCGGAGAGCGCATGGCGAGACTCTAGCATACCGGTTGGGTGGGCGGAAGTAGGGGGAGAGCCAAGAGCTTAGGATCTGCCGCCCCTCGAGTTAGTCCACCAAGAGAGAGTCAACGGCAAGACCCAGGTTCTGGAAAGCGAACCTGGGGCACCCGGCTGTAAGTGCATCGCTGGAGACTAGTTGCATAGTGCGTAGTCGCTGTGGTACAGCGAGAGCGGGAATACCGGGAGGGTTGCGATGGCGAGTGGAGAGGGAGTGGGGCGGCGGGAGTTTATTGGTGGTGCGGCGGCGGTGGGAGGGGTGATGTTTATGCCGAGTGGATTGGTGCGGGGGACGGAGGCTAACTCGCAGGTGCGGGTTGGGTTGCTGGGGTGCGGCGGGCGCGGGACGGAAGACGCTACGAACCTGGTTGATACGGGTGGCGCGCGCGTGGTGGCTTTGGCGGATATGTTTCAGGACCAGTTGGATGGGGCGCGGGCGGGGTTTGACAAGATGCAGACGGCTAAGGGATACGCCGCGATTGATAGTGCGCAGTGTTTTGTGGGGCCGCGGGCGTTCGAACAGATGGCGCATTCGAAAGAAGTGGATGCAATTGTGATTGCGACGCCGCCGTATTTTCATCCGCAGCATCTGGAGACGGTGGTGGCGGCAGGGAAGCATGTGTACTGCGAGAAGCCGGTGGCGGTAGACGTGCCGGGCGCGAAGAAGGTGATGGAGATTGGGAAGAAAGCGGAAGGGAAGCTGAGCTTGGACGTGGGCTTCCAGATTCGCGATTGTCCGCCGTTTGTGGAGATGGTGAAGCGGATTCATGATGGGGCGCTGGGGACGATTGTGTGCGGCGAAGCGCACTACTTGTCGGGGTATCTGGATAGGCCGGCGTGGCCGAACGCGTCACCAGCGGAGAAGCGGCTGCGGAATTGGGTGTATGACCGCGTGTTATCGGGAGACATCATCGTGGAGCAGAACATCCACGTGATCGATATTTGCAACTGGATTTTGCAGGCGCATCCGTTGAAAGCGAGCGGGACGGGAGGACGCGGTGGGCGGCCAGCGGGCGATGGCGACGCGTATGGCAACTACAACGTGGTGTTCACGTATCCGAATGGAGTGGATGTGACGTTCAGCTCGACGCAATTTGCAAAGGGCTGGTGGGACGTGACGGAGCGGTTTTTTGGGACGAAGGGTGTGTCGCAGTCGCCGTACACGGGGCCGCTGGGGATCTGGGGAGATGAGGCGTGGCAGGTGCCGTTGATTCCGGTGAAAGATGCGCAGGGATTTTCGGCGACGGGGAAGTTTACGTCGAACCTGGAGCAGGCGGATCCGGAGAAGAAGCGGCTGTTTGTGGAGAGTATTACGAGCGGGAAGTTTCATAATCAGGCGGCGGCT
>Ga0335079_10000535_pt1 | contig 43620 bp, 49 predicted proteins | sample Lox_Sample_33_FD_206719 | JGI IMG/M metagenome (GOLD analysis project Ga0335079, IMG submission 206719) | Soil microbial communities from Loxahatchee National Wildlife Refuge, Florida, United States - Lox_Sample_3.3 | ecosystem: Environmental > Terrestrial > Soil > Wetlands | place: USA...
CTTCTCCTCACCCTAACAAGCGGCACACCGACCATGGCACAGAATGCACCTCGCGACGTCGTCAACGATCTCGCGCCCAGCGGCACGCTCCGCGCGGCGATGAACTTCGGCAATTCCGTGCTGGCGCAGAAGGACCCCGCAAGCGGCGAGCCGAGAGGCGTTTCGTCCGAGCTCGCGCGCGAGCTGGCGCGGCGCCTCGGCGTGCCGATCGCCTTTGTAGGATTCGACGCCGCGGGAAAGGTGGTGGAGGCGCTCAAGAACGGTGCATGGGACGTGGCCTTCCTCGCGGTCGATCCGGTGCGCGCCGATACCATCGACTTCTCGCCGCCCTATGTGATCATCGAAGGGGCCTATCTGGTGCCCCAGCACTCGCCGTTGCAGACCGTCGCGGAGGTTGATCGCCCGGGCGTCAGGATCGCGGTCGGCAAAGGCAGCGCCTACGAGCTTTACCTGACCCGCACCTTGAAGCATGCCCAGTTGATCCGCGACCCCAGCGGCAAGGACGCACTCGACGCGTTCCTGCGCGACAAGCTCGAGGCCGCGGCCGGCGTGAAGCAGCCCATTGTCGCCTTCGCCAAGGATCACCCGGAGACGCGGGTCATCCCCGGCCGCTTCATGGTGATCGAACAGGCGATGGCGTGTCCCAAGGGCCGCGCGGCCGGCGCTCAGTATATCCGCCGATTCATCGAGGAGATGAAGGCGAGCGGCTTCGTCGCCCGCGCGCTCGCGGCCAGCGGGCAGGCGGAAGCGACCGTGGCCCCGTCGGCGCCGTGATCATCTAGTCGCTCGCCCCTGTTCCGAACCGCTGGGCGGCGCGGGCGCGCGCCTTTGCCGCTTCGGTTTCGCGGTCGCGCGCCGGCGCCGTCGTCACCAGCGACCTCAATAGTTCCTCCGCCGCGCGCGACACCTGATCGACCGCCCGATTGAAGGCCTGCTCATTCGCCTGCGACGGCCGGTTGAAGCCGCTGAGCTTGCGCACGAATTGCAGCGCCGAGGCGCGAACTTCCTCGGGGCTGGCGGGCGGCTTGAAATTGTAGAGCGTGCGGATGTTGCGGCACATGACCAAGTCTCCCTCGTTGCCAAGCGACAAAGCCGCTCGCCTGGCCAAAGGTCAATTGCGTTTCGCACTCGGCGGCATCGGGGCGATCGATAGAAAAGATGCCTAGTACTAAAAGTAACTCTAGCGGTTGTCACGCCAAGTACAAAAGTCATGGGCGGTGTGAGATCAGTCACTGCCAAGTGGGGCTGGCAATAATAGCTTTAAGCCGTGGACGGGATGGAGACGGTGTCATGCTCATCCAGAACGGACTGGCCAGCCAACTCTTGCCTTGCGTTGCCCTAGGGTTTTTGGCGCCGGTGCACGGGGACTGGTCCCGGCAACGACGCAAGACTGCCCAGAGGATGTGGCCCTGGGCGCTGTTGTTTGCGGCCATGGCGCTGTCGCAAGTCGCGACGGCAATTTTCTACCCGGACATATTCGCCGAAGCCTATCCGTTGATGTAGTTTTCGCTGACTACCGAGACTCGAGCGCCGCGATCGCTTCCTTGGCCGCCCGCAGGCCGCTCAGATAGGCGCCGTGAGTAGTCGAAAAGAAATTCGGCGACGTCGCCTCGCCCGCGAAGAACAGCCGCTCCGCGAGCGGCGCCGCCCAGATCGCCCGGTCATCGGCGTGGCCGGGCTTGGCATAGGAATAGCTGCCGCGCGCATAGGGGTCGGTGGTCCAGGCCGAGCCGGCGAGCGGGGTTAAGCATGAGCGAATGCGGCTTCCGTAAAGGCGCGCCAGCTCGTCGCGGCCGAAGGCGGCGGTTGCCGTGAATCCCGCTCGCTCCAGCTCCAGCGCGTGATCCCCGCCCAAGTACATCTCGATCACCGGCCGCCCGTGCGGCTTCAACTGGTAAGAGCCGGTTCCCATGCGGTCGATCGCGCCGGAGATGTGCCAGTTCTTGCCAATCTCCGGCCAGTCGCCCGCAAGATGGAAATAGAATTTGTTGTCGATGCCGAGCGGCAGGCCATGCGCCGCCTCTTGCTTTCGAACCGGCAGCGCGGGGGTGAACGCGATTGCGCCGGCGGCGATCACGGTCGGCGGCATCGCCAGGATCGCCGCGCGCGCACGCACGGTTCCGCGCGGCGTCTCGAGCGCGACTCGACCCCCGCTCCAGTCGATCGCCGAGACCGGCGCGTCAAGGCGAACCGGCAGGTCAGCGCCGAAGCGCGCCACCAGCGCGCCATAGCCCTCGGTCACGCGCCAGTTGAGCTCCGTATCCTCGTAGCGCTGGTAGTCATGCGCCGAGAGCCGGTCTAGCTCAACTCCGTTGGCGCGGGTGCTGATCATGTTGAGCAGCGTGTTCCAGCGGTTGCCGGGTTCGAGCAAGGTGATCGCAGGACGATCGGGTCCGTCCGCGGCCTCTTCGAGCCGCTCATAAAAATCGTCGCGCGTGCGCAGCCAGTTCTCCTGGTCCGCCATGCTGAACCCTGCGCGCACCAGGCGTTCGCCCCAGCCGGGCGGGGTCTCGTCGATCGTGAAGCCCAGTGTGCGCGCGATCCCGACCCAGGGGTTGAGGTCGGCGGAATGGAGCCAGCCGCAGCCCAGATCGACCGGGAACCCCGGAGCCGTCATCAGGGTGTGGGCTCTGCCGCCAATGCGGTCGCGCGCCTCCAGGATCAGGACCGAGCGGCCCTCTGCTCGCAGATGATGGGCGGCGGCGAGACCCGCCGCGCCCGCACCGATCACCACAATTTCAGCATCGACCAAGGCATCGCTCATATGCGTGCGTCTAGTAGCGGGGCCAAGGCATGGCTGTCCAGTGCGGGCTAAGGTCGAGTGCGGGTGCTGCGTCGCAAGGTCACGCCAACCGGAGCGCTATGGCGCCGAGCGTAATAAGGCCGGCAGCCACGAGACGCTGCCTGCCGGTTTGTTCCTTCAGCACCAGCGCGGCGATTGCCATCCCGAACAGGATCGAGGTTTCCCGCAACGCCGCGACAACGGCGATGGGTGCGCGCGTCATGGCCCAGAGCGCCAGGGTATAGGAGGCCAAAGCGCCGCCGCCGCCGGCGAGCAACCGGGGATAATTAGCGAGGGCGTAGCGCAAGAGCGCGGTGCGGCGCGCCGCGATCGCCCAACAGAGCAATGGCGCGGCAGCTAGCAACAGGACCCAAAAAGCATAGGCGGCCGGTGATCCGGAAAGGCGTACCCCCTTGCCATCCACCAGCGTATAGGCGGCGATCACTACCGCGTTCGCCATCGCATAGGCGATACCCCTTCGAGCCGCGCTTTGCCGTGCCGCCAGGGTCAAGCTCAGTATTCCCGCGCAGATGAGCATGACGCCGATCCAGGCGCTGAGCGATAAACGATCGTCGAGCCATATCGTGCCCACGATCGCGACGAGAACGGGCGCGGTACCGCGCATGAGAGGGTAGGCCTGGCTCATATCGGCGGCACCGTATGCACCGGAAATGAGAACGAAATAGCCGAGTTCCAAGAACAGCGAGACCGCCATATAGGGCCAGCTCGCGGGGTCGGGCAGGGCAAGGAAGGGCAACACCGCCGCCGCTATCACCCCGCTCGTCCCCATCACCAAAATAACGCTCAGCAGCTTGTCGTGGCCGCTCTTGACCACCGCGTTCCAGAAAGCGTGCGCCAGCGCCGCAAGAAGAACGATTCCGAAGACCCCGATCGACATGGCTCCGCTCAATCCCAGACTGATTTGCCTTGCGGCACGCGGCGCCCCCGCTACTCTGGGCGCCGCAAAAAAAGAGGCACTCATGATCTCTGTCGATGTGCGCGGGCGCAAGGTGCCGGCGTTGGGATTCGGCACGTGGCGGCTCAGCGGCGCCACCTGCGTGTGCATGGTCGAGACGGCATTGCGCCTGGGCTATCGCCACATCGATACCGCGCAGGTTTACGGCAACGAGGCCGAGGTCGGCCGCGCGGTCGCGCAGTCGAGCCTGAAGCGCGCTGACATCTTCATCACCACCAAGGTTTCGCAGACAAGCTTGCGCGCGGCGCAAGTGCGGTCCTCGTTCGCCCAGTCGCTGGACCGGCTTCAGACCCCCTATGTGGACCTGCTGCTGATCCATTGGCCCGACGAGCGGGTCGCGCTCGCGGAGACCTTGGGTGCGATGCGGGAGCTCAAGGCCGCTGGCAAGACCAAGGCGATCGGCGTCAGCAATTTTCCCGTGCGGCTGATGGAGCAGGCCGTGGCGATTGCCGGCGACGAGATTGCCTGCAATCAGGTCGAGTATCATCTTATGCTGTCGCAAGCGCCGGTGCTCGATTTTGCGCGCCGCTACGGGATCGCCGTCACCGCCTATTGTCCGTTGGCACGCGGCAGGCTCATGGGGCACAAGGTAGTGGAGCAGGTCGCACGCAAGCACGGCAAGACCGTGAGCCAGGTCGGACTGCGCTGGCTCGTGGAGCAAGAGGGCGTGCTGGCGATTCCCAAGACTTCGAGCGAGCAACATGCGCGCGAGAATATCGCCATCTTCGATTTTGCCCTCGACGCGGAGGATCACCGGCTGCTCGATGCGCTGCCGGGCGCGAGCCGGGTGGTGAGCCCGTCCTTCGCGCCGCGCTGGGACGGCTGAGGGCTCTTATTGCAGGTTAGGGAGGACTCATGATTCAGCGGGTATCGCTCGCGTTGCTCGGACTTGGGCTGGCTCTTTTCTCGGCTGCGGACGCGCGCGCCGAGGTGCAGGAAATTCGCCTCGCCAAGCAATTCTCCATGGGCTACGTGCAGTTCAACATCATCGAGCACCAGAAGCTGATCGAGAAATATGCGGCCGCTGCCGGGCTCGGCGACGTCAAGGTCACCTGGGCCACCTTCAACGGCCCCGATGCCATGAACAGCGCGCTGGTCGCGGGCAGCGTGGACGTGGTGGCGGGCGGCGTTCCGGGGCTGGTGACGCTCTGGTCCAAGACCGTCGGCACCCCCCAGGAAATCCGCGGCATCGCCGCCTTCAGCTCGCAGCCCTTCCTGCTCAACACACGCAACCCCACGATCAAGACCATCCGCGACTTCACGGACGAGGACCGGATCGCGCTTCCGGCGGTCAAGGTTTCAGTGCAAGCGGTGACCCTGGAAATGGCGGCGGCGCAAGCCTTCGGGCGCGACAGCTACGCGAAGCTTGATTCGTTGACCGTCTCACTGGCGCCGCCCGACGCGACCATCGGTTTGCTCAGCGGCGGCGGCTCCTTCGACAGCGCGTTCAGCGTCCCGCCCTTCCAAGAACAGCAGCTTCAGGACCCGCATGTTCACACGGTCCTCAATTCCTTCGACGTGCTGGGCGGAAGCCATACCTTCACCGTGAGCTGGACCTCGAAGAAATTCCACGACGAGAACCCCAAGCTCTACGGCGCGCTGGTTTCGGCGCTCAAGGAAGCGACGGCGATTCTGAACGCGGACAAAGCCGCGGCGGCGCATCTCTGGATCGAGGATTCCAAATCCAAGCTCGATCCGGAACTGGTGGAGAAAGTGATCGCGGGCCCGCAGGTGACCTGGACCATGACGCCGGAGAACACCATGAAATACGCCAACTTCATGGCCGAGGTCGGCACCATCAAGACCGCGCCCAAAAGCTGGAAAGACCTGTTCTTCCCGGAGATTGATGATCTGCCCGGAAGCTGACGGTGCTTCGCTGCGTTTGGCGGGGAGCAAAAACGCCGTCTCGTTTCACCACGAAGTCGCGAAGATCACGAAGACGAAATTAGACGGCCTCTCCTTCGCGTCTTCGCGGTGAAATTTTGCGCCGTACAAATCAAGCGGAGAGCCGCTCGCCCCGATAGCGCGCGGGATCGCCCAGCACCTGGGTGCGCAACATGTGCCGCGGCTCGTCGTCGCGGTAGCCGCCCGCGGCCATATGGATGGTGGCGATGTTGTCCCAGATCAGCACGTCGCCCACGCGCCAGCGATGGCGGTACAGGAACTCGTCACGGGTCTGATGCCGGAACAATTCCGCGAGCAGCGCGTCGCTCTCCTCGGGTGCGAGGCCCAGGATACGCATGGTGTAGCCGGGATCGGCGTACAGGCATTTCCGCCCGGTAAAGGGATGCCGCAGCACCAGGGGATGGATCACCGGCGGTTTCTCCGCGCGCTGCTCGTCGGTGAGCGCGTGCCGCGGTGAGTTCTTCTCGCGGATCATATAGTTCCAAAACTTCGCGAAGTCGTGCACGGCGCGAAGCCCCTCGATGCGCCGTTGTGTCGCGGGATCGAGCGCGTCGTAGGCCGCGCTCATGCTGGCAAACAGCGTGTCGCCGAGCGGCTCGCCGTTGCGCATGGGCACCTCGTGCGCATGCAGGATCGAGCAGCGCGCCGGAACGTCATTGTAGGAGAGGTCGGCGTGCCAACCCTGCCCCGCATCGGGCGAGCCGACGTACTTGCCGTCGGGTCGGCGACGGTTCGACAGCACGTTGACGTAGGGTACGTCCTTGTCGCGGAACGAAGCCGATACGTTGATTTCCAGCGCGCCGAAGCGGCGGCTGAAGGCGACGAGCGCGGCGGGGTCCAACCGCTGGTCCGAAATCGCGATCACGCCGTTGTCGTGGAACGCCGTCTCGATCCCGGCAAAGCCGGAATCGTCGAGCGCGCCCACATCGACGCCGTCGATCCGCGCCCCCAGATGCCGGCCGAGCCGAGTAATCCGCATGACAGCCATGATAGCGCGCGAGCGGATATTTGCCCAGGCAGCCGTGATCGGCGAGGATGGCGACATGTCTGCCGCCGCCATCGCGCAGGGGCTGATCCTGATCGTCGAGGCTTATGCCGCCGTCGGCGCTGTGGTGGCGCTGGGATTTCTCGCGCTCGGCATTGCGCGCGTGCCGCCGACGCCCGGCCATGTAACGCTCGGCGCGCGCGCATTGCTGTTTCCCGCGACGCTGGCGCTCTGGCCGCTGATTCTTCGCCGCTGGATCGCCGGCGGTCGGCGTCAATGAAAGAAGCGCATCGCCGCGTGCATCGCCGTTTGTGGCCGGCGCTTGCGCTCGCGGTGGGCATCGCCTTTGCGCTGGCGTTGATCCTGAGGCCGCCTATTCCGATCGAACCGCCGGCGGCGGGAGCGCAGAAATGAGCGCCGGTTTCCGCGCCGTGCAATGGAACCGGCACAAGCTCATCTACGATGCGGTGCTGCTCGCGGGCGTCGCGCTTTTCATCACATGCTTCATGGTATTGGCGCCTCGCTTGTGGCCCGGCGCCAATGACGTGACCTGGGACATCCTGCGCATCCGCGCGTTCGGCATCTGCGCCTTCGTGATGCTGACCGTCATTCTCGCGATCGGCCCGCTCGCGCGGCTCGACCGCCGCTTCCTTCCGCTTTTGTATAATCGCCGGCACTTCGGAGTTGTGACCTTCTGCGTCGCGGCGCTGCACGCCTGGTACGTGCTGGGCTGGTACCACTCCGACGGCAAGCTGCCGATGCTGGTGTCGCTGCTGGTGAGCAACCGGCATTACATGTCGTTCATCTACTTCCCGTTCGAGTTGCTGGGACTCGCGGCCTTGTTGGTGTTGTTCCTGATGGCCGCGACCAGTCACGACTATTGGCTTGCCTTCCTGACCCCGCCGGTCTGGAAGGCGCTGCACATGGCGGTCTACCCCACCTATGGACTGCTGGTGCTGCACGTGGCCTTGGGCGCGATGCAGACCGAACGCAGCCCGATGATTCCCGTGCTGCTGGGCGGCGCCTTCGCGGGGGTGGCGGCATTGCACATCATGGCGGATCGGCGCGAGCGCGGCGGCCACGAATCCCGGGCAAGCGAAGGCTGGCTCGCGGTGGGATCGCCGCTCTCCATTTCGGACGGCAGCGCGCGCATCGTCGCGGTGCCCGGCGGCGAGCGCATCGCGGTGTTCCGCGACGGTTCCCGCATCGGCGCGCTCAGCAATGTGTGCGCGCATCAGAACGGACCGCTCGGCGAAGGACGCCTGATCGAGGGCTGCGTCACTTGTCCCTGGCACGGCTTCCAGTACCGCCTCGAGGATGGCTGCTCGCCGCCGCCCTTCACCGAAAAGGTAGCGACCTATCGCGTGCGCATACGGAATGGCGTGGTGGAGGTTCACCCGGCGCCGCTGCCGCTCGGCAGCAAGGCCGTGCTCGCGCTCATCGATGCCGGCACAGAGGGGGGGGCCAATGCCGCCCGCTGACGATTTCTACGTGGGCTATTTCCGCGCACCGCTGCGCATCGTGCGCTTCGTCACCTATGTCGCGATCGTGCTCGTGCTCCTGACCGATGGCGTGGCGCTGCTGCTATACCGCGCGCAGGAAAACCGCGCCTCGGGGCATTGGGACGAGTCGGGCGAAGTCGCGATCACCGGTACGATGGTGGCGCGCCCTTATCCCGTGGTTCAGGTCGCCGCATCTGCGGGACGGCCGGCCCATGCGGTACTTCTGGTCTCCGAGGGGAAAGCGGGTGCACCGGCCACGGCAGCGGCGCTCGACGGCAAGCAAGTGACGGTGCGCGGCTACGAAATCTTGCGCGACGACCTCACGGTGCTGCAATTGGACCAGGACCCCGCGCTGGAGACCGGCGCGCCGGGGGCTGTCGCCACGGAAGAATTGGGTCCGCGCACCTTCATCGGCGAGATCGTCGACGCCAAATGCTTCCTGGGCGCGATGGTTCCGGGCGAAGGCAAGGTGCACAAGGACTGCGCGAGCCTGTGCATCTTGGGCGGCATCCCGCCTTTGTTCGTGACCCGGGATGGAGCGGGCAAGGTGACCTATCGGCTGCTCGCGGACCAGGATGGCGGCCCGATCGCCGAAGCGGCCGCTTCGCGCGCCGGCGAGTTCATCACCCTGACCGGGGATCTCCGCCGCGTGGGCGCGATCGAGGTGTTTCGGGTGCGGACAGCCGCGCTCGAATAATGGCGGCTACTTCCTTGCGCGAATCCAAACCGTGGAGCTGAGGCCGTCGAACACGCTCTGTTCCCAGAGGGAAAGCCAGGAGGCACCGATCTGGCCGAACGGGTCGGTGAACGAGGAGATGCCGCCGCATTCTGTGTCGACCTTCACCTCGAGCAGCGGCGGCGGGTAGCTTGCGGCGACGTCGCCGCCTTCGGTGATAATGGCGAGTGGTAACCCATCGATTTGCCAACGCTCGTAGATGTGCTTTCCGGAGCAACCGATGGTCACGACATCGGAGGGCACGGCGTGCATTGGCGTTCCCGCTTTGTGGAGCGCTTGTATGAGAGCCGTATTGACCTGAACGATGCCGCGCGGAAAGTCGCCGAAGCCCGTGTCCACTTGGACAGGGAACTCGATCTGGCCGATCCGCGCGCCAATGACCGGCACGTTGGGCATGCCGTGCTTCAATCGATTAAGATCGGCCGCGTAGTACCCTGATAAACCGACTTGCACGAAGCCAGCCTGGCGCAAAACCGTCGGATCGCACGCATTGTCGCCCAGCGCGGCGAAGGGTTGCGGCGGTCCATAGTGAAATTCGAGCGATCGCAGGCTGAGGAAATCGGTCGCGACGACGCCAAGCTCGCCGCCGGCCGGGGCCTGAAAGGCCTGCAGATCAACCGCGACAAATTCGCCGCCTTGCACCGTTGGCAAAGTGAATCCGGAAAGCGCGATCTTAGAGCCGGCGGCCGCGCCGTATCGCGCTCTGTCGACCAGACTGCCGGTGGCCGCAGTGTCGAGCACGAAATTGCCGTTGATGCCGCCCAACGTCAGATTGACGAAAGGCTTGTCGGAGATCGACGTATCCAAGGGAATGGGTGTGCCGCCGCAGAGTGTTGCGCCAACTGCAGCCGCTGGGTTTGCCGCAATAAACCATGCAAGCGCCACCGTCGCGGCAAGAAGCCGAATCGCCATGGCAATTCCCCGACATGCGCACTTCGACAAATCTCATTACCCAATACCCCGGCATCCTCGCAATCGGGAAGTCCTATAGCTCAAACTTGCGGGCACTTCGGGGCGTGCTAGGGTCGGTTGAGGCCACCCCTGTGTCGGTGACGCCGAGGCGCTAAATCTGAAGGAGGTACCATGCTGAAGATCTGGGGCCGCGCCAGTTCCGTCAATGTGCAGAAGGTGCTGTGGTGCGCCGACGAGCTGGGCCTTGCCTATGAGCGCGTCGATATCGGGGGCGCCTTCGGCGGCAACGACCAGCCGGCCTATCGTGCCAAGAACCCGAACGGGCTGGTGCCAACCATCGAGGAAGACGACGGCTTTATCCTCTGGGAGTCGAACACGATCGTGCGGTATCTCTCCGCCAAGCACGGCAAGCTCTCGCCCGGCGATCCGCGGGCGCGCGCCGACGCCGAGCGCTGGATGGACTGGCAGCTCACGACGATCGCGCGCGACATGACCACGGTGTTCTGGGGTCTCGTGCGCACGCCGCCCGACAAGCGCGACCCGGCGGCGATCGAGGCCGCGGCGAAATCGCTCAACGGCCTTTGGGGGCGCCTTGACGCACACTTGAAGGATCGCGCCTTTGTCGGTGGCAACGCCTTTACCATGGGCGACATCCCCGTGGGCTGTCTCGCTTATCGCTGGCTCAATCTGCCGATCTCGCGCGTGTCGTTGCCGAATCTCGAAGCCTGGTATGGGCGTTTGGGTGAGCGCGCGCCCTACCGCAAGAACGTGATGGTGCCGATGACGTGAAGACGTTTCCGGCACTGGTCACGGCGCGCCTGAGGCTCCGAGCGCCGCGCGCGGACGATGCCTCAGCCTTGCAGAAGCTCCTGGCAATTCCAGAGGTCACTGGCTTCACAAACTGGCCCGACGCACCCAGCAACGCCCAGGCGCGGCGATACGCGCGCTGGATGGCAAAGGTGTATGCCAGCGGCAAAGGCTGCGCCTGGGTCATAGAGCAGCGGGGTCGCCGCTCCGCTGCGTTCTTGGGTGCAATCCGCTTCAATAGTTTCGAGAAGAAATGGAGGTCCGGGATGATCGGCTATGAGCTCGACCCGGCCTTCTGGGGACGAGGGTTGATGACCGAGGCGGTTCGCGCCGTCGTCGCGTGCGGGCATCAGCAATTCAAGCTCAATCGCATCGAGGCTTGGACTCTGCCCGGCAATCCCGCTTCGGATCGGGTGCTTGAAAAATCCGGATTCCGATACGAAGGAACAGCGCGGCAACGCGCCTATTTCAAGGGCTCGTTTCACGATTTTCGGATGTTTGCCCGAATCGTGGGCGACCCTATCGATTCTTAGAACCGTTGAAGTACCGTGTGAGCCGATCAGAGGACCGACGGAAAGGCCGATGAACCCACCGATCGCAACCGTGCCGCTGTTTTGCTATGGGACGCTGCAAGACAGACCCGTGCAGATCGCGAATTTCGGTCGCGAACTCGAGGGGCGCGCGGATGCGTTACCCGGTTACGCGCGGCGAATGGTGACGGTCATCGGTTCGGCCGGCCAAGCAACCTACCCGAATGCGGTGCCAAGCGCGAATTCGGACGATGCGGTCTTAGGAACCGTCTACGAAATCACCGAGGCCGAGCTTGCCGTCGCCGACAAATACGAAGAAGACGCCGATTATCGCAGGAATTGGGTGACGCTCAGGTCCGGCGCTCAAGCCTGGGTGTATCTCCGACAGTAATTGCCGCCGCGGCGTTCGCGATTCATGATGGCGGCGCGGGGGAATGTTCCTTGGAGGCGCGCCCATGACATCCGACCAGTACCGCGTCCGCACCCTCAACAATCATCCGTTGCACGCGGAAACCCTGATGATGGGTTACGGCTACTCGCCCTCGCTCTCGGAGGGATCGCTGAAGCCGCCGGTGTTCCTCACCTCGACCTTCGTGTTTGCGAGCGCGCAGCAAGGCAAGGACTTCTTTGACTTGACTGCCGGGCGCAGGCGTCCGCGCGCGGGCGAGGAAGCAGGCCTCGTCTATTCGCGCTTCAACAATCCCAATTTCGAGATTCTCGAGGACCGGCTTTCGGTCTGGGACGACGCCGAGCGCTCCGCCGTATTCGCAAGCGGCATGGCGGCGATATCGACCGTGCTGCTGACCTTCCTTCGGCCCGGCGACACTATTCTGCACAGCCGCCCGCTCTATGGCGGAACCGAGACCCTGATCGGCAATCAGCTTGCGGCCTTCGGCATTCGCGCCGTCGGATTTACCGACGGCGTTGACCGCGCAAAGATCATGGCCGCGGCGGAGAATGCGCGCCGGCAGGGCCGCGTCGGCTTGATTCTCGTGGAGACGCCGGCCAATCCCACCAACGGCCTCGTCGATTTGACGGCGATGCGCGAGATCGCCGAGGAGATCGGGCGGCAGCAGGGGAGTCGCCCGCCGGTCGCGGTCGACAATACCTTGCTCGGACCGATGTTCCAGAAGCCGCTGCGCTGCGGCGCCGACCTGGCGATCTACTCGCTTACCAAGTACGCGGGCGGGCACAGCGATCTGGTGGCGGGCGGGGTCTCGGGTTCGGAAGAACTGGTGCGCCGCATCACGGCGTTGCGCGGCGCCCTGGGGACGCAGCTCGATCCGCATACTTGCTGGATGCTGCTGCGCTCGCTCGAGACCTTGGCGATCCGGGCGGAGCGGGCCAACGTGAATGGCCGCGCGGTTGCGGAATACTTGCGCGCTCACCCACGGATCGCCAAGGTGCACTATCTCGGCTTTCTCGATGCCGGCGACCCGCGCAAGGCGGTGTTCGATCGGCAATGTCTGGCACCGGGCTCCACCTTTTCCTTCGACGTCAAAGGCGGCGAGCGCGAAGCGTTCCGGATGCTGGACCGGCTGCGCATCATGAAGCTCGCGGTGAGCCTCGGCGGTACCGAGACCTTGATCTCGCATCCCGCCTCCACGACCCATTCCGGAGTCGCGCGCAAAATGCGCGAAGAAATCGGCCTCACCGACGCGCTGATCCGACTCTCCGTTGGCATTGAGAACGCGGCCGATTTGATCGCTGATCTGGAGCAGGCGCTGGCTTGAGCCGCAGCCTGCTATCGCCCGCGCCGCCGCATCAGCGGTGGCGGTATTGCTGCTGCTGTTGTTGATGCCGCAGGTATGAAATTCGAGCGCGCGCCGCGAAGCCGACAATGAAACCCAGCACGAGGCAGGTCGCGCCAAATAGCGCCAAAGTGAAACCGTACATGGCTCTGCCCAGAGCGCGACCGTTTCTCGGCGGAATGACTGGAAACCGGAGCCGCGCTCCAAAAAGTCGCAACGTCGGATCAAGATCCTCGGTTCGGATCGACTCGATCCGAACCGATCTTGCTCCGGGCCCAATATTGGCCCGCACCATCCTCCCTTCCCTGGAAGGAGGTGAGCCAGTGACCTAATTGTGGCCGTCCATGCGCCATTGCGGGCCTGGCATCGCGACCCAGAGCTCGGCTTTCAGATCCCCCGCGCTTTCGGCTGGCGGGTACCGCCAACAGGCTTTGTGGTGATTGCATCAGGATCTACGGCGCACCATTCCAGAGGATATTGCACGACAGAGATTCTCGCGACAATGGCGCCCGAATTTACTTGCCAGAGGGCTTACTCCCGCACTCTATTAACTGCATGCTGATCGGGTATCGGTTCGACTTTCTTGCGGATGGCCGACGTATTCGCCGCGCCCGCACCGAGCCATGCGCGGACGATACCGAAGCCTGGGCGATGGCACGTGTATTCCTGCGCGGGGAAGACGAGGTCACACGCGGGATCGAAATTTGGAGTGGTGCGCGCTTGGTCGGCGCGATCGATCGAGACCCGACCCCAAGACAAGCGGCATAACGCCGAGGGCCTATTCTCCAGTTACGCCAGCAGCACGCCTTCGGCGGAGGCGTGTGACCGACGTCATATGCGCCGGCCCCGATTCCTGGCACAATGGTTGCGTTAGCTCAAGGAGGCGAAGTCATGAACACAGCTTCCCTGGAGTATACGGAGGTTCGTGTGAGGGTGGCGCGCTTGCGCGATCGCGCGCAGCATTGCCTGGCCATGGCGGAGCGCGCGCATTCAAGCGCGATTGCGGCCGAGCTTGCGTCGATCGCACGCGACTATGAGCGCGACGCCCAAGCATTGGAACTGGAGCCGGGCCGCAGCGCTGCCGCCTGATGGCGCCAGGCCGACGCTCCGAGAACTGTCAGCGCCGAATCGCGCCCAACAGATTGGAGTAATCGTCTGTCCACGGGCGCGAACCAGCCTCGGCCTCGAGTTTCTGCCAGCGTGAATCACCGGCCAGGAACGCCAGATCATCGGCGTTCCGTGCGAGCGCTACCCACTGGGAACTGACCTGATCCTCATCGTCTTCGGGCGCGCGGTAGAATTCGCTCCAGGCCACGGCGCCCGCGTCCGCCGCGAGGTTCGCGAGCACCGGCAAAAGCTGCAAGTGACGATTCGAGACGTGGTAGAGCACGATGCCGTGCTCGCGAAGCTTCTGGAAATAGAGCGCCAGCGCTTCGCGGGTCAGCAAATGCGTGGGTATCGAATCCGAGCTAAAGGCGTCCATGACGATGAGATCGAAAGCGCGGTCGGGCGCCTCGCGCAACGACAGCCGCCCATCGCCCAGCACAATATCGGTGTTGCCGCCGCATTGTTCCAGGAAATGCAGATAGCCGGAGTCGCGAGCAAGCCATACCACCTGAGGATCGATTTCGAAGAAGGTCCAGGACTGTCCTGGTTTCGCGTAACAGTCCATCGCACCGGTGCCAAGACCCACGACGGCGATCCGTTCGAGCTTCCTCTGTTGAGCGTCGAGCGCTCTGAAAAGCTGCCCCGGCGGTCCCGCCTGATGGTAATAGAGCAACGGCTCGCGCCAGCGCGCGGGGTCGACATATTCGGCGCCGTGCGCAGTGACACCGTGAAACATGAGAAGCACCGAGCCCTCGCGCCAGAGCTGCAGCCGCACCACGCCGAAGAAGCCGCGCTCCTGTTCGATGATCTGTCCGATCGTGTTGGCGGAATGCGCCGATATCAGCAAGAGTGCCATTCCCACCGCGAGCCGCACCGGGCGCCTGCGAAAAGCGCAGGTGACGACGCCCAGGATAACAACCGGCAGCACGATTGCGATCGTGCCGAATCGCTCGCCGATCGGCTCCTGGAACCGCAACAACGCCAACAGCGGGATCGCCACCGCCACGGGCAGCGCCAAATCGCGCCAGGTGAGGAACGGTTGGCCCTCCGCACGCGGCAGCGTCAGGCAAGTCAGCGCCAGAGCGATCGGATATTCGTAGACGCCATTGAAGATCGCGGGGGCGAGAATCGCGCAAAAGCAACCGCCGATGACGCCGCCGACGGACATGCACAGATAGAAATCGGTCAAGCTCCGCGGCTCGGGCCGCCGTCGCGCAAGCTCGCCGTGACAGATCATCGCGGCCACGAAAAAGAGACCCAGGTGCGCGGGCAGGGTTATGGCGGCCGAAATCGGCAGCACCGGGCTCACCGCGACGAAAGCCAGCGCATAGGGGAATGCCGGCATCAGCCACTGGTGACGGAGCCGAGGGCGGCGCGCGAAGACGATGACGAAGGTCAGCAGGTAGAGCGTGAGGGGAACGACCCAAAGCAGCGGCGCCGCCGCGATATCGGTGGTGATCTCCGTCGTCACTCCCAGCAGCAGGCTCGACGGAATCGCCGCCAGCGCGATCCATCGCGCACGTTCGCGCCACCCGATCGAGGGGCGGGAGAGCGCCGATGCCTCTGCAGCATCGAGCGCGGGCAAGGCCATCCGCGCCGAGAGGAATGTGCTGCCGCATGCGGCTATCAGCAGCGCCAATACGAGATAACTCCAATTCCAGAGCCGGCTCTGGGCGGCCAGCGGAAGCCACGGCTCGATCAGCGTCGGGTAGCCGAGCAGCGCGAGGATGCTGCCGAGATTGCTCGCGCCATAGAGGAAATACGGATCGCTCGCCGCATTGTCGCCGGTGGCGGAGAACCAGCGCTGCAGCAGCGGCGCGGTTGCCGAGACGATGAAGAACGGCAAGCCGATGGATATTCCCAGCACGGTGATGAGCCAGGGAATGGGCGAGCTATCCGTCGGTGGCGGCCAGCCGCCCCTGATCGCGACCGGCAGTGCGAAGGCGGCGAGCGCGAGCAGCCCCAAATGCAGCAACACCTGCTGTCCCGGCCGGAGCCATCGGGTAGAGAGGTGCGCGTAGGAATAGCCGCCCAACAGCAGCGTCTGGAAGCACACCATGGCGGTATTCCAAACCCCTGGCGAGCCGCCGAGCAGGGGCAGCAGCATCTTCGCGAACAGAGGCTGCATCCAGAACAACAGCAATGCGCTCAGGAACAGCGTGACCGCGAAAAGCGGGACGACGCGGAGGATCGGTAGGCGAACTGCGTGGCCGGCCGCGCCCTGGCCCAGGGCGCGATTGACATTGTTCTGCTCGACGGACATGTGACTCTCGCAATCGCCTGCAAGCACGCTAAGGGGGGCCTGCTTGCCAGCTGGTAAAGAGCCGGGAACGCCGCCCGTTCCGGGTTCCGCGGGGCTCTCGCTCAAGCACTCCTGGCGTTTGCGCTAGATCAAGGCAAAAGACGAGCCATCGCACGACATAGTTCGTTGGGAATTGGCATTCAGCATCCGAGGAGAACGACCATGGCAGTTGCACCCGTTGAGGTAAAAAAGACGCCGGCTCCGCGCGCGCCGAGCGATCCCTGGCAGAATTTCCGCGGCGAAATGGATCGGCTATTCGATCGGTTCACTGGCTTCGGGCTTCCTTCCCTTCGACGCTCTTTTGATCTGCTGCCAAGCTTCGAGCCGAGCTTCAGCTTCAATGTTCCCGCGGTCGACGTGACCGAAGACGAGAAGGCCTACAAGGTGGCGGCCGAATTGCCAGGGCTCGACGAGAAGGACATCGAGGTCTCGGTGACCGGCGACGTGCTCACGATCAAGGGCGAGAAGCGTCAGGAGAAGGAGGAGAAGAGCAAGAACTGGTATGTCGCGGAACGCACCTTCGGCTCGTTCCAGCGTGCGTTCGCACTGCCTGATGGCGTCGACCGGAACAACATCGCAGCGGATTTCAGCAAGGGAGTCCTGACGGTTACTCTGCCAAAAAGCGCGCAGGCCCAGAAGCAACAGCAAAAGATCGAGGTTAAAGCGACCTGATCGAGCACGCCCACGGTACGTGATCTCAGCCGACCCTCCGCCTCGCGTGAGGCGGAGGGGCGCTTTCGCTTTTTGCGCAAGTCCCGGTCAGTCCTGTGATCCACCTCACAGCTACTGTTTTGGCCGATGCCCTAAATTTGCAAAAAGCCAAGCTATGCAGGGAGCCGACCCATGGGAGTCGTAGGCGAGGAGCGGGAGGCGCTGTTCGAGCGCTACCTGGAACGCTTGGCGGGCGGAGTGGCACGCCCGCGCTCGCGGTTCGAGTTCCCCGATTTTGCAGCGCTTCGAGCCTTCGAGGCGACGGCGCGGGAGCGCAGCTTCGCGGCCGCGGCACGAAAGCTTAGCTGCAGCGAGGCGGAAATTCGGCGGCATGTAGCCGGCCTCGAAACCCGCCTCAGCGTCGCGCTAACACGCAAGCATACGATCGAAATCGAGCTCACCGCCGAGGGAAAACGCCTCGCACAGGGAATTCGCGCGGGTCTCGCCGAGATTGCCGATGCGTTGGAGGCGCTGGAAACGCTTAGGCCGCTGCGATTGCGGAGCTGGGGCTGAACCCGTTCGCGCTGTTCCCCCAGGCTGGGCGTTAATACTGATTTTCATTGGCAAATTGCCCCTTTCGGGGCGATACTGGTTTCTCCTGCACGGCGAGTGGCCTCAGGCTCGCGTTGAGCGCCGCAGGAGGCTTCGCAGGGCAACGAACAAGAGCCTTCGCGACTCTTTGGGGTCGGTCAGTGGGCCGTCGCCGGTGTGGCGGGTGCATATAGCCCGGCAAAATCAAAGATAAGCCCACCCCGAACAGGAGGAATTTGCACATGGCGACGTCTACGGATGCGGTTAACCAAATTCCCTGGTGGAAAGAACCCACCAAGGATCAATGGATGGCGTGGATTGCGGCTTGGCTTGGTTGGACCCTCGACGCCTTCGACTTCACGATCTTCCTGCTGATCATGGTTCCGATCTCCAAGGCATTCGACGTGCCTTTGGTTGCCGTGACCGCGGTCTTCACCGTCACCCTATGGCTGCGGCTCGTCGGCGCCGTCGGCTCCGGCTGGCTTGCCGACCGCATCGGCCGCAAGAAGCCGCTGATGATCTCGATCCTCTGGTATTCGCTCTGCAATCTGGCCGCGGGTCTCGCGCCCAGTTTTTGGCTGCTCTTCTTCTTCCGTGCCGTGCTTGGCATCGGGATGGGCGCGGAATGGCCGGCCGGAGCGGCCCTGGCGATGGAATCTTGGCCGACCCGCTCACGCGGCTTCATGAGCGGCGTGTTGCAGGGTTCATGGAGCATCGGGTTCCTGCTCTCGAGCTTAGCCTATGGCTTGCTCTATAATTCGATTGGCTGGCGCGGCCTGCTGATTTTGGGGGTATTGCCAGCTTTAGCGGTGGTTTGGATTCGCGTCTATGTCAAGGAACCCGAGGTCTGGGTCCAGAACCGCCGCCTCCAGCGCGAGCAACAGAAGGAGACTCGCGCACCGCTGTTCGATATTTTCCGCCTGCGCATGCTGCCCAACACGCTGATGGCCTGCTTGTGGATGGCAAGCGGTTTCGTGGTTTACTACTCGGTCTACGGCATGTTCGCGACGCATCTGCAAAAAGACCTGCAGTACGACGCGGCGCTGGTTGCGACGCCCATTGCCCTCGCCAATCTGGTGGCATTCTTCGCCAGCGGCTTCTGGGGCTTGGTGGCGGATCGGTACGGCCGCCGCTGGGCGATGATCATCCCCGGGACGATCGGGCTCTTCATAACGCCGTTCTATCTGTTTAGTGCTTCCTACCTCATGGTTTGCGGCGCGTTCATCCTGCAAGGCGCCTTCCTCGGCGCAATCTACGGGCAGAATCCGAGCTACCTCTCGGAGCGCTTCCCGACCGAGGTACGCGCCACCGCATCCGGCTTCTGCTACCACCAGGGCGCGATCTGGGCCGGCTTCACCGGGCCGGTGCTGGCACTGCTGGCGGCGGGCCAGCCGCTGGGCTTTGCGGTGCCCATGATGGTGTCGACCACGGGTGCCGCAATGGTCTTCGTGATCACGCTCCTGTTCAGCCCCGAGACCAAGGGCAAGGTGCTGGTGGCGGATTTGAGCCTGGGTACCGCCGACTAAGAGAGTCTCTGCGCGGTCCGCCGCGGCGTTCCCATCGGGGAACGCCGCGGCGCCTGTGGGCCGCTCAGCGTTTTGTGGTCAATATCACCTTGCCGGTGGCCTTGCGCTCGACGAGGAGGGCCATGGCTCGCGCGGCATCGGCAAGATCGAGCCGATGTGAGACGTGCGGGTGCAGCTTTCCCGCTGAATACCAACCGAGCAAGGTTGCGAAAGAACGCCTTACCTGGTCTGGGCGTCGCCCCCGATAAGAGCCCCAATAGACCCCGATGATGTCGCAATTCTTGACCAGCGCGAGACTGGCGGGCACTTGCGGAATTCGGCCGCTCGCGAAGCCGATCACCACCAGACGCCCCTCCCAAGCGATGCCGCGGAGCGACTGCTCGAAGAGTTCGCCGCCGACGGGATCATAGATCACATCGGGACCGCGTCCTCCGGTGATTGCCTTGAGGCGCTGGCGCAAATCCTCGCTGCGATAGTCGATCAGATGATCGGCGCCGTGCGCCTGTGCAATCCGGAGCTTCTCCGCGCCGCCGGCCGCCGCGATCACGGTGGCGCCCAGCGCCTTGCCGATCTCGACCGCGGTGAGGCCAACGCCTCCGGCGGCGCCCAGCACCAAGAGAGTTTCGCCGGCCTTGAGACGTGCACGGGCATCGAGCGCGATGTGCGAGGTGCCGTACGCCACTGGAAATCCGGCGGCGGTGGGGAAATCCATGTCTTCGGGCATCGGAACCACTTGATCCGCGTTCACGACCGCCTCTTCGGCATAGGCGCCGTGCTCCAAAAGTCCGATGACGCGGGTCCCGAGCGCGATGCCGCTGACGCCGGGCCCAAGCTCACTGACCACGCCTGCGATCTCGAACCCGGGACTGAACGGCAGCGGCGGTTTCTCCTGATACTTACCCTCGACGATCAAGATGTCGGCGAAGTTGATGCCGATCGCGTGTACCGCGATCCTGACCGCGCCCCGCGTAATCGCCGGCGGCGGCACCTCCGCAATCTCCATCTGCTCGATCGGCCCGAAGGCACGAACCAGGGCAGCGCGCATGTCAAGCCGCCAAGAGCGCGGCAGCGCGGATTTGGCCCACGTCCCGTCCCGCGATGTTCTTGACGATCGGCGCGAGCTTCGGCGCGAGGCGTTCCTGTGCCGGCGCGTCAAGCGCCTTGAGGCGCAACAAGATCGCGCCCATCGCGACCTCCGACGCGCGCGCGGCACCGTCGTCGATCTTGAGTGCGACACCCAAGCCTAGCCCCGGCAGCACCGCGCAATAAACGCCCTCGGCACCGGGCTTGACCCGCACCTGCGCGCCCGCGGCACTCATCACCTCGCTCGCAAACGCGCCCGTACCGGAGACCATCAGCGGGGCATTGCGCATGGCATCGAGGATGCGCCGCGCCGCGTGCGCGCGATCGGGATTGAGCCCCCTGGGGTTGCCAAGCCGCGCCATGGCGCGGGCCATGCCGTGCAAGCTGAGCCCGATCACGGGTATGCCGCAGCCATCGGTCCCCCGGGGCGCACGCGTGAGGTCGAGGCCGCTCATCTCCTCGAGGACCCGCGCCACTCGGCGCTGCACCGGATGATCGGGCGCGATGTAGCCGCGCGTCTGCTCGCCCTGATGCTGCGCCGTGGTCAGAAACCCCGAATGCTTTCCGGAACAGTTGCTGTGTAGCGACGAGGGCGCCTCGCCGACGCGGATCAGCGCCTGGGCGGTTGCCTCGTGATAGGGGAGGTGGCTTCCGCATTCGAGGTCGGCGGGGCCGAGACCCACGCGCTGCAGCCAGCGAGCGACGCGCTCGGTATGTTGCGGCTCGCCCCGATGGGAAGCGCAGGCAAGAGCGATCTCCTCGTCGCCGAGGCCGTAGCGTTCGGCGGCGCCGGTCTCCACCAGCGGCAGCGCTTGCAGCGGCTTGATGGCGGAGCGCGCGAAGACCGGGTGGTCGACCGCGCCCCAGGATTCGACGACACGCCCTTCGGCATCGACGATCGCGGCGGCGCCGTGGTGGCGGCTTTCCACCATATCGCCACGCCACACCTCGACCAGCACCGGATTGGATGAATTCATAAGCGGGTTCCTGATGACGGGATATGGCCGCCACCTTGCCTTCCGTGCGTCGGCTAAGCAAGCGTGCGTCGGGCGGTCCTATCGCACCGGCTTCAGTACCCGGCTCAGACTCTCGCCGTTCCATGAAAACACGATCAAAGCTGCCCGGCCGACCAGGTTTTCAATCGGAACCATGCCGACGCCGGATCCGACGATGCGGCTGTCGGCCGAGTTGTCGCGATTGTCGCCCAACACGAAGAGATGGTCCGCGGGCACCTCAAAGGGACACGTGTTCTCGGCGTCGTTGGTGTGTCCCCGGGGATCATCGCAAGCCGTCGGCGCCGATCCGGCGCGGCGCGGCCGCAGCACAATTTCGTACGAGACACCTTGGGGGAGGGTCTCGACGTAGCGCTCCAGGACAACGGGAGGCACGGAGGGCTCGGTGCTTCGGTAGTTACCCTCGCGGATCTGCGGCACCGCGACGTCGTTGATATAGACCACACCGTTGCGGAGCTGCACCTTGTCGCCGGGGAGGCCGATCACGCGCTTGATGAAGTCGACTCTCGGATTGGCGGGCTCGCGGAACACGACGATATCGCCGCGCTCGGGGAGACGAGAGAAAATCCGTCCTTGAAATAGAGGTAAGCCGAGGGGCAGCGAGTATCGGCTCCAGCCGTAGGCATAGGTCTCGACCACGACATAGTCGCCGACCTCCAAGGAGGGGTTCATCGAACCCGACGGGATGTTGAAGGGCTCGAAAGCGGCAAGGCGCAGAAGGACAACGAGAGCCCCTAAGGCACCACCGGCGATGACAAGCAGCGTTGTGCGATTACGCCGCGGTTTCGCGGCGGCGCGCTCGGCGCTCGCGTCCCGCGCTAACTCGGTTTCGCTCATCGATTGCCCCCTCTATGGCGAGATCATAGACGAAGCATTCGCTCGAATATAGTGATAGTGGTGCGGCGCTGCCGCCTGCGACGTGTGCGCTTGGCAGCACCGCGCGCCCTCTGTAAGCTTCTACCGCTATGAAATTTCGCATTTTATCGACATTGTTTGCGCTCAGCGCCGCGCTGGGCGCGGTCCTGCCGAGCAAAGCGCCATTGGCACAGGCGACGCATCCGGCGCCGGCTCCTGCCAAACCCTCCCCCAACCCGCAATCACCGTCCCCGCCCGCTCCGGGACAGCCGGCCGAATCGGCCGATAATCACCTGGGCGATGCCCAGGGCTGGTCCGCCTTTGCCGATCCGGAAAAAGGCGGAAAAATCTGTTATGTGGTCGGCCGGCCCGTGAAGAGTGAACCGCACGCGGCGAAGCGCGGCGACGTCTACGTCTATGTGACGCACCGTTCCGCCGAACACAGCTTCAATGTCGTCAGCTTCAACGCGGGTTATGCATTCAAGGAAGGGAGCGACGTCGAACTTTCGATTGACGGCGAGAAATTCGATCTCTTCACCAACAAAGACACCGCCTGGGCGCGCGACAGCGATGCCGAGAAGGCAATCGTCGAGGCGATGGTGAAGGGACGGCAGGCTGTCGTGAAGGGAACCTCGGCGCGCGGTACCAACACGGCCGACACCTATGCGCTTGCAGGATTCTCCCAGGTGCTGACGCTGATCGACAAGGCGTGTGGGTTGAAGCGGTAGTTGTCAGTGATCAGTTGTCGGTTGTCTGTAATCAGCAGTGAACACCCTCGGACGATAGCTGAGACAATCACTGATAACTGATAACTGACTACTGACTACTGAAAACTGATAACTTCGTCTCCATGGCTTCGCCGAACCAGCCCCCTAACCGGATCGACCCGCGGCTGCTTCATCTGCGCGAAGTGGTGGAGCGGCCCGAAGCCGAGCGGCCGGTCGCGGACACGATCGAAAATATCCTCGAATGGCTGGCGGGGCCGGCGCAGCGGATTGACTCGGCGTCCCGAGCATTCGACGAATTCGCTTGGCGGTTGTTGGCGGCAGGGCTGCCGGTGCTGCGGGTGACCCTGCATGCGGGGACGCTACACCCGCAATACCTCGGCGCCACGTACACCTGGTGGCGGACGGAGGCACGCACCACTGTCGTCATGGTTTCACATGAACTGCACGACCTCATTCCCTACGATGAAAATCCCGTGCTGCGCGTGCGCGAAGGCGGGGAGACCCTTCGCCGCCCCCTCGAGGGCGAGAATCCGACGCTGGATTTCACCGTGCTGCGGGAATTGCGCGCGGTCGGCGCGACCGATTACCTCGCGCTGCCCGCGCCCAGCGCTTTCGGCGGCCACTATGTCGTTACCTTCGTGAGCGACCGGCCCGGCGGCTTCGGCGCGGACGAAGTCGCGATCCTGACGCGAGCGGCCCAACGGCTCGCCCTCCTGGCCAACATGCACAGCCAGCGGTTCATCGCAAGCAATCTGCTCGCGGCATATCTCGGTCCCAAGACCGGCCCGCGCGTGCTCGCAGGCGAGATTAGGCGCGGTACCGGGGAGGAAATCGGTGCCGTGATCTGGTCCTCGGATCTGCGTGGCTTCACCGAGCGGTCGGACCGCCTTTCCGGCGCGCGCGTGATCGCAATCCTGAACGCACTTTTCGACGCCCAAGCGCAGGCGATTGCGGCCCATGGCGGCGAGGTGCTCAAATTCATCGGCGACGGTTTGCTTGCGATATTTCCGATCGAGGATGCCGGCTTTGCGGGGATCGCCGCGCGAAATGCCTTGGAAGCTGCGAGGGAAACGCAGACAGCCGTGGCGGCACTTTCCTCGCACCAGGCGATGGACGGTGAGTCGCCGCTAAAAATCGTGGTGGCTCTCCACGTGGGGCACGTGATCTATGGCAACATCGGTGCCGCCGAACGCCTCGACTTCACCGTGATCGGTCCTGCGGTCAACCTCGTGAGCCGGATCGAAGCGATTGCGAAGGCCCAAAACCTGCCGATTGTCGTGAGCGATGATTTCGCGGGCAGCTACGGCGGCCCTCTCGTCTCCCTCGGTCGGCATCAACTCCGCGGCCTTTCCCAACCGCATGAGCTGTTTCGGCCTGCCTAGTGTCCCGATTCCGAAGTTCGCATGACCATACGGCCAAGCTCAGATGCGAACTTCGGAATCATGGGGACACTGGAGCGTGATCCGATCAGACAGAATCGGATCACGCTCTAGATTCGTTGATTTTGTCGCGCAATCTGACGGCGAACCGCTCACACTTCGCCGGATTGCGCTCTAGCAACTCATTGATTGCTGGTGTGGCCTTCGGATTTGAAGTTCCTCTCCGAGCGGCCGGCGGTGATCGGAGGAACTTCAAATCCGCCACACTAGGCCGACCTCAGAATGCGACGAGGTGTCGCATGAGAACCAACAGGGCAGGTACGGCCAATAGGGAAAGCGCCATCACCACGGCGAGAACGCGCTCACCGACACTCCAACGCCGCCAATCACGCACCAAATCCTGCATCGACCGAATACCTATTCTGGACGTACGCCGCCAAGTTCCCCCCCTCGCCGCAAAAGCCACGCAGGTATATATGCGGCCATTGCGCCAAAAATTTGTGAATGCGGTCACAGAAAGTGAGATTTTTTGCCGCATGTCTTGGCGCGGCAACTTCACGGCTGGGACATCCGGCGAAATCCACATGGCCCGAGCGGCGGAGCTGGCGTAGCCTCAGTGCATGCGGCTGATATTGCCCTTCTTCATCGCGGGCTCGCTGGCGCTGGGAGGCGCCGGCCTTGCCATTGCCGCGCTCAATCTCTACACCGCGAGCCCCCGCCTGATGAGCGCCGGCGTCGCCGCCGCTATCGTGGGCACTCTTCTGGGCGGTCTCGGGCTGATCCGTCTCAGCGGGGATTGACGGGAAGGCGGGAAATTGACGGGCGATCCCACCCCACCCCGAGCTTACGGATCACGATCGCGGTATCGCTGTGTCGGGTGACTGCGCTATCTATTGCCGCCCGTCGGACCGGTCCCAGCTTCGCTGAGGGGTTTCCTTTCAAGATTTTTCTCACGTAGGTTGCGGGTAAATGCCGAGCGAATCGCGAACCCTCACGTTCAGCAATGCCGAGGTGATCGAAGCCTTGGAGCTGTTCAGCGAGCAGGCGCAGCGGCCTTTGCCCGAGGGTGGCGTCAAGCGGCTCGTCTTTTCCAATGAGCGGGAGGTCAAGGTCACCGTCGAGCCCAACAACGGCGACACGGTGATGCACTTTTACGAACATGAGATCGCGGCGGCGCTGATCGTTTACTGCAACAAGCACGGGATTCCGGTCGCGCGCCGCGCCATCAAATCGCTGCAGGTGGCGCAGGACGTGGTGGTGTTGCAGTTGGCGCTGCGAAGCTGACCGTTCCCGCCAAGAAAGAAGGGCCGCCCCATGGGGCAGCCCTTCCATTGTCGAACCGCGTTTCTGGCGCGAGGCCAGAAAATCGAGGGTTTAGCGGAACCGGACCTCGCGCGAGGCGACAACCCAGGTCCGCTCTTCCCGCATACGCGGCGTGAGACAATGAGACACTGGATCACCTCCTTTCGGTTGTTGACGACTCCGGCGCTCTTATAGCGTCGCCATGACAAGTTGGGAAGGGCGGGATTACTCGGCCGCCTGGGGCTCCGGCAACGTCGCCTCGGCCTCGTCCTCCTTGGCGGCACCGACCCAGGGGTGCTCGGAGACATCGAACACCACCCCATCGGGGCCGCGGAACTTGGTCTCAAAGAAGCTGTTGCGCTGGCTTGGGTCCTGCTTCATGAAGCAAGGCGCCCCCAAATCCTCGAGCTTCTCGGCGGACTTGTCGAGATCGTCCACCAATACTCCGAAATGGTGGATGCCCACATAGTCGAGGCCGCGGCCGAGCTGGTCCACATTCTTGAACTTGAGCACCGCCAGGTTGAGCGTGCCGTCGCTGAGATAAAAACCCCAGGCGAGGCCGCCAGGGTCGTCCTTTCGGCCCGCGCGCCCGACCTCCTTGAAGCCGAAGGCACGCTTATAGAACTCCGCGGTCTTGACGGGGTCGTTGGTCGCGAGCGCGATGTGCCGGATCTTTGCCATGGCGGTCCTCCTTCAATCGATCTCGCCAGTCTATAGTCGACCGGTAATACAAGGAAAGCGCCGTTCGGGATCAGCGCTCGGCGCGGACGGCGGCGTTCAGCTCGGCGAGGCTCTGTTCGATGCTCTTGCCGGCGGTGTCGATCGTGCGGTCGGCTCGGGCGTAGAGCGCGCGGCGTCCCGCCAGGATGCGGCGCATATCCTCCATCGCCGCGGCATTGTCGGCCATGGGTCGGAGATCGCCCTGCGCCACGACGCGGCTCATATGCTCCTCTGGCGTGGCCGTGAGCCAGATCGTGAAACACGTCTCCAGCAGGAGCTCGTAGGTCGCGGGCTCCGAGACCAAGCTGCCGCCGGTCGCGATCACCGCGCGCTTCTGCGTTTCGATCACGCTCTCAAGCGCTTGGCGCTCGTGCCGGCGATAGGCGCTCTGGCCATAAAGGTCGAACAGAGTTGCGAGATCCATCCCCGCGAGCCGCTCGATCTCGCGGTCAAGCTCGATAAAGGGCGCGCCCAACTCGCGCGCCAGCGCCGCGCCCAACGTCGACTTGCCGGCACCGCGCAGGCCGATCAAGGCGACGCGGTGACGCCGCTCATGCTCCATCGCATGGCGGAAGGATTGCGCCAGAAGCCGCCGCGCCTCCGCCAGCTCCGTCGGGGCAAGCCGCGTCAGCGACTGGATCAGCAAGGTCAATTCCGCCGGATGTTCCGGCCCCTCGCGCACGATATCCGCCAAGGGCAGGCCCATCGCCTGCGCCACTTGGCGCAAGAGGATGATGGAGATGTTGCCCTGTCCGCCCTCAAGCTGGGCGAGGTAGCGCTCGGAGACGCCAGAATCGCGAGCCAGGATTTTGCGCGTCATGCCGCGGCGCGCCCGCGCCTCTCGGATGCGCTCGCCCAAAAGGCGGAGATAATCCGCCTCGCCTTTGTCCCCAACGCGCCCAACTACAACTTGTGTACTGCCGCGCATTTGGGACCTCTGGGTTGAGTCGCGATCCATTGCATCAAAGATGTATTATTATGCTTGCGTTAAGACGGACATGCATTATAGTGTCACTTGATAGCTGATTGAATGCATCACAATGCCGCAGCTTTAGAAAATGAGCGAGGACACGTGTCAAGCCTGACGATTTTAGTAGGCACCATGACAGGTACGGCGGAGCTAGTCGCCGAGGAAGTGTGCGACGCGCTCGGCGCCGCGGGTCGAGCGGTCGAGGTGCTAGCCATGGATCGGCTCGCTCCCGATGTCTTCGAACGCCCCGGTGTGTTTCTCATTTGCACTTCAACCTACGGCCAAGGGGACGTACCCGACAACGCCCAAGCGTTCTTCGCGGCAATCGAGAGCAAGCGTCCCGATTTGGGCCGCGTGCGCTATGGGGTGATCGCGTTGGGCGACCGCACCTACGCGCAGACCTTCTGCTTCGGCGGCAAGCGCTTCGATCAATTGCTGGCGTCGTTGGGCGCCCAGCGACTGGGCGAGGTTTTGCTGCATGACGCGAGCGCCGGCACCGTCCCAGAAGAAGTCGCGGTCGACTGGGCGCATGACTGGGCTCGCTCCTTCATACCCCCCTGCTCGAAGGCCGCGTAGCGGTCAATCCGAGAGCCCGGTGAGCTCGTCCCGAAGTGCCGCGATCTCTTCGCGGTGCTCGCGGTCATGGGCGAGCATCATTTCGACGAGACCGTCGATGCTGATCGGACCCACCCCCTCCATGACGCCGGGGCGCTGCCGCTCGGCCGGGGTCAGGTCCGCCAGCCGCCGCAGCAGGTCGGCGCGGATCGCCGCCCAAGCGATGCCCGCGGTTTCCATGTCCTGACGGTGATAATTCCGCTCCCGTGCGAGCCTTGCTCCGTCGAGATCGGCGAGCACCGGCGTTTCTTCGCTCAGCATGCGCTCGATCCGCGCGCGATAAGCCTCGATTTCGATGTCGCGGAGATGACAGAGGTGTTCATGGATCGAGAATTTGCCGTTGCCGGCACCACGCTTCCAAAGCGCCCGCGGGATCGACGCCCTCAGCGCCTCGATCTGCTGGGGCATTGCCGCGAGCGCCGCGAGCTTGGCGGCGAAGGCCGCGGCGTCGGCATGATCTACCTCAGCGGGCGGGATCGAATTGGTGCGGCACATCGGTTGTGCTCCGGAATTTGGCGGCGGGAGAGCCGTTCGATATCTTAGTGTGACCGTTGCGGCAAGGCGGTCGTCTCCGGAGTAAACACAAATGAGCGCAGGGACTCGGACGCACGTAGACGGGGATTTTCGCACGATTTGCGTTCACGGGCGCGCATCCGAGCGCGGAGATCGATGCCGCAAGGTCTAATTCTCTGATGGAACGGCGCAATAATTTCGACGCCCTTCGCCTGCTCGCGGCAGCGTCGGTGATCCTATCGCACGCGGTGCTGCTGTCGACGGGCCAGCAGGACGCAGACCCGCTGATCTGGCTCACCCATGGCCAATTGGTGCTCGGCGTCGCCGGCGTCTTCGTGTTCTTCGTGATCTCGGGCTACTTGGTGACGCAGAGCTGGGAGCGTACGCACTCACTGCCCCGTTACGGGGCAAAGCGGGCGCTGCGGATTTATCCGGGGCTTGCCATGTGCATCCTCGTGCTGACCTTCGCTCTCGGGCCCGCCGTCACCGGCTTGCCGCTCGCGCAATATCTCGGCGCCTACGACACCTATAATTTCCTGGTTCGCAATCTGTTGTTGCACACCGACTACAACAACTTGCCGGGAGTCTGGTTCACGGGGCAGGCGATCGGCAACGTTGTCGATGGGCCGCTCTGGAGCCTGCCGGTCGAAGTCGCGATGTACGCGATGGTGGCCGCACTCGGCCTCATGCGGGCGATCCGCCTGCCGGTGCTGGCCGTGCTGCTTGGGATCGGGATCGCGTGCCTCTGCTACGACACGACCCGGTACTACGACTTTATCGGCAGTGTCGGTTGGATGCTCGGGTTCTTCGTTGCGGGGATGATGCTCTACCGCCTGCGCGGTCGGCGTTGGATAACGCGCTGGCCGGTTGCATTGGCGGCGCTCATCGGACTTGCCGTCAGTGTGCCGCTGGGCGTTTTTCTCCAGGCGTTCCCGATCTTCGGCGGGGTTCTCATCATCTTCATCGCGATTCATCCGGCATTGCCGGTCGTTGCCGCCGCGCGCTTCGGCGATCTTTCCTACGGCCTTTACATCTATGGTTGGCCGGTCGAGCAAACTTTGCTCTACCTTCGCCCCGACACCGGGCCGGTCGTGCTGTTTCTGCTTGCCCTGGCGATCACTACGGGGGTGGCATTTCTCTCCTGGCACCTTGTCGAGAAGAGGGCGCTGCGCTGGAAACCGCGCGCGTCGACGGCGGCGCCACTCACCGCAGCGCCTCTCGCAACCGGGTAGGCCAAAAGGGTTCAGGCATTATAAATCCGGCGTTGGAAGGCACATGCAAGATAATGCTTGACGGATTTCTTCTCGACGACAACGATCTCGGCGACACTGACGAAAATTGAGCCGAAACGATCGGCGGATTCGCATAAGGGGAGGAGTTCGGGAATGTCCACGGCTTCGGCCGCTTCTCGGCCGTCGATCGCGGTTCCCCGCGACTACAACGCCGCGGTGGACTTGGTGGAGCGGAATTTGAAGGCCGGCCGCGCCGGCAAGCTCGCGTTCCGCGATGATCGAGCCGAGATCACCTATGGAGCCTTGGCCGAGCGCGTCGATCGCGCCGCCAATGCGCTTCGCGCGCTTGGGTTGGAGCCGGAGCAGCGCGTTCTGCTTCTGCTGGTCGACAGTATCGATTTCCCGGTGGCGTTTCTGGGCGCGATCAAGGCGGGCTTGGTGCCAGTGCCGGTCAACACGCTGCTCACGCCCGGCGACTACGACTTTATCTTGCGGGACAGCCGGGCGCGCGCCCTGGTGATTTCAGACGTGCTCTACGAGCGTGTCGCCGGCGCGCTCGCGAACCAGCCATCGCTCCGTCATGTCTTGATTTCCGGTGCAGCTCAAGCGGGGCAGCGCCGCTTTTCCGATGCTCTGGCAGCAGCCCAGGTCAAGGCCGAAGCGGCCCACACCACGGCCGACGATCCCTGCTTCTGGCTCTATACCTCGGGTTCGACCGGCCAACCCAAGGGCGCCGTTCATCTGCAATCGCACATGCACTTGACCGCGGAGCTTTACGCAAGGCCGATCCTCGGCATCGCGGAGAGCGACCTGGTTTACTCCGCGGCGAAACTCTTCTTCGCGTATGGCCTCGGCAACGCCTTGACCTTCCCGATGGCCGTGGGCGCAAGCGCGGTCCTCCTGGGCGAGCGGCCGACCCCTGCTGGCGTCTCGCGCATCCTGCGCGAGCAGAAGCCGACGATCTTTTATGGAGTGCCGACCCTCTACGCGGCGCTGCTGCACAGCAACGACCTGCCGCAGCGCGGGGAGATGGCGTTGCGCCGCTGCGTCTCGGCGGGGGAAGCGCTGCCGGAGGAGATCGGCCGGCGCTGGACCGAGCGCACGGGCGTCGAGATCCTCGATGGCCTCGGCTCGACCGAGATGCTGCACATCTTCATCTCGAACCGGCCGGGCGAGGTGCGCTACGGCAGCACGGGAAAGCCGGTGCCGGGCTATGAGGTCCGGCTGATGGACGAGCACGACAACGCGGTGCCGGCGGGCGAGATCGGCGAGCTGCAAGTGCGCGGCCCGACGAGCGCCGCGCATTATTGGAATCAGCGCGAGCGCTCGCGGTCGACCTTCCTCGGCCCCTGGACCCGCAGCGGCGACAAATACATCTGCGATGCCGACGGCTATTACACGTATTGCGGCCGCACCGACGACATGCTGAAGGTCGGCGGCATCTATGTCTCGCCCTTCGAAGTGGAGGCTGCGCTGATGACGCATGAGGCCGTGCTCGAAGCCGCCGTCGTCGGCGACATGGACGAGGAGAAGCTGGTGAAGCCGCGGGCCTATGTGGTGCTGAAAGCCGGCATCGCCGGCAACGCCGCGCTGACGGAAGCGCTGCAAGCGCATGTGAAGGCCAAGCTTGCGCACTACAAATACCCGCGTTGGATCGATTTCATCGACGAGTTGCCGAAGACCGCGACCGGGAAAATCCAACGCTTCAAGCTGCGCGCATTGCGCGCGGGGTAGACACCGCCATCGGCAATCGCGTTTCATCGCCTGTTCCCGATGCCCTCGATCGCGATTAGCGGCCACCGCATCGAATACCAGCAAACCGCACGCACGCGCGCGGGTACGGCGCCGCTGGTCTTCTTGCACGAGGGGCTGGGTTCGCTCGCCATGTGGAAGGACTTCCCGGCCGAGCTCGCCGCCGCGAGCGGTGCGCCGGCGCTGGTCTATTCGCGCTATGGCTACGGCAATTCCGATCCGATCGCGGCGCCTCGTCGGGTCGATTACATGCATGAAGAAGCGCTCGAGGCGCTACCGGCGCTTCTGGGCGCACTCCATATCGCCAATCCGATCCTGATCGGCCACAGCGATGGCGCCTCGATCGCGCTCATCCATGCAGGCGCCGGGCGCTGGCCGGTACGCGGCCTCATCCTCGAAGCGCCGCACGTCTTCGTCGAAGACGCCACCATCAGCAGCATCGACGCCGCGCGCGAGGTCTATCGCGCCACCGATCTGAACGACCGCCTTCGCCGCTATCACGCCGACCCCGACAATGCCTTTTGGGGCTGGAACGACATCTGGCTCGATCCGGCGTTCCGCGCCTGGAATATCGAGGCGAGCCTGCCATCGATCACCTGTCCTGTGCTCGCGATCCAGGGCGCCGATGACGAGTACGGAACCCTCGCACAGCTCGACGCGATCGAGCGCGGCGTGCGCGGCCCGTTCGAGCGGCTGGTGCTCGCCCAGTGCAAGCACTCGCCGCACCGAGACCAGCCTGCCGCGACCTTGGCGGCGATGGCCCGGTTTATCGCGGGCGTCTGAAGTTCAGGACGTGGGCGTCGCCGCCGAGCCAGCGGGCGCCGCGGCCGGCGTCGCCGGTGCGCTTGCTCCCGTTCCCTGCTGTACCGCTGCGGCGATGGTGTACGCCGCCATGGGGCTCATGGCATCGACCATGGAACTCGGCATCAGGATTGTGGCGCCGCGCTCCTTCGTGGTCTCGTAGACGATGTTCATGGCGCGAAGCTGCAGGGCCACGGGATGATCGGCATAGAGCTTCGCCGCGTCGACGAATTTTTGCGCAACCTCGGCCTCGGCGGAGCCGAGGATGACGCGCGCCTGCCGTTCGCGTTCCGCTTGTGCCTGGCGGCTCATGGCATCCTGAAGCTGGGCCGGGATCGCTACGTCCCGAATTTCGACGGAATTCACGGTGATCCCCCATTCCGCGATCTTGCGGCCGATCTCGGCTTTGAGCCGCTGATCGGCGGCCTCGCGGTCGGCCAGCAGCTCGGAGAGCAGCGAGGCGCCGATCATCTCGCGCAAGGTGGTTTGCGCCACGCGGAGGATCGCGTTCTTGTAATCGCTGATCCGCAACGCTGCCTTCTCGGTGTCGTTGACGATCCAGAATATGATCGCGTCGACATTGACCGGGACGGTGTCGCGGGTCAGAGCCTGCTCGGCCGTCACCGCCGTGGTCTGGATGCGGCGGTCGATCCAGACCGCGATCGCGTCGATCACGGGAATGATGAAGAAGATGCCGGGTCCCTTGATGCCGCTGAGCTTCCCCGCGCGCAGCACCACCGCCTGCTCCCATTGCTTCGCCATCTTGAGCGAATAGAGGACGAAGACCGCGGCCAGCACGAGCACCGCGGTTGGCAGCGGCATCCGCGTCGCCGCGAAGACCAACGCGGCGAACAGGCACAGCACGATGAAGACGGCAGAACTGATCGGATTCATGGCCTGGATCCCCTGAGCTGACACGGCTTGAAGCGCGGCATTTGTCACACGATATCGAGGGTAGCGAGCACTGCATATCGAATTCGGGCAATCTCCAGGACGGGTGGACTCCTCGGGAACGATCCAGCCTTCAACCGCGACATCACTCTTGAAGGACGATCTCGCCACCGCAGGGATCGACATTCGCGCCACTGTAGCCACACCTAACGGCCCGCGACCCCGCTTCGCGTTCCTCACGTGGGGGAACGAGACTTCGACCAACGACTTCGCCTACGCCTCGAACGTTATCATGGCTGGAGTTCTCCACCGTGATGATCTCGATCTTGCGGCGAACGTAGTGGGGCAGAAGGACGACCTCCTCGCTGACTACGGCGACCTCCGCAGCATCAAGCAGAGCGAGGTAGCCCACTGTGTATATCAAGCCCTCTCACGTGGAAGCTGTCGTCGCATCGTGAACGGTGAGGCGGCTCCGATGAAGGCCTGGATCATCCACCACGACGACACCTTGGGGGACACCTTGCGGACCGCTATGGCCGGTGTGGTGTGGTCCGAGTGGACGCCGAAGTTCATCAAGGGCATCAGCGACCGCAAGGTGAAGACCCTCGCACGTCGCATCCTCGACCACCTCGCCACGCACACAGGTGGGACAATCTCAACGAGGTCACTGAAGACCGCGCTCGGCCTCAAGGACACACCAGCCAAGACGTTCCAACGGGCCGTAGCGTTGATGCAGACGATGACTGACGGGTGGAAGCTCGAAGGTCGGTCTTTGGTCGCGACCACCTAGTCCCGAACTTAAAGGCCATGCTCGTAGGAGCCTCTCTTTCTATACGAGGGTGGCCTTTAAATCTCTCGGATCTCACGTGCTGCTTCTTCTCGCCTTTGTAAATCTACGCGTCAAAACGTCGCGTATTTTTACAACCTGCGTGCGTCGAACACCGGCTACTGCTCTGATTCGGTGTGATTCTCGGTTTTGGCCCAGTTATTGCCTCAACCACAGAGACCTCGCCGGATGCGGGAGGACTACCATGGGCAAGCTGTCGCTGGTTGGAGTAGCCGTCGGGATCGCGATCACGCTCGGAGCGAGCGAGCAGGCATTGGCGGGGGTTGTTTACTCGACAGGGTTCGAGCCGCCAACCTACACGACCGGCGCGCTCGCGGGTCAGGACGGGTGGTTTGCCGGCTCTGGCACCGACATTGGTATGGTGGAGACGACCACGGTGCTCGCGGGCATGCAGGCCGTCGAATTTGACGCCACCGGCGTGTCCGGTCAGCACTTTGATGGTCACGCGGTGCCCTCCAGTGGAACGTACATGCAGGTGACCGACGAGTTTTTCGAGAGCTCGACTCCCCACCCGAACGTTGCTTGGGATGCCATCGCGCTCTTTGGCGATGCCTCGGTCTTGGGGCAGTTGATCGTTGGTATTTCTGGCGACGCTTTTCTCATGTTCCCCCCCCGGCACGGAAGTGGGCTCCGTGCCGGTTACGGCCTTAGCTTGGCACACTTTCACGATGGATATTAATTTTGCGACGGACACGGAAGCGGGCTATGTCGACGGCACCTTGATTGGCACAGCTTCTTTTAACCCGGCCAATACGGCTCTGATCGACGTGGATTTCGGGATCAATAATACTAATGGGGCGGCGGTCAGCCAGGCCTATTTTGACAATTTGTCGGTCTCCGTTCCCGAACCTTCCTCGCTCGTGTTGTTGTTCTCCGGCCTCGCCGGGCTAGGCGCCCTCCGCCGCCGTCGCCGTTAGATTCGTTCAACAAGAAACCTGACGCTACTGCCGTAGCGCTCCCTCTGACGGACGCCGGGGAGCGCTGGGTCGCTCCTCGTTCAGTGCGTCCCGCAGTACAGCTTCGCGTTAGGCCCGCGGCAACCCATACCCCACTGTAGCTGCTCCGGCGTGAAGTCGGGCGAAGCCGAGCTGCACGCTGACAACAAGCCCGTCAGCAGCATTAGCAACATCGCCAGCGTTGGCGTGCTCGTCGCCTGTCTCTCAGTTGCAGTACGTCTCATTGCCGCCCTGGCAACCCACGTGGAATTCCTGCTGCGTCGGAGTGAACCCCGTGTCGGTCGTGGCCGTTGACCCGCAGCCAGCGAGTATCGTCAGCGTCGCTCCCAAGACCGCCGCCTTCTTCAACCTCCATCTGCTCGCATCCATGACAACCGCACACACCGCCACTTCGGTGGCCCTGCTCGCCATCTCTGTTGTCCTTCTCCTCTGGTCTCTGTTCTCATGAAACCAACTACACTCCTGATCCCCCCTGTCCTGTCGTCCATCCGTCACATTGTCGTGAGGGATCGCGTCTACGCGCGCTGGATCGACTTGTCCTCCAGCACCGTCGAGTACTTGCGTTGAGCGAAGTCAGCGACGCGGTTCTTGCGCGATTGGTCGCGCGGATCGTCTCGCGCTAATCGAGACGCGTCGATGGTCGCGGGTACCACTGCCCCCGGTGCCGTCTGTGGCCCCGATTCACGCGCGGATCACTTCCGGCGGTGGCGGATCGCGATAGAGCGCCTCCACAAGCTTCGCTCGCCGCACAAGGCATGCCCGCTGATTCAGATAGCCCTTGTCGGTGATCTCGCTGCTGTCGATGGAAGGCGGCTCCGCCATCAGCAGCGCACGAGCGATGTGGCGCGCGCTGCCGCCTGCGGTGGCGTTATGGCGCCTTAGACCATCGGCGATCGAGGCGCGAACACGGGGATCGGCGATCAGGCGTGCGAGCGGCGCATCCAACGGCAAATCGGGGCAAAGGTTGCGGCAACCCGCAAGGCTCGGGAAGATCAGCAGCCCGATCTCGTCGCGGTTCTCACCGGCGATGACGCCATCCTCCATCGCCGGTCCACAGGCCGCAATTGCCGCGACCCGCAACTCGCCCACGCCCACCCAGGTGCCCGTCGATAGCTTGAAGTTCTCGGCGATGCGCCCGTCGAAGACCAGACCGCGCGCGGGATCGGCGGGATCGGCGAGCCGCATCGCATCGCTCGGACGATAGAACCCCTCTTCGTCGAACGCCGCGGCGGTCAATTCGGGCCGCTTCCAGTAGCCCGGTGTCACTTGCGGGCCGCGCACGCGCGCTTCGAGCCGATCGCCGCTCAAAACCAGCTTGATCTCGCAGCCGGGCGCGGGATTACCCACATTTCCCGCACCATCGATCGGGTAATGCACGGCGGTCGCCATGGGCGCGGTTTCGGTCGCGCCCCAGGCGCTCGCCATCGGGATTTTCACATGGCGATGCTGGAGCGACAGCCGTTCGAAGCGTTCCCAGATCGGCTGCGGCAGTGCCGCCGCCGCGTACATGATGAGATCAAGCTCGCGGAAGAAATGAGCCGCGAGCGCGGGGTCACGCTCCAGATGGTCCACCACCATGGCGTAGCCGCGGGGAACATTCAGGTAAAGGGTCGGCGATATCGCACGGAGATTGGCGATGGTGCGCTCGATCAGCGCGGGCACGGGGCGCCCCTCGTCGATATAGAGCGTGCCGCCGTTGCGCAGGATCAGGTTGAAATTGTGATTGCCGCCGAAGGTATGGTTCCAGGGCAGCCAATCCACCAGTATTGGCGGGCGCTCAGCAACGAACGGCCAAAGCTGCGCGATCGCTTCCTGGTTCGAGCACAGCATGCGCTGAGTGTTGATGACGCCCTTGGGCTCACCGGTCGAACCAGAGGTAAAGAGGATCTTGGCGATCGTATCGGGTCCAACCGTCCGGCTAGCCGCATCGAGGGCGGCCGAGGGTTTGGTTGCCTGAAGCTGCGCGAAATCCATGGCGCCGGGCGGCGGGTGGACACCGGCGACGATCTCGGCGGCATGGGCCCCGATCGCCGTCAGCGCCGCGGCGAAACGCGCGCCGTCGTTGACGTAGATGAGCGCAGGCCGCAGCAGCTCGACGGTGTAGCGCAGCTTGGCGAAGTCGCGCGACAGCAGCGAATAGGCGGGCGATATCGGCGCCACCGGCACTCCTGCCTCCATGGCGCCCAGCATCAGCAATCCGTGATCGATGCCGTTCTCCGAGAGGATCGCAACGGGACGCTCGGGGCCAAGCCCTCGTTGCAGCAGCGCCGTGCCGATCGCCCGCGCTGAACGGAAGGCCTCGCCATAGCTGAGCCGCCGCCAGGCGCCGTCCGCCGATCGTTCGGCGAGGAAGCAGCGCTCGGGCGCACGCTCGGCCCAATGAGCGAGCCACACGCCCATGGAGCGCGGCGCCGGATTGAGCGGCACGCGCGAGCGCAGCAGCATTCCGCCCTCGGCCAGCGGTTCCGCCGCAATATCGGGCAATGCGAACAAAGGTCGCTCGGAGGCCATGGGACGACATTATCGCAATTCGTGGCTGGCCATCAGTCTTCTCCTGTCCATGTGGGAGCGAAACTCCGATGGACGCGAGATGAACACCGACGCACACCGATGTTGCCCCGGCTCTGTGTCGATCGGTGTTGATCAGTGTTCATCGGTGTAGCCAGCGTTTTTGTGGGCGTCTCGAATACGACAGTTTCACTGCAGCTCGGAGCGACCTATGATCGCGCGACGCCGTTGCAGGGAGGACTTTCATGCTCGAAACCACCGTCGCTGGCAGCTTGCCGAAGCCCGCCTGGCTTGCAGCTCCCAAGCAGCTTTGGGCGCCCTGGGCGCAGCAAGGCGAGGCGCTCCTTGAAGCAAAGCGCGATGCGACCTTGCTGGCGCTTAAGATGCAAGAAGACGCCGGCATCGACATCGTGAGCGATGGCGAACAGTCGCGCGTCCATTTCGTACACGGCTTCCTCGCCGAGATCGATGGCATCGATTTCGACAAGAAGGTCACCATGGGCATCCGCAACAACCGCTATGAGGCGCAGGTGCCGACGGTGACGGGAGCGCTCAAGCGGCGCCGCTCGGTGCATGCCGTGGAGGCGAGGCTCGCGAGGGCCCACACGGGACGGCGGCTCAAATTCACCCTGCCGGGTCCGATGACCATCGTCGATACCGTCGCCGACGCTCATTACGGCGATCGCGTCAGGATGGCGATGGCGTTCGCCGGTCTGCTGAACGAGGAGGCGAAGGAGCTGGCGGCGATCGGCGTCGACGTCATTCAGTTCGACGAACCCGCCTTCAACGTCTATATGCAGGACGTGCGGAGTTGGGGCATCGACGCGCTGCACCGGTCGATCGATGGGGTCGGCGCCAGGACCGCCGTGCACATCTGCTACGGCTACGGCATCAAGGCCAATATCGACTGGAAGCAGAGCCTCGGCGGCGAATGGCGCCAGTACGAGCAGATATTCCCGGCACTGGCAAAGAGCCGCATCGATCAGGTGTCATTGGAGTGCATTCACTCAAAGGTGCCGATCGAGCTGTTGCGGCTGCTCGACGGCAAGGACGTGCTCCTCGGTGTGATCGACGTGGCGAGCGACGCGATCGAAAGCCCGGAAGAGGTGGCGGCGGTGATCCGCGGCGCCATGCGTCACGTGGCGCCCGAACGCATTCACCCCTGCACCAACTGCGGCATGGCACCCATGGATCGCCGGATCGCCGAGGGCAAGCTCGCGGCGCTGGCACAGGGCGCCGCGATCGTTCGGCACGAGCTCGGGTATCGGGGGTGAGGCGGGCGCTGTTAAGACTTGGCAGCTAAGCCCACCACCGCCTCGATCTCGACCTTCATGCCGGGGATTGCGAGCGCGCTCACCTCGACCAAGGTGCTCGCCGGCCGCGTGGCGCCGAAGAATTCCCGGCGCACCGGATTGATCTTGGTGCGGTCGGCGATGTCGGTCAGATAGACCGTGACCTTGAGCACGTCGGCGAACCGGGCGCCCGCCGCACTCAATATCTTCCCGAGATTGACGAGAACCTGACGCGTCTGTGCCGCGGCGTCATCGCCGCCGATCAGCTTGCCGTGCTCGTCGAGCGGGGCAAGGCCCGAGACGAACAGCAGCTCGCCGAAGCGAACCGCATCCGTGTAGTGACTGATCGACTCGGGAAGTCCGGCGACGCGATATTCCTTGCGCATCGCCGTTCACCGTACCGCGACGATCACCTCGACCTCGACGGGAATGCCGGCGGGAAGCGAGCTCATGCCGACCGCCGACCGCGCGTGCTTCCCTTTTTCGCCGAACACCTCGACAAACACGTCCGAGCAGCCGTTGATGACCTTGGGATGCTCCTCGAAATCGGGCGCGGCGTTCACCATGCCGAGCACCTTGACGATCGCCTCGACCCGTTCGAGGTCGCCGCCAAGCGCGTCTTTCATGGCGGAGATCAGCACCAGCCCAACCTGGCGTGCATGGCGGTAGCCGTCCTCGACCGACATGCCGGCACCGAGCTTGCCCTTGGGCATGCGCCCGTCCCCGTATTGTGGTCCCTTGCCCGCGAGATAGAGCAGGTTGCCGACGCGGCGCGCATGCACGTAATTTCCCATCGCAGCGCCGACGGACGGCAAGGCAATGTTGAGTTCTTTGAGGCGTTGCTCGACGCTCATTGGATCGTCCTTCCGTTCTGGGCGCGAGAACGATAGCCGAGGCGGCGCCCCGCCTCCACCCCGATTGCGCGCACCCCTAGGCTGGCCCCGTCTCCACCCCGATTGCGCGCAGCCCTAGGCTGCGCCCGCGATATAGGTCTTGAGCGAGTGTGCCTCGGATTCGATCTCGTCGAGGCGGTTCTTGACCACATCGCCGATGCTGACAAGGCCGACGAGCTTTCCACCGTGCATGACCGGCAGATGGCGGATGCGACGCTCGGTCATCAGCGCCATCAGGTCGGCGAGACGGTCGGCCAGGCCGCAGGTCACGACGGCCTTTGTCATCACCTCCTCGACGCGGCGCTCCAGCAGTCGCGCGCCCTCTTGCGCAAGCCCGCGCACCACGTCGCGCTCGGAGAGCATGCCTTCCGGCGCGACGCCATCGCTGCTCACCACGAGCGCGCCAATGCCCTTCTTGCGCAGCAGCGCCACGGCGTCTGCGACGGAGGCGCTCGGCGACAGGGTTGCAACGCTTCTTCCCTTGTGCTGCAGGATTGCGTCGACGTTCATGGCTCGATCTCCTCAAAAGGCGCGGGCTTCGTGGTTCTGAGTCGTAAGGCCAAAGTACGGACCATCAGCGCTTCGACCTCCTGGCGTTCAACCCGGTCGGCCCGCATCAGCAAGCGAGCGATTTCCTCTGTCAGCAAATCGTCGATTCCGGCCTCGCGCGCCGGCCTTGTCCACTCTGGCATGGCGCAACTCCCTGCATTTTCCAATGCGGCGCTTCAGCATGAGAAAATGCGACATAAGCGAAAGCCGCGCGACCACCATCGGTACGGCCGGCGGCGTATTAAATTCTATTTAGGTATTTTCTCCGCATCCCCAAGGCAGTACCGCAAAATTAGTGCGGAATTCCCGGAGGTTTTTCTGACTGCCCGCCGGGGATTTTTTGCTGCATCGCGGTGGGAAGTGAAAAAAGTCAGCTCACCGCCGCTATCGCATTGCACACATAGACCGGAAGTGACGAGGTTCAGGGCCCGAGATTGACGACCTCAATTCGTTCATTGACCGCACTTTCCGGGTGGGCCTTGTCCAGGGGCGTGCTTTGGCCTTCCCCAATCGCGTCGATGCGAGCGGGATCTATGCGATAGGTGTTGACCAGCAGCGTCCGCAGGGCGTCTGCCTGGCGGTTCGTCAACTCCAAGGCGCGATCGGCGTCGTGCGCGCGCGCCGTGAAGCAATGGATCAGAAAATGATAAGGCGAGAGCTGCGGGGAGTTCAGCGCAGCGGCAAGCCGTTTGATGACGTCCTCGCCTTCGCCGGTCAGGGTCGCTGAAGCGGTGCCGAATTTGATATTGATTGAAACTTCCGCGATGTCCGCGCCGGAATCCTGGTTCGGCTGGGCGCTGCCATCAATAGTCACGCCTCTCGATCTCGGCGGGGTAGGTTTGCCGGGAGCGGGCGTCAAGGCGCGGATGAAATCTGCGGTCGTGGCGCTTGCGCTCAACTGTTTCGTTTGCGCCCAAGGGCTGGTCGGGGCGGCGATCAGGGCGATCGCCAGCAAGGCCATGCTCGGGGGGATACGTATCGACAGTCGCATGCGCTCCATCATGAGAACGTCAACCGCTAGGGGATATCGAACCGCCGCCGTTCCTTGGCAGCGTTGGGGTCGGGAACTCTGGTGATCAGATACTGCACAAGAAGCGGCGACTCCGGTCGAATGGAAACCGGCCGCGTAACTTCGGTCGAAAAAACCCGAACAGTGAGTTGATGAGTGCCGGCCGCAATCTCCCCAAGGTCTACCGATACCCCCTGGCCCACGGGCTTGCCGTCCAGGAGCACCGACATCGGCGGGCCATCGGCGGTGGGATTGGCCTGATCGCGCGAAACGACCGCAAGACGTCCGAGGAAAGATGGTCCCCAGGTCTTGGTCTCTCCCGCGGCAATCTCAAAGGTCTCGATCTCCCGGTAACTGAACGTGGGCTCGCCGATAACCAGAATGTGTGAGCCGACGGGTAGCCTGACAGCGGCGCCCTTCTGCCAGGGCACTTGCTGCCCATCGACCTCAAGATACGCATTGCCGGGAATGGCGCCGACGAGCTGAACGTAGCCAAATTGCGGCTCCTGCGGCGGGATAGCGGGCAGCGCCGGTGGTGGCGCCGGCGCCGGCGGTTCGACGCGCGCGACAGTGGGGGGCGGCGTCGAGGGGATGTGCGCGGGCACCGGCGGGGGCTGGGGTGGTCGCATGGACGCGATTTCAGGGGACGCGGCAGGGATGGCCAGACCGGTCAAGCTCGCGAACTCGACCAAACTATCGCCGGTCTTGGGATAGTAGACCAATTCCGGCTTATGCCATTCCTCGAGCCGCTTTCCATTAATGCGGGTCGCCTCGAATTTCGCGCGCACGTCCGCAAATAAATCACTCATTTGCAGCGGGAAGAATTGGCCCTTGGGTTTTGCTTCCCTCGCCGCGTCGATCGCCTTGAGGACCGCGTACGACAATGCACCATGGTTCAAAGCAGGAAATTCCGTCGCGATTCCAGCCTCGTTGGTGGCCCCAAGGAGCGCCACGCGGTGGTCGCCGCCTTTAAGCGCGCCGCCTCTGCTGGAATTCAATGAATAGAACTGCAAAAGCCCGTCGAAATCGGGGGGCTCGCTGTGACAGGCGTCGATGATCACGGAAATATTCGGCTCGCTCAGGTGAACGAGACGATTGGCGAAGTATTCCTGCATGATAAAGGTCGTGTTGGTCGTTCCCTGACCCTGACCGGGGATCGTGAGGTTGTTGACCTCGTCATTTCTCCCGTCATAGGGGATCAGGAACTGCTTCAGTGCACCGTTGCCTCCCCGCACGGCGTGGCCGGCGAAATAGATCAAGGCGACGTTGGGACCTGGTCCGCCAGAGCAGCGCTTTTCCAGATCATTGAAGGTATCGTCGATGCCGTTCCTGGTTGCTTTCCTGTTGATGAGTTCTCGAATGCAGTCCTGGGGAAAATTCGAATAGAGCCGAAGATCCGCGGCGATCTGCTGCGCATCCCGATCGGCGAACCGCAGATTGTCGATATGCTTCCAGTCCTCGTACTGACTGATGCCGATGATGAGCGCAAAGCCGCCCGCTTGAGCGCTCAACGGGAAGACGAGACAGGCAAGCACAAGGCTCCGCAGAAAAACCCACCTGCCCATCTCGCGCCTTCCCAGCCGGGACGCGCCCGGCGCTTAGAACCTCGTGGTGTAGCCGATGTTCACGTACGGGCCGACGGCGCCCAGATTCTGAACTCTTCCGTTCACTGGCACGATGGCTTCTGCCTTCAGGCCGGCTTGCGCCACGATGTTCGCGGTAACCCTGTAGTAAAGGGTGAGGACACCCACGCCGCCCCACCCCGTATCCGAAGCCGTGGGGTTCACGCCCGGTGCCGGGTTCTTGATGATCTGCGACGCGGGGCCAACGCCGCCCGCTCCGTCGAATCTCAAACCGACCCGGTCGTTGAATTCGTACAGGCCCCCAAACCCCAAGAAGAAGAAATTATAGGCGTCCGATGTGCCAAATTTCGTCGAAAGGGTGGAAGTAAAGAAGATATTACCACTGGTTATAGTGCGCGTGCCGTTGAGGTTTGTGTGGTTGTAGCCGCCGATCAGGTAGGGAGTGATTCCCGCGAACTGGTCGTCGCGGAATAGATACCGCATGCGCAGCTCAATTTCGTTCGTACTGAACTGCCAGTGATCCGTGAACGGAGTGCCATCCGGAACGTGCACCAGACTTTCATTGTCGGTCCACGAGCCGTTTCGGTAGTTAAGTTGCGCCCAGAAATCGTCGTAGCCGAGCATTAGCGTGGCGCCCGGACCTCCGCCACTAATCGTGCTGCTCCCCGTCGCATTTCCGACCGTAGGCGGCAGGCCGGACCAGAATTGATAAAAGCCCTCGAGACCGGCGCCCGCCACCCAATGCCCGGGATCGGCAACTGTCGGGTCCGTAGCAACCAAGCTTATGGTCTCCACCCGCTGCTGAGCCACTTGCTGCGCGATCGCTGCGGGCGGCAACAATAGAGAAGTCGCAACCAGTAAAGCTAACCCCCTGATATGCATGCTCTCCCCCCAATTCCTCACAGGTGACTGGGGAGTTAATTACCATTTTCAATCAGGGCTAGTGTCTGATCCATTCACATTGAAGCGTAGCCGGCGTTTCGGAAGTAGTTGGCGCACTCTTGTGGCGAGAAGGCGCTGAGGAGGGTTCCGATCTGGCGCCATGTTGCCTCGGTGGTGCGCTTGG
>Ga0335079_10000536_pt1 | contig 43563 bp, 39 predicted proteins | sample Lox_Sample_33_FD_206719 | JGI IMG/M metagenome (GOLD analysis project Ga0335079, IMG submission 206719) | Soil microbial communities from Loxahatchee National Wildlife Refuge, Florida, United States - Lox_Sample_3.3 | ecosystem: Environmental > Terrestrial > Soil > Wetlands | place: USA...
TGTCTTTCACATGTAGAACAAACTCAATCGCGGAACTTTGTACTGCTCCAGCAGTCGCTTGTGGATATATTGCTTGTGCAACTGCTCGATCTGCGGAGCGCTCATGTTGCGGCGATAAGGCGCCAAGTCGCGATCGGCCTCGGAGCGCACCTGATAGATCGCCGCGTCCGGCGTCGCCGCCAACAACCCGGCAAACAGCTTCTCTTCGGCAACGGTCAGCCGCCGCTCCAAATCTTCCATGCGGACGGGCGCTTGCTGCGCAAGCGAGTGTGCCAAGGCTCGCAGCGCCGCCGCGGTCTCTCGCGCCAGAGCCATGGCGGAGCCGGGCAATTGGATTCGCTCAAGCTCGTCCGCATTGCGCGCCAAGTAGGCAGCTACGGCCGAGTGCTCCAGGCCGCTATCGCGCGGCCGGCCGGGAGGCGCGCCTACTGCGGCGTCCTTCATCTCTTCGGCCGAGGCCAGAACCTCCTGCGCGCAAAATGCGAGCCCGTTCACCTTGCGGGTCTTACGCGGACGCCGTTCCCATTTTTCGAACGTGGTATCGATGCCGCGCAACACCGCCGCGAGCGGAATTCCTGCCTCTTTCCAGGTTTCCATCAGCGCCCAATCGAGCGGCGACAACAGCAGCACCGTCCCGCGACGGCGCTGGAAGTGCTCCTCGATTTCCGTGAAGTAGTTGAAGTAGTTTTCCACGGCGGAGGGTCAGCCACGCTTGCGTGCAGCCGACTTCGCGGCGCGCGCGCCGGGACCATTTTGACTGCCGTTATTGGACGCCTGCTCTGTTCTCCGCTGGCCGTGCGCCTGGTTGCGCTCGTAGATAATCCGCAGACCGTCGAGCGTCAGCAGGTCATCGACCTCGCGGATGTATTTCGAGCCGCCGCCCATCAGGGCCGCCAGTCCGCCGGTGGCCACTATGGCTACATTCTCGCCGAGTTCGGCAATCAGCCGCTCGAGGATTCCGTCGATCAATCCCAGATAGCCGTAATACAAACCGGATTGAACGCTGTTGACCGTGTTGGTGGCCAGCACGCGCGGCGGCTTGCGGATGTCCACGCGCGGCAGGCGAGCGGTGCGCGCGAACAGCGCGTCGGCCGCGACGCCGATGCCGGGCGTGATCACGCCGCCCAGGTACTCGCCTTGCTTCGACACCACATCGAAGGTCGTCGCCGTACCGAAGTCCACGACGATGCACGGGCCCCCGAATTTCTCGAACGCCGCCACGCTATTGACGATGCGGTCGGCGCCCACCTCGCCTGGATTGTCGTAATGCACCGGCATGCCGGTCTTCACCCCGGGCTCGATGAACAGCGGCCGCGAATGGAAGTAGCGCTCGCAAACTTCGCGCAAGGTGGAATCGAGCGGCGGCACCACGGACGAAACGACCGCACCTTCGACCGCCGTGAACTCGATGCCGTTCATCGCAAACAGATTGCGGAACAGCACCCCGTACTCATCCACCGTTTGCGTTTTCGTCGTGGAGACGCGCCAGTGCGCGCGTAATGGGCCGTAACGCACGCCGGGGCCTTGCGTCTTCGAATCGAAAACGCCGAGCACGGTGTTCGTGTTGCCGACATCGAGAACCAACAGCATGGCTATTTCCCATCCAGCGCCCGCACCGAGCCGGAGAAAACCGTGCGCAGTTCACCCCTGATGCGTAACTGCAGGAACCCGCGCTCGTTCAACCCTCCGGTGGTGCCGCCATAACTGCAGCCGTCTTCGGCAATCATCACCTCGCGACCGCGCGCAAATGAGGAGCGCTCTTCGAAGCTGCGAATGATCTCCTTCTGCGTGTCCCGACGGTCTCCCACCAGCCGGCGGTATTGGCTGTCGAGCGATTTTAACAAAGCTGCGGTGAGCTCTACGCGCGACCACTCGCGCCCGCTCTCGATGCGCAGCGAGGTCGCAATAGGCACGAGTTCACCGGTGAACAACGCGTTATTCACGTTCATGCCGACGCCGATCACCACGTAGCGCACCCGCATGGGCTCGGCATTCATTTCGGTGAGGATGCCGCAAATTTTGCGGCCATTGAGCAGAACGTCGTTGGGCCAGCGCAGGTCGCAACGCAGGCCGGTGGTGCGCTCCACGGCCTCAGCCATGGCGATGCCGGTCATCAAGGAAAGAAAGAGCGCGTCCAGGGGCGACATCTCCGGACGCAGCACCACCGAGCAATAGATGCCCACCGACTGTGCCGATTCCCAACTATGATCGCCGCGTCCGCGGCCGGCCGTCTGCTCCTCACTCACGAACACGGCGCCTTCCGGTTCGCCCGCGGCTGCCGCCTGCATGGCCGCGATGTTGGTCGATCCGATGCTGAAGTAGTGGTGAATGTGATCTGCGAAGATCGTGCCGCTCAGCAGCGGACGGAGAACGTCGGGCAGCAGCAGATCGGGCACGGCCATGAGCTGGTATCCGGTGGCGAGGTGTCCGGTGATCTGGACGCCAAGCTGGCGAAGGTATTGTACGGCCCGCCACACCTCGGAACGCGATGTGCCCAACTCTTGCGCAATGCGCTGCCCACTGACGACGACCGTCGCATGGTCGCTCAGCAGGCGCACAATGCGGCTGAGCCGCGCATCCGTCGGCGATTCGGTGCGCGTGTCGATGCGGGTTGGGGTGGTGGATGCGATGAGACAATTATGCGCGCAGCGGAATGAGCCTGGATACTTGTACGTGCCTGGTCGATCCTGAGCGGCGCCAACATAATGTGTCATCCCGACCGGAGCGAAGCGGAGTGGAGGGACCTGATTTCCCGCCATGAGGGAATACTGCTTCGGCAAACAGCAGGTCCTTCGACTACGCGCCCGCCCCGACCGCAAGAGACGCGGTCGGGAAAAGCAAGGCGGGCGCTCCGCTCAGGATGACACTTCGAAAACCCCGTGGATACTCTCTGGCTAAATACTGCCTACTGACCGCTGACTGCTCCTATGCCGGCGCGATCCGCATGCTCAAGTCCACCGCAGGCGCCGAATGCGTCAGCGCGCCCACGGAAATGAAGTTCACGCCGCTTTCGGCGTAGGCACGCACGTTTTCCAGCGTGATCCCGCCTGACGCCTCCAACGGCACCGGTCGGTCCGAAGCGCGCACGCGTTCGACGGCTTGCCGCACCTGCTCGGGCGTCATGTTGTCCAGCAGCACGGCCTCGGCGCCATTTTGCAGAACCACTTCCAGTTCGTCCAGCGAGCGTACTTCAATCTCGATGGTCTCCGAGCCGCGGCGGTTACGCAGCGCGCGCTGCAGCGCCGGCACCACTCCGCCCGCCAGCGCGATGTGGTTGTTCTTTATGAGCACGCCGTCGCTCAGGTCAAGACGATGGTTGTGGCCTCCGCCGCAGGTCACGGCGTACTTATCCAGCAGGCGCAGGCCGGGAGCGGTCTTGCGCGTGTCGAGAATGGTGGCCTTGGTTCCCTCGACGGCATCGACGTACTTGCGCGTGAGCGTGGCGATGCCGCTCATGCGCTGCAGGATGTTCAGAATGACACGCTCGCACGACAGCACCACGCGCGCGTTGTGCACAATTACCGCGATGGGCTGGCCCTTGCGCAGGCGCACGCCGTCGAAAATCTCCCCGTGGCTGGTGACTTCGGGATGCGAGGTGACCGCGCCGTCCAGCGTGGCGAAGACCTCCAGGATGCGGCGAACCAGGCCGAGGCCCGAGAGCACGCAGTCCTGCTTGGCAAGGATGGTGGCGGAGGCGCGTTGGTTGACGTCGATGCAGGCGTAGGTGGTGGCATCGCGCGTGGCCCGGTCTTCGAGCAGCGCGTTCTCCAGCAGTGACGTGATCCTGCGGGTTGTCCAGTCCAAGCCGGTCCTCGCGAAGCGTTTGCTTTGTAACAGGGCACGGCTTCAGCCGTGCCGCAACAGCCTTACGATGGCGGGCTTCAGCCCCTGTGCCGTTGCTCGCAGGGGCTAAAAGCCCACTCCCTTTCTACCTTCTTCGGCACGACTAAAGTCGTGCCCTGATACAAACCTGGTTCGCGCTCAGCTAGCGGCTGCTGCTCCGCCTTCCAATTCGTCCAGTGCGGACTCGATCTTCTCGATCAGCAACTCGACTTCTGCTTTGCGCTTCTTCAGCCCTTCCACCACATTGGCCGGCGCCTTCGACAAGAACGCCTCGTTGCCGAGCTGGCCGGTGGCGCGGATTAGCTCCTGCGTCAGCTTCGCCAGTTCCTTATTCAGGCGCTCGCGCTCGGCGCTCGCGTCGATTTTGTGTTCGTAAATGACTCGCACATCGAAGCGCGCCGTGCTGCGCGCCCCCGCGGCCTTGGCCAGCGATTGATCCACAAAGCTCACAGCTTCGACATTGGCGAGCCGCTCCACGGCGCCTCGATTGCGCTCGATCAGCGCGCTAATATCAGGACCGGTGAAAATCTCGATTGGCAACTTCTTATTGGGCTGCGATTTCAGCTCGGCGCTGTCACGCACCAGCTCGGCGCGGATGTTGCGCACGCTCACGATCAAGTCCTGCAGAATTGCCATTTCTGTTTCGGCGTCCGCATTCACCTGCGCGGGATCGGCCTGCGGATAGGCCACCAAGGCAATCGATTCAGCCGGCGGTTTACCCTCGTAAACCGCCTGCCAAAGCTCTTCGGTGATGAATGGCATGAATGGCGAGAGCAGTCGCAGCGCGCCTTCGAAGATGCTGATCAGATTTGCGTAAGCAGTCCTCGCTTGCTCGCGATCGTCCGCCGCCAGACGCGGTTTGATCAGCTCCAGATACCAATCGCAGAACTCGCCCCAGAAGAAGTGATAGACAACGTGCGCGGCCTCATGGAAGCGGTAGGTCGCGAGCGCCTCGTCGATCTCCTGCGCGACGCGGTTGAAGCGGGAGAGGATCCAGCGGTCCTCCAGCGTCTCAGGTCTGAAGTCGGGAACACCTTTGGGCCCACCCTGTCCTGCGGGCGAGGGTGGGGCACCCACACTGTGGGAGTTACTGAATTCTTCCAGCGACCACACACCGGCTTGCTGCGCTCGATCCACGTTCATGAAGAGGAAGCGAGCCGCATTCCAGATTTTGTTGGCGAAGGCGCGATAACTCTCTGTGCGCGACACGGAAAATGCGATGTCCGTGCCCGGCGCTGCCATAGCGGCCAGCGTGAAGCGCACCGCATCGGTCCCGTACTTCTCAATAATTTCGATTGGATCGACGACGTTGCCCTTCGTCTTCGACATCTTCTGGCCTTCGGCGTCGCGCACCAGTGCGTGGATGTAAACCGTGCTGAAGGGAATGTCGCTCTTGAGATTGCCGCGCATGAAATGACAATTCATCATGATCATGCGCGCCACCCAGAAGAACAGGATGTCGAAGCTGGTGATGAGCAGCGTCGTGGGGTAGAACGCGTCAAGGTCAGCGGTGTGCTCCGGCCATCCCAGCGCGGAGCACGGCAGCAGCCCCGACGAGAACCAGGTGTCGAGCACGTCGCTGTCCTGCTCCAGCGGCCCGCCGCATTTCGTGCAATGCGACGGCGTCTCGCGCGCCACGATGGTCTCGCCGCAGGGCTTGCAATGCCATGCCGGAATGCGATGGCCCCACCACAACTGGCGCGAGATGCACCAGTCGTGGATGTTGCGCATCCACTCGAAGTAGGTGCGGGCGTAGTTCTCGGGAACGAACTTGATCTGTCCCTGCTCAACCACTTCAATCGCGCGGTCAGCCAGCGGCTGAATCTTCACGAACCACTGCATCGACAGCCGCGGTTCAATGATGCTGCTGCATCGGCTGCATTTGCCGAGCGGCACAACGTAATCTTGCGTGCCCACCAGAAAGCCGCCGCGCTCCAAGTCCTCCAGCACTTTCTGCCGCGCCTCGAAGCGGTCCAGACCCTTGTATGGACCCGCGTTCTCGTTCATCTGCGCGACTTCGTTCATGACCTCGATTTGCGGCAGGTTGTTGCGCAACCCGGCCTCGAAGTCGTTGGGATCGTGCGAGGGCGTGACCTTCACCGCGCCGGTGCCGAACTCGGGATTGGCCAGAATGTCGTCGGTGACGATCGGGATCTCGCGATTCATCAGCGGCAACAGCACATTCTTTCCGTGTAAGTGCCGGTAGCGATCGTCGCCCGAGTTCACGGCCACCGCGGTATCACCGAGCATGGTCTCGGGACGCGTGGTCGCAACCACAATGTATTCGTCTTTGCTGCCGATGACCGGATAGCGAATTTGATAGAGCTTACCCGGCGTCTCCTCGTGCACAACTTCGAGATCGGAGACTGCGGTGATGCAGCGCGGGCACCAGTTGACGATGTACTTGCCGCGATAGATGAGCCCTTCCTCGTAAAGCCGGACGAAGGCCTCGCGCACCGCGCGCGACATGCGCTCGTCCATGGTGAAGTACTCGCGCGACCAGTCGACGGAGGCGCCGAGGCGCTTCATCTGCTCCAGGATCGCGCCGCCGTAATGCTGCTTCCAGTCCCACACGCGCGCGATGAACGCCTCCCGGCCGATCTCGCGGCGCGCCTTGCCTTCAACGGCGAGCTGGCGCTCCACCATCATCTGGGTGGCGATGCCGGCGTGGTCGGTGCCCGGCAGCCACAGCGTGAGGAAGCCGCGCATGCGGTGCCAGCGCACGATGATGTCCATCTCCGTCTGGTTGAGCATGTGGCCCATATGCAGGCGGCCGGTCACGTTGGGTGGCGGCAGGATCAGCGTGAACACGGGTGCCGCGCCCTTCCCCGAAGGGGAGGGTGGGCCCGTGGGGGTTTCCACGTGAAACAGCTTCTCGTGGACCCAGTACTCGGCCCAACGCGATTCGATCACGCCCGGGTCGTAGGCTTTCGGCAGTTCGTGCGGCATAGCTGGCCAATTCAGACCGAGAGACGAACTTCGATCTTACAGGCGGGGAAAAAACGCGGTCAAACGCGCCCGGGGCGGGGGAGCGGGAACGGTGACGCCCTTCGGCTGCGCTCCGTCGCTCCGCGCGACTGCCCGGTGAGGTCATGTCTTCGGCGCCTCCGGCACAACCAGTCCCAACCGCTTTAGCGATTCCATCACCGCTTCGGAAAGCATCGGATCGTCGGAATGCTTCCATTCTTCCAGCAGCGGCGTCAAGCGCTCCCACTCCTCCAGCCATTCCCGCGAGTTTCGTTCGAGCTGTTCCGCCATGCGGCCCTCCAGGCAGTGAATTCCGAACATTGTCGGACGGAAGTCCGGTGAGGGGAAGACCTTTTTCGAATCGGGCCGGCGCGCGCCAGCCGTCGGGCCCCGCGGGTCAGGGCCGAAGGTTAGCTGAGCGGACCCATCAAACGCGAACGGCGGGGCTTTGGAATCTTGTGGCCGCAGAGCGCGCGCCGAATCCGTCTAGCTTATGCCGATGCCCATCCCATCCGACGATGGGTTCATCTCGCCAAATCTCAAGCCGTCGGGAAAATGCTCTAGCGGCTTTTGGAAGTACGTTGTGTAGCGATGGAGAAAGGCTTCCGGTACGAGTCCATTGCCGCCCAGCAGCAACTTGTCCTGCACGCCATTCACGAAATACATGTCGTACTCACGATGTTCTTTGGTGCTGATTTTTCCCCGGTACTCACAGCAGAAAAAGTCCTTCACCTTTTCATAAACACTGGCCGAGATGTTCACCCGGCCCTCTTCGCCGGTCGATTCCATACGCGAGGCCAGGTTCACCGATGCTCCCCAGATGTCGAAGGCGAACTTGCGGGTGCCCACCACCCCGCTGATAACTGGGCCGGTATGCAGACCGATGCGAATCGACCAGTTGGATTTGCGCGCCAGTTGCCGCTTGGCCACTTCATCCAGGATCTCGAAGGCAGCCAGAACGCAATCCACGGCATGCGACTCGGAATGCGTGGGCAAACCGGCCACGCACATATAGCTATCACCAATGGTCTTCAGCTTTTCGATACCATACTTGGCCGTCACCAGATCGAACGCGCTGAAGTAATCATTGAGGCGGGCGACAAGTTCCTCCGCCGGCAGTCCCTCGGTGTTGAAGGTGAATGACTTGAAGTCGGTAAACAGGACGGTCACATCGTCATAGTAGCGAGGCTCGACCTTGCCTCTACACTTGAGTTCGCTCGCGATCTCGGCCGGAAGCGTGTTTAGCAGGAGGGATTCGGCCAGTTCCTCCTGCCGTCTCAGCTCGCAATCCTGTTCTTCCACCTTTCGCATCTGCAGAAAGATCCGTCGCAGGTAGATTTCAAACAAATAGCCGGAGGCCATCCCCACGACGTCGAAAGACAGCAAGAAGCAGGCGTTGTTTAAGAAGATGGGGAACGGTGTGCCGAGGAGCGCGGCGGAGACGCCGTACGCCCCCGTGAGCAAGAGCGCAACCGCGCTGGTGTAGATGAAGCGCACGCGCAGGACCGTGGACGTGTATACCAGAGTGAGGCAAACCCCAGCGTAGTAGAAGTGCCGCGCCGTTGGCAGGGCTAGGGCGCTCAGCAGAAGAATACCTACCCCGGACAGGAGCGCGCCTAGCGACAGGCAGGCTTGAATGTACTTTCGAAAATAGCGAGAGAAGGTGAACGCATAGAGCGCCCCGATCATGGGACAGATCAGCCCATAACGCACCAGCCACAGACGATGGACGATCGTACGGTCCGCTTCATTCAGCCCCCAGTCTAAAAAGCCAAAGTAGATGAACAAGCCGAGGGCGCCCAGTAGTCCTATCCTGCCGTAGTTTATGGAGATATCGAAATACCAGTTTAGATATTCGTTCTCGATCTCTCGGCCGCGGAAGCTGAGAGTCACGGGAGTGATCGTGGTGTCGCAAGCTGGACGAGTTTGTGACGACATGGCTCTAACCGTTCCTGGTCCTGGAAAGCTGCGCTGCTAGCCGAACGGAATTCCGAAAAAAGTGGAGCAATTATATGCCAGAAAACGGAATCGTTACCCGCCACATACGCCTGAGTCCCTCGCTTCGAGGCGCAGCCGGATGGGATGCTGGGTCGCAAGGTGAGGCTCAGAACGGGGTTTACGGTTGAGATCTCGATGGCGACGAACCGGAATTGTGGCGTGCGTAGGAGGCCGTGCGGTGGTGCGAAAAAGCGGGCTGAATGGTGCGGCGCTGGCCTCTCCAGTAGTCTCCCTCGGCGGTGAGCAGGCCCATCTGAATCTCAGGTTCTCGTGCACGCACAGGCCTCCCCGGAACAGGGCGCCTATCAGCTCCACGTCTTCTTACCACGCCTGCTAACATACAAGCCGGCGGCACAAAGCGTGGCGTCGGCTGAAGCCGGCTCTGGAGCCATTTATGAGGAGTGCTTGCCCTGTCACGAAGCATTGTTCAAAGTTCTGCGCATTCGGCACGCCTGCAGAGGCTACTGAAACGCGGGTTGCGGCTGGAGATGAAATCATTCACGATAACCTGCTGATCGTGAGAGGAGCGCTCGGTTGCTGACGCGTCGCGAATTGTTATTAGGCTCGCTGGCCTTCGCCATCACGCCTAATGTGCTGCAGGCGCAGGAACACGCCCTGCAGGCTGCACAGGCGGCGGCCGACGGACACGCCACAGCTTTCGAGTACCTTGATCCCGCTGCCGCCAGCAGCTTGTCGGCGCTCGCCGCCGAGATCATTCCTTCTGAGGACGGTCCTGGTGCGACCGAGGCCGGCGTGGTCTATTTCATCGACCGCGCGCTCGCAACCTTCGATGCCGACAAGCGTGACCAATACAAGCAAGGTCTGCAACACATCGAAGCGCTGCGTTCCAAGCTGTTCCCGGCATCGGCCAGCGTCGAAGGTTTGACGCGTGAGCAAAGGCAGGAGCTGATTCGAGGCTTCGAGACTTCGGAGTTCTTCGAGATTCTACGGACCCATGTGGTCCTGGGTTTTCTCGCCAATCCTGAGTACGGAGGAAATCGCGGCAAGGTGGGATGGAAGTATATCGAGTTCGATGACCAGATGGTGTTCGAGCCGCCGTTCGGATATTACGACGCTCACCAGAACGACGAGGCGAAATGAACAAAGCCGCCTTCCGTCCCTCGGATGAGGTTGATTTTCTGGTGATCGGCGGCGGCGCCTCCGGCGGCGTGATGGCGAAAGAGCTGTCTACCGCCGGCTTTCGCGTTGTCGTATTGGAGCAGGGACCTTATCTCAACGCTTCCGACTACTCACACGATGAATTGAAGTACACATTCCTTCCCGGTTTAACCAACGATCCCAAGGTGCAGCCCATCACGCTGCGTAAGTCGGAGCGCGAGCCCGCAAAACTCAACAAGGCGATCGAGTACGGACGGCAGGTGGGCGGCGGCTCGGTGCACTTTACCGGCAACTACTGGCGCTTCCACGAAAGCGATTTCCACGAGCATAGTCTGTTCGGCGATGTTGCGGGGGCATCGCTGGCGGACTGGCCCATCAGCTATCACGATCTGGAGCCGTTCTATAGCAAAGCGGAATACGATTTGGGAATCTCCGGAGTGGCCGGCGCGAATCCCTTCGAGGCGCCGAGGTCGAAGCCCTATCCGCTGCCCCCCATGCCGGTGAAATCGTCAGGCGTGCTGTTTGAGCGGGCGACCAGGAAGATGGGCCTGCATCCGTTCCCGGCGCCGCTGGCCGTTCTCTCGCAACCTTACAAGGGGCGGTCGGCCTGTGTTCACTGCGGAATGTGCGAATCGTTCGGCTGCGAGATGGAGGCGAAGTCGAGCACGCTGGTATCGGTGATTCCCATGGCGGAGGAAACCGGGCGCTGCGAGATTCGTCCCAACTGCTACGTGCGAAAAATCGAGATCAACGCGCATGGCAAGGCGACGGGAGCGGTGTATTTCGACTCGAGCCGCAAGGAAGTTTTGCAGCGCGCCAAAGCCGTGGTGCTCTGCGCCAACGGAGTCGAGTCCGCCAAGCTGTTGTTGCTCTCCCGCTCGAATCAGTTTCCGAATGGGCTCGCCAATTCCAGCGGGTTGGTCGGCAAACACCTGATGTGGGACCTGGGCTTGCTGGCGGAAGGATTGTTCGAGCATCCGGCGAATGAGTACAAGAGCGTGCAGGTCACGCGGTTGATCCACGACTTCTACGCGAGCGATCCCAAGCGCGGGTTTTACGGCGGTGGCGGCATCGATGCGCGCTTTGATTTCTATCCCGCAGGTTTCGCCCTGGCCGGCTTGCCGCCGGACACGCCCAAGTGGGGACTTGAGTTCAAGAAAACGTTCGGCCATTACTACACCCGGACCATCAGCCTGCTGTCGCACACCAGTTCCTTGGCGGTGGAGAGCAATACGGTCACGCTCGACCCGGAGGTAAAGGACGCGTGGGGCCTGCCCGCGGTGCGCATCACCTATTCGCCGCATCCCGACGACATCGCCACGCAGGCCTGGATGATGCAGCGACAGCGCGAAATCCTGGAAGTGATGGGCGCGAGGAAAATCTGGGGAGATCCCGTGGATGCGGTCGGTACCTCGCGGCACTTGATGGGCACCTGCCGGATGGGCAAGGACCCGGCGAAGTCGGTGGTGAACTCTTATGGGCGCGCGCATGATGTGCCCAACCTGTTCATCGTCGACGGCAGCAACTTTGTGACCTCGGCCCGGCAGCAGCCCACGGCGACGATTCAGGCGTTGGCCTATCGCGCGGCGGAGCACATGACGCATCTGGCGAAGACGGGCGAGTTGTAGGGAGCCGGGAGGATGCGCTTCCGAGATGAAAATTTCAAGGTTATTCGTGACGAATTATTCACCACAGAGGCGCGGAGGTCACGGAGGGTTTTTTTAATCTGACTTCCTCCGTGCTCTCCGCGTTTCCGTGGGGACCCTATTTTCACGCCGGCATTTATTCGGTATGCTCTCCTAGCCGTATTCATCGTGCTTTCATCTTTGCTAACCGAGGAGATCTCATGGCCAGCGCCGCCCCGTCCAAGACGAAACCCGCTCCCAGCCCCAGTGCAGAACGTGCGTCAGCGAAAGCGCAACCCACAAAGACGCTGGCCGTCGATATCGGCGGCAGCGGCGTGAAGGCGATGCTGCTGAATCACGAGGGCAAGCCGCTGACTGACCGCCTGCGCGCCAAAACGCCCGCGCCCTCCACGCCCGCCAATATCACCGCGATCATCGCGGACTTCGCCAAGCAGTTGGGCGACTTCGACCGCGTGTCGGTGGGATTCCCCGGCGTGATCAAGAAGGGGGTGGTTTATACCGCGGCCAATCTGGACAAACAGTGGATCGAATATCCGCTGGCGGAGAATCTGTCGAAGACGCTGGGCAAGCCGGTGCGGGTGGCCAATGACGCCGTGGTCCAGGGCCTGGGCGCGGTGAGCGGAGTCGGCGTCGAGTTGGTGATTACGCTGGGCACTGGCTTGGGCGCCGGGTTGTACCTCGATGGCGTGCCCATCCCGTCGCTGGAGATGGGGCACCATCCGTTCCGCCATGACCTGACCTATGAGGACGATCTGGGACGGCGCGCGCTGGAGAAGAACGGCAAGAAGAAGTGGAACAAGCGGGTGGGCGAAGCCATCGATCAGCTCTACAAGCTTTTCTATTACGACCGCATTTACATCGGCGGAGGCAATGCCAAGGAGATCGATTTTCAGCTTCCCAAGAACGCCGAGATCATCTCCAACCAGGATGGCATTCTGGGCGGCATAAAGTTGTGGGAGCGGAACCTGGACGAGCTGTGGAAGTGAACCTGAAGGGCGTTCTACAAGAATGTTCTACGTAGAACATTTTTGTGAACAGGAAACTGTTCTACGTAGAACATTTTTGTGAACGGGAAATTGTTCCACGTAGAACAATTTTCGCGCCTGTAAGTTACTGCGGCTCATTGACTTACCATACCCCACATTAGTGTGGTAACTAGGGCCCGTCGAGAAGGTAACCATCGGAGGATATCGTTACGTTTTCGCGGCCATCTCTGCATCGCATGGGCGAAACGAAGCCCGTATCGAATTTCCCGCTGCATCGAAGTCTGAGAACGTCACGCCCGGTGCCCCAGGTTCGCGGCCTTCTTTTGGACGCTAACCTGGGATCAGTCACGGATGTGAAAATGTTGGAGCCTCCCCCATTACGCTTATCGCGAGATGGGAGTGGTGGAGATGACGAGACCGGATCGCGAGAGGCGCAACCTCGGATCTGCCCCCAGGTTAGGCCAAAACAAGGCCGAACCTGGGGCACCAAGCTCGCCGATGCATCAGCGACGGGTCCGACCGAGATTACTTCTGCTCTTTAACGACGACGCTGGCAATTGTGTTTTCCCATTCCAGCTTGAGAATTGCGGAGTCGCCGCCGGTCTTCTCGAACGAGATCGTAAACAATTCCAGGCCGGACGGCCTTTGCTTAACCTGCATCGGAATGCGCGCCAGGTCCTGGCTCTGGTCGTAATGCGTGCCCCATTGCCCGGTTTGTTTGTTGATGATGAGCTGCCAGCTGTTCACGCCGGGCAGAGTGTAAAGGGTGTAGCTGCCGGCGGGAACCTTGGTGCCGCCAATATTCAGGGCAACATCGGTTTTGAGCGTGGTCGCGGCATTCGCGCCGGTGCGCCACACCTGGTCATAAGGAACCAGCCCGCCGAAGATCTTTCGATTGCGCATCGAGGGACGGCTGTAATCGACGGTGACCGTCTTGCCGTCGGCGAAGGTGAGGGTGGCCTGCCCGGGAGGGCTTTTCGGCTTGCTGTCCTGCGCCAGCATCACGGCGACACACGCTATGGTATGCAACAGGATCGAAAGGGCTAAGCGATTACGGGTCTTCAGCACTTGTAGCTCTCCTTATGTGTGCACTCCGGTTGATTATTCACATGGATGGGCGGAAACACAATGGCCGGGCATCAGGTCACGGCGTGCACGATTACCGACGTGCACTGGTCCCTGCAAAAGAGCTGCACTTCAGACGCGTTCGTGGAATACTTGAGGGCTGGTCGCTCCAAACAGGGGAACAATATGGGTCGGAACCGTTGGTTTTGTCTTATCGCGGCATTTTGTTTGTCTGCGCTTCCCACCCCCGTGCTCGGCAGGGACAAACCAAAGCCGGTCTATGATCGGGTAGGCACCCTGGTAAGCAGCCGCTACAAGCCTGATTTCAGGGCAAGCTACGAAGCGAACGGTCAGGAATATGATTACTGGTGCGACTCCGACTCGAACAGCGTGGATTGTCATGAAGGACTTCCCGGTGATCTCTATTCCATCAAACTGCCCGAGGGCTCATACTATGAACAAAATGGTAAGAGCTATAACGCCATTGATCTGATAAGTAAGTTCCCATACCTAACGGGCAAGGCAGACCGGGATTTTCCGCCAGACCCGCTACACGACGCTACGTTAGTGGGCCACCAGATAACCTTCCGATTAGAAATCGATGCTTCGTCGCAGCTTTTGGTTTGCGTTCCTTACGACATCCCTGACAGGCATGGCGAGAAGAAGAAAGAGGGCGAGGCATGTTATTCAGCGCTGCCTTATTCACCGCCGCCCAGTCGTTTTGTACGTTGAGATAAGAGGTCTGGAGCGGCGCTAGCTAGAGCCGTCATCCTGGCATCCCCGTTAGAGCAAAGCCAAGGTTTGAGGTTCGACCATATCTGGGAGTGAAGCGGTTGAAACATATAGATCGTGGAATGGCCGCAACTGTCTTCAATCAGCTTCCTGTGACTTTCGATACCCACTGCGTCGAGAGGCGCGTTCTCAGGCTATTTCCTGTTCCGTTCGCTGAGGAGTTGCTTGAGTTCCGCCATGCCGACGATCCGTTGCTGCGGTTTAGTGCCGCCTTCTCACAGTGGATCGGTAACACGTTCCAAAGCGAAATCCGAAAAAGCGGAAGTGGTAAGGTACGAAGCGCAAACCTAGGAGGCGAAGACAGCAACAACCAAGAGTGGACGAAGGTCAACCCTGGAGTGTCCATCCGGTGAGTGTGTTTAGAGATCCGCCCACGTGAATATGGTAATTAGAGAACGCCGCCACGACGATGGAGGAATTCATCGAGGTATAACTCGGTCGCTTCCTTCAGGTTGGCGATGGCTTCGTCCAAGGTTTTCCCCTGGCTCACCACCCCGACCTCAGGACATTCAGCAACGTACCAGGTATCTTCGCGGTGCACCACGGCAGTGTAGGTCTGTAAGGGCATTTCAAGCTTAACTATATCGCAAAGAAATGAAGCGGAGTTCTCGGACTCCGCTCCAGCGCTGCCGATTCGGATGAGTGAGTCACGCAGTCACGTACTTGCCCGTTTCCAGCACGCGCGCGGCGATCTTCTCCTGCAGGGCGATAACGTTCACCGGTTCATGCTTGGCCAGGCGGCGGACAATCGCCATCTGGGTGCGCAGCATGTCGCCTTCGGCAACCGCGGCCACAACTTTCTTGGCCGCAGCTTCCAGCTTGGTAAATGCACCTTCGAGATACACCTGCGTCATAGCAACCACGAGAGTTGCTTTCTGCTCGCCTTGCGCTTCGACATACTTGCGCGCGCGCAGCAGGGCCGAGTCCATGGCGAAGCACTCGATCACCATGTCGGCGATAGCGCCCATGATCTCCTGCTGATCGGCGAGCTTCTGCATGTATTTCTGCGAGGCCGCGCCCGCCACCAGCATCGACAGCTTCTTCGCGTTCTCTAGCAGCTTGCGTTCGGCCGCCAGGATGCCTTCGAGTTCTTCGCCCGACGGGCCTGCCATCACCTCGTCCATTACTTTCTTGATCGCGGGCAGCAGCGCGAGCTGGCCGCTCATGGCGCGCTTCAGCAGCCAGCCCGTGATGATGAGCCGGTTGATCTCGTTGGTGCCTTCGAAGATGCGGTTGACGCGCGAGTCGCGATAGGCGCGTTCCGCCGGATATTCCTCGACGAAGCCGTAGCCGCCGTAAACCTGCACCGTCTCATCGACCAGGAAGTCGAGCATCTCCGAGGCCGCCACCTTGATGATCGAGCACTCGACCGCGTACTCCTCAATGGCCTTGCGCACGGTCTCGGGATTCTGCTCGATCAGCGACAGCGCCGTGTCCATCATGCCGACGGTGCGATAGACCATCGACTCGCAGGCGTAGAGCCACGTGGCCATTTGCGCGAGCTTTTCGCGGACGAGGCCGAAGTCGGCGATGCTCTTGCCGAAGGCCTTGCGCTCTTTGGCGTAGGCGATGGCATGCGCCAGCGACGTGCGCGCGCCGCCGGTGCAGCTTGCGCCCAGCTTGAAACGGCCAACGTTCAGGATGTTGAAGGCGATGACGTGACCCTTGCCGATCTCGCCCAGCACATTCTCCACCGGCACCTTGCAGTCGTTGAGGATGAGCGGTGCGGTGGACGATCCGCGAATGCCCATCTTCTTCTCTTCGGCGCCCACGCTGAAGCCGGGAAAATCCTTTTCGACGAGAAACGCAGTGAACTTTTCGCCGTCGATTTTGGCGAAGATGGTAAACAGGTCGGCGAAGTGCGCGTTGGTGATCCACATCTTCTCGCCGTTCAGGATGTAGTGCTTGCCGTCGGGCGAGAGCACCGCGCGGGTGCGGCTATTCAGCGCGTCGGAGCCGCTGGTGCTCTCCGAGAGCGCGTAGGCGCCGACGATCTCCGCTGTCGCCAGCCGGGGCAGGTATTTCTTTTTCTGTTCTTCGGTGCCGAAGAAGACCAGCGGCAGCGTGCCGATGCCACTGTGCGCTCCCAGCGTCACCATAAAGCTGCCGTACTTGGACATGAAGTCGGCGATGATGGCCGACGAGACCTTATCCATATCCGAGCCGCCGTACTCAGCAGGGATATCGGCATTGGTCAGGCCCATCTCCGCGGCTTTGCGCAGCAGCTCGCGGGCGACCTCCCAGTCCTTGTGCTCCATCTTCTCGGCGACGGGCACCACTTCGTTGATCGCGAACTCCTCGGAGAGCTTCACGACCATCTGCTGATCTTCGTTGAAGTCTTCGGGGGTAAAGACGTTGTCGAGTTGATGATCTTCGAGCAGAAAGCTTCCGCCCGTGGTTTTGGTCTTGGGAGCCACTGTGGTCGTTGCCATAATCCTTCCTTATCGCGGAAAAATCTTGTTCACCACAGAGACACAGAGGTTTTTATTTTGAAGAGTACGAGACGGTCCCGCTGGCCAACCTACTCTTTTCCAATTTCCGATTCCTCTGTGTCTCTGTGTCTCTGTGGTTAATTCATTACTGCAAATTCTCGAAAATGCCCGCCGCGCCCATGCCGCCGCCGACGCACATGGTCACCATGCCGTATCGCCCACTGCGGCGCTTGAGTTCGCGAATGATGGTTGCGGTCAGCTTCGCTCCGGTGCAACCAAGCGGGTGTCCCAGAGCGATCGCACCGCCATTGACGTTGATGCGCTCGGGATCGAGCTTGCCTTCCTGAATAACGGCCAGCGACTGCGCCGCAAACGCTTCGTTCAGTTCGATCACGTCGATATTGTCGAGCTTGAGGCCGGCAATTCTCAGCGCCTTGGGGATTGCGAACACCGGGCCGATGCCCATCTCCTCCGGTTTGTACCCTGCCGTGGCGAACGACACGAAGCGCGCCAGCGGCCTCAGTCCCAGAGCTTTGGCGCGCGCGGCCGACATGACGACTGCGGCTGCCGCGCCGTCCGACATCTGCGATGAATTTCCGGCGGTGACCGTACCCTTCGCGTGAAATGCCGGCTTAAGCGCAAGCAGTGCTTCCAGCGAGGTATCGGCGCGCGGGCCTTCGTCCATTTTGAAGACGATGTCGGTGCGCTTCGGCTTGCTGCCGTTCGGCGTGGTGAAGCTGACCGGCACGGGCACGATCTCGTCGTCAAATTTGCCGGCCTGAATGGCGGCAATGGCGTTCTTATGGCTGCGGACGGAAAACTCGTCCTGCATCTCGCGCGTAATGTGAAAGCGCTTGGCCAAGCGCTCGGCGGTCAGCCCCATCGAGAGATACGCGTCAGGATAGTTTGACACCAGCCACGGATTGGCCGAGACCTTGTTGCCGCCCATGGGGATCATGGTCATCGATTCGACGCCGCCGGCGATGATTGTCTCCGCGCCGCCCGCCATAATGCGCTCGGCCGCCATCGCGATGGATTGCAGGCCGGATGAGCAGAAGCGGTTGATGGTCATCGCCGAGCATTCCACCGGCAAACCGGCACGCAGAGAAGCGATGCGGGCGACGTTCATGCCCTGCTCAGCTTCGGGCATGGCGCAGCCGAGGATCACATCCTCGATCTCCTTCGGATCGAGGTCTGGGACGCGCTCCAGCGCGCCCTTAATGGCCACAGCGGCCAGATCGTCGGGACGAGTCGCCCGCAAACTTCCCTTGTAAGCCTTGCCGACCGGCGTCCGGACGGCGGATACGATTACGACATCACGCATGTTGAACCCCAGCAATTAGCAGCCAGCCATTAGCAAAACAGAACCTGTTTTTCCTCACTGAACAACCGTTCGCTGAATCGCCAAGTACCGCAGAATTGTGTCTTCGATCACTCGCATGTCGCGCAACGACATAGAGCCCATACGATTTCGGAGTCGCTTCTTGGAAGCGGTCGTGATTTGGTCCGCCATTGCTTTTCGTTGTTCACCGTTCAACGTAATAAGCGCCTCGGCGGGGTAGATTTTGCTGACTTGAGTGCTTAGCGGGACAACAACCACACGATTCAGTGCGACATTTGCCGCGTTGTTGCTCATAATCACGGCTGGACGTGTTTTTTGTATCTCGCCACCGATCGACGGATCAAAGGAAACCCACCAGACATCACCCCTCCGTATTTCCATCGCCGATCAGGCCCTCCGACCACTCTTCAGCTTCGCGTTCGCGCTCCTCGTCGGCGGCCATTTCTCTGTATCGAGCAATCAGGCCATTAGGAGAAGTCTGAGCAGCCTGACGAGCAGCATGCTCGACCTCATCTCGAGCATAATCATCGACGACAAACCAAGTGGCATGTCCTCGTGAGACTGGATTTCCTAGGGGCTGTTCCTTTGTACCGTTCCAGCGCGTCGCAATGACTTCCTCGCCCTCCCAAATAATTCGGGCAACGCTCATGTGCCCCTCGCCAGGGTCATGGATCACCTCCAACACCCCGCCGACAAGACTCCGAGGAGATAAGACATCTTCGGGTTTCACGTATGACATACAAATCCCTCCCACCCGAAGTTAGCTCACCATACTAGCTGTTGTCAACAGCTAGCGTAAATAGCTAAGCAATAGAGCTATATGCACTAAACCCAGTACTGCACAAGTCGCTAGTTCCTCAATGTCTTGCCCGTCTTCAGCGTGTATTGGATCCGCTCCTGCGTCTTCTTCTCGCCGCACAGCGACTTGAACGCCTCGCGCTCCAGATCGAGCAGATACTGCTCGCTGACCAGCGTCCCCGGATTCACGGCACCGCCGCAGAGCACCTCGGCGACTTTGTTCCCGATCTTCACTTCATGATCGGTGATGAACTCGCCTTCATGCATGATGTGCACACCCAGCTTCAGCGTCGCCAGAATACTCTCGCCCGGCGCGGGAATATCGGCGCGGGGCACGGGCGCGCGATAGCCTTCGTGCACCAACTCCAGCGCACGCTCCTTGGCGTCGGTCAGCACGCGCTCCCGATTCATAGTGATGTCGTCGCCGCTGGAAAGGAATCCGAGATTCCGCGCCTCCAAAACCGACATCGAAACCTTGGCCATCGCGACGGTCTCGAACGCCTGCTTCATGGCTTCCATCATTTCGACGCTTTCGCCGCGTCCCGCAGGGCGAATGTGAGTGGCCTTGTCGATGGCGCGCAGTGTCATCTCCTTGCATCCGCCGCCGCCGGGCAGCAGCCCCACACCGACTTCCACCAGACCGCAATAGAACTCGGCATGCGGCTGGCGCGCTGCGCCATGCAGTGTAACTTCGCAACCGCCGCCGAGCGTCATGCCGAATGGCGCTACCACCACCGGCTTCGGCGAAAATTTGATCGCCTGCGTCATGCCCTGGAACTGCCGAATGGCGAGATCGACCTCGTCCCACTCCTCTTCCTGGATGGCCATGAGCAGCATCATGATGTTGGCACCGACGGAAAAGTTCGCGGCGTCGTTGGTGATGACGAAGGCGTCGAAGTTGTCGCCCGGGCCGCCCGGCTTCAGCGTCTGCGTGATTATCTGCACGATGTCACCGCCCAGCGCATTCATCTTGGAGTGGAATTCGATGCAGCCCACGCCGTTACCGATATCGATCAGCGACGCGCCCGCGTTCTTCTTCACCACCAGCCCGGATTTATGGGCTACGGCGACCGACCACACGCCGGCAGGAACTTTCTCCGATTGATAGTGGCCGCTGCGAATATCGAAGTAAGCGCGCCCGCTTGCCGACTTCGCGTCATCGGCGTACCACTTGTCGTTACCCGAAGCGAGCAACTGCTGGACCTGCGGCGAAATCGGCTGGCCCTCGACCTCCATCCGCTTCACGGTTTTGGCCACGCCGGCCGCGTCCCACAGCTCGAACGGTCCCATCTCCCAGTTGAAGCCCAGCTTCATGGCGCGATCGATCTCGACAATGGAATCCGCGATCTCTCCGAGCCGATTCGCCGCGTAGGTCCACAGGTCGGAGAGCGCCGACCACAGGAACACGCTTGCCTTGTCCTTAGAAGGCGCGATCAGCATGCGCAGGCGCTCGGGCAGGTCCTCGACGGTTTTCGCCATTTCGAGCGAGGGAAATTTCGGGCGCTGCGAGGGGCGATACTCCATCGTCTTCCAGTCGAGCGCGAAGATCTCGCTCTTGCCGTCCTGCTTGCTCTTGCGATAGAAGCCGCCCTTGGTTTTGTCGCCCAGCCATTTGCGCTCCAGCATCTGCAGGAAGAAGTCGGGGAGCTTCAGATCGCTGCGCTCGTCGTGAATGTTGGTGGTCGCGTTGCGGACGACGTGTCCGAGAACATCCAGCCCCACAAGATCAGTCAGCCGGAAGGTTGCCGTCTTCGGCCAGCCCACGGCAGTGCCGGTGAGCGCGTCCACTTCCTCGATGCTGAAGTCCATCTCCTGCATCAGGTGCATGACATTCAGCGCGGAGAATGTTCCGATGCGATTGGCGATGAAGTTCGGCGTGTCCTTGGCGTGGACCACGCCTTTGCCCAGGTGCAGGTCGCAGAACTGCGCGATTGTCTCCATCGCGGCAGGGTCGGCATCGGGCGTGGGAATCAGCTCCAGCAGCCGCATGTAACGCGGCGGATTAAAGAAGTGCGTGCCGAACCAGTTGCGCCGAAAATCATCCGGAAAGCCCTCGACGATCTTCGCCACTGGCAAGCCGCTGGTATTCGTGGTGATGATCGTGCCCGGCTTGCGAATGGCGTCAATCCGGCGAAGCAGGCTACGCTTGATCTCCAGATCTTCGATGACGGCCTCAATGATCCAGTCGACGTCAGCAAGCTTCGGCAGATCATCTTCGAAGTTCCCGATGGTAACCAGCCGTGCCAATGAGGGCTCGAAGAAGGCGGCCGGTTTCGACTTGAGCGCGGCTTCCAAGCCGGCGGCGGCGATCCGGTTACGCGCCGGGCCGTCGGCATCGGGGGGAACGATGTCGAGCAGATAAGAAGGCACACCCGCATTGGCCAGGTGTGCGGATATGCGGGCGCCCATGGTGCCCGCGCCCAAAACGGCTACTTTTTCAATCCGTCTGCGCATGATGTGTCGATGACTCCCAGGAGCACTCAGCAGCAGTCAGCGCTCAGCATTCAGCCAACAGGGTCCGACGGCTAAACCCAGGTGACCAAAACATACGGCCACAAAGATCAAAGTCGAGCTGGCATGGCGGAGTGGTGAATGCTGATTGCTAGCCGAAACTCACCCGTAACGACTCTCCTCTTGTTACAACGGCTCAAAACACAAGCAGCGCGCGCCGTAAGATGTGGGGTGAGGATGGCAACGACGCGCGCCGTATTAAGTTGGATTAAGCCTACTGAATGAGGATTCATTCAGTCAACAAAAATCTTTCAAAATTCCAGATTTCTTAAATGCCTGGGCAATCCCCCTAGTGAGCAGAAATACGGCTTCAACCGCAACTCCTCCAATTACAATGGCTTGGGTTGCGAGTCGAACCCCGACAGCCGGTGAAGCGGCCCTCGACGACCCAAGCGCGCCCAGCGCAACAGCGTCGCCACCACCACCGGTCAGCTCATGTCGCGCACAACTTCGGCAGCGGTAAGGTGGCGTTCAACGTGAGGAGTTTTGGGCGTCGTTGGCTAGCTCGGGATGAGCGCTGACATACTCGAGAGCGCGCTCGGCCATCTCGCGCTCGCCGTTGTAGCTGAGTCTTGCGGGTGCTTCGTCCAGAGGCACCCAGAAGGTTCGCTGCACCTCGATCCGCATCTCCGGCGAGATGTTCCCCAGCTTCCCGGCGCGGTACAGCAGCAGATAAAAGCTGACGATCTTGAACACCCGTGCGCGATCGCCCCAGTTCCGCACGTAAACGTATTTGATATCGGCCAGCTTGGCGATAAGTTCAGCACGCACTCCGGTCTCTTCTTCCACTTCGCGCAGCGCCGTTTGTTCCGGCTTTTCGCCCGCATCGATAGTGCCTTTGGGCAATGCGCGTATCACAGGCTGATTTTGTTGGCGCGTGGACTTGGACGCCACCTTTTTCGGCCGTTCCACATGGGGTTCGATTACGGCGATAAACCAGCGTCCGCGCATCTTGCGCAGTACTACCCCGCCGGCCGAAAACTCGCGCACCATGATCGTTCCGAATGAACGGCTAGTTTGGCAGAGAAAAGGGACGGTGACAACGACTTCCCGTGCAACATCCGTCGGAAATACCATAATGAATGCTGGTATAGTGTATGGTAGCGGAGCCACCTTCCGCTTGCCAGGGGTATGGGGGAGGCCAAGCCGTGGCGACACGCGCACTGCATGGTCTGGCGAAAGGCAACTGGCGAAAGGGCGAGTAGCGAGGCGATGATGAAAGCAGCACGCAAGATTACGGTCGAAGTACCGGGCGACCTGCTAGAGCGCGCACAACGGGCCGGCGGCGGCACTGGTATCACCCAGACGGTGCGCATGGGACTTCAGTTGGTGGCGGCCTCGCACACGTATGCCCGGCTGCGGCAGCTCCGGGGAAAAGTAAGGTTCAGCCGCACTCTGGATGAGCTAAAGGCCGACCGATGATTGCTGCCGATACCAGCACGTGGATCGCTTTCCTCGAAGGGAGCAGCGGTAGTGACGTGCAAGCGTTGGACGCGGCTTTGGCCAACCGCCAGGTATTGATGGTTCCGGTGGTCCTGACCGAGTTGCTAAGCGACGCCAGTTTGCCGGCTGCAGTGGCGAGATCGTTGTCGCAGGTCCCGGCCATTCACGTCCAAACGGGTTTCTGGGAGCGGGCGGGAGGCTTGCGCGCGAAGGTCTTGCGGCAGGGTCGCAAAGCGCGGCTGGGAGACGCGCTGATCGCTCAATTCTGCCTGGACCACGGTGTACCCCTACTGACGCGCGACCGCGACTTCCAAGCGTTCGCCGGCGCCGCAAAACTTGCGCTCTTCCATCCCTAGCTTGGCGCATGACGATAGCTCCTACTACGGGAGCTGGCGCGCGATTCTCGCGTACAAGTCAACGGCTTCGAGCAGTTGTTTCTTCTCGATGAATTCGCCCTCGGTGTGGGCAACGTGAATGGAGCCGGGGCCGATCAGCAGCGGTTTGCCCCAGCGCGTGAGGGCGGGAATATCGGTGGTGAATTTCGCCACCATGGTCTCGATGCCGGGAACGGTGCCGAGTTCCATGTACGGGATTTCCAGCTTGAAGTTGGCTTCGGCTTTGCCAGCGACCGCGTTGGCGATCTGCTCCCGCAATTCTTGCGCAGGACCAACCAGGCGAAACAGCAACTCTGCCATTGCACGGTCGGGGACCACATTGGGCGCGCGGCCGCCTTCGATGATGCCGATGTTGAGCGTGCACGGCCCGGCCTTGGGGTTCGTCGGCAACGTGAGCTGGCGCACCTCGTGCAGCGCGTCCAGCAGCTTTTCGATGGCCGATTCGCCCAACTCGGGATAAGCGGAGTGTGCCATCTTGCCGCGCGCAACCAGCTCCACGCGCAACGTTCCTTTCGAGGCCACAGCCAGACGGTTCTCCGTCGGCTCTCCGTTGATGAGGTACTTCACGCCGCGCGGCTGCTGGTTTGCGACCTGCGCTCCCTGGCTGTCGCGCTCCTCGCCGACGAGAAACAGCAGCCCAACGTGAATGCCCTCGGACTTCAATTTCTCTGCTGCCGCAAGTTGGGCCACGATGATTCCCTTGGCATCGCACGATCCGCGTCCGTAAATGCGGTCCGGCGTCTCCGACGAGGAAATGAACGGAGGCACCGTGTCCATGTGCGTCGAAAATGCAAGCGCTGGATGAGCATGGCCGGGATGACTCGCCCAGAGGTTGAAGCGATCGCCCTCCACGGGCATGCGCTCAACGTTGTAGCCGAGCCGCTGTAACTCCTCCTCGAGGGCGTGGCCGACCGAGCCTTCCATTCCGGTGGTCGATTCGATGTCGATGAGCTTACGCGTGAGGCCGAACAGGTCCATGCCTGAAGCATAGAGCATTCTGTTCCACAGTCATACCTAGCGAGGCGAAGAGCGCCAGACACGGTGACCATTGTTCTTGGGGCATCGATCACGGCCACCCGTGACCCAGGTCACATGCAGGCCGGACCGCCGGAACTTACGATCATTTTGAAAATGAATTTCAATTCCATCAGCGAACGCATCCGGTCCCTCCCCGGGGAGAAGTTCTCGTGAATTGCTATCGAGTATCCAAACCCTGCAGCCTAACCGAAATTCTTATCGTCATTCTGTTCGCTTTGAGCACTGCCTGCTTCGCCGCCGCGGGCGGCAGCGTCTCGGGCACGGTTTCCGACCCCAGCGGCGCGGTGATTCCCGGCGCCCATGTCGTGCTTTGGAGCGCGAGCGCCGAACTCGCCGCAACGTCCGGCGATGATGGATCGTACTCATTCACCGCAGTGGCTCCCGGCCATTACGAGCTGCGGATCGAGGCGCCCGGCTTCAAGGCCTATCGCGAGGACGACATCGAGGTCGACGCGGAAGCCACCTTCCGCGCTGATGCCGTACTCGCGCTCGCCTCGCAGGCCGAAGCCGTTGAAGTCACCTCCAGCCCGTTGCAGATGGACCTGGCATCCACCGCGTCGGGCGGATTGATCTCCTCGAAAACCATGACTGCAGTCCCGCTCAACGGGCGCAGCTTTACCGACCTGCTGGCCATGCAGCCCGGAGTCATACCGGCGAGCTCCGCGCAACCTAACGCCGTCGTCATGTCCGGCTGCACCACCACGCCGCCTTCGGGCGATCTCAATGGAGGAAACCTGTCGGTCAGCGGTCAGCGTGAAACTGCCAACGGCTTCACGGTGAACGGCAGCGTCGTTGAAGAAGATTTCAACAATGGGACAGCCGTCGTGCCCACGCTCGACGCGATCGGGGATTTCCGTGTTCTCACCAATAACTTCGACGCGGAGTATGGGAACTACAGCGGCGGCCAGGTAATCGTCACGACCAAGTCGGGCTCGAATCAGATTCACGGCAATGTTTTCGAGTTCTTTCGCAACACCGATCTCGACGCCCGCAATTACTTCGCGACCACCCGCGCCGCTTACAACCGCAACCAATACGGCGGCACGCTGGGCGGTCCGGTGCGCAAGGACAAAGCCTATTTCTTCGTCGATTATCAGGGCACGCAGATGAAGCAGGGGCAGGAGACGGGCGATATCGTGGTGCCCAGCCTGGCCGACCGTCAGGGCGACTTGTCCGATCTGGCCAGCCAGTTGACGGGAAAGGTGAGCACGCAATACTGGGCTAAGCAGTTGTCGCAGAAGCTCGGGTACAGCGTCTCCGCGGGAGAGCCTTATTACACCTCGGGCTGCGCCAATTCTGCGCAGTGTGTTTTTCCCGGCGCGAAAATTCCGATTGCGCTTTGGTCGGTTCCCGCCAAGGCGCTTCTACCCTACATACCGCAGCCGAATGTAGGCGAGGACCTGTTCTCCGACTCCTCGCAAAACGAAACTCTGGGGGACAGCAAGGGCGCGGTCCGGTTTGATGTGAACACCGCCCGCTTCGGTAATCTGTCCGCCTACTACCTCATCGATCAGTACTCGCTCGACAATCCCTATCCTACGCAGCAAGGGGGAGCGAACGTTCCCGGCTTCAACGCCCTGTCCAGCGGGCGAGCGCAATTGATCAGTTTCGGCTCGACCAAAGCGATTGATGCCGACACGGTGAACGAAGCCCACTTCAGCTACATGCGTTTTGCCAACGTTATCGGCCAGCCGGTGGGAGGCGTGGGTCCCACTCTGGCATCGCAAGGGTTCGTGGAAGGCGCAGGCACGCTAGGCATTGTTCCGCTAAACCCAAGCATCGAGGGAATCGAGAACGTCGCCTTCAACGATTTCACGATCGGCGTAGACACCACCGGCGAGACGCAGGTCAACAATACTTATAGCTGGAGCGACAGCCTCTCGCATGTCTTCGGGAAGCACACGGTAAAGCTGGGCGGCGGCTTTCACTACGATCAGATCAATATCAACTCCGATTCCATCAACAATGGCTCGTTCGTATTTCAGGGTACGGAGACCGGTTCCGATCTTGCCGACTATCTGCTCGGCATCGCCACCACCTACGAGCAGGGTGATGCTCGTCCTTTTTATCTTCGCAATCACTACATCGGCGCTTTCGCACAGGACAGTTGGCGCGTAACTTCGAGCCTCGTGCTGAACTACGGTCTGCGCTGGGACGTGTTGCCGCCGTGGCATGAGAAATATAACCAACTGCAAACTTTCGTACTGGGCGAACAGTCGAAGGTGTATCCTAACGCGCCACAGGGCATCGTTTTTCCCGGCGATCCCGGCATTCCTTCCACCCTGGCTCCCACAAAGTGGGACAACTTTGCCCCGCGCTTCGGCATTTCCTATTCTCCCGATTTTAGCAGCGGAATTCTCGGAAGCATCTTCGGCGGCGCAGGCAAGAGCAGCATTCGCGCTGGTTACGGGCTGTTCTATACGGCCTTTGAAGGGCTCTCGGCCGGCATCATGAGTGCCAACGCCCCGTACGGATACGATTACGACAGCACCGGCGGGCGCCCTTATTTCAACCAACCATTCATTGCCGCCACCACCGGTCTCAGCAATGGCCAACCATTTCCTTCACCGGCGCCGCCATTCGGCGCATCGCTCACGAATCCGAACGGCTCCGTGGATTGGTCACGATACGAGCCCATCACCGGCGATCCGGCATTTTACTATGGCAATACGTCGCCCTACACGGAAAGCTATAGCCTCTCGTGGGAGCGCGAGCTGACCAGCGAGACCTTCATGAAGGTGGGATATGTGGGCTCGCAAGCGCATCACTTGCTGGTGCTCACCTCCGCTAATCCGGGGGATGCGAACATATGTCTGAGTGTCAGCCAGGCGAACGAGGTGATGCCTGGTACGCCGACTTGTGGTCCATTCAGCGAAGGCGGCATCTTCACCCGGCTTGACGGCGCACAGGTTGTGGCGCGCGGCCCGTTCAGCCCAAACTTCGACGCCATCACCTACCAGAAGACCATTGGTTTTTCCAACTACAACGCATTGGAGGTCTCCCTGCGCCACAGCAGCCGTACTCTGGAGCTCACCGCAGGCTATACCTACAGCAAGTCGCTCGACGACTCGTCCAGCCTCTCCGAGCCGGTCTATCCCTTCGATCCGGCGCTGACCAAGGCAATCTCCGCCTTCGACCTGCGACACAACTTCGTGTTTGGCTACCGCTATCTTCTGCCATTCAGTTCCTTGTTGCGCGCCAACAATCGCTGGACTGACGGTTGGTGGTTTTCCGGAATCACTCACCTAGCTACCGGGCTGCCGGTCACTCTCTACAACAACACCGATAGCTCGTTGCTGGGCTCGATGCCGAACGGCATCAACAACAATGGCGTGGACACTCCCGAGCTGGCCGCCGGCAATCTGGAGATCAATACCAACCCGCGCAACGGGCAAACGGCATTCAACACGGCGCTGTTCAGCGTACCCGCGCTAGGCACAATCGGCAATGCGCCGCGGCGCTTCTTCTATGGCCCGGGTATGGAGAATTTCGATATGGCCCTGCAGAAGGACTTCGCGATAACGGAGCGGAAGGTGCTGCAGTTCCGTGTCGAAGCCTTCAACGTCTTCAATCATGCGCAGTTTTTTGGGGCAGACCCGGTGAACGGAAACATCAGCAGCACAGGATTCGGTCAGATCGTAAACGCCATGCCGCCGCGGCAGGTACAGTTGGCCCTGAAGCTTGCGTTCTGATTTTTCGCCGGCTATTTGGGGGCGCCGCTCAGTCCGGCCCACTTCTCCAGCAGGCCGAGGGTCGCGGCATAGTCGAGATCGTCCCAACCTTCCTCGCTCGACAGCTCATAAATCTCGTCGACAGTTTCCAACGCGGGCAACTTCACGCGGTTCTCCTTCGCCATATCGAGCATGAGGTGAATGTCCTTGTGCATAAGGCGAAGCGGAAAGTTGGGCGTGTAGTCGTGGCGCAGGACGAAGGGCGCTTTGTAGTCGATGGCGCCCGAACGCACCATCGATGCCTGAATCAACTCGATCAGCTTATGCGGCTCGACGCCAAGCTTGCGCGCCAGGACGAAGGCCTCGGCGAAGCCCTCATAAATGAGCGCGAGCATGAGATTCATGCCCAGCTTCGCCGCCTGCCCCTTGCCATTGCCGCCGATGTGAATCACCTGCTTGCCCATGGCTTTGAAAAGCGGCTCCAGATATTGCACCGGCTCGGGTGCACCGCCCACGATAAATACAAGATGACCATTTTCGGCCCCAATCTTGGAGCCCGTGACCGGGGCGTCGACCCAGTGCACGCCGCGCTCGTTGACCCGCTCGGCGAAGCGTACGGTGGCGGAGGGCGAGATGGTGCTGGAATCGACCACAATCGCGCCTTCGCGCATCGATTGCAGGGCCCCATCGTCGCCAAAGATCACGCGTTCTACCGCGTTGGTATCGGCGACACAGCTCCAAACTACCTCCGCCTCTTTGGCGGCATCCGCAGGAGAGACGGCCGTGGTCGCTCCATCCACATGCTGGCGCGCGGTACGGTTCCACACCGCAACCTCATGCCCCGCCGACACCAGTCGCGACGCCATCGGACGCCCCATGATGCCCAAACCGAGGAAGCCAATCTTCATGCGCTGCTCCTTTACCCGTCCCTTAATGTTCGCCGATCCCAAACGCCCTCCAACAATCGGCGGGAATACCCGAAACTAATGATTTAAGCTGAGCCGCACACTAAGGTCAAGGAAGAGATTGAGCCGAACAAGAAAGACGTGCCGCTGATCAGGCGGCACGTCCGCGAGGTGCTTCAGCCATTTCTGGTTGGAAATGGGCTGAAGCTCCGGCTCGTTTTGCTAACTACGCTAGGCGGTCGCCGCCTCCACCTTGATGGTCCGCACCGGGCGTTTACGCGTACGATGCGCAGGGGTCTTGGTCGTGTGCTTGGTATCGGGACGCTGCATTACGGTGTCGATCAGCTCCTTTTCCGCGGTGACGAATCGCTTTACGCCTTCGCGGGTGAGGTCCGGCACGGGGATAAATGGGAAGGGCGCGATCATGTTTACTGCCCGTCCCGCCGCTTTCATGCTGGCGTTCACCTGCTGCCCGGCTACATCCATCAGCTTCTTCTGGGCGGCGATGAAGGCGTCCGTTGCCTGCTCGGCCATCTTCGACAACTCCGTCTTCTTCCTCTTCTGCACCGGCTCTTTGCCGCTGGTGGCCTTGGTGGTCTCTTCGGCGATCACATCAAGGAATTTTTTCTGCGTGTGGACGAACTCGTCCATGGCTTCGCGGGCCATCTCCACCAGGTTGCCGGCATCGAAGGGCTTACCGGCTTTCACGGCGGTGAGCCAGGTGTGAGTTTGCTTGCTCGCCATCTTCAGGAAGTCCTGTTGCAGTTCGACGAAGGTATTAAAGCCGCGCTGCGCCAGTTCGGTGACCGCCACAGCGGTGTTGCTGCCGGAGACGCGCTCCTTCACGCCTTCGGTCAGGATCTCGTGCTCCCGCTGCGCGAGATCTAACAACAGTTTCTGGCCTTCGATGAAGTTGGTCATAGCTTCGCCGGCCAGTTCGCTCGCCACCTCGGCGGGGCAGAATTCCGGGTCCTGGAAGCGCTTGCGGACCATACTCATAACGTTGGCGTTCTGGCTCATCGCCAGATCCACCAGGATGCGCTGGGTTGCGAAGAAGTTTTCAACGCCCTGCTGCACCCATCCTGACAGCAGAGAAACAAAGGATGAATCCCCGGTGTGAACGGTGGAGGATTCGGTTTTTCCATTCCTGGGCATGATGACCTCCAAAATTGCTGCGGTGCAGCATCAGTTACAATGTAGAATTCCTAGGAAGCCGTGTCAAGGACTTTGAGCAATTTTGTGCGCTGCAACAGGAGGCTGGGAGCGTGCAGTCCGCCAGGATCGTCATCAAGAAATACGCAAACCGAAGACTTTATGACACTTCCAGCAGCCGCTACATCAACCTGGAAGACATTGCGGCGCTGGTCCGAAATGGGAAAGACGTGCAGGTTGTCGATGCGAATACGGGCGAAGACCTGACGCGCGTCACGCTGACGCAGATCATCGTCGGGGACGCACGCGATCAGCCCTCGGGGCTGCCCTTGGAACTGTTGCGCCAGCTTATCGTGGCCTCGGACCGCGTCGGCCAGGAATTCATCATGTGGTATTTGAAGTCGGCGTTCGATGCCTATCAGAACGTGCAGAACTCACTGAAGTCGCGTCTCACGGAGATGCAATCGGCCGCGCTTTCGCCCCTGCAGACGGTGAAGAGTTTTCTGCAAAGCACGGGCGCGCAAAATAGCGGCGATAGTGAAGAAGTCCGGGAGCTTCGTCAACGAATTGCGGAGTTCGAGGCGAAACAGAAGAAATTCCGGGCGCGAAAGAAGATCGTAAAGCGGACAAAGAACACGCAACGCCGCAAAAGGACTTAGACTTCAGGACTCTTGCCTACCCGTCAATGCATCATTCAGCTTGCGCTACAGCTCAGCCGCGCGGATACTTGCAAGAAATCGCAACTGGGCCTAAACCATGAAACGCGTATCGCTTTGGATCCAAGTCGTGTGGCTTATGTTCTGGGCGGTCAGGCTGCATGCTGACAGCTCCCCGAAGCTGCTCGATGTTACGGCGCTTACTGCGGAAGTCAATCAGCTCTCCCATCCTCCGGCAAACTTACAAGGGGTGCAACGCGAGAAGAACGCCGAACAACGCGAGAAAGACGCCCGGCGAGTCCAGCACGACATCAGCGAGTTCATTGTCCGCCAATGGGAAACGATGCCCTCAATCTCGGGACGCCTCCTGGAGACGCAGCTGCGCAGGATTTTCGGGGCAGAGCCGTGGGACGTATGCCATGTGTGCGACAATCCTCCGCACGTGTACGCGCTCGACTGGGGGCCAAACACGACGAAGCGGGCGGCGATTGTAGCCTATAGCCTCAGCTCCGGATTTATGGGGCCGCATGGCAATACCACGGTTATAGAAAGCTATCTCTGGGAAAACGGAAAGGCGCGGCTCGTGGCTAGCGGTGGCCGTGAGTTCGATGCGCATTCGTTCCACACTCAGCAGGTAGCCTGGTACACACGTCCGTATGAATACTCGGTCCTGGTTTGGGGGCAGATGATCAACCAAAATGGGCGATGCATTTCCGGCAAGGCAGCCGTGTATCGGGTTACCCTCGACTCGGTTTCTCCGGTTTGGCAAAGCTCGCCTGCGGCATGCAATCTGAGTGCGCATGCGAACTCCCTCGGCTGGGAAGTCGACTATGGTGACAGGAAACTCGTCTACGGTGACGACCCACATCCCCGCTTCTTCGATGTTTACGCCGTCGACTCGAAAGGACTGTTTCACCTTTTCCTGAGCAAACGTTATTGAGCGCATGAATCAGCTGCGAAAGCACAGCATCACGGCAAGGCATGTTCCCTTTTCATCGCGGCACACTTGGGTGTGCGCGACAACCTTGACAAGCGAAACGGAGCGGTACAGGATGGCGCTAGATGGCGTATAAGGTTTTGGGCTTGGCAATGACGGGCGGTGGCGCTCGGGGAGCCTATCAGGCGGGAGTTCTCAAACGCGTAGGGGAAATGCCCCGCGTTCAGCGCCGCGGCAATCCTTTTCCCATCATTGGTGGCGCATCGGCTGGAGCTATCAACGGCGCCGCACTCGCAGCCGGGAGCAACGAATTTTCCCAGACGACGAAGCTGGTATCCGAGCTGTGGGCGAACCTGAAACCTTCCGACGTCTTCCGCTGCGACCTCCTGTCCCAAGCCCATAACTCTCTTGTCTGGATTCTCGACCTGTCCTTTGGCGGCGTGATGGGCGGCGGCAACGCCCGCTCTTTCCTTGATGCCAGCCCGCTGCGGCGCTTCCTCAATGCGCGCCTCGACTGCAGCCGCATCCAGGACAACATCCGGCGCGGGCATCTCTACGCCCTGGCCATCTCTGCAACCAATTACAACTCGGGGATGAGCTATCTCTTTATTCAGGGGAAACGCGGCCACCCCATTTGGAACCGCAGCCGGCGCGTCACGTTGGCGACAAAAATTACCGTCGACCACATCTGCGCCTCCGCCGCGATCCCGCTGGTATTCCAGCCGGTACGACTGGAGACGGCGCATGGCGTCGCTTACTTCGGCGATGGCTGCTTGCGGTTGCAGCAACCGCTCAGTCCGATTATTCGTTTAGGCGCGGGAAAGATATTCGCTGTCGGCGTCCGCTGCGAGAACCTCGAGCATCAGGACCAGACGTCGGGAATGAAAGATCCCTCGCTGGCGCAGGTCATGGGCGTGCTCTTCAACGTCATGTTTCTCGACCACCTCGCCACCGACATCGAGCACCTGGAGCGGCTGAACCAGTTGCTGGAGGAGGGGCAAATTGCCCAGTCGGGACTGAACGGATGCGAGCGGATGCGGCCTCTTGAGGTTATGCTGGTGGCGCCGTCGGTGGACCTCACGGAGGTTGCCGCACAGCATCAGAAGGACATGCCCTACCTCATCCAGTACTTCGTCAACGGGCTCGGGCGCGATGCCGCCTCGTGCTCGGATCTGATGAGCTATCTGTTGTTCACCTCGAAATACACCCGCGCCCTGATCGATCTCGGCTACAACGATGCTGCCGAGCAGATCGAGGAGATCGAGGATTACCTCTTCGGCGACAGCAACACCAACAAGCCGGTTGGCCCGTCGCTCAGTTCCAGACCACGGGGAGTAGAATCGACCGCTAAATGAAGCGGACTTGCTGCCCAGGCACGGTGTTCCATGGTGCAGACCGCCAATCTGGTTACGCTCAAGCCGCGAACTCTGTTGGCCTTCGCAAACTACATTCGCGCGGCCGAAGAGGAGATGGAAGCAGCGCTGGATGGCCGCAGCGCCTTCCTCTGGTCGGACCTCAACTACGAGCGCTCGCAGCAAGTACGAAGGCAGCAAATTGTCGCGCAGCTCTGGACCGGGGAATGGCCGGTCAAGGTACCCAACGGATTGATTCACGACTGGGTCGGCGCGGCCTTAGCTCCTAACGTAACCGTTGAGCAGGTCCTCAGCCTGGTGCAGAACTATGACAATCACAAATATATCTACCAGCCTGAGGTCATGGATTCGCGGCTGGTGAGCCAACAGGGAACGGATTTCAAGATTTTTCTGCGCCTGCTGAAAAAAAAGATCATTACGGTCGTGCTCGACACCGATCACGATGTGCATTATTCGGCCGTGCAGGCGAAGCGATGGTTCTGCCGCTCCTACACGACGCGCATTGCCGAGGTTGAAGATGCGGGTACGGAGAACGAAAAAGTCCTTGAGCCCGACACTGGTTACGGTTTTCTCTGGAGGCTGTATTCCTATTGGAAATTCGACGAGAAAAAAGACGGCGACGGCGTTCACATCGAGTGCCGCGCCATTTCCCTAACCCGCGACATACCGCTGGGACTGGGATGGATTATCGAACCCGTAGTCCGCAAGCTGCCACAGGAATCGCTGATTCACACCCTGGAATGCACCTGCAAAGCGTTGGATATTACAGCTTCGCCCTAGTTGACGCGTTTTCCGCTTGGGTGTAGCCCGTCTTGAAGGCGCACGCCTGAAGAGGCCGCTGAAAACTCGGATTCTGGCCGCTTTGAGGGGGCGCAGCTTTAGCTGCGCCGTGCTAAGCCATTTATTCTTCTTGTCCGAGCGGCCTTCAGGCCGCGAGGGACCTGCGGTTTCGAGTTTTTCAGCGGCCTGTTCAGGCGTGCCGAAAGGGCGAGCAATGAAATCGGCTGCAGCCGCCGAGAGCGAGGCCCCTCGGCGCCTAGGCGCGACGTCGTCCGGTTTGTGACGGCACGGCTGAAGTGTCTGCGTGAGAACTGTGCCGCCGCTCCTCCACCCCAGCAAGCGCAAAAGGCGCGCTCGCTGGGGACCCCGGCTCCGCGGCTCGGAGAAATTTCCCATCTGACCCAGGACTCCGCTGCGCTCCGTCCTGGGCTAACGGCACAGCCACCCCTGCGGGGTTCGATTTTCGTGCTTCCTGCTCCACTGCCTCAAGGAAAATCTAGTTCTCACGCAGACGCTGAAGCCGTCCCCTTTCAAGGCCGGCCATAGCAACTCGGAAATCGCTGTAGTCTCCCCAAGAAAAAAAGGGGCTCCGCTAGAGAGCCCCTTGTTCTCGGCGCGCGCGAGCGCCGGGGTTACCAGATCGTGAGCTTCGCGGTATCGACCCATTCGTGGTAGCCGCCGCCGGCAGCGTTATCGTCGAGCTGCCACTGCACGCCTAGATTGTTGCTCCACGCCAGGTACTTGGCGGTGCCGGTGTAATTCACGGTATGGCTCTGTCCGTCGACCACCAGAACATGGTAGGTGTACTGGTGCGCACTGGGATTGGTCGTCATGTACCACTGGATGTGATGCCAGGTGTTCGGGGCGAACTTCGGACAGGAGATCGAAGTGGGGATCCAGTGACCGGCGGACTCGTTCCAGGTGTCCCAAAGGTGATGACCGTAGTCGCATTGGCTGCCGATCATGTAGTTGTATCCGCTGATGAACTGAAACGCGTCGAACTCCAGCGCCTGTCCGTAGCTCTCCGAGTCGCTATCGACGTAGAACCAGAAATCCCATAGAAAATTGCGCACGTTGTTGTTGGCGCCGAGCTTCTGCGTCCAGAGAGTGTTGCCCCACACGCCATCGTTGTAAAACTCGGTGCTGGAGCCGCTCCGCGAGGGCGTGCGTTGGAATTGCGCCATCCAGTCTGTTCCTTCGCCACTGCCGCCCGAACAGGCGGAATCGTGGCATGAGTGCCAGTTGCTGCGGTTCTGGATGTTGTTAAACACGATCGCGCCGGGAGGCGGGTCGGGCAGACCGTTGCCACCGCCGCCACCGCCTCCGCCACCGCTGGTCACCGTGATCGTTTCCCAAACATCGCCATAAGCCCCGGTGCTGTCCCAGGCGCGGGTGACAAGCTGATGATTTCCTGCAGAAGCATTGATGCTGGTATGAATGGAGTTCGTCTGCCCGCCGGAGTAAACGTTGTTGCCGTCGAGATAAACGTGCCACCCGACAATCTGATAATGACTGCTGGCACTGGCTACCAAATTAAAAGGGGCGCCGACTTGCGAATTGTTCGTCGGGGTGGGGACGCTCACCGTTGGTGCGGCTGACGCGGCGATGGACAAGCTTAAAAGAGCAATTGTCAACAAGAGTCGATACTTCATCAGGGAACGTTTCCTCCGTTGAGTTTGGCCAAACGTCATGGCGCAGTGGCCACACATGCAGCAAGCAGCCGATGAGGCGAGTATCGCGTCCCTCTCAGCAGAGACCAATCCGGCGTTCTTCTTAGAAAAGTTAGCTACTTTGACTGCGGCGATTCAGAGTTGAACTAAGTGTGGAAGGCAGTTTCGGAAAGGCAGTTTCGAGTTTCAAGTTTCAAGTTTCGAGTTGCGTGGCGCAATCACAAGCCTCGAAACCGCATACCTCCAGATGGCATACGTCGATGCGAAGGGACCGCTACTCGAAACTCGAAACTGGAAACTCGAAACTGATTTAAGATTTTCCCGATGGTTACTTTCGTTGTGCTGCGAATCGTAGCGGTGGTCCTGCTGGTCGCGGCAAACGCCTTCTTCGTGGCCGCCGAGTTCGCCCTGGTCAGCGTCCGCGAAACCCGCCTGCAACAGATGATCGCGTCGCACCGCATCGGTGCGCGCACCGTGGAGAAGCTTCACCAGCGGCTCGATCATGTCCTGAATGCCGTGCAGTTCGGGGTCACCGTCTCCAGTCTCGCGCTGGGTTGGATCGGGGAAGCCTCGATCGCCCACATGCTGGAGCCGCTTTTCCGCTCGCTGCCGCATGCGCATTTTTACGCCCATGGTGTCGCCGTGGTGCTGGCGTTCATGCTCATCACCTATCTGGTGGTGATCCTGGGCGAGGTCGTTCCCAAATCCATTGCCTTGCAGCGCACCGAGCGCGTGGCGCTCACGGTGGCAGGCCCGATGGATTTTTTCATGACTTTGGCCGCCCCGTTTCTGGCTTTCATGACGGCCTCGACCCATGTGGCCCTGAAAGCCTTCGGCATGCGTCCGGTGCGCGAAGCCGGCGTACATTCCCCGGAGGAGCTGAAGCTGATTGTCTCCGCGAATCGCAGGCTGGGATTGCTGGCGCCGGCGCAGGAGCAGATGATTCATCGCGCGCTCGATCTGGAGAACATTCTGGTGCGCGAGATCATGGTGCCGCGGCCCGACATCTTCTCGCTGCCCGCCAACCTCTCGCTGGAAGAGGCGCTGGAGCATGTCGTCGACGAACAGCATTCGCGCGTTCCCGTGTACGATCCGCTGCGCGGTCCCGAGCATATCATCGGCGTGCTTTACGCCAAAGACTTGATGCGCTGGCTGCGCTATCGAGTGAACCGCACCGCCTCGGCCAGGTCAATCAACCGGCCCAGCGGACTTGAGGTCCGTCACATCATGCGCGAGGTGCTCGTCGTCCCCGAAACCAAGCCCCTGCCCGATCTGCTGAGCGAGTTCAAAGCGCGCAAGCGCCATCTCGCGGTTGTGGTGGATGAGTTCGGATCGACGGCGGGCCTGGTGACGGTGGAGGATGTGTTGGAGCAATTAGTAGGCGAGATTGAGGACGAGTTCGACATCGCCGAACCAGCCTTCGCGCCCGGCGCGGCTTCGATGACCCTCGACGGGTCGGTTGGGGTACGCGACCTCGAGTCGCAGTATCACATCGCATTGCCGCGCGATGAAGGTTTCGAGACGCTCGCCGGATTCGTGCTGACGCGGCTGCAAAAAATCCCGGCCGTGGGCGACAGCTTCGAGTACGAAGGCCGCCGTTATACGGTTGCGAGCATGGACGGCCTGCGCGTTGACAGCGTCAGGATTGAGACCTCCCAGCCGCACACTCAACCGCAATCTTTGCCCGCAACTCCGGTCGCGAGCTGATGCTGCGCTACGTCTTTTCTCGCCTGCTCTACATGCTGCCGGTGGTCTGGCTGGTCGTCTCGGTGGTCTTTCTGTTGATTCACCTTGTGCCCGGCGATCCCATTCAGCAGATGCTGGGCGAGGGCGCCGCCGCTACCGATATCGCGGCCGCGCGTCATGCTTACGGCCTGGATGTTCCGCTCGGCCAGCAATATGTGAACTACTGGAGCGGGATTCTGCATGGAGATTTGGGCCGATCGTTGCGGTTGAACCAGAGCGTCGGGCAGTTGATCGCTCAGGCTTATCCTTACACCATCGAGCTCACGATCGCAGCGCTGGTGTTTGCGCTTGGGCTTTCCATCCCCGCCGGTGTGCGTTCGGCGCTGCATCGCAATCGCTGGGACGACCGCGTGCTCAGCTTCGTTTCGCTGCTGGGGCTCTCGTTTCCGAATTTTGCGCTCGGGCCCATTCTGATTCTGTTCTTTGCTATTGAATTGGGATGGCTGCCGGTCTCAGGTTCCGGCTCAGTGGCGCATCTCATTCTTCCCGCCATCACCATGGGCGGCGCGCTGGCCGCGATCCTCACGCGCATGGTGCGCACCTCGATGCTGGAAGAACTGGGGCAGGATTACATCCGAACGGCGCGCGCCAAAGGCCTGCCGGAACGGACCGTGGTCTATCGCCACGCGCTGCGCAATGCCATGATCCCGATCCTCACGGTGGTCGGCCTGCAGTTCGGCGCGTTGCTGGCCGGCGCAATCGTTACGGAAACGATCTTCTCCTGGCCGGGAATTGGAAGGCTGACGATCAGCGCCATCTCCAATCGCGATTACTACCTGGTGCAGGGCTGCATCCTTGCCATCGGGCTCACGTATGTGGTGGTGAACTTCCTGACCGATTTGCTGTACTCGGCATTCAATCCCAGAATTCGGCAGTGAGAAGCAGGGAAGCAGTTTCAAGACGGTTTCGAGTTTCGAGTTTCGATTGTCCAACTGCCGAGGTAGACGTGCGAAGCTCAGGTCTGGGCTTGAAACTTGAAACTGGAAACTGGAAACTGCTGTTGGGCCAGTTGCATCTTTCCCTTTAACATAGAGGCCGGTATGAGTACTCGTGGCAAGCTGCACAATGCGGCGGAGCGCGGAGCGAAAGCAGGTCATGGCGCAGCCGAACACATCAAGGCGGCCATCCAGAACCTCGGGCCGGGCAACCGCAAGCTGCCAGCCAGCCGCGCCGCAGGCCGCGCCAAGTCGAGCCACGCCGGTCCCGAGCAGGATCGCAAAAGCCCGCCACCCAATGCCAAAGTCCGCACGGGAATTGTCTCCGTAAACGGGCGAGACGTAGGCGAGATGTGCTGCACCGGCGGTCGCCGTCCGGCATGACCCGTTTCGCTACAGCGGTTTCAGGGTTACTGTCTCCGAGTTCTGAAAGCGCACGGCTTCAGCCGTGTCGTCATCGCACGTAAACGTGCTCCGCCTTTGGGCCCAGAGGGACGTCCCCTCAGCGGCTAAAGCCGATCCCGGGACCGAGGTTGCGGCACGCCTGAAGGCGTGCCCCTTCAAAGCGAGCTATGCTGCTCTGAAAAGACTGCAGCCTTTCACGACAGGCTCTTGCCTTCGACAATCGCGGCTGGGTTATAGTTGACCAGCAACTCGGCGACCTCTGCATTGGCCAACTTCGCGATGGCGTGGCGCGCCTCCGACAGGATTGGCTTTCGCCTGACTGTGTCGTGGGCATCGCTGGCGACGAGGTGAATGGCGTCGCGCTCGAGCAGCCACTGCACCATCTTCTGCGAGGCCTTGCCCCAGGCGCCCGTGACTGCGTTGGCGGTCACCTGCACCAGGCAGCCGTGCTCGACCAGCGCCAGCACCGCATCGGGTTTTTTCAGCAGTACCTGATTGCGCTCCGGATGCGTAATGATGGGAATTATGCCGCGGCTGCGTAGCGTGAACACGTCGTCCTTCACGCTCGGCGGAATGCCGTAATCGCTGAACTCAATCAGCAGATATTGCGTCTCGCCGATGGTATAACGCTGAGGGTGCTCGAGTGCGTCGCGAACATTTTCATAGGAGAAGTGGAAGTCGCAACCCAGGCTGAAGGTCAGCCTGCCGTCGGCTGAGTCGCGAAGTTGTCCCAGCATCTCGGTGTAGCGCTCGCGCTGATAGGGATACCGATGGTTGGCATGTGGCGTGGCAACGATATGGGTGATGCCGTCTTCGCCCGCCAGGCGGCACATCTCCGCGGTCATCTCCCAGGACTGCGAGCCGTCGTCGATCCCAGGCAGGATATGGCAATGGATGTCGACCATGAAAGTCAGTGGCTAGTGGCTAGTACTCAGTAATGAGCGCGAACAGTTGCCGGCCGAGTTAACGGTGCGCAGAGCTGCGGGAAAAATTATCGCAACATGGGATGCCAATTTGCCACTCGTATCGCAATATCTACGGGCCACTAGCCACTAGCCACCGCTGTAGCGCTCCTTCATGAAGTCCGTAATCTTCGCGTAGGCCTCGCCCAACACATGCTCGGGCGGCAGGAAAACGATGCGAATGTGCTGTGTGCCCGGTTTTTCGCCGAAGCCGGAGCCGTGGACCACGAGCACGTGCTTCTGCTTCAGCAATTCCGTGACAAAGGTGAGGTCATTTTCGGGAATGTGCAGCGTGGGATGCGCATAGAACGCGCCTTTGGGAGCGACCAGCTTCACCTGCGGCGTGCGTTTCGCCCATTGCACGGTGATCTCCGCGCGCCGGCGCAGCTTGCGTAACATTTGTTCCAAATGGTCCTGCGGGCCCTCGAGCGCGGGCTTAATCGCATGTTGGAAGGGATGCGGTGCACACAGCCGTGCACGCAGCAGACGGTGTACAGCTTCCATGTAAGGATGCAGAAGCTCGTGCGGGCCGGTGGCAATGGCCCATCCGATGCGCCAGCCGGGAACCAGGTACGCTTTCGAAAGCCCGTTGAAGGTCACGACGGGTACGTCTGTCGCCAGCGTCGCAATGGAGACATGCCGAGCGTCGGGGTCGAACACCAGCTTGTCGTAGATTTCGTCGGCAAAGACGATCAGGTTGTGCCGGCGCGCCAGCTCCAGGATGCTTTCCAACGTGTGGCGCGAATATACCGCGCCGGTAGGATTGTTGGGCGTGATCAGCAGAATGGCGCGGGTGCGCGAATTGATCCGGCGCGCGATTTCCTCGACGTCGGGCTCCCAGCCATTGTCCTCATCCAGGTCGTAGGCGTTTACCGGACAATCCAGCTTGGCCAGGATCGCGCCGTACAGCGGATACTCGGGGCTGGGCGTCAGCACATTGTCACCGGGATTGAGCAGCGCCGTCAGGCACGTGTCAATGACCTCGCCCGTGCCATAGCCGATGAAGACGCTCTGGATTTCGCGAAAGCCGTTGCGCTCCGCCTCATTGCGAATGGCTTCGATTGCGGGCTTAATTCCCAGCGATTCGGCGTAGCCGTTGTGGCCATCGACCATCGCCTTCAGCACCGCTTCGATCATGTGCGGCGGAGTGTGGAAATCGAACTTGCAGGGATCGCCAATGTTCAGATACAGAATCTGGTGGCCTGCGCGCGCGACCTCCTCGGCGGCGAGCACCACATCGCGAATCGCGTAGCGCACATTCATCATCCGGCTTGCGGCCATCACTTCCGCTACGGCTTTCGTCACCATAATTGCTTCCTTTGAACCGCCGGCAATGCGGGTTCCGGCGAACCTTTATTTTGGCACGACTGGGGGCTTTGTAACATCAACTTCCCACGCCGGCTGAGCACGGATACCCCACGAGGGTCAACTCTAACGAACTTCGAAACCGCATCTGGCTTACCGCCCGCTCGCGCTCGATGACGAATCAAGCGCGGCCCAGGCTCGCTCCTTGCGCGAAGTTAGTCTCACCGCCGGCCGCAGCATTCGACAATTCTTGTGGCCCACCCCTGGGTTCTGGGTATAGAATCTCCGCAAAACCAGGGGGCATCGTGGGGTGACGGCTCGCGCAGAATCCCCACGCTCCAGCCTGAATGCTGGACGATTTCAGGCCGGATGTACAACCTGTCCTGTGTTCAACAAATCCCTAAGTTTCCCCTGCGGCTCTCGGGAGGTCATATGAGGCACCGCTGGCTCGCTCTCCTCATTTCCGTTCCATTTCTCCTGTGTAGTGTGCAGGCCCAATTTCGCAACGGCATGGGTGGTACCGAAAACAGTGGCGTGGGCAATGTTCACATTCATGTAGTCTTTCCCAACGATCGCAGCGCCGGCCCTTATTTGCTGGTGCGCCTGCTGGGATCCGGCGATGCCGCCGTCGGCACAACCTACACGAATGACAGTGGTGAGGCAGACTTCGGGGGTGTTCGTGTTGGAGATTACCGTGTCGAGATCAGCGGGGACGGCATTCAATCAACCACCAGCGACACCTTCGAGGTTGATAATCGCAAAATGAGCCAGGCGCAGTACATCGTCGTGCGCCCCTTGGAAGACTCCGGCCCTAAACCGGTCTCGGCCCATTCCGCCATGGTTTCGGCCACTGACCTGAAGGCTCCGCCCAAGGCACGCAAAGAACTCGACAAGGCCAATGAGGCGATGGCCCTGCAGGACTACAAAAAGGCCAAAGAGCACCTGGACAAGGCGCTGGCTGTCTACCCCGACTACGCGACCGCTTATAACAATTTGGGCGTGCTCTACGCCAAGGTGAACGATCTTCCCAACGAGGAGCAGGCGCTGAAGAAGTCGATCAGCCTGGACGATCACTTTGCTCCGGCGCTGCTGAACTATGGCAAATTATGCCTGCGCCAGAAGGACTTTCCGCAAGCGGAGACGCTGCTGGAGAAGGAAGTCGCACTCGATCCCGAGAATGCGGAGAGCCTGTTGCTGCTGGCCGATGCGCAATACATGGACCACCACTTCGACGCCGCCATTGCCACCGCGGACCTGGCACACTCGTCCGTGCGCGACCATCCATCATTTGTGCACTACATCGCCGCGCGCGCCTACCAGCAGGAGAACAAGCAACAACAGGCGCTTGCCGAGTTCCAGACCTTCCTGAAGGAAGAACCGAAAGGTCCGCGCGCCGATCACGTGCGCGGCGACATTGCCAAGATTGAGAGTGCCAACCAGCGGGCGGCCCAGTAGAGCAAGAATTCCTGTCGCGGCCTTCACCAAGACTCGGCGCCGCTAGGCACTGGCCGATCCCGCCAGTCTCTTACGATTCCGTATCTTTCAATTTGAGCCGGCTCTTGTTCTGCTCCAGGAATTGCCGGATCTGCTCGGCATGGTCGAGCAGCCGCACCCACTGCTCATAGTACAGCGTCACGGGAAAACGACCCAACCCATACACGCTGACGCCGCCCTTTTCGCTGACCTTGAAATCGATGGCGCCGCGTTTGCGTGTCTGGACCTGCTTTTCCAGCTCCGCTACCTTGGCTTTCAGCTCGTCGTAACTCGGCTCCGACATGTTGCCACCCGTTAGAAGAATTTATGAAGCGTGGGCCCCGTGCCGGTGCCCGTATTGCAATTTTATCCAAATCGAGCGTGGTCGTATGTGATCTTCGACCGCGAGCAGCGAGGGGACTATCCAGCCGGATAGTGGCTATCCATACCAGATAGTATTCGGCGAAGTCGCTTATCTCTGCAATGCCAACATGGTTCGTTCGCGTTCCCAACCGCGCGACCAAGTTACACCGCAACAACGCCTTGCAACTCCAATGAATTTCTCTGCCCTTGCGTCACCGTTTGGAACCCAACATGCCATTACATCGGGCATCGATAAGGAGAGAAACAATGAAATGCCTTCGGTCATTGCTGCTTGTAATCGCACTCGGTTCCGTTTCCCTGCTCCCGGCGCTAGCCTACGGTCAACAGGAGGTCGACCCCGACCATTTTGACCAACCCGCCGCCAAGGCCAGCGTCGTAAAGCCGCATTCTTCCAAAGCGGTAGCCGCGCGCCATCATTCGCAAGCTGGTCACGCAAGACTCGCCGGCAAGTCGCACCATGCTGCGCACACCGCCAGTTAAGGAGACTCTGATTAAGCCTCAGCTTTGAAAGGGTACGGCTTCAGCCGTGCCGCGCCTGACCCAAAATCAGTGCCGGCTTTAGCCCTGAGGGCGATCAGCAGCTTGTTCCGAGTCTCCCTAATGCGAGACGTGGTGTTCACGTAAAGTCGATGGCCAACACCACCTGTTTGTGACCGAGCAGTCGGCTGAAAAAATCACCGCCGATTTTCATCCACCCGTATTTGCGCCGCAGCAGTTGCTGGCCCTGCACCGACTCGTCGTCGGCGCAAATACGGGCCCGAGCGTCAACCCATGCTCCTTGCAAGTCGCCGCGAAAGTTGCACGGGGCCACACGCACCTTGGAATTATTTCGAA